>Ga0068856_100000217_pt1 | contig 61831 bp, 59 predicted proteins | sample KBSCornC62_FD_66595 | JGI IMG/M metagenome (GOLD analysis project Ga0068856, IMG submission 66595) | Corn rhizosphere microbial communities from Kellogg Biological Station, Michigan, USA - KBS Corn C6-2 | ecosystem: Host-associated > Plants > Roots > Rhizosphere > Soil ...
GCCCACGGCATCCTGCGCCACAACGGCGTCGAGATCGGCAAGCGCGATTTCCTCGGCGTGGCCTGAGCAGTTTCGTCATTGCGAGGCAACGGGTCGCGCGAACGCGCGCCCGATGACAGGCTCAGCGAAGCAATCCAGGGCTGCACGTAAAGCACTGGATTGTTTCGTCGCTTTGCTCCTCGCCATGACGGGATTAGAAGCTACTATTTCCACCGTTCGCGCAGTTCCAGCCAATTCATTCCACGCAAACGGGTCATGACGCCGCATGGCTTCCTCCCCTTGCAAGCGGCAGCGATAATCGCCAACCTCTCTCCATCCCCCATTTGCCGGAACAACAACAAATGACCACGCCGACCAAACTGTTCGACAGCTACAAGCTTGGCCCCCTCACGCTGCCCAACCGCTTCGTGATGGCACCGCTGACCCGCAACCGCGCGGTCGCGGGCATGGTGCCGAACCCGCTCGCAATTGAGTATTACAGCCAGCGCGCCTCGGCGGGCCTGCTGGTCACCGAAGCGAGCCAGGTCTCGCAGCAGGGCCAGGGCTATCAGGACACGCCCGGCATCTATTCCAGGGAACAGATCGCGGGCTGGCGCAAGGTGACCGACAAGGTGCACGAGTGCGGCGGACGGATTTTCCTGCAGGCCTGGCATGTCGGCCGCATCTCGCACGTCGACTTGCAGGAAAACGGCATCGCGCCGGTGGCGCCTTCCGCCATCCGCGCCAAGGGCAAGACGTTTGTCAACAACACCTTTGCCGACACGTCCGAGCCGCGCGCGCTCACGCTGGAGGAAATCCCCGGCATCATCGAAAGTTTTAGACGCGGCGCGGCGAATGCAATCGCGGCAGGGTTCGACGGCGTCGAGATCCACGGCGCCAACGGCTATCTGCTCGACCAGTTCGCGAAAGACGGCACCAACAAGCGCACCGATGCCTATGGCGGCTCGATCGAGAACCGCGCCAAACTGATGCTGGAGATTTCAAAAGTCGTGGCGGCCGAGATCGGCGCCGAGCGCACCGGCATCCGGCTGTCGCCGGTGACGCCGTCCAACGATATCTCCGACTCCAACCCGCAGCCGCTGTTCGACTACATCGCCGATCAGCTCAATGCCCTGAAACTGGTCTACATCCACGTCATCGAGGGCGCCACCGGCGGCGCGCGCGACATCGCGCCGTTCGACTATGCCAGCTTACGCAAGCGCTTCAAGCAGGCCTATATCGCCAATAACGGCTACGATTTCGAGCTCGCGACCAAAGCGATCGCGGCCGACGCCGCCGACCTGATCTGCTTTGGAAAACCGTTCATCGCCAACCCCGACCTGGTCGAGCGCCTGAAAAGCGGCGCGCCGCTCAACGTGCCGGACAAGGCGACGTTCTATGGCGGCGGCGCCAGGGGCTATACGGATTACCCGGTGCTCGGCGCAACGGCGGACGCGGCGGGGTAAGGCTTGCTTCACCTCTCCCATGGGGAGAGGTCGGCACGAAGTGCCGGGTGAGAGTTGCAGCTCATCGATAGGGCATACCCTCTCACCCCAACCTTCTCCCCATGGGAGAGAGAGGGCGCCCTGCGCGTTGCAATTTCTTGCCCCGAACGGCGTGGTCTCGGACCGCTGTTTCGTTCTAATGTGCACGGCGCATGACATCGCCCGATCGCATCCCATGAGCCCATCCACATCCGAAGACATCGTTCGCCGCGCCACGGCGGCGTTCAATGCCGGGCAGCCGGACGAGGCGCGAAAGCTCTGCGAGAAGGGCCTCAAGCAAAGTCCGGGCGACCCCATGCTCAGCCATTTGCTGGCGGCTGTGCTGTTCTCCGTGGGCGAGATCGCCGCGGCGCGCGCGCCGATCGAGACGAGCCTGAAAAAACGTCCCGACAATGCCGCGGCATTGCTGCTGGCGGCGCGGATTTCCCGCGCGACACCGGACTTCGATGCCGCGCTCCGACATCTCGACCGCGCCATCGCGTTGTCGCCACAGCGCGAGATGTTCGTCGAAAAAGCGCGCACGCTGGATCAGGCCGGGCTAAAGCCGCAGGCGCGCGAGGCATGGCGCGCGATTTTAAGGATCATTCCACAGCATCGGGAGGCCGCCGCCCGGCTCGGCCGGCTGGCCTGGGAAGACGGCGATCACAACGAAGCCGTGAGCCTGCTCGAACGCGCCGCGGCCATTGATGCACCGGCCTCGATCTGGTTCGACCTTGGTTTGGCGCGTCAGGACCTGCGCGATCACGCCGGATCGGCGGCAGCCTATCGCAAGGCGATCGAGACAAAGCCCGACCATGCCGAGGCGGCACTCAATCTCGGCGTGGTGCTGCAGGAAAGCGGCGACATGGACGGCGCCATGCGCGCCTATGCGCAGGCGTATCGGCTGCGTGCCTCGAGTTTTGGGACCATCGCGATGGCGCTGACCTCGGGCTCGCAAGGAAAACTGTGGCTGGACGAGGCCGCGCTGCGCCGCTCACTCGACGATTCTCTAGGCGGTTGACCGGCCGCGCCGCGCGCGAAAGCGCTTGCGGTAGACGCCGGGGACATCAAGCACTTCGGTCACCGTTTTGGTGTAGGCTTCCCGGTGCGGCTCATCAAAACTCTCGAACACCAGTTGCGGCGCTTCGCGCGGCACCGCAAAGCATTGCGCCACCGGCGTGCCCTTGGGCAGCAGGCCGGAAAATTCCGGCTGTTGCCAGACCGCCGGAAAGTTGATGCCGCCGTCGTAAAACCGATCGGCGTCCACCAGCCCCGAGATCAGACGAAACGGCAGATCGTCGCGATTGACCGGATGCATCGCAAACAGCGACCAGCCGGGCTCGCATTCGATGGTCCAAAAGCTGTTGAACTTGATGGCGGCCTGGCCGTCGCGCGCGAACGGCGCCTCGGGAAATTGCGCCGCGACATGAAAGCTGAGCGGCGCGCGCGGGTGTCCCGCCGTCGCGGGCTCCGGGATATCCCAGTTCCACGAGAACGCGCCGCGCTCGACGGTGACGTCGCACGGCAGCAGGATGGTCACGCCGTAGGCCATCGCATCGATGAAGGGCGGGCACTGTTTGACGGTGCGGATGTCGCGGCCATGGATGTCCGAATGCGCTTTGGCCGGCATCGCCCGCAGCCAGTCCGGCAACATGCCTCGCGCCGGCACTGGTCGCGGCAGATGATCCGACAATGCCGGATCGCAGCGGAAGGTCATGCGCATGAGGGGCTCTCCGTAGACGATAGCGGCATGATGGTGCGACGCGCAAAGAAGATGGTCAATGGGCACATCCCCGCCATTGCGAGGAGCGTCAGCGACGAAGCAGTCCAGTCTTTCTCGCGGCTCTGGATTGCTTCGCGGAGATTGTCATCGGGCGCGCGTTCGCGCGACCCGGCGGCTCGCAATGACGATAACAAAAAAGGCCGGGATTGCTCCCGGCCTTTTCCTGTCTGCTACGTCGCGCTCAGTTCGCCGAGGCGCGCTTGGGCGGGGTGGCCGGCCACGACTTGATCAGGGTGTCGTAGTCGACGGTTTCGCCCTTCGGCTTCTCGTTCGCCAGCTTGCGCTGCGGCGCGATGTTGCCATCCTTCGCCGATTTCGCGAACCAGTACTCCGCGGTCTCCTTCTTGTTCAGCTTCGGACCGCAGGCGCCCTGGACGCCGGATTTCTCCAGACGCTCCATGACCGAGTCCTGCGCGGCCGCCAGCGCATCCATCGCCTGCTGCGGCGTCTTCGCACCGGACGACGCATCGCCGATGTTCTGCCACCACAATTGCGCAAGCTTCGGATAGTCAGGCACGTTGTTTCCGGTCGGGGTCCACTGCACGCGCGCGGGCGAGCGGTAGAACTCGATCAGGCCGCCGAGTTTCGGAGCGCGCTCGGTGAAGCTCTTGTCCCAGATGTCGGATTCACGGATGAAGGTGAGACCGACATGGCTCTTCTTCAGAGACACCGTCTTGGAGACGATGAACTGTTCGTAGAGCCAGGCCGCCTTGCGGCGGTCGAGCGGGGTCGACTTCAGCAGCGTCACCGAACCGACGTCCTGGTAGCCCAGCTTCATGCCGTCCTTCCAGTACGCGCCGTGCGGCGACGGAGCCATGCGCCATTTCGGCGTACCGTCCGCATTCATCACCGGCAGGCCGGGCTTCACCATGTCGGCGGTGAAGGCGGTGTACCAGAAGATCTGCTGGGCGATATTGCCTTGTGACGGCACCGGTCCCGATTCGGAGAAGGTCATGCCTTGCGCCTGCGGCGGGGCATACTTCTTCATCCAGTCGAGATACTTCACGATCGAGTAGACCGCGGCCGGGCCGTTGACGTCGCCGCCACGCTCGACCGAGGAGCCGACCGGACGGCAGCCTTCCATGCGGATGCCCCATTCGTCGACGGGAAGTCCGTTCGGAATGCCCTTGTCGCCGTTGCCGGCCATCGACAGCCAGGCGTCGGTGAAACGCCAGCCGAGCGAGGGATCCTTCTTGCCGTAATCCATGTGGCCATAGATCCGGACGCCGTTGATCTCCTTGATGTCGTTGGTGAAGAATTCGGCGATATCTTCATAGGCCGACCAGTTCACGGGGACACCGAGATCGTAGCCATACTTGGCCTTGAACTTGGCCTTGTACTCCGGATTGGAGAACCAGTCGTAACGGAACCAGTAAAGGTTCGCGAACTGCTGGTCGGGCAGCTGGTAGAGGTGGCCGTTCGGCGCGGTCGTGAACGACTTGCCGATGAAGTCGTTGACGTCGAGACCGGGGTTGGTGACGTCCTTGCCTTCGCCCGCCATCCACTCCGTCAGGTCGACGGCCTGGCCGTAGCGGAAGTGGGTGCCGATGAAGTCGGAATCGTTGATCCAGGCGTCATAGACGTTCTTGCCGGATTGCATCTGGGTCTGGATCTTTTCCACCACGTCACCTTCCTGGATGACGTCGTGCTTGACCTTGATGCCGGTGATTTCCTCGAACGCCTTCGCCAGCGTGCGCGATTCATATTCGTGCACGGTCAGCGTTTCGGAGACCGCGTTGATCTCCATGCCCTTGAAGGGTGCGGCGGCCTTTACGAACCACTCCATTTCCTTCAACTGGTCATCCTTGGACAACGTCGAGGGCTGGAATTCCCCCGAGTCGACCCACTTCTTGGCAGCCGCATCGTCCGCGCGCGCGGGCGAGATGACCGCGGCCGCAGCCGCCGTCATCGCGACCGCAGTCGTCATCATCCAGAAACGCGTCCTGGTCACAGGACCTCTTCTCTCCAAGTGTCGCATGTTGGTTCCTCCGTTGCAGCGACAGACAAATCAGGCCCAGGTTGCCCCCGGATCTGCTCTTTTTCGCCTGCTCAGACCGTGCGAAAGATCGCGACGGCCATCACAAGCGAAATTGCGGTAGCGAGCCACAGGCTCGTAATTTCAACGCCCTCCCCGATCGGCAGCGTGGCGATCGTGTCGGTGCCGACAAAGCCGATCCACAACAGATGGATCACGGCGGCCACGATCAGCGAAATGAACAGGCGGTCGCCGCGGGTGGTCGGAATCCGAAGGATTCCGACCCGCTCGGCTTCTGGATAGGCGGCGGCCAGCCAGGTCATGACGATCAGCGTCGTCGCCAGCAGCGCGAAGAAGATCGCGGTCGGCAGCGTCCAGGCCATCCATGCGATGTTCTCCATGATGCCTCCCTAGACCCGGCCAAGCGCGAAGCCGCGCGCGATGTAATTGCGGACGAACCAGATCACCAGCGCGCCGGGGATGATGGTGAGCACGCCGGCGGCGGCGAGCAGTCCCCAGTCCATGCCGGCGGCGGAAACGGTGCGGGTCATGATCGCGGAAATCGGCTTGGCGTTGACCGTCGTCAGCGTGCGCGCCAGCAGCAGTTCGACCCAGGAGAACATGAAGCAGAAGAACGCCGCGACGCCGATGCCGCTTGCGATCAAGGGCACCAGGATTTTCACGAAGAAGCGCGGGAACGAATAGCCGTCGAGGAACGCGGTCTCGTCGATCTCGCGCGGCACGCCGGAGACGAAGCCTTCGAGTATCCAGACCGCCAGCGGCACGTTGAAAATGCAGTGCGCCAGCGCAACCGCCCAGGGCGTATCGAACAGGCCGATCGCCGAATAGAGATTGAAGAACGGCAGCGCATAGACCGCGGCCGGCGCCATCCGGTTCGACAGCAGCCAGAAGAACAGATGCTTGTCGCCGAGGAAGCGGTAGCGCGAGAACGCGTAGGCCGCCGGCAATGCCACCGAGATCGATATCACGGTGTTGATGACGACGTATTTCAGCGAATTGATGTAGCCGGAATACCAGCTCTCGTCGGTGAAGATGCGGATGTAATGCTCAAGCGTCGGCTGATGCGGCCACAGCGTCATGGTCGAGACGATCTCCTCGTTGGTCTTGAAGCTCATGTTGACCAGCCAGTAGATCGGCAGCAGCAGGAAGATCAGGAACAGTGAGATGATGAGTCGGCGTCCGGGAATCGAATGCATCACGCGACTCCCTGCTTGGCCGGGCGCTCGGCGCCCGCATTGATCATCACGGTGTAAAATACCCAGCAGACGATCAGGATGATTAGGTTATAAACCAGCGACAACGCCGCCGCCTTGCCGAGATCGAATTGCCCGAGCGCGATCTTGACCAGTTCGATCGAGATGAAGGTGGTCGAGTTGCCGGGCCCGCCGCCGGTCACCACGAACGGCTCGGTGTAAATCATGAAACTGTCCATGAAGCGCAGCAGCACCGCGATCAAGAGCACGCGATGCATCTTCGGCAACTGGATCGCGGTGAACACCGCCCAGCGCGAGGCGCCGTCGATCTGGGCTGCCTGATAATAGGCATCGGGGATCGATTTCAGCCCGGCGTAGCACAACAGCGCGACCAGGCTGGTCCAGTGCCAGACATCCATCACGATGACGGTGACCCAGGCGTCGAACTCGTTCGAGACGTAATTGTAGTTGATGCCGATGCCGTTGACGACATAGCCGAGCAGGCCGATGTCGGGCCGCCCGAAAATCTGCCAGATGGTGCCGACCACGTTCCATGGAATCAGCAGTGGCAGTGCCAGAATGACCAGGCAAACCGCGACCCGCCAACCCTCACGCGGCATCGACAGCGCGACCACGATGCCGAGCGGCACCTCGATCGCGAGGATCACGCCTGAGAAAAACAGGTTGCGCCACAGCGAAGCGAAGAAGCGGCTGCCGAGGTCGGTCGAGGGATCGAGCAATTCCTTGAACCAGCCGACCCCGTTCCAGAAGAACTGGTTGTTGCCGAAGGTGTCCTGCATCGAATAGTTCACCACCGTCATCAGCGGCAGGATGGCGGAGAACGCCACCACCAGAAACACCGGCAGCACCAGGAACCAGGCTTTTTGGTTGATCGTCTTGTCCATTACGTGCTCCCCTCGACCAGGAGGCTGTCGGCATAGACATGCACCCGCGACGGATCGAAGATCAGTCCGGCGACGTCGCCCGGCACCGAGAAGCCGGGCGGCACCCGCGCGGCGAATTTTGCATTGCCGACCCGAAGCCGGGCGAAGCGGACGCGGCCGAGGTCGTCGATCCGTTCGATATTGGCCGAAATCAGCCCGGGCGCGGGAGCCGCCACATCGACGAATTCAGGCCGCACCCCGATCTCGATCTTCGCGCCTGAAGGCAGCGCATCGTAGCTGCGATTGAGCGCGATGGCGTAACCATCGACGCGCGCCTCGCGGCCACGCACCTCGGCGGGCACGATGTTCATGCCGGGCGAGCCGATGAAGTAACCCACAAACGTATGCGCCGGCTTGTCGAACAGTTCCGCCGGCGTGCCGCTCTGCACCACCCGGCCGTCATGCATCACGACCACCGTATCGGCAAAGGTCAGCGCCTCGGTCTGGTCATGGGTCACGTAGATCATGGTGAGGTCGAGTTCGCGGTGCAGCGCCTTGAGCTTCGAGCGCAACTGCCATTTCAGTTCGGGATCGATCACCGTCAGCGGCTCGTCGAACAAAACGGCCGCGACGTCGGAGCGCACCAGCCCGCGGCCGAGCGAGATCTTCTGCTTGGCGTCGGCCGTCAGCCGCATCGCCTTGCGCGTCAGATACGGCGTGAGGTCGAGCAGCCGCGCGATCTCGGCAACGCGTGCGTCGATCTCCTTTTTGGGAAGACCGCGGTTTTTCAGCGGAAACGCAAGGTTCTGTCCGACCGTCATGGTGTCGTAGATCACCGGGAACTGGAACACCTGCGCGATATTGCGCTTCTGGGTTGACAGCGGTGTGATGTCGACGCCGTCGAACAGGATCTTGCCCTGCGACGGGGTCACGATCCCCGAGATCAGATTGAGCAGCGTGGTCTTGCCGCAGCCGGACGGGCCGAGCAGTGCGTAGGCGCCACCCTGCCGCCAGGTCATGGTCACCGGCTTGAGCGCATAGGAGGCGATATCGGCCGAATTGCCGCTGTAGGAGTGCGCGAGATCGACGAGGTCAATGCGGGCCATGGTGCTGCCTCACATCGCGCCGGGCGCGGCGACCAAACGGCCGGCCGCGTCGAAGACAAAGACATTGTCGGGATCGAGCACGGCATCCAGCACATGCCCGGGCGGAAATTCGTGCACGCCCTGCAGCACCGCGACCCAGTTCGAATCGTCGCGGTTGAGATGCACAAAGCTTTCCGAGCCGGTGATCTCGGTCACCGTGACGGTGGCGGAAAAAGCGTGGCGGCCGGCGATGCCGTTGGCGACTTCGAGCTGGTGGGCCCGAAAACCGACGCGATAGGCGCCGTCGCCGAGCGAAGCGTAAAGCCCGCTCGCCGGCGCCTTGATGCCGCCGGCATATTGCACCGAGCCGTTTTGCTTTTCGATTCCGACCACGTTGAGCGGCGGATCGGAAAATACCTGGGCAACCCGCATGGTTTCGGGATGGCGGTAGACGGCGGAGGTATTGCCGACCTGCAAGACCTGGCCTTCCCACATGCAGATGGTATTGCCGCCGAGCAGCAGCGCCTCGGACGGCTCGGTGGTGGCGTAGACGAAGATCGCACCCGAGGCCTCGAAGATGCGCGGCAATTCGGTGCGCAACTCCTCGCGCAGCTTGTAATCGAGATTGGCGAGCGGCTCGTCGAGCAGCACGAGGTCGGCGCCCTTGACCAGCGCGCGCGCGATCGCGGTGCGCTGCTGCTGGCCGCCAGACAATTGCAGCGGCGTGCGGTCGAGATAAGGCTCGAGTTTCAAGAGCTGAGCTGCTTCCTGAACGCGCTTTTCGATCTCGGCCTTCGGCTTGCCCTGCACGCGCAGCGGCGAGGCGATGTTCTCATAGACCGTGAACGAGGGGTAGTTGATGAACTGCTGGTAGACCATCGCCACCGAACGTTTGCGAACGTCGATGCCGGTGACGTCCTTGCCGTCGACCAGCACGCGGCCGGTGGTCGGCTTGTCGAGGCCGGCGAGCAGCCGCATGATCGAAGTCTTGCCGGAAAGCGTCGGCCCCAGCAGCACGCTGAGCGTGCCGCGGTCGAGCGTCAGCGAGACGTCGCGGATGGCGGGAATACCATCGATATCGCGGGTAACGTGGTCGAGGCTCACGCTCACGGCCGCCCTCCTGCTTCAAGCAGGGGGCTTGCAGGCGCGGACCGATGCGCGGCGATCCAGTCGTCGATGGCCGATATTTCGGCTGCGGACAGTCGCAATCCGAGTTTCGAACGGCGCCAGACGATATCTTCCGCGGTCAGGGCCCACTCGACCGACATCAGGTATCTGACCTCGGCTTCCGTCAAGGTAGCGCCAAAGGATTGACCGAGATCGGCCGATGATTTCGCCTTGCCGAGCATCTTGCCCGCGCGGGTGCCGTAGGCATGCGCGAGGCGGCCGGCATGGGCCGGGGTCAGGAACGGATAGCCGCGGACCAGTTCGGCTGATAGCGCCGCGATCGCCGAGACGTCGAGGTCGCCGCCGGGCAGCGGCGCTTTCGCGGTCCAGCCCTCATGGGCCTTGGTGTCTTTCAGGTACGGCGCAAGCCGTTCCAGCGCCTCTTCCGCCAGCCGCCGGTGGGTGGTGATCTTGCCGCCATAGATCGACAGCAGCGGCGCGCCGCCGGGGGTGTCGAGTTCGAAGACATATTCGCGCGTCGCGGCCTTGGCTTCGCTGGCGCCGTCGTCATACAGCGGACGCACGCCGGCATAGGTCCACACCACATCCGCGGGCCTGACCGGGTTTGCGAGGTATTCGCTGACGGAGGCGCAGAGATATTCGATTTCCTCCGTGGTCGCGGCAACCTTGGCGGGATCGCCATGATAGTCGCGGTCGGTGGTGCCGATCAGTGTGAAATCGTCCTGATAGGGAATCACGAAGACGATGCGGCCGTCGCTGTTCTGGAACATGTAGGCGCGGTCGTGGTCGTAGAGTTTGCGCACCACGATGTGCGAACCCTGCACCAGCCGCACTTTTGCTTTTGCGTTGACGCCGGCGCCCGACGCCAGCACGTTCTCGACCCAGGGGCCACCGGCATTGATCAGCACGCGAGCGCTGATGGTGGAGCGTTCGCCGGTCACGCTGTTTTCGACGGTGACGCGCCAGATGCCGTCGGCCTGGCGGATTTCGACCGCGCGGGTGCGGGTGCGGATATCGGCGCCGCGATCGGCGGCGTCGCGCGCCGTCAGCACCACAAGCCGCGCGTCATCGACGAAACAGTCGGAATACTCGAAACCTTTGGTGTAGCGGTTGGCGACCAGCGGCTTGCCGACCTCGTCGCGGGTCAAATCGACCGAGCGCGTCGGCGGCAGCAGATGCCGGCCGCCGATATGGTCGTAGAGGAACAGGCCGAGCCGCAGCAGCCAGGCCGGGCGCAGGCCGGCGTGATGCGGCAGCACGAAGCGTAGCGGGCGGATGATGTGGGGCGCGATCTGCCAGAGGATTTCGCGCTCGATCAGCGCCTCGCGCACCAGGCGGAACTCGTAATATTCGAGATAGCGCAGGCCGCCATGCACGAGCTTGGTCGACCAGGACGACGTCCCGCTGGCCAAATCATTCATTTCACAAAGGAAAACCGAATGGCCGCGACCGACCGCGTCGCGTGCGATGCCGCAGCCGTTGACGCCGCCTCCAATAATGGCGAGGTCGAAAATGCGATCCAAAGACGTCCCCCCCGGCGTTCGCCAGTTCATTTTGGCGACTTCGCTTTCGTTTTTGAGTAAATCACAACGAAATACGAAAGCAACCGAAAAGGTAACTATCGTGTGATGACCCCGGGGAGTCCAACTTTTGGGCCCAGATGCCCGGCAAGTGTTTGAAAAGCGGATGAAGTTTTCGCGCAGCCGCCGGCCGGCTTCGCCTCAAACTCGAAAGCCATCTGAAACTATTTTCAGGCGCGGCGCGCGCTTCATCCGTCTTCAGCGAACCATGCGCACCGTCGCGGGAACCGGCTCGGAGCCGGTATCGTCGATATCGCCCGGTCCCCCCGGCACCGCCTCGATCACCTCGATGCCGCGGGTGTGGCAAATATTGGCAAGGCCCGCCGGCAGGGCCGTGTCCGTGACAAAGGTCTGGATCTGGCTGATATGGGCGATGCGGACCGGCGCGCTGCGCCGCAGTTTTGTGCTGTCCGCCACCAGCATCACGCTGCGGGCATTGGCGATGATGGCTTGCGCCGCCTGCACCTCGCGATAGTCGAAGTCGAGCAACGCGCCCTCCTCGTCGATCGCGGACGCGCCGATGATGGCGTAGTCGACCTTGAACTGGCCGATCAGGCTGATCGCGGTCGAACCGATCACCGCGCCGTCGGCGCGGCGCACCGCGCCGCCCGCCACGATCACCTCGATGCGGGGATGCCGGTACAGCAGCATCGCGACGTTGAGGTTGTTGGTGATGACCAGCAAATCCTCATGCGAGGTCAGCGCGCTGGCGACCTCCTCGGTGGTGGTGCCGATGTTGATGAACAGCGAGCAGCCGTTGGGGATCAGCGCGGCCGCCGCGGCGCCGATCGCCTTCTTCTCCTCGGCGGCGACGAAGCGGCGCGCTTCATACGCGAGGTTCTCGACGCCGGAGGCGATGATCGCGCCGCCATGGATCCGGGTCAGCGAGCGGTGATCGCAGAGGTCGTTGAGGTCCTTGCGGATGGTCTGCGCCGAAACCTCGAAACGTTTGGCCAGATCCTCCACCATCACCCGGCCAAAGGCGCGGGCGATATTGAGGATTTCGGATTGGCGATGGCTGAGGCCGGTCACGGGCGCGCTCTCGATGGGGAACCGAGCCCATGGTGCGGCGGTTCGGCCGTCCGGTCAACGCGGAGTATCGGCGTTGAAGCGGTTTTGGCCGCCTGATAGCCGGTTACGGTTAAGCGCGACGCCTCGGTTACTCCGTAACAGAGGCTGGCTTCTGGCCGCCGCGGGCTGGTCGTCGCCGCTGGCGAGCCGCCTGGCGGCGCGCTCGGCTTCGCGGGCATTGCGAAACACCTGGCCTTCCAGCCGGTTGAAACGATGGGAAGCGGCAAAGAACCGAAAACCCTCGGGGTTGCGCACGACGATACCCGCCGACGATGAGCCGACTTCGATGATGTAGCTGTCCGACATTGTACCTACGCTGTGCCTCAGTGCGGGCAAATAACGGGATGGCTGGGGAAAGGTTCCTGCCCCCTTCGTCATCAACCGCGAAGGCGGATGATCCAGTATTCCAGAGCGCTGATCAGTAACACCCGCGTTGCGGAATACTGGATGCCCGCCTGCGGGCATGACGGTTAGGTCGTCAGCGGCACCGCCGCGCCCTGCGGGATCGGCTGCGGGTGGCCCTGATCGTCGATCGCGACGTAGGTGAAGTTGCCGTCCGTGACCAGGATCGAATGCATTTCCTTGCGGCGCAGCACCCATGCCTCGAGATGCACGGTGATCGAGGTCTTGCCGACCCGGACCAGATTGGCGTGTACGGAGACGAGGTCGCCGACGAACACCGGTTTGCGAAAATTCATCGCCTCGATCGCGACCGTCACGGTGCGCATCTTGGCGATCTTGGAGGCGAACACGCCGCCGCCGATGTCCATCTGGCTGAGCAGCCAGCCGCCAAAGATATCACCGTTCTGGTTGGTATCGGCCGGCATCGCCAGCGTGCGGGTGCAGAGATCGCCGCACGGCTCCGTCTCGGTATTCGGCGGCGCGTGGACGGCTTGCGTGTCGGTCATGTGGTGATGCTCGCTGAAAATCGGATTACTTGAAAGTTTCCCAGCCGGCGTCCGGCGCAAAACGATCGCCGAATTTAGCCGCCAGCGCCCGCAAGGTCGAGGCGACGTTGTCGCCGCCGCGGGTTCGCGCGTAGTTCAGCGGACCGCCGCGGAACGGCGCATAGCCGGTGCCGAAGATCATCGCGCCGTCGACCACGTCGGCATTGTCGACGATGCCCTCGCGCAGGCAGGCGACGCAGACATTCGACATCGGCAGCACCAGGCGATCGATCATCTCGGCGGTCGGCGCGGCGGCCGACGTCGCGCCCGACCCCTTGTCGGCCTTGCCGTCCTTCCAGACATAAAAGCCCTTGCCGGTCTTGCGGCCGAGTTCGCCATTGGCGACCTTGTCGCGCAGCCAGGCCGGGGTCGGCGGCAGCGAGTCGCCGAATTTCGAACGCAGCATGTCGCCGACCGCGAGACAGATATCGAGGCCGACCTGGTCGGCGAGCTCGATCGGGCCCATCGGCATGCCGAACTTTTCCGCAGCGGCGTCGATGGTGAGCTTGTCGATCTTCTCGTCCAGCATCATCATCGCCTCCAGCATGTAAGGCGTCAGCGCGCGGTTGACGAGAAATCCCGGCGAGCTCTTGACCGGCAGCGGCAGGCGGTCGATGGCGCCGACAAAGGCCATCGCCTGCTTCAGCAGTTGCGGGTCAGTGCCGTCATGGCTGACCACCTCGACCAGTTGCAGCCGCGACACCGGGTTGAAGAAATGCAGGCCAAGCAGCCGCTCCGGCTTTTGCAAGGTGGTGCGCAGATCCTGCAGGGGAATGCTCGACGTGTTGGTGGCGAGGATCGCGCCCGGCTTCATCTTCGGCTCCAGCCCGGCATAGACTTTCTGCTTGAGTTCGAGCTTTTCCGGCACCGCCTCGATGATCAGATCGGCGTTGCGCACGCCTTCGCCGTCCAGATCGGGCACCAGGCGGTCCATGGCGTCGCGCACATCGGTGCGCTTGCGGATGATCTTGCCGAACAGATCCGCCGCGCGCTTGATTGCGCCCGCGATCGGCTCCGGCTTCATATCGGCAAGCGTGACATGCAGACCCTCATTGGCGCACCACGCCGCGATGTCGCCGCCCATGGCGCCGGCGCCGATGACGTGGAGATGGCCGACCTTGTTGCCGCTGCCTGCGAGCTTTTTCATCTGCTCGCGCAGGAAAAACACCCGGATCAGGTTCTGCGCCGTCGGCGTCACCATCAGATTGGCGAACGAGGTTCGCTCCGCGCGCAGCATCGCCGTCTTGTCGCCGCCGTGCTTTTCCCAGAGATCGGTCAGCGCATACGGCGCGGGATAATGCTCATGCGGCGCGGCTTTTTCCGCTTGCGAACGCATCCGCGAGGCAAGGAAGCCGCGCACGGGCGCGAGATTGATCAGCGAGTTCAGGAAACCGGGCTGCGCGCGTTTCAGGCGGCCGAATACCGCATCCTTGACCGCGTTCCTGACATGACGCTCCTGCGTCACCGCATCGACGAGGCCGAGCGATCTGGCGCGCCGCGCGTCGATGGTGCGCCCGGTCAGCATCAAGGTCATCGCCTGCACCGGATTGACCAGATGGGTAAAGCGCGCGGTGCCGCCGAGGCCGGGATGCAGGCCGAGCAGCACCTCGGGGAAACCGAAGCGCGCATTGTCGATCGCGATCCGCGACTGGCAGGCGAGCGCGATTTCGAGGCCGCCGCCGAGGCAGAAGCCGTGGATCACCGCAACCGTCGGAATCTTCAAACCCTCGAGCCGGTCGGTCACCAGATGCGCCTGCGCCATCATGATTTCGACCGCGGCGGGATCCGTCGCGCCACGGAATTCGTTGACGTCGGCGCCGGCGATGAAGCCCGACGGTTTTGCCGAGCGGATCACGATGCCGGCCGGGCGCCGGGTTTCCAGCGCGGTAAGCACCTGCTCGAATTCGGCCATCACGTCCGATGACAGCGTATTAGCGCTGGCGCCGGCGCGATCGAACAACAGCCAGGCGACGCCGTCGCCATCCTGCGTCAGCTTGAAATTTTTATACGGGCCATCCTCGGCCGGTTTCGGCCCGAGCTCGAGCACGCGATCGCCGAGAACATCCATGATCCTGGAATCCATGATGGTCCCTATACCGTTTCGATCAACATCGCGCCGCCGAGCCCGCCGCCGATGCATTCGGTGGCGATGCCGCGCCGCGTGCCGAGCCGCGTCATCGCGTTGACCAGATGCAGCACGATGCGATTGCCGCTGCAGCCGACGGGATGGCCGAGGCTGATGGCGCCGCCGTCGACATTGAGTTTTGCCGGGTCGATTTCACCGGCGGCGCCGTCGAGGCCCAAAATCTCGCGGCAGAATTTTTCGTCTTTCCAGGCGGCGAGACATCCCAGCACTTGCGTCGCAAAGGCCTCGTTCAATTCCCAGGTCTCGACGTCCTGCAGCGTGAGTTCGTTGCGCTTCAGAAGCTCCGTCGCCGACAGCACCGGGCCGAGGCCCATGATCGAGGGATCGAGCGCCGACCATTGGCTGTCGAGGATCGCAGCCTTCGGCGTCAGGCCATGCTTGGCCACCGCGTCTTCGGAGGCGAGGATCACCCAGGACGCGCCGTCGGTGATCTGCGACGAGTTGCCGGCGGTGACCTGGCCCCATGGCCGCTCGAACACCGGTTTCAGCTTTGCGAGGTTTTCGGCGGAGGAATCCGGCCGCACGCCGTCGTCGTGATCGTAGAATTTGCCGTCGCGCGCGAACGCAGTCTCGACCTCGCCCTTGAGCCAGCCTTTTGATTGCGCATTGGCCAACCGCTTGTGGCTTTCCACGGCATAGGCGTCGGACTGCGCCCGGGTGACGCCGAAGAGATGCCCGACCACTTCGGCGGTCTGGCCCATGTTCAGCTCAGTGATCGGATCGGTCAGCCCGCGCTCCAGCCCGATGATCGGCTTGAAATAGGCAGGCCGCGCCTTCAACGCCGCCATGATCTTGGCGCCGATGCCTTTTGCCCCTGCAAGGCCGGCGAACCAGCGCACGCCCTGTTGCGGCCAGACCAGCGGCGCGTAGCTCAGCGCTTCGGCGCCACCGGCGAGGATCAGGTTGGAATGGCCCTCGCGAATGGTGCGATACGCCGTGTCGATCGATTGCATGCCGGAGCCGCAATTGATCTGCACCGTGAATGCGACCATCGCCTCGCCCATGCCGAGCCGCAGCGCGGCGACCCGGGCCGGGTTCATCTCGTCGGCGATCACGTTGACGCAGCCGAGAATGACCTGGTCGAATTCGGTGGCCGCGAACGGCTGCCGCGCCAATAGCGGCCGGCCGCATTGCACGGCGAGATCGACCGGCGTGAATGGGCCCGGGCCGGAACGCGCTTTCAGGAACGGCGTCCGGCTGCCGTCAACGATATAGACCGGTCGCGCCATCAGCCTGCCGCCCTCTGCTCACCGAGTTCCTGGAAAAACTGATGCACGTCGGCGGGCTTCTTGTAGATCGGCGAAATCGCTTCCGGCGCGAAGTCGTCGACCTCGATCACTTTTGAAACCGCCTCATGCGCGGTGGCGAGCTTTTCGCCCTCGCTCTGGGTGATGACGCCGCTCTTCACCGCCTCGCGCCAGTCATGCAAATGCGCGGCGCGCATCTTTTTCGCAACGTCCTCCGCGCCGGTGACCAGTAAAAACGCCTTCTCCAGCCGCGCCACGCCGCGATCTTCCTCGACATGCGATAGATCCGGCGTCAGGCGATCGCGCGCCGCCGACGGCTCCAGCACCAGTTGGGCACATTGATGGGTGACGCGGTCCGACGGGCCGAGCCCGCCGACGCCGAACGGCTGGATCACGAATTTCAGGATGAAGGCAACAAAACGGTTGGGGAAATTGGCGAGGATTTCCGCGAACCGCAATTCGATGGTCTTGAGGCCGCTCCCCATGCACCATTCCAGCGCCGCGAAATCGGCCTGCTGGCGCCCCTCGTCCTGCCAGCGTTTTAGCACCGCCGACAACAAATACAATTCGGACAAGATGTCGCCGAACCGCGCCGACAGCATTTCCTTGCGTTTCAAGGCGCCGCCCATCGTCAACAGCGCCATGTCGGCGCAGAGCGCAAACGCCGCGCTATAGCGCGAGAGTTGCCGATAGAACCCGCTCGCAGCACCGGCATCGGGCGCGGGCGCGAACAACCCGCCGGTCCAGCACCGGCCCCAGGCGCGGAACAGCGTCGTAAAACTGTGGCCGACATGTTTCCAGAACGCCTTGTCGAAGGCGTCGAGGCCTTTTGCGTGATCGTCGTCGCTGAGCGCGTTCATCTCGTCCAAGAGATAAGGATGCGCGCGGATGGCGCCCTGCCCGAACACGATCAGATTGCGGGTCAGGATGTTGGCGCCCTCGACCGTGATGCCGACCGGCACCGAGCGATAGAGGTTGCCGATATAGTTCTGCGGCCCGTCGATCACGGCCTTGCCGCCATGGATGTCCATGGCGTCGTCGATCGCGATCCGCATCCGCTCGGTGGCGTGCAGCTTCATGATGCCGGAAATCACCGCGGGATGGCGGCCCTGGTTCAGCGCGGCGCAGGTCAGCCGCCGCGCGGCGTCGAGCAAATACGCGGTGCCGGCGATCCGCGCCAATGGTTCCTCGATGCCTTCGAACTTGCCGATCGGCACGTTGAACTGCTCGCGGATCCGCGCATAGGCGCCGGTGGTGCGCGCGGCATAGGCCGCGCCGGCGGCAGATAGCGACGGCAGCGAAATGCCGCGGCCGGCGGCCAGCGCCGTCATCAGCATCTTCCAGCCCTGCCCGAGCCGCTCCTGGCCGCCGATGATGTAATCCATCGGGATGAAGACATCGCGGCCCCAGTTCGGGCCGTTCTGGAACACCTGCATCGCCGGCAGATGGCGATGCCCGATCTCGACGCCGGGCAGATGGGTCGGAATCAGCGCCACGGTGATGCCGAGGTCGGCCTCGGAGCCCACGAGATGATCGGGATCATAGGCCTTGAAGGCCAGTCCCAGCAGCGTCGCGACCGGCCCGAGCGTGATGTAGCGCTTGTGCCAGTTCAGCCTGAGGCCAAGCACCTCGCGGCCCTCGAAGGTACCCTTGCAGATGATCCCGCTGTCGATCATGGAAGCGGCGTCGGAGCCGGCCTCCGGACTGGTCAGCCCAAAGCAGGGAATGTCGCGGCCATCGGCGAGCCGCGGCAGCCACTGGTCCTGCTGCTCTTTCGTGCCGAAGCGCATCAAGAGTTCGCCGGGCCCGAGCGAGTTCGGCACCATCACGGTGACCGCGGCGGTCAGCGAGCGCGACGAAATTTTGCGAACCACTTCGGAATGCGCATAGGGCGAGAAGCCGAGGCCGCCATGCTCCTTCGGAATGATCATGCCGAAGAATTTCTTGGCTTTTATAAAATCCCAGGCCTCCGGCGGCAGGTCGCGCCATTCCCAGTTGATCTTCCAGTCGTCGAGCATGTTGCAGAGCTCGTCGACCGGGCCATGCAGGAAAGCCTGCTCCTCGTCAGTCAGCGTTGCCGGCGCAAAGGCCAGCAATTTCGACCAGTCGGGATTGCCGGTGAAGAGATCGGCGTCCCACCAGACGTCGCCGGCCTCCAGCGCCTCGCGCTCGGTGTCGGACATCGCCGGCAACACGCCGCGCGCCCAGGAGAAGATCGGCTTGGTGATGTAGTCGCGGCGGAAGCTCATGGCGATGTCCTTGTGTCAGGATCGGTCGACAGCACGCGGCGGGAAGCTTTAAGCATTCGCGAAGAAAGCGGCTCAATTTAGCAGCAAGCGCGAGAATCACTTCGTCACAGGCGTGCAGAGTAAAGCGGAATTGATAACGGCAATACACCGTTTCGGTTCCGAAAAGCGCCTTACCGAACGCGACTTAAGGGGTAAACCGACTCAGTCCGGCCGGGTCATCTCGAACATGTCCTCGTGCTTGACCTCGAAATAATCGCCTTTGCGGCCGGCGCGCACGATCGGGCGGGCCAGCGCGGTGATGTAGACGCCGTCCCTGATCATGGCCTTGTCGATATAGACGGCGACGACTTCGCCGAGCGTCAGCCAACCGTTCACCTTCCTGCCGTCGGCGGCTTTCAGCTGGATGATCTCGGTCAGTTTGCACTCGAACGACACCGGGCTCTCCGCCACCCTGGGCACATTGACCAGCTTGCCGGCCACCATGGTCAACCCTGCCAGTTCGAACTCGTTGACGTCGCGCGCGACATGCGCCGCGGTCGCGTTCATGTGTTTGGCCAGATCCCTCGTCGCGAGATTCCAGACAAACTCGCCGGTGTCCTGGACGTTCTGGACGGTGTCCTTCCAGGAGGTCGAGGAAAAGCCGATGATCGGCGGGATGTAATTGAAGCCGTTGAAGAAGCTGTACGGCGCCAAATTGACATTGCCCTTGGTGTCCCGCGACGAGATCCAGCCGATCGGGCGCGGCGCGATGATGGCGTTGAACGGATCGTGCTTGAGGCCGTGGCCGTTGACCGGCTCGTAATAGTGTAGATCTTTGGTCGTCATGCTGGCATTTTCCCTGCAGAAATCGTCATTGCGGATCACTTGCGACGAAGCAACCCAGTCTTGTATTGCGGCTCTGGATTGCTTCCGCCTTCGCTCATCGAGCTACGGCGGACAAGTCGCTTCGCTCGCAATGACGAGCAATTCGCGTCTCCGGACGGCTTACTTAGCACGCGGCGTCAGTCCGGCCAAAACAAAGTCGATCATCTGGTCGATCGAGGGGCCGGGCTTGTTGATGCTTTGCGCGATCATCTGCGGGTGGAAAAACCGGATCATCGCGGTGCAGGTGCAGATCGCGGCCAGCGGCACGTCCGCGACCGCGAATTCGCCCGACGCCGTGCCCTCGGCGATCACGGCGCCGATGGTATTGGTGAGCCGCTCCATATGGGCGACGCAGACTTCCCAGCTCTCTTCCATCGCGATCTCGACCATCTCGTGCAGCTTGGAATCGCCGACGTAGCGCTCGCTGTTCATGCGATGGATCGTGGTCAGCAGCTCGCGCAGTTTTGCGGCCGCGGGTCCCCGCTGCGCCGTGATGGCCTGAGCCGCGACCTCGACCTCGCCCATCAGGCCGCGCGCCACGCCCTCGTGGATCGCCTTCTTGGAATCGAAGAAGCGGTACACGTTGGCCGGAGACATCCGCAGGACTTTGGCGATGTCGGCCACCGTGGTCTTGGTGTAGCCGATCTCGCGGAACAGACGCTCCGCCACCGCGAGAATGCGTTCTCGCGTGTCGACCTCGACATTTTCGGCAGTCAGCGTCATCGGGATGCCAATGTTCAATTATTCCGCGGCTTCAGCAAGTGGAAATGCGGGCAGCGGGTCGCCGTGATGTTGCGGCGCAAGATCAGGTTGTGCGCTCGCACCGCTTTCTTCAAGGCTGTTGCGGAACCAGAGCGCGTAGAGGCCCGGCAGGTACAGCAAGGTCAGGAACGTTGCAACAAACAAGCCGCCCATGATGGTGATCGCCATCGGGCCCCAGAACGCCGAGCGCGACAGCGGGATCATCGCCAGGATCGCGGCGAGCGCGGTCAGCACCACCGGCCGGGCGCGCCGGACGGTGGCTTCGACAATCGCCTCCTTGCGGGTCAGGCCGTGCGACACGTCGCTCTCGATCTGGTCGACCAGGATCACCGCGTTGCGCATGATCATGCCGGCGAGCGCGATCAGGCCCAGCAGCGCCACGAAGCCGAACGGCTGGTTGGCGACGTTGAGGCCGAGCGAGGCGCCGATGATGCCGAGCGGCGCGGTGAGGAATACCAGCAGCAGCCGCGAAAAGCTCTGCAACTGGATCATCAGAAGCGTCAGCATCACGATCACCATCAGCGGAAACAACACGAAGATCGAGGCGTTGCCCTTGGCGGATTCCTCGATCGCGCCGCCCATCTCGATCCGGTAGGCCGGCTCGAGATGATCGCGGATTTCCTGCAGTTTCGGCCAGATCTGGTTGGTCACGTCGGGCGCCTGCACGCCGTCGGCGACGTCGGCCCGCACCGTGATCGCCATGTCGCGGTTGCGCCGCCAAAGGATCGGCTCCTCGTGGGAGTACTCGATTTTCGCGATCTGCGACAACGGCACCGCGACGCCATTGCGCGTGGTTACGGTGAGGTCGCCGACATGGCCGAGATCGAGCCGTTCGGACGGCACCGCGCGCGCCACCACTTCGACCTTCTCGATACCGTCGCGCACGGTGGTCACCGGCGCGCCCGAGATCAGCATGCTCAGCGCCTGCGAGACGTCCTGCGGGGTCAGGCCGAGCGCGCGGGCGCGATCCTGGTCGACGACGAGCTTGAGGTAGGGCGATTGCTCGTTCCAATCGAGTTGCGGGTCTTTCACGTTGGGGTTCTGCCTGACCACGTCGCGCACCCGATAGGCGATGTCGCGCACGGTTTTGCTGTCCGGCCCGATCACGCGGAATTGCACGGGGAAGCCGACCGGTGGGCCGAAATTGAAGCGATCGACGCGCACGCGCGCTTCGGTCAGCGCGCCGTCCTCCACCGCCTGTTCCAGCCGCGCCTTGATCCGCTCGCGCGCCTCGACGTCTTTGGCGACGATCACGATCTCGGCAAAGGCTTCATTCGGCAGTTGCGGATTGAGGCCGAGCCAGAACCGCGGCGAGCCCTGCCCGACATAGGCGGTGTAGGTCGAAATGTCCTTGTCGTCCTTCAATAGCGCTTCGGCCTTCTTCACCGATTGCTGGGTGACGCCGAACGCGGTGCCTTCGGGCAAGCGCAACTGCAGGAACAGTTCCGGCCGCTCGGACAACGGGAAGAACTGCTGCTGGACGTGGCCGAAGCCCACGATCGAAGCGGCGAAGATGCCGACGGTGGCGACCACGACCTTGATGCGGTGATCAACGCACCAGGCGATCATGCTGCGTAGCGTGCGGTAGATGCGGGTCTCGTACACCGCATGCGGGTCGTGGTTTTGGTGCACCTTGATATTCGGCAGCAGCTTGACGCCGATATAGGGCGTGAAGATTACGGCCACGAACCAGGAGGCGATCAGCGCGATCGCGACGATCCAGAAGATGCCGCCGGCATATTCGCCGACCGCCGAATTGGCAAAACCGATCGGCAGGAACCCGGCCGCGGTCACCAGCGTGCCCGTCAGCATCGGAAACGCGGTGGATTCCCAGGCAAAGGACGCGGCGCGGACGCGGTCCCAGCCCTGCTCCATCTTCACCACCATCATCTCGACCGCGATGATGGCGTCGTCGACCAACAGGCCGAGCGCGATGATCAGCGCGCCGAGCGTGATGCGATGCAGGTCGAGCGACATGCTGTTCATCACGATGAAGACGATGGCGAGCACCAGCGGCACCGACAGCGCCACCACGATGCCGGTGCGCCAGCCGAGCGCCACAAAGGACACGAACAGCACGATCGCCAACGCCTCGATGAAGGAATGGACAAATTCGCTGACCGCGTGCTCGACCACCTTGGGCTGGTCGGCGATCTGCTCGACATTGATGCCCTGCGGCACCGCGCGCATGAACTCCGCAGTGGCGTCCGAGACGTCCTTGCCGAGTTCGAGGATATTGGCGCCCTTGGCGGTGACCACGCCGATGCCGAGCGCGGGTTTTCCTTCCTGACGCACGACAAAACTCGGTGGATCGACATAGCCGTGGGTGACGGTCGCGATGTCGCCGAGCCGGAACACCCTTCCGTTGCTTTCGACCGGCGTCTCCGCCACCGCCTTGGCGCCGTCAAGCGCACCGGTGACCCGCAGCGGCACGCGCTGCGACGAGGTCTCTACCGTGCCGGCCGGCGTGACGTTGTTTTGCCGGGCCAGCGAATCGAACAGCGCCTGCGGCGTGATGCCGAGCGTCGCCAGTTTGGCGTGCGAGAACTCGACAAAGATCTTCTCGTCCTGGGTGCCGTAGAGGTCGACCTTTGTCACTCCCGGCACTTTCAGAAGCCGCTGCCGCATGCCCTCGGCGGCTTTCTTCAACTGTGCGTAATCGGCGCCATCCCCGGTCATCATATAGAGGATGGAATCGACGTCGGAGAATTCGTCATTGACGACCGGGCCGAGCAGGCCCGCCGGCAACTGGCCCTGCACGTCGGCGAGCTTCTTGCGCAGCAAATAAAACAGATAGGGCACGTCCTTGGGCGGGGTGGAGTCCTTGAACGTCACCTGCATCGCGGTGAAGGCCGGCTTGGAATAGGTCTGCACCTTCTCGAAGTAGGGCAGTTCCTGCAGCTTCTTCTCGATGGGGTCGGCGACCTGCATCTGCATTTCGGCGGCGGTCGCGCCCGGCCAGATCGCCGAGACGTTGACCACCTTGACGGTGAAGAACGGATCCTCGGCGCGGCCGAGCCGCTGATAGGAGAAGAAGCCGGCGGCGCCGAGCGCGAAAATCAGAAACAGGATCAACGCGGGATGGCTGACCGCCCAGCCCGAAAGATTGAAGCGCTTCATGTCTTCACCCCTTGTCTGTCGTCATTGCGAGCGAAGCGAAGCAATCCAGTGTCACAAAGAAAGAGGTGGATTGCTTCGTCGCTTCGCTCCTCGCAATGACGGAAGTTGGCTTGCGTTGGTTGCGACTTCAGAACGACAGCGACGAGACGACCCGGACCTTCTGCGCCGGATCGAGTTTCTGCACGCCGAGCACGACGACTTTGGCGCCTTCTTCGACGCCGCCTGCGATGACGACGTCGTTGCTCTCGTAGGATTTGACCTGGACCGGCTTCAGCGCCACTTCGCCTGAGGCATCGACGATGTAGAGCGAGGGATCGCCGCCTTCGCTGAACAGCGCCGACAGCGGCAGCCGCGCCACGCGCTGGGTTTCGGGATCGGAAAGGGTCAAGGTCGCGGTCATGCCGAGCGAGACGCGATCGTCGGCGCCGGGCAGCGAGAATTTGGCGAGATACGTTCTCGTGGCGGGATCGGCTTGGGGCGCGACCTCGCGCAGTTTTGCGGCGTATTGCTTGTTCGGCTCCGACCACAGGCTGACGGTCGCGGTGCCCTGTTTGGCGCGGCCGAGCAGCGTTTCGGGAATCGAGACCACGGCTTCCTTTTCGCCGAAGCGCGCGACGCGGATCGCGGTCTGGCCGGAAGCCACCACCTGGCCGGGCTCGATCAGGGTCGCGGTGACGACGCCGCGGGTATCGGCTTCGAGCGTCGCGTAGGACAACGAATTCTTGGTCAGTTCGACCGAACGCTCGGCGCGATTGAGCCGGGCGCGGGCCTCGTCGCCGGCGGCCTTCGCGGTGTCGAGCGCGGCATCGGTGGCCCAGCCCTTGGCGCGCAAATCCTTGGCGCGCTGCTCGGCCGCCGCCGCCTGCGCCAGCACGCCGGTCGCCGCGTTGAATTCGGCTTCCGCCTGTTCGGCCTGCAGTTTCAGGTCGATTTCATCAAGCGTCGCGAGCGGCTGTCCGACATCGACGGTCTGGCCGACCTCGACCAGGCGTTTTGCCACCTTGCCAGGGACCCGAAAACCCATGTCGGTTTCGATCCGCGGCTTTATCGTGCCGACAAAACTGCGCGCCGGCTGATCCGGCTCGTAATGCACGGTGGCGACCAGAACCGGTCGGCCGGGGGTAGCCTTTTGGGCCACCTTGTCGTTGCAACCGGCCAAGCTTACCGCCAGGAAAGCCAGCAGAGCTCCCGCTAACAGTCTGGAATAGCTTGATAAAATAGATCGGGCCAGCATCACAAACTCCCCTTCAGCAAAAAGCCTAATGAGGAGTGTCGACTATTCACTGACGAATGTCAATATTCATCAGTAATTACGAATTCGTGAGCGGCCGTGGGACGCGGCGTTCGCCCGGCCCATCGCTTGTGCGCCTACGACCGGCTTCGCCGCGCAGCCTTGCGGCGCTTCCTGGCCATTGTCTTGGGCGTTGTCTTGACCGTTTTCTTGGCCTGCCGCCTTACCGTCGGTTTGGCCTTGTCCGATTTCCCGGCGGCGGATTTTTTCGCGGCCTTGCCAGCGGCTTTTTCAGCGGTTTTCTTGGTCGCCTTTTTCGCCGCTTTCTTCACGGCTTTCGTCACGGTTTTCCTGGCGACCTTCTTACCAGCCTTCTTCGCGGTCTTCCGCGCAGCCATTCGCTTCGGCGCCGCTCGCTTCTTTCGACGCGGCGCGGGAGCCGCGATCGGCACCAGCATCGGATCGGACACCAGGCCCGCAGCGCCAAACGGCAGCGGCATCGCGACCACATCGTTGTCTTTCAGCGGCGGCTCTTCGGCCTTCAGCGCGGCGCTGGCGGCATCCGCCGCCGTCGAGGCAATGCTTTTGACGGTGTCGGTGAATTTTTCCAGAATCGATTTGTCGTTGTCCATGACGCCTCCCGGGGATTCCTGTCCCGGGCTAACGGCCGGCAAAGGCGCGGGTTCCCGAAGTGAAACTCACTCCGAAGCCAGGTCCGCGAGCTGAAAGCGCTCGAAGCGATGCAGCTCCTGCTCGATCCGGGCTTTCAGCTCCTTGCGGCGGCTTTTGCGCGCGGGACCGACCCAGCTCCATTTCTGCATCAGCAGTTTGCGGTTCTGCCGGTCGGTCTTGAGATCGATGGCGGCGACGATTTCGTCGCCGGCCAGCACCGGCAGGGCAAAATAGCCGAACTGGCGCTTCTCCTTCGGCACATAGGCTTCAAAACGGTGGCCGTAGTCGAAAAACAATTCGGTGCGCTTGCGCTGGATCACCAGCGGATCGAACGGCGAGAGGATGTGCACCAGTTCGCCCGCCACGGCGGCCGTGGGCTCCAGCGTCTCCGGCCGCGCCCAATGCTCCTGCTTGCCGGCGCCCTCGAGCGCCACCCGAACGAGTTCCCTGGCCCGCACCCGCGTTTCGATCAGCCGCCTGACCGCGGCCTTGCTCGGCGCGTCGAGATGGCAGATCGAGTCGAGACTGACGAGGCCCTGCGCGCGGAGCGCGCGATCGAGCAGATAGGCGGTGGTTTCGCGCACGCTCGCCGCCTTCGGCGGCCTGTCCCAGCCGAAATGCCGCGTCATCAGATCGTAGGTCTTCAGCATGCCGTTGCGCTCGCTGATCGCCAGCGCGCCGGTATAGAACGCCAGTTGCAGCGCCCGCTTCGACGGCTTGCGGCTGGCCCACAGATGCTCCTTTTCCGTCAACACGTCGTCGTCGATGTCGCGGATGGTCAGCGCGCCGTCGCGCCGGATCAGCCGCATCACCTTGCGCAAATCGGCTGATGTCACCGAGGCGAACCAGCGATGGCCCTCGCGGGCGTGCAGCTTCATCGCCGGGATGAAGAAGCGGATGTCGCGGGTCGGGACATAGGACAGCGCGTGGGTCCAGTATTCGAACACGCTCTTGTCGATGCTCTGGGCGTGGCGCAGATCGCCGCGCCGGTAGTCGGGGATGCGGGTCCACAGCACGTGGTGGTGCGAACGCTCGATGACGTTGATGGTGTCGATCTGGACATAGCCGAGATGCTCGACCGCGGCCGTGGTAGCCGCGGGGCCGGCGCCGAACGGTACCGAGGCGTCGAGCCGCTGGGCGCGCAACCAGATGCGCCTGGCCTCGAGCCTGGTCAGGGGATGGGATTTATCTGATGACGACATGCCCGCGTCACTGTAACCGGATTCGCGCCGCGCGCGACATGCGGAAAGCGCAGATGGAAAGTGCAAATCGAAATGTCGGGATATGAAAAAGCCGCGCTGCCCGAAGGCAGCGCGGCAAAATTCAACGTCCCCCTCGACATTACTTCATCATGGCGGCCTTCTGCGCCATCATGTAGTGCTTGCAGCCGCCGCGCATGTTGCCCTTGCTCATGTCCGCATTGGCGAGCGCGATGTGCTTGCCCATGGAAACCTTGGCGGGGCCATCCTGCATCGAGTTCATCATCATGGTGGATTTAGCCATGTTCTCGGACGTGCACTTCATCATCGCCGCGGACGCGGGCGACAAAGCGAGCACGGAGAACATCGCGGCAGTAACCAAAATGGTCTTCATGAAAAGCCTCCCTTGGAACGAAACCGGCGTATTGCCGGCTTTCGAGGTACGCATCCTCCACCAGCAATGTTTCCGCGAGAAGCTAATTTTGCGTGCTGCATTGCAGCGATTCGCACGCACGTCCGCTTGTCCGCACGCGCCACCACCCGAGAGCCAATACCCATGCTTTCAGTGTTTCGGCCGCTCGCCGATGCTGCCTGTGGCGGTGTCCGGTTCGCAGGACGCGCGGCCGCGCTCGCTGGCCTGGCATTTGTAGACGCTGCCGGTGAGGCGGTCGATCAGCCACATATTGTCCTCGGAGGGACTGTCCATGCCGACGAATCGCGTGCTGACGGTGTTGATCAGCGTCGACAGCAGGATGGCGGTCGCGATCAGTCCCGCGCCGAGCAGGATCGGCATGCCGCCAGCAGGCCGTTCCGATGCTCCCCCGCGAGACCCCTGATAGTCGCCTTGTCTTTTCGGTGACGGAAACCCAACCAAACGCAACCCGCTTTCTTGCCGTTTTTTGTTCTCGTTGAACGAGCTTGGTAGACGCCTATCTGGCCGAATTATTGTCCGCACGTCGACGGCATTGCGACGGTGGCGAATGCGGCAAGGGAACAGACCGTCCCGAAGACCGCCTTTTCGCGAAATGTTCCTGCGGGATTCAGCGGCGGCCGAACAAACCGCCCATCATCATGCGGCCGAACAGCGCGCCGGGCCCGCTACCACCGCCGCCGCGGTAATAGCGGCGGCCGCCACCGCCGGCATGGCGGGAATGATGCGTTCGTCATCGCTGTCGTCGCTGGACGCGATCTGGGTCGAGGTGATCTCGGAGACCAGCGCCTTGTGCTCCAGCGTATTGAGGAAGCCGGTCTTCGGGTAACCGCGCGCCGCCTGCCAGCGCATGATCACGGCGCGGGTGGCGTCATCGAACTTGCCGCTGGCCTTGACGTCGAAGCCCAGGCTCGTGAGCCGGCGCTGCACGTCGCGGCGCTGGCCGCGGTCGAGCCCGAGCTGGTCTTCGCTGGTCTGGTCGGCTTCCTCGGTGAAGGTCGCGGGATCGATCCCGGTGGTCAGGTTGCGGGTAGTGGTCGACGGGCCGTTCTGCAGAACGGGCTGTTGCGGGGAATGTAACCTGCGTCACTCAGGGATTGCGGCGGATCGAACCGGTCTTTTCGAGGGAGCGACATGACCGGGTTGGGTCGGAACAGACGCTCAGGACCCGAAAGCCGGCTTGTTTCGCCGGGTTTTCCGTATTTTTGCAACGTGATCTGGATCACATTCCCGGCTTTGAACCCGTCTTATGTTCCCTGCATCAAAACGCCATCAGGCGTAACAGCGAGGACCACGACCATGACCAGCTCTCACAGACTAACCGCACTCAAGGCGATCACGCTCGGTGCCGCGCTGTCGATGACAGCCGGTTTTGCCTTTGCCGGCGACAACGTCTCGTCGGACCAGATCATCAGCGCGCTGCAGCCGAAGCAGTTGACCCGCAGTCTTACCGGCGACCAGCAAGTCGATCCGGCCGTCAAGGCCAAGGAGGTCAGCTTCGTCCAGACCCTGCGCAACCGGAAGACTCGCTCGCTGTCGATGGGCGAACGCCAGGAAATCGCCGACATCGCCGCGACCAAGCCGAACATCGATCTCGACATCCAGTTCGACTACAACTCGGCCGACATCAGCACCGCCTCGATGCCGTCGGTGCAGGCGCTGGGCAAGGCGCTCTCCAATCCCAGCCTCAAGGGCTCGACCTTCGTCGTCGCCGGCCACACCGATGCGATCGGCGGCGAAGCTTTTAACCAGGGCCTGTCCGAACGCCGCGCCGATACGATCAAGAGCTACCTGGTCAGCAAGTTCGGCATCGCCGGCAGCGATCTCGTCACCGTCGGCTATGGCAAGGACAAGCCAAAGGATCCGAACGCGCCGATGGACCCGGTCAACCGCCGCGTCCAGGTCGTCAACATGGACACCAAGACCGCGTCGAAGTGAACAACGAAACGGCCCGCCTGCCCTCGCACGGCAGGCGGGCCGGCGTGAATGGAAATTCCGTGGATGGTTCGCGCGATTCTAGATTCTTTTTGACGCGTTTTCTTCACGCGAACCGCCCCCGGATCAAGTCCGAGCTTGCTTCACTCGAAAACACTTCTAGATCCAGTTCTGGAACAGCATCAGCCGATTGAACGTCGCCATCGACGTTCCCAAAGAGGCCACCGTAATCGGCAGCATCGCGGCGAAGCTTGCGCCCGCTGCGGCGACGAAGGCCCATAGCAGCCAGCGCGGTGCGTTGCCGCGCCTCAGCACATAAACCAGCATGAGGCTCGCGAAGCTGGCGGACGGCAAATAATAGTAAATGAATCCGACGACGCGGGGCAGCAGCGCCCAGGCGAGATACGGACCTAGATAGAACGACGTCAAAAGGAACACATCGGTCCGGCGCGTCATGATCCAGTCGCGCAACACCAGTGCGAAAGCCGGCAGCGCCGCCCACAGCACCAATGGATTGCCGAGGCACACCACGGCTGAAATCTCGTCGTCGCCGATCTTGTCAAAGAGATACCAGACCGGCCGGATCAGAAGCGGCCAGGACGGCCACGCGCTCATATAGGTGTGGGCGGAAAACGCACTGGTGGTGTTATCGCTGAAAATGCGGCGCTGCGCTTCCCAGATATCCCAAATCGAAAAGCCGTAAATCGGAACGAAGGTCGAGAGATAAACCACCGACGGGATCAGCACGAAGCATGTGGTAAAATGCTTCAGACGAAAATCCGGCCACAAATCCGGCCGGTACCAATCGCCGGCGTTGCCGTCGGACAATTTTGCGCGCCAGCCTCGCAGCAGTCGGATCGCGGCAATGATCGAGATACAAACTGCGAGCGGGAACAGCCCGTTCCATTTGCAGGCGGCCGACAGGCCGAAGCAAAGACCCGCGCACGCGAACCAGCGATGCGGCCGTGCTTGCTTGTAGCCTTGCATGAACGCGGCGATCCCGAACAGGCCGAACGCGAGTGCAAAAATATCCAGCATCGCGATCCGCGATTGCACGAACAGCATCTGGTTGAAGAACGCGATCAGCGCCGCCGCGACCGCTGGTCCTTGCGCGGCGCACAGCGCGAGGCCACAAAAATACATCGCGACCACCGCCAGCGCGCCGAACAGCGTCGCCGGATAACGCCAGCCGAGCGGACCGTCGCCGAACACCCGGATCGACAGCGCGATCATCTGTTTTGCCAGCGGCGGATGCATCGGATTGAGCATCGGGCTCGGCATCACGGGCTCGAGCATTTGCCGCGCGGCCGGCACGTAATGCACCTCGTCGAAATAGAACTTGTCGGGCGTCGTCACGCCGATCAGCAGCAAGAGATGCGCGCCGAGAAACAGAATGACGGCGATGACAGCCGTTCGTGCTGTCGAAATGCCGGGAACGGAAGATGATTCTCGCACAATGCCATCGATACGGACGTTACAACAATCGAGAGTGACGTTTGAGCAGGACAATTTTCAAGCTCAATGTTTTCAGACGTTACGACATTGAACGCATTCGAAACTCGATGCGACTAACCATCGGGTTGGTGTGTCGTCGCCAGTGATAAATATACAACATCGCTTGCACGCACGGTCCGGTACGATGACGGGACAAGTCGATCGGGAATGAAATGAATTTGCGTCAGCTTGCTTTCTATCTGTCGGCGCTGCCGATCGCAGCGGCGTTCGCGGGAAGTTCCGCGCTCGCGGAGACCCGGGTCGGCGAGGCCGCCGTCGTCAAGAACGAAGTCGTTCGCGTCAACGCATCGGGCGGCGCCCAGATCAATGTCGGCGACAGTCTGCTGCGCGACGAAGTGGTGCGCACCGGCCTCGACAGCGCAACACGGCTGGTGATGGCCGACAGCACCAATCTGTCGCTCGGTCCCAGTTCGACCATCACGCTCGACCGCACCGTGTTCGACGACGAGCATACCTACCGCGACATCGCGGTCCGCCTGACCAGCGGCGCGTTTCGTTTCGTCACCGGTCATTCGGAGAAGAAGGCCTACACCATCACGACATCCGTCGCGACCATCGGCGTGCGCGGCACCATCCTCGACATCCTGGCGCAACGCGGCAAGACCACCGTGGTGCTGCAGGAGGGCGCATCCTCGGTCTGCACGCTGAGTTTTCAGTGCGTCGAACTGACGCAACCCGGCGAGACCGCCATCATCACCTCGACCGGCGGCAGGACCACCATCAAGAAGACCTCGAGTTCACCGTGGAATTTCGCCGCCGCCTGCGCCGCGGCGGCGGGGCTGTGCAGCACCACAGACTATGCTGATGCGACTCCATCAGCAGCACCTCCGGTCGATGACGATCCCTCCGGGCTGTGCGGACGCTGACGATGGCAAAATCCGCAAGTCCACATTGCGCAACCCGGCTGCTCGCGTCCGCGCTGCTCGCCGCTCTGATTTCGCTGGCGCTGATTCCGTTGACGATGGATTCGGCCCTCGCGCAAAGCCCGTCGCCATCTCCCTCGCCGTCCCCCAGTCCGTCGCCGACGCCAATTCCCTCGCCGACCAGCAGCCGGTCGATCAACGGCCTTGCCCAGCAGCGCTTTAACCAGATGGTCACCAACCGGGTGCTCGGCTCGGTGTTGCTCGGCGTCAACGAGCAGATCAATTGCAGCGACTGCGTCAGCGCGTTCGGCTCCGCGGGTTCGTTTTCCGCCGGTATCCACGGCCGCAAGGAAATCACCAACAACCTGTCGCTGCTCGCGGGCCTCGCCTACACGCAATACAGCGAGGGCGGCTACAGCGTGACCAGCGCGCCGATCGGCGCGTTCGCGCTGCGCTATGACTTCATCGACTGGGGATCGTCGCGGCCGTTCTTCGATGTCGGCGCGCTGCTGACGCCGTTCGAACGGGTGCGCTACGCCAGAAGCTACAACACGAGCCTCGGCGCGGTCTCGCTCGACGGCACGACCAACGCTTCGGATTACGGCGTCTATGGCCGCGCCGGCTGGATCAGCCGGCTGTCGCCGCGCGACGAGGTCGCCGCTTCGGTCGAGGTCTGGCAGATGTGGCAGCAGGTCAACGGTTACAGCGACCCCGCGAGTTCGTTCAATCCGTTCGACGCCTCGATCGCCACCGGCACCGACCGCACCGATCTGGTCAAACTCGGCGGTCAGTGGACCCATCTGTTCGGCGACAGCGTCGAGGCGAATATCAATGGCGGCTTCGTGCAATCCTTTGCCGCGCATTCCGGCATCATCGCCACCGTGACCGGCGACGGCACCGTGGTCCCCGCGCTCGGCAACCAGAACTGGTTTGAATATGGCGGCCGGCTCGGCTTCCGCGTCACCAAGGGCTGGGTCGCCGACCTCTTCCTCAACGGCACCGTCGGACCGCAGCCGGTCGGCAACACCATTCACGGCGGCATCGGCTTGCGGGTGAATTATTAGAGCTGATTTAGGTTTAACGCGGCGTCAGCGTGGCGCTTCTCCCTCGCCCCGCTCTTGCGGGGAGAGGGTCGGGGTGAGGGGCACTTCCTGCGAATGCTGAGCTTCTGTCGAACGCTGTGCCTTGCCCCTCACCCGGCTCGCAAACGCGAGCCGACCTCTCCCCGCAAAGAGCGGGGCGAGGTTAAGAAAAGCCGCGGCGTCACTTGCTTTCGGCCAACGCTAGCGCCGCCACCACGCCGCTTTCCAGGATTTCGTTGGACAGCTTCTTGTCGTTGACGGCGCGCGCCAGTTGCAGCGTGCCGACCATCATGCCGTAGATCGCAGCCGCGTTGCGCCGTCGCGCGGCGGCGGAGCCGGCGGGAATCTGCGTCGCGATCAGTTCGATGAAGGTCTGGACTTTCGCGGTGAACGCATCGCGCGTGGTTTTGGGATGCCGCGCGACTTCCGCGACCAGCGCCGCGGTCGGGCAGCCATCGTCGGCTCGATCGCGATGGCGCGGTGACAGATAATCCCGGATCATTGTCGCCAGCCCGGCACCCTCGGCGGCCACCGCGCGCAGCCGCGCTTCCCGCCGGTCGAGCGCGTTGGCCAGCACCGCCTGGACCAGATCCTCCTTCGATTCGAAGTGGTTGTAGAACGCGCCGTTGGTCAGCCCTGCATCCGACATGATGCTGGCCAGCCCGACTGCTGCGACGCCATGGCCACGAAACTGCCGGGACGCCACATCGATGATGTGCTGCCGGGTGGTGTCCTTGTGTCCCTTTTCGTAGCGCATCCTGGCACCCTGTCGCTGGCGTGGCCCGCCCTTCCAAGCTCCGGCAAAAATGCAACGCGTTCGTGATTAATCCGCGGCTTGCGTCTATTGAATTATGACTATACTAACAACTTATGATCATAATTCAATACGGATTTGCCGGGTTTCGCCGCGCTCAAGGGGTTGAAAATGGGATTGAAAACCGCTGCCGCGACGCTCGACGACCTCGAAATCAGGTCCGACCTCGCCGTTGAACCCGTGGTCGAGGCCGAGCCGGCACGGCCCCGCGCCGATGCGACCCGCGCGGCGATCCTGGCCGGGGCAATTCTGCCGACCTTGATAAAACTGGCGCTGCCGACCATCGCGGTGCTGGTGGCGCAGACCGCGGTCAATATCGCCGAAGCCTATTATGTCGGGTTCCTCGGCACCGACGCGCTGGCCGGCGTCGCGATGGTGTTTCCGGTCTTCATGCTGATGACCATGATGTCGAACGGCGGCATCGGCAGCGGGGTCGCCTCCGCCGTGGCGCGCGCGGTCGGCGCGGGTCGCAAGAATGACGCGGACGCGCTGGTGTTCCATGCGATCGTGATTGCGATCATCTTCGGCGCGGCGTTTACGCTTGGAACGATCCGCGGCAGCCCGATGCTGTATCGCGCGCTCGGTGGCCGCAGCGAGGCGCTTGGCGCGGCGCTGCAATATTCCAACTATCTGTTCGCCGGCGCGATCCCGGTGTGGATCGTCAATCTGCAGGCCGCCGCACTACGCGGTTCGGGCAACGTCAAGGTGCCCGCCACCGTGACGCTGGTCGGCGCGCTGGTGCTGATCCCGACCTCGCCGCTTCTGATCTTCGGCCTTGGACCGGTGCCCCGGCTCGGCATCCAGGGCGCCGGCATCGCGTTTGCGCTCTATTATTGCGGGGCGATGCTGGTGCTGCTGCGTTACATGGTCTCGGGCCGCGGCGGCCTGACGTTCAAGTTCGTGCCGCTGCAAGGCAGGCTGTTCCTCGACATCCTCAAGGTCGGCATCCCGACCGCGGTCAATACCGTGCTCACCAATTTGACGGTGATCCTGGTGACCGCCGCGGTCGGATTGTTCGGCACCACGGCGCTCGCCGGCTACGGCATTTCCTCGCGGCTCGACTACGTGTTGATCCCGCTGTTGTTCGGCCTGTGCACCGCCGTGCTGACCATGGTCGGCGTCAATATCGGCGCTGGCCAGATCGCGCGCGCCCGCCGGATCGCGTGGATCAGCAGTTTTGTTGGCCTGGTGCTGACGGGGTCGATCGGCCTCGTGGTCGCATTGTTTCCGCTGCTCTGGCTGCATCTGTTCAGCCACGATTCTGACGTGTTGCGCCAGGGCATGATTTATCTGCGCATCGTCGCGCCGGCCTATAGCGCGCTCGGCTTCGGCTTTGTCGTGGCTTTTGCCGCGCAAGGCGCGGGCCATGTGCTGTGGCCGTTCGTGGCTTCGGTGTCGCGCATTCTTGTCGCCGCGGGCCTCGGCTGGATCGCGGTCGGCTATTTCGGCGCCGGGATGGCGGCGCTGGCCTCGATGGTGGCGGCGTCACTGGTCGCCTATGCCGCGATCTGCTCCATCGCGATGCTCTCGAATAGAGTGTGGCGGAAAGATAAGGTGTAACCTCATCCGCCGTCATAGGCTTTCTGCAGCGCGGCGATGTCGAGTTTTGTCATCTGCATCATCGCGGCCATCGCCCGCTGCGCGCCCTCGCGGTCGGAGCCGCTGAACATGCGCATCATTGCCGACGGCACGATCTGCCAGGACACGCCGTAACGGTCCTTCAGCCAGCCGCATTGTCCGGGCGAACCGCCGCCGGCCGTGAGCCCGTTCCAGAGGTGATCGACCTCGGCCTGGTCGGCGCAGTCGACCTTGAACGAGATCGCATTGGTGTATTCGAACCGGATGCCGCCGTTGATCGCCATGTACTCCTGCCCGGCCAGCGTGAACTGCACCACCAGCACCTTGCCGGCCTTGCCGGACGGCGTGTCGATCAGGCTCTTCTGAACCTTGTCGATCCGAGAATCCGGCAGCAGCGAAACATAGAAATTGGCGGCCTCCTCGGCTTCGTCGGCAAACCACAGGCAGGGGGCGATCTTGGACATGGCAATTCCTCAAGTTTGGTGGCGTTCGTCCCGAGGACGAACCGAACCGGCCCGATCCGACAGCGGGTTGAATTTATTTTGCGATCTACTGCCTCATCCTGAGGAGCGGCCACTTGGCCGCGTCTCGAAGGATGGGCTGTAGCACTGTTGGCCCATGGTTCGAGACGGCGCAAGAGCGCCTCGCCACCATGAGGTCAGAGTGCGTCGCTCACTCAAGTCGCGCTATGGCTATGTGGCGCCGAACGGGCCGATCGATCATTCGGTGTTTGCGTAAACGAAGTCGACCGCAACGTTCCCCGGATACAGCGCAGCGCGCTTGCGGTGTGGTGCGCTGCTGATCCGAGGGTCTACCGCGCGACGGCTTTCCCCTACTTCCCCCTGAACTTCGGCTTGCGCTTTTCGCGGAAGGCGGCGACGCCTTCTTTCAAGTCCTCGCTCTCGCGGATCGCATCCAGCGTCCGGCGCACTTCGGCGACGGTTTCGAGCGGGCCTTTCGGCATCGCATCGCGGGCGAGCTTTTTCAGCGCCTGCACCACCAGCGGCGCGTTGCCGGCGATCTTTGCCGCCATCTCCTGCGCCAGCACGACATGCTGCCCCTTCGGCGCGACCCTGTTGACAAAGCCGATCTGGTAGGCGCGCTCCGCCGACAGCTCATCGCCGACCAGCAAGAACTCCATCGCGATCTTGTGCGGCATCCGCGCCACCACCGAGGAGACGCCGCCGGCGGTGGTGCCGATCTTGCCTTCGGGATAGATGAACCGCGTCGTCTCCGACGCCACGCACATGTCGGCCATCTGCACCAGCACAAAACCGCCGCCGACCACCCAGCCGGAGGTCGCCGCGATCACCGGCTTGTCGAGTTCGACGCCGAGCCCGGGCACCGCATGCCACATATTGACCGGGAGATCGCCGACATCGGCGCCGACCGAGAAATAGGCCTCCTCCGCCGACGCCAGCACCGCGACGCGATCGTCGCTGTCGCGAAACTTCAGCCAGGCCCCGCGCAACTCGTCGCACAGCGCGTTGTTGAGCGCGTTGTGTTTTGTACTCCGGTCCATGGTGATGGTGGCGACGTGACCAGTGCTTTCGTAACGAACGAGCTTCATGGCTTTCCCCGGCAATCTTTTCCGCGCGATTTCAGCGATCGCATCGATCGTCACTTCTTTTCGTTGGGATCGCGGTGCACCGGATCGACCCAAAGCACCGTCTCCGGCTTTTCCACCGGTTCGATGTCGAGATTGATCGCGATCGCCTCACCGTCGCTGCGCACCAGCACGCATTCGAGAACCTCGTCGCGGCTGGCGTTGATCTCCTGATGCGGCACGTAGGGCGGGATGAAGATGAAATCGCCGGGATTGGCCTCGGCGGTAAATTGCAGGCGTTCGCCCCAGCGCATCCGCGCCTTGCCCTTCACCACATAGATGATGCTCTCGAGATGGCCGTGATGATGCGCGCCGGTCTTGGCGTCGGGCTTGATGTTGACCGTGCCGGCCCACAATTTCTGGGCGCCGACGCGGGCGAAATTGATCGCCGCCGCGCGATTCATCCCGGGCGTCGAAGGCACGTTGGTGTCGAGCTGGTCGCCGGGAATGACGCGAACGCCGTCGTTTTTCCAGCGGTCGGCATCATCGTGAGAATGCGAATGATCGCCATGCGAGTGGATATGATCGTGTGTCATCTCGTTGCCTTCGATTAAATTGTTCCGGGGAACCGTAGCCAAATCGGCGGTCGCAAACCAGATCGAAAGGGAAACTTTTGCTGCATGGCGGCGTTGTCTTTGCGAAGCTTAATCTCGCAAAGGAGTTCCCCATGGGTGCAACGGCAGACAAGGTCAAGGGCGCCACCAATGAAGCCATCGGCAAGGCCAAGCAGGGCATCGGCGAAGCCACCGGCTCCGATCGCCTGCAGGGCGAAGGCGTGATTCAGGAAGTCAAAGGCAAGGGCCAGAAGGCCGTCGGCGACGCCAAGCAGGCTACCAAGGACGCCGTGAACAATGCGGCCGCGGCGACAAACCGCAACCTTTGAACGGGGTTTTCCGACTGGAAGCCTCGTCGGTGATGCCTGAACTGAAAGGACCGGCCTCGCGGCCGGTCCTTTTCGTTTGTCTAAAATCTGAAACGAACCGATCAGCTTCGCCGATGCGACATGACGTCGGGATTGACCACGTTCTCCGGCTTGCCCGCGGCATAGGCCATGATCTGGGCGAAAATGTCGGTGAACTGCACTTCATACTCGTCTTGCGAGACATAACCGAGATGCGGCGTGCAGACCACATTGGGCATGTTCAGCAAGGGATCGTTGACGTCGCGCAGCGGCTCCTTTTCGTAGACGTCCACCGCCGCCATGCCGGGCCGGCCGGCGCGCAGCGCATTGACCAGCGCATTCGGCTCGATCAGGCCGGCGCGACTGGTGTTGACGATCAGCGCTGACGGCTTCATCCGCGCCAGATCGGCCGGCTTGACGATGCCGCGGGTGGCGTCGACGAGACGCATATGCAGCGACAGCACGTCGCCCCGCTCGAAAAAATCCTCCTTGCTGGCGGCCGCCTCGTAGCCGTCGGCGCGCGCCTTTGCCAGCGCCGCCTCACGCGCCCAGACCAGCACCTTCATGCCGAACGCCTTGCCGTATCCGGCGACCACCGACCCGATCCGGCCGTAACCGTAGATGCCGAGCGTCTTGCCACGTAAACTGTGGCCGACGCCGATCTGCCAGCCGCCCGCCTTCAGCGATGCCATCTGCTGCGGAATCTGCCGCATCGCCGCGATGATCAGCCCCCAGGTGAATTCGCAGGTCGCGTACGATGGCGAATCGGCATGCTGGCCCGACGACACGATAATGCCGAGCCGGGTGCAGGTGTCGACGTCGATATGCGGATAGACGCTGCGCTGGCTGATCAGCTTCAGCTTCGGCAGCTTTTCCAGCAGCGGCCTGCGGATCTGCGTGCGCTCGCGGATCAGCACCAGCGCCTCGGTGTCGGCGAGCCGCTCGGCGAGCGCATCGACGTCCTGGACATGATCGTTCCAGATCTTGACGTCGTTTCCTTTGAGCTTCTTGAAGCATTCGAGGGTGCGGATGGTGTCGAAATAATCATCGAGGATCGAAATCTTCACAATGCGCACTCCTCTTGAATTACTTCACGGCGAGCAATTCGACGTCGAACATCAAGGTCGCATTCGGCGGGATCACACCGCCGGCGCCGCGCGCGCCATAGCCGAGCGCGGGCGGAATGATCAGGGTGCGCTTGCCGCCGACCTTCATGGTGGCGACGCCCTCGTCCCAGCCAGCGATGACGCGGTGCTGGCCGATCGGAAACTCGAACGGCTCGTTGCGGTCGACCGAAGAGTCGAACTTCTTGCCCTTCTTGCCGTCCTCGTAAAGCCAGCCGGTATAATGCATGACGCAAATCTGGCCCGGCTTCGGCGAGGCGCCGGTTCCGACTGATGTGTCGATGATCTGCAAGCCTGAAGCTGTGGTCATGGTTTTTCCTGTCTGGGCCAACGCGCCGGACGGCGCCGCGGTAAGAAAGCCGATCGCGCCGATGATGGCGGCGAGCAGCGAAAGTTTGCGGAAGGTGAGATATCGCATGGTGCAATGTCCTTGTGAGTGGCGGCGAGGCACGGGAGGCTCAATAGCCGAGCGCGCAACCGTCCTTGCGAGGGTCGGAGCCGCCGGTGAGCGTGCCCTTGTCCCAGTCGATCCAGATCGCCTGGCCGCCGCCGAGCGGCGAGACCACGCTGGTGGTTTTATGCCCGAGCTTCTTCAGGCCTTCGACGATCGCGGCGGGCACGCCATCCTCGAGCTGATAGACGCCTTCATAATGCAGACCGCGTGGCATATCGATGGCTTCCTGCACGTCGCAGCCATAGTCGAGCATGTTGGTCAAAACATGGGTCTGGCCGACCGGCTGGTACTGGCCGCCCATCACGCCGAACGGCATCACGGCGCGGCCACCCTTGGTGACGAGGCTCGGAATGATGGTGTGCAGCGGGCGCTTGCCCGACGCGATGCAGTTGGGATGTCCGGGCTGCACCCGGAAGCCGCCGGCCCGGTTCTGCAGCAGGATGCCGGTCTTGTTGGACACGATCGCCGAGCCGAACGAATGCGCGATCGAGTTGATGAACGAGCAGGCGTTGCGATCCTTGTCGACCACCGAGATATAGACCGTCGACGGATTCATCGGCGGCGCCACGTTCGGCAAATCGAGCATGCGGTCCATGCGGATCTTGTCGCCATGCTCGTCGGCGAACGCCTTCGACAATATCCGGGGGACATCGACATCCACATGGGTGGGATCGCCGATATATTGCTCGCGCATCATGTAGGCGACGCGCGCGGCTTCGGCCTCGAGATGGAAACGCTCGATGCTCGTGGCCGGGAATTTGGTCAGGTCGAAGCGTTGCAGGATGTTGAGCATCACGAGCATGGTGATGCCGGGGCCGTTCGGCGGGCACTGCCAAACGTCGTGGCCCTTGTACATGGTGCCGATCGGAACCGTGGTCTCGGTGGTGTGCGCGGCAAAATCGTCCAGCGTATGCAGGCCGCCGATGCCGCGCAGCGTCTCCACCATGTCCTCGGCGATCGCGCCCTGGTAGAACGCATCGCGGCCGTTCTTGGCGATCGCCCGCAGCGTCTTGCCGAGTTCGGGCTGATGGATCACGTCGCCGGCGACCGCGGGCTTGCCGCCGGGCAGCAGATAGCGCTCGGTGTTGGTGCCGTTCTTCAACTTGTCGAACTGGTTTTTCCAGTCGAACGCGATGCGGGGGGCTACGACATAGCCCTCCTCGGCGGCCTTGATCGCAGGCTGCAGCAGGGTGTCGAGCCCGAACTTGCCGTGATCGCGCAGGATGGTCGCCCAGGCGTCGACCGAACCGGGGATGCTGACGGCGTGCGCCGAGGTCAGCGGGATCGCATGCAGCTTGCGCTCGAGATACCATTCCGGCGTGGCCGCCAGCGGCGCCCGGCCGGAACCGTTATAAGATACGATCTTGCCCTCGCCTTTCGGCTGGATCAGCGCGAAGCAGTCGCCGCCAATGCCGGTCGACTGCGGCTCGATCACGCCGAGCAGCGCACAGGCCGCCACCGCCGCGTCCGCTGCGGTGCCCCCGGCGCGCAGCACCTCGATCGCGGTCAGCGCCGCCAGCGGATGCGATGTCGCCACCATGCCGTTTTGCGCATGGACCGTCGAGCGGCCGGCGAGATGGAAATTCCTCATGTCAGATGGCTCACTTTGGGATATATGGCCGCAACCTTCGGTGGGCCGATTTCAGGCGGGATTTCGGGTGGTGTCTTGGCACATTCAGGCCGCGCTGGGCAATGCTTGGCCTGGGAATGACGGCAATGCAGGTGGCTGATTTGAGGGCCTTTCGCGCCTCCCGCCCGCCTGATAGACCAGCCGCATGCCGTACAAGGTCGCCGCTTTCTATCAATTCGCAAGCGTTCCCGATTTCCGGGAATTGCGCGAGCCGCTGCGGACGGTCTGCGCTCGCCTGAAGCTGAAAGGCAGCGTGCTGCTGGCCCACGAGGGGATCAACGGCACGCTGGCGGGAGAGCACGGGGCGATCGACGACCTGGTCACCGAGCTGCGCGACGGCGCGATTTTTGGCCAGCGGCTGGACCATCTCGAACTGAAATTCTCGCAGGCCGCCGCGATGCCATTCCAGCGGCTCAAGGTCAGGCTGAAAAAGGAAATCGTCACGCTCGGCGACACCGGCGTCGATCCGACCCGGCAGGTCGGCACCTACGTCGAACCCGCCGACTGGAATGCGCTGATCGAAACACCGGATACGCTGGTGATCGATACCCGCAACGCCTTCGAGGTCGCGCTCGGCACGTTCGAGGGCGCCGTCGATCCGAAGATTGCGAGTTTCGGCCAGTTCAAGGCTTTCGCCGCGCGCCATCTCGATCCCGCCAAACATCCGCGCATCGCGATGTTCTGCACCGGCGGCATCCGCTGCGAAAAGGCCAGCGCCTATCTGCTGGCGCGCGGCTTTACCGAAGTCTATCACCTCAAGGGCGGCATCCTGCGCTATCTCGAAGGCGTGCCCGAGGCCGAGAGCCGCTGGCGTGGCGAATGTTTCGTGTTTGACGACAGGATCGCGCTTGGCCATGGGCTGCGCGAGCGGGCGGCAGGATGTGATTCCGATGAATGAGGCCAAAACGCTGGAACTGAAGACCCTCAACGACCGCATCGACCTCTTGGAAACCCGGCTGGCGTTTCAGGACGAGACCATCGAGACGCTGAACAAGGCGATCACCGAGCAATGGCTCAAGATCGATACGCTGATGCGCCAACTCCAAGCCCTGAGCGAGCGCTTGCAGGAGGCCGAGTCGCACGCGCCCGGCGCGGCCAACGAGCCGCCGCCGCATTACTAGTCGGTAGTCGTCATTCGCCGATGCTTGCTACAGCCTGATCGCAAACCGGATCGCCAGCGCAACGATTGATATCACGACCCCCGCCCACACGACCGGAATGACACGTTTTGAGCTGCCGCTTCGCGGTGAATCATTGGCAGCGTGGTTAAACCGGCGATCGGTCCGCAGATCTGGAGCTTCCGCCATGTTCAATCTCCGTGCTACCGGAACACCGACTTCACTTTGTCCCACAGCGACGAATGTTCGCGATCGCCGTCATGCTTCGACGGTGAAGGCTGTGCCGCGCTGACCGGGTCGGACGCCGGAAAGCTGCCCACGAGACCCGCTTCGAGCTTTGCATGGATGTCGCGATCCGCCAGGGCGGCCTCGCGCGGATCGGCCGCATGCCGGTCATGCGGCGCGGGATCGAATTTCTCAGCCATGATGTCCTCCATCGGAAGCATCAACGAATGCGCGGTCGGGAAGTTCCCGCCATCGGCGCGACCGTCCGGGCCGGAAATCCAGTTCCCAGCGCCCGCACCGGCGTGTATCAGGAGCCTCGATCCATTTTCCCAGCTCCCGGACCGCCGCTTGCCCCAGATTTCCCCTGTTAAACCATTCATCGAAGTGCTTTCCGGGCGCCGCCAGAAGGCGCCTCCGCTCTGGATGATGCGGCAGGCCGGCCGCTATTTGCCGGAATATCGCGAGCTGCGCGCCAAGGCCGGCGGTTTTCTCGATCTCTGCTTCACGCCGGAATACGCCGCCGAAATCACGCTGCAGCCGATCCGCCGCTTCAACTTTGATGCCGCGGTCATCTTCTCCGATATTCTGGTCATTCCCCATGCGCTCGGCCGCGCGGTGCGGTTCGAAGCCGGCGAAGGCCCGCGGCTCGATCCGCTCGACACGCCCGAGCTGGTCGCGACGCTGGCGTCGACAGCGGATTTCACCACGCTCGAGCCGGTCTATGAGACGCTGCGCCGGGTCAAGGCCGAACTCGATCCCAAGATCGCGCTGCTCGGCTTCTGCGGCGCGCCGTGGACGGTCGCGACCTACATGGTGGCGGGCCAGGGCACGCCCGATCAGGCGCCGGCGCGGCTGATGGCGTATCGCCATCCCGACGCCTTTGCGCGCATCATCGAGACACTGGTGGAAAATTCGATTCAATATCTGCTCGGCCAGCTCAAGGCCGGCGCCGACGCGCTGCAGATTTTCGATACCTGGGCCGGCGTGCTGCCGCCGCGCGAATTCCAGCGCTGGTCGATCGAGCCGGCGCGGCGCATCGTCGAGGGCGTGCGCAAGGTCGTGCCCGACGCCAAAATCATCGGCTTTCCGCGCGGCGCCGGCGCGCTGCTGCCGGCCTATGTCGACGCCACCGGCGTCGACGCCGTCAGCATCGATTGGGCGGCGGAGCCGTCGCTGATCCGCGAGCGCGTGCAGAGCCGCGTCGCGGTGCAGGGCAATCTCGATCCGCTGGCGCTGATCGCGGGTGGCGCCGCGCTCGACCGCGCCATCGATGACGTGCTGGAAAATTACGCGCGCGGCCGGCTGATCTTCAATCTAGGGCACGGCATCCTGCAGGAAACCCCGATCGCCCATGTCGAACAGATGGTCGCGCGGGTGCGGGCGTACAGGGGATAGATGCTCGTAATCGCCGCGCAATGGCTGCTCACACCGGGCGGCTGCGCTCGATGATCGCGGCCGCGCCCTTGGCCAGCAATTCCAGCCCGACCGCGCGGCCGAGTTCGCGCGGCCGATCGGCCGGCCCGGAACGCGCAGCTTCGATGAAAGTGCCGCCGTCGAGATCGAGCACCGAGGCGGTGAGCGACATTTGCATACCCTCGACGTGCGAGAACGCCGCGATCGGCGAATTGCAATGGCCGTTGAGCACCCACAGCACCTCGCGCTCCGCGTCGGCACAGCGGTGCGCGGCCGCGTCGTCGATCCCTGACAATATCTGCCGGGTTTGCCAATCCTTTGCCGCGCATTCCACCGCGACGATGCCCTGCCCCGCCGCCGGCAGCATTTCCGCGACCGGAAATTGATAGGCGATGCGATTGGCGAGGCCGACGCGCTCGAGCCCTGAGCGCGCCATGATCAGCGCATCCGCCGGGCCGACCGCGCCACCATCGGGCAGCCGCTGCAGTTCGAGATGATCGAGCTTGCGCACACGGGTATCGGCGGCGCCGCGATAATGGATCACCTCGATCTCGGGGAACAACCGCCGCGCATAGGCCGCGCGACGCACCGCGTTGGTGCCGATTTTAAAACCCTTGCCGCGCCCGCGCCCGAGATCGTCGATCGAGACGCCCTCGCGCAAGACCAGCACGTCCTCGGGCGGATCGCGCGTCAGCGTGGCGCCGATCACCAGCCCCGGCGTGTCCTCATTGCCGGGCATGTCCTTGAGCGAATGCATCGCCGCGTGCAGTTCGCCCGCCAGCACGGCGCTGCGGATTTCTGCGACGAAGGCGCCACCCTTGCCGCCATGCGGCAGCAGTTTTCCGACCTGGTCGGTATCCCCCGTGGTTTCGAATTTGACGATTTCGACCTCGAGGGCGGGATCGGCCGCGGTCAACCGGCGGGCAATCTCCGCGGTTTGCGCCAGCGCCATGGCGCTCTTGCGCGTTCCGATCCGCAGGCGAATTGCCACCATTCGTGCTCCATTCGATCTCTCCCGGCAGGATAAAGCCGGCGGGTTCCGGAAGCAAACCGCGCCTCTATCGCGCATCCCCGAGGATCATGTCGGAGGCCTTTTCCGCGATCATGATGATCGGCGCGTTGGTGTTACCTGACACCAGGTCGGGCATGACGGAGCCATCGACCACACGCAGGCCGTCGATGCCGCGCACTTTCAGGCGCTGATCGACCACGGCGAGCGCATCGTTGCCCATCCGGCAGGTCGAGGTCGGATGATAGATGGTGCTGCCGCGCTGCCGGGCATAGCCCAGCAAATCCTCGTCGGTCGCAACCTTCGGCCCCGGATCGTATTCATCGACCACATAGGGTTTTAAGGCCGGCGCATTGAGAATCTTGCGCAGGATTTTCAGGCCCTCGACGACGGCAGTGCGATCGGTTTCCGTCGCCAGATAATTGATCCGGATTTCCGGCTGCACTGACGGGTCCGCGCTCTTGATCCGCAGCGAGCCGCGACTCTCGGGGCGCAGCTGGCACACGGATGCCGTAAAGCCGGAAAACGAATGCAGCGCCTCGCCCATCTTGTCGGTCGAGAACGGCAGGAAGTGGACCTGGATGTCCGGCGTCGCCAGCCGGGGATCGGTCTTGAAGAACGCGCCGGAGGTGCCCGCCGCGATCGTCAGCGGTCCCTTGCGGAACGCCGCGTAGCTTATTCCCGCCATCATCTGGCGCAGTGGGCTGCTCACGACGTCGTTGAGGGTAATCTTTTGCGCGCAGCGCATCACGATGCGGACCTGCATGTGGTCCTGCAAATCATTGCCGACGCCGGGCGCGTCGAGCACGACGTTGATGCCGTGCGTCTTCAGCAGTTCGGCTGGTCCGATGCCGGAGAGCTGCAGCAGTTGCGGCGAGTTGTAGGCGCCGCTCGACACCAGAATCTCCCGGCGCGCCCGCGCGGTCTTGACCGTATTGCCCTGCTTGTATTCGACCGCACAGGCGCGCTTTCCCTCGAACAGGATGCGCTGTGCCTGCGCCGATGTCTCGACACGAAGATTGCCGCGGCCGCGCGCGGGACCGAGATAGGCGCGCGCGGTGCTGGCGCGGCGGCCGCGTTTTGTCGTGGTCTGGAAGAAGCCCGCGCCCTCCTGGGTCGCACCGTTGAAATCGGCATTGGTCGGGATGCCGGTCTCCGCCGCCGCGACGACAAAAGCTTCCGACAGCGGATCGGCATGCCGCCAGTCCGACACCGGCAGCGGGCCGCCGGCGCCGTGATATTCGCTGGCGCCGCGCTGCTGGTCCTCGGCTTTCCTGAAATAGGGCAGCACGTCGTCAAAGCCCCATCCGGCATTGCCGCGCTGCCGCCAGCGATCGTAATCCTGGTGCTGGCCGCGCACATACAAGAGACCGTTGATCGAACTCGAACCGCCCAGCACTTTTCCGCGCGGCTGGAATACGGTGCGCCCGTCGAGACCGGGCTCCGGCTCGGTCTGGTACATCCAGTTGACGGTCCTGTCCTTGAACAGCTTGCCGTAGCCGAGCGGCACGTGGATCCAGAGATTAGAGTCCTTGGGTCCAGCCTCCAGCAGCAGCACCGAATGCTTGCCGTCGGCGCTCAGCCGGTTGGCGAGCACGCAGCCGGCCGATCCGGCGCCGACGATGATGTAGTCGTATTCGGAAATCGAACTCATATGGTCGCATCCAGCTCCATCGGCTGCAGGCCGAGCCGGTTGAACAGCGCCATGTCCTTGTCGTTTTCGGGATTGCCGGCGGTCAACAAGGTGTCGCCGACGAAGATCGAATTGGCGCCGGCGAAGAAGCACAGCGCCTGCATCTCGTCGCTCATCGCGGTGCGCCCTGCCGACAGCCGCACCACCGATTGCGGCATCATGATCCGCGCCAGCGCCACGGTGCGCACGAAATCGAGCGGCGAGATCGGCTCCGCATCGGCGAGCGGCGTGCCCGGAATCGGGATCAGCATGTTGATCGGCACGCTCTCGGGATGTGTGGGGAGATTGGCCAGCGTCGTCAGCATCGCGATGCGGTCGTCGGCCTCCTCGCCCATGCCGACGATGCCGCCGCAGCACACCTTCATGCCGGCGGCGCGGACGTTCTCCAGCGTCTCCAGCCGGTCGGCGAAGTTCCGCGTCGTGATGATCTCGCCGTAATAGCGCTCGGAAGTATCGATGTTGTGGTTGTAATAGTCGAGCCCGGCATGGCTCAATTGTTCGGATTGCGCGCGATCGAGCATGCCGAGCGTCATGCAGGTTTCCATGCCGAGCGCCTTGACACCCCTGACCATCGCGACCACCGCCTCCATGTCGCGCGGTTTTGGATTGCGCCACGCCGCGCCCATGCAGTAACGCGTCGCGCCGGCGTCGCGCGCCTTGCGCGCCTCCGCGATGACGCGCTCGACTTCCATCAGCTTTGAAGCGCTCAAGCCTGACTCGTGATGCACCGACTGGCTGCAATAGGCGCAGTCCTCCGGGCATCCGCCGGTCTTGATGCTGAGCAGCCGGCTCAATTGCACCCGGTTCGGATCGAAATGCGCGCGATGGATGGTCTGCGCCTTGAACAGGAGATCGTTGAACGGCAAGGCGTACAGCACTGAGGCCTCGGCCACGGTCCAATCCCTCCGCAGCGGAGCCGGAATGGAGGATGATTTTCCTTCGCGGAGGATTTCGGCGTGGCTCGTTGCATGCGTCATGATCTCTCCGGACAGCGATTTGCGGCGGCAAACTCTAGCCCATGCGAGGCAAAGTCAAGCACCGGAGCGATCGGGAATGCCGAGCACGATTATGACGCAAAGCCGTACAGCCGCGCCGGATTGTCGACCAGGATCTTGCGCCGGAGTTCGTCCGACGGCGCCCACGCGCCCAGCATGTCGAGCAATTGTCCGTCGTCCGGCATATGGGTGTCGCCGAACAGGCTTGGATGCGGCCAGTCACTGCCCCAGACGCAGCGATCGGGATTGGCGTCGATAAAGCCGCGCGCCAGCGGGGCTACGTCGTCATAGGGGAAACCTTTCACCGAACTGCGATAGCCGGAAATCTTCACATAGGCCTGGCCGGATTGCATCAGTCCGGCTGCGGCACGGAATTCCGGACTGCCGGTGCCGCGATCGCTTTGCACGCCGGCCATGTGATCGAGCACCACGGTCACGGGGAGTTTTCGGATCAATGGCGCCAGTTCGGCGATCTGCGCGCCATGGGTATAGAACTGGATGTGCCAGCCGAGTTCGGCGACTCTTGCTGCGAGGTTTTCCAACTGCGCCAGCGGCGTGCCGTTGCCGCTCACCGCGTTGAAGCGGACGCCGCGCGCGCCCTTCGCGTGCATCTGCTTCAGCGCATCGCGGTCGAAACTGTCGTCGACCACGACAACAGCGCGGGATTTTTCCCGGCCGAGGAGGTCGACCGCATCCAGCGTGCAATTGTTGTCGGTGCCAAACGTGCTCGGCTGCACGATCACCATGCGGCCGATCCCGATCGCGCGCGCCATCGCCTGATAGGCCGGCACGTCGGCCACCGGCGGCGAATAGGAACGGCCCGGGCTCAGCGGGTAGCGGTCATACGGCCCGTTGATGTGGAAGTGACAATCGGTGCTGTTATCGGGCGCCGTCCAGTGCGGCGCCGAGGTCACCGCGCGGGGCGGCAGACACGGTTTGGTCATTACAGGTCTTTCCTGGCAAATCTATCCCGCCTATTCCGCCGCCGACGGCTGCAACGGCGCCAGTCCTTCCGGCGTGATCGCATCCAGCGAGCGGCCTTTTGTCTCGGGCAGCATGGCGAGCGCCAGCAGCATCACGCCATAGCCGAGCAGCGCGAACAGCAGGATCGCTATGCCCAGCCCCAGCTTGCCGCTGAGGAATCCGACCAGCGCCGGAAACAGCGCACCGATGGCGCGCCCCGAATTGTAGCAGAAGCCCTGGCCCGCGCCGCGCACCTCGGTCGGATACAACTCGGTCATGAACGGGCCCATCGCGGAGAACATCATGTAGAGGATGAATCCGAGCGGCGCGCCGAGCACCAGCATCAGGCCGTCGCTGATCGGCGCCGCCAGATAGATCGCGACGCAGATCACCGATCCCACCGCCGAGACGATAAAGGTCCGCTTGCGGCCGATCCGGTCGGAGAGGTAGGCGCCGACCAGGAAGCCTATGAACGCGCCGAGGATGTGGATCAGCAGATAGGAGCCGGTGTTGAGCGAACTGAGGTGCCGCTCGGTCTTGAGGTAGGTCGGAAGCCAGACCGACAGCGCGTAGGAACCGCCCTGCGCGCCGGTCACCATCATCGCCACCTTGAGTGTGGTCATGAGATAAGGCGGCCGCAACACGGTAAAAGCCTGGGTCAGGCCGTTGGCGCCGCTGTCGCGGCGCGCGTTGAACACTTCAGGCTCCGACATGCTGCGCCGGATCCACAGCACCAACAGCGCCGGCGTCAACCCGATCCAGAACATCACGCGCCAGGCGGTCGCGTCGGGCAGCACGGCATAGAGCAGCGTGTACATCAGCGCCGCGGCGCCCCAGCCCACCGCCCAGCCGCTCTGCACGAAGCCGACGGCGCGGCCGCGATATTTGTCGCGGATGATTTCGCCCATCAGTACCGCGCCGGCCGACCATTCGGCGCCGAAGCCCAGGCCCTGCAGCGCGCGCGCCACGAACAGCTGCTCGAAATTCTGCGCGAAGCCGCACAGGAAGGTGAAGACCGCGTACCACAGCACGGTGATCTGCAGCACCCGGACCCGGCCGTAACGGTCGCTCAGCGCGCCAGCAAACCAGCCGCCGAAGGCCGAGACCACCAGCGTGATGGTGCCGAGCATCCCCGCCTCGCCGCGCGAGATGTTCCAGGTCGCCAGCAGCGTCGGAATCACAAAACTGTAGATTTGCACGTCGAGCGCATCGAGCGACCAGCCGCCGAAACAGCCCGCCATGGTGCGCCGCTCACCGGCCGTGAGCTCCTTCATCCATTGGAACATCCCACCCTCCCCGTTTTGATTTTTTCAAATGTAATCCGGAAGCTTCCCCCTCGCCTATCGCTATTTTCGCCCGGCAGGTATTTGCGGAGAGGGAAGACGGCGACGGGGACCCTCCACCCGCCTCCTACCGCAGCATCATCCCCGGGATGAACGCAATTGCGTTCACCCGTAGGTGCGAGCCCTCTTGGGCGGGCCTCGAAGGATAGTGTTCAGCACCGTGCTTGCGGCCATCCTTCGAGGCGCCCCGAAGGCGGCGCGCACCTCAGGATGACGGTGCCGTTGCGGAAGCGGAGCCCTACTCCGCAGCTTCGCGCGCCGGGACGCCCTGTTCGATATCGAATTGCAGGATGTCATTGAAGCGGTTGAAGGCGCCGCACAGGGCGATGCGCCAGGTCAGTTCCACGATCTGGGCTTCGGAGAAGTGCTGCCTCAGCCGCGTAAAAATTTCGTCGCGGGTCTGGTTCCAGTTGTTGGTGACCGCGATGGCGTATTCGACCACGAGTCTGTCGAGCGCATCGAGTTCCCGGTGATCCTTGTAATCGAGCAGCCGCTCGGCGCCTTCGTCCGAGACGCCCTGGATCGCAAGCTTCGGTGCATGATGCGAGACGCAATAGCTGCACTTGTTCAGGAGCGACACCGTGACCAAAGCAAGCTCCAGATGGCGCTTCGAGACCACGGCTTCGTCCGCGAGGTCGACCAATAGTGACCACATGTGTTTGAAGATCGGCGGCCGGTGCGCCATCACGCCGGCCTGGTTCTCGAACGAGCCATAGCTCATCATTTTGTCCCACAACGGCCCGAGTTCGGCCGGCAGATCGTTCCTGGTCTTGATGGAGATGCGGGACATGGGTCCTCCGTGGCTCGGCCGTGAGATCGGAACCGAGTGTGGCCGAGGCATCCGTCAACGACAACAGGTGTTTTGGCGTCCGGATCAGCAGCCCGGTGGTTGCGCGGGCGATACGCCCGGCGTGGCCGCGGCACCCGTGGCGTTGGCCGGCGCCATCATGCCCGGCGTCGAGAGACTCATCGTCACGCTCTCGGCGCAGGCCGACGTGTTGGGCGTCGGCACCGCGTTCGTGCTGATGCCCGGATCGATGCTGGTGTCGGCAAGTTGTGCTACCGGCGGCTGAATGACGCCGGGCGCCGCATTGCCGGGAATGTCGGCGGTGGAGAGGGGCAAGGCCGCGCCATTGACCGGCGGACCTCCGGGCGTGGAACTGCAGACGGTAGCCGATGGACTGCCGGCCGGCGATGGCAGCGAAAGCGTTCCGGTCGCACTGCTGCTGATCGGCGCCGAAATGGCCCCCGGCGCCGCGGAAATCGATATCGCCGGCGCGGCCGGACTGCCGATCGGCACGGTGGCCGGAATTCCGGACTGCAGCAGCCCGGACGGCGGCGCACAGGTCACGACCGTTCCCGGCGTGGTGGGGTCGGAGGCCAACGGCACCGGCGCCAGCGTCGTATCCGGAATGCCCGGCTGGGTCACCGCCGAGAACGGGCTTGGGCCGTCGAGCGGCGACGTCACGATCGCTCCCGGCGTCGACGGCAACCCCATCGCGGTGCTGCCGATGGTGGAGACCTGAGCAAAGCTGGCATCAAGGCTGGCGTTACAACCCAACAGTAGCGCCGCGGCGGCCGCCAACAATCGATGTCGCATGGCGAGGATCTCCTCCGGACCGGTCTAGCTGGTCCGTACCTTGTTGCGCACCGCGACCTTGCTGCCTTCGGCCAGGTTCACCATCGGATTGAGGATGACCTGATCGCCCGGCTTGACGCCATCGTTGACCTCGACCTCGGTGCCGAGGTCGCGCGCGATGGCGATCTTCTGCATATGGGCTGTGCCGTTCTCGACCACCGCGACATGCAGGCCGTTCTGGTCGAATACCACCGCGTCGGCCGGCACGATCATCGATGGCGTCTTGCGCGGAATCGACAGATCGACCGTGCAGTAGATCCCGGGGCTGAGCGCGCCATCCGGATTGGGAACGTCGATCTCGGTCAGCAGCGTCCGGCTGCCCGGCTGCAGCGCGGAGGCGATGCGCGTGACTTTTCCGGGAAAGGTCCGGTCCGGAATCTCGGGGACGCGGACCACCGCGTCGACGCCGGGCCCAAGCCCGAAGGCCTCGTCCTGCGGAACGAAGACCTGGGTGCGGATCACGTTGGCGCGCATCAGCGTGAACATGAAGGTCGAGCCGGACTGCACCAGGCTGCCATTGTCGATGTTGCGCTGGGTGATGACGCCGTCGAACGGCGCCACGACGCGCTGATAGGCCTTCTCCTGATCGAGTATGCGAATCTGGGCTTGCTGGGCCGTGATGTTCGACTGCGCCACGGCGACCGCCGCCTGCTGCGCCTGCAGGGTCAGCCGGTCATTGTCGCCCTGCTGCAGCGTCAGCCATCCCTGCTTGACCAGATTGCTGTCGCGCCCATTGGTGGCCGCGGCGAGATCGCGGCTTGCCTCGGTCTGCTGCAAGGTCGCTTGGTCCTGCGCCAGCGTCGCCTGCGCTTGCGCGATCTGGTGGTCGAGTTCGGGAGCGGTGATTTCCGCCAGCAGCGCGCCGGCCTTGACGTGATCGCCGATGTCGACATAGCGCTTTTCGACGTAGCCGCTGGTGCGCGCAAAGATGTTTGCCGCTTCAAAGGCCGTCGTGGTGGCCGGCAGCGTGACGGTGATCTTGCTGCTGCCGGCGCGGACCGTGGCGACACGGACGTCCGGAACGAGCGCCCGGCTCTGCTGCGCGATGGCGGCTACCTCGAGCCCGGCCTGATAATGGCGCCAGCCTCCAATCGCGAGGCCTGCCGCGAGCAGCAGCAACGCGCCGGCGCCGAGTAGCGCGCCGCCGTAACTCCGCCGCCGCGTCCGCGCCGGGCCCGGCAGCGGAACAACGCGATCTCTGTCGGGATCCGCTCGATCCTGGGCCTCGTCGATTTTCGGCCGTACACGAATCTCGCTCATGTCTGGGTTTCCTCAAATACGCCATGGTGGGGCTTTCCGTCGTTGCCTTTGCGCAGCATGGCGAACAGATAAGGCACGATCAGCAAGGTCGTCGGCGTCGCGAACAAGAGGCCGCCGATGACGGCGCGGGCAAGGGCTGCATTCTGCTCCTCGCCGGCACCCCCGATCGCCATCGGGATCATGCCGACGATCATCGCAGCCGCCGTCATCAGCACGGGACGGATCCTTGTGTGGCCGGCGCTCAGCGCCGCCTCGAAGGCCGTGTGCCCCTTGAGCTGCTGCTCGCGGGCGAAGGTCACCAGCAGGATCGAGTTCGCCGAGGCGACGCCGACCGCCATGATCGCGCCCATCAGCGACGGCACGTTCAGCGTGGTGCCGGTGATGAACAGCATCGTGACGATGCCGCACAACGTCGCCGGCAGCGCCAGGATCACGACGAAGGGATCGCCGAAGGTCTGGTAGTTCACGACCATCAGCAGGTAGACGAAGACCGCGGCGAACAACAGCCCGACGCCGAGATTGCGGAAGGAATCGTTCATGCTCTGGATCTGGCCGACGACCTGGATCGTGTTGCCGGGCTTCAGTTGCTTCTGCAAATCCGTCGTGACTTTGTGGATGTCGGTCGCGACGCTGCCGAGATCGCGGCCCTGCACGCTGGCATAGACGTCGAAAACCGGCTGGATGTTGCTCTGGTTGGTGTTGGTCGGCACCGTTTCCCGCTTGAATGTCGCGACATTGTTGAGCATGCCGGGGATCGTCTGGCCGCCCACCGTGAGCGAGCTGGAAACCGGCGTGTCGCCAAGCGCATCCAGCGAGTTGACCTTGTATTCGGGCGTCTGCACCGCGAGATAATAAGGTATCCCCGACGTTGGATCGGTCCAGAAATTTGGCGATACCTGCTCCGACGAACTGAGGCTGACGTTGATGTTGGTAGCGATCGTGCTGGCGTTGAGGCCGAGTTGCGCGGCCCGGGTCCGATCGATCTGGGCGTAGAACTCGGGGGCGTCGACCTCCTGCTGTAAATGCGCGTCGACAATTCCGGGAATCGCCGCCAGCCGCTGGCGCAGCTCCTTGGCAACCGAAAGGTTGTTGGGAGAATAGCCCACCGTTCGCACGTCGATCTGGGCCGGCAGCCCGAAGTTCAGGATCTGCGTCACGATATCGGCGGCCTGGAAGTAGAAGATGTCCTCCGGAAATGCGGCCGGCAGCACCTGGCGCAATTGCCTGATGTAGTCGGCGGTGGGTTTGTGGCCGTCCTTCAGCGCCACCTGGATCACGCCGTCGTTGATACCGATCGTCGAACCGTCGGAGAACGCCAGATTATAGGATCGCGCCGGCAGTCCGATATTGTCGATGATGAGCCCGCGGTCCTTTTCCGGAATGACTTCGCGGATCTTGTCCTCGACCGCCTGAAAGATCCGTTCGGTGGATTCGATCCGGGTTCCCGGTGGCGCGCGAACGTGAAGCTGGATCTGGCCGCCATCAATCAGCGGAAAGAAGTCGCGGCCGACCAGCGTCAGCATCACCCCGCCGAGGCCGAGCATCAGCATGGCGGCGATCGGAACGATGGATTTTCGCCGCAACAACAGCGTCAGGAATTTCGAATAGCCGTCGCGCAGGCGTTCGAAGCCGCGGTCGAACGCCGCCGACATCCGCGCGAACAGGCCCCTGGGTGCCGCGTCATCCCCGCCGCGATGACGCTCGCTCCTGAGCAGCAGGCCGATCGTGATCGGCGTCAGCGTCCGCGACAATCCGTAGGACGCCAGCATCGCGAACACCACGGCAAGTCCGAGCGGCGTGAACAGATATTTTGCCGGCCCGTCGAGGAACACCACCGAGGTGAACACGCAACTGATGGCGAGCGTGGAGACCAGCGTCGGCACGGCAATTTCGGCGGCGCCGTGCAGCGTCGCCTCGGACAGCGGCATGCCCTCCTCGGTCCAGAGCCGGTGGGTGTTCTCGATGGTGACGGTCGAATCATCGACCAGGATGCCGACTGCGAGCGCGAGGCCGCCCAGTGTCATGGTGTTGAGCGTTTCGCCGAGAAAGTACAGCACGACGAGCGAGGACAGGATCGCCAGCGGGATCGAAATCATCACCACCAGCGTCGAGCGCCATGAACCGAGGAAGACCAGGATCATCAGCGCGGTGAGGCCGGCCGCGATGGCGCCCTCGCGCAGCACGCCGTTGACGGAATTTTTCACGAACACCGACTGGTCGAACAGCGCGCTGATCTTGAGGCCGGCCGGCGCCGCGGCGCGGATCGCACCCAGCGCCTTCTTGACGCCGTTGACCACGGCCAACGTCGAGGCATTGCCGTTCTTGATGACGCTGAGCAGGACCGCGCGATGGCCGTTCTCGCGCACGATGTTCTGCTGCACCAGCGACCCGTCGCGGACCTGGGCGACGTCTTTCAGGAACACGGTGGCGCCGTTGACGAACTTCACGGGGATCATGTTGAGATCCTTGATCGACGCCGGCGTCGCATTGGTTCGCACCGTGTATTGGGTGTCTCCTATCTTGGCCGTTCCCGCCGGCAGCGTCAGGTTCTGCGTGTTGACCGCGTTGACGACATCGAGCGGCGTCAGGCCGCGCGACAGCAGCTTGTCCGGATCGATATCGACCATGATCTGGCGATATTTGCCGCCGGCCGGCGTCGGCAGCGTGACGCCGGGGACCGGCGCCAGTTGCTGGCGGACGCGGTAGATGCCGAAATCGTACAGCTGCTGCTCGTTCAGGCTGTTCGAATTGAGACTGAGCTGCAGGACCGGAACGCTCGACGCATTGAACTGCACGATGACCGGCGGCTGGATGCCGGGCGGCATCAGCGCGCGAATCGAATTGGTGGCGGAGACGATCTGCGCGATCGCGAGGTCGATATTGACGCCCGGCTGAAAGTAGATCTTCTGGACCGACAGGCCCATCAAGGTCTGCGCTTCCATGTTCTTGATGCCGCTGACGCTCGAGCTGATGGCATATTGGCTGTAGGTGGAGACGCGCTGCTCCATCTCCGGCGTGCTGAGACCGGTATAACTCCAGATCACGGTGACCACCGGAATATCGATCTCCGGAAAAATATCCGTCGGCATCGACCGGATCGCGGCGACGCCGAGAAACAGGATCAGGGCCGCGACCACGTAAAACGTGTGTGGAAATCTCAGCGCAAAACGAACAATACCCATGGCCTATTTCGGATCTGCACCCGCCTCACTTGCTGCGACATTGTTCTGCGCCTGAAAAGGCTGTGCTGCCGAATGGTCCGGGCGGTCCGCGACATATCGGACCGGCACCAGGCCGTGAGCGTGGAATGCCCGTGTCCGGTCATGCGACAAGGCAAGCGACGCCGCCGCGACGGTAGCGGTAGTCAACAGCCCGATCACGCGATTGCGGATGAAGGAACGCGAGAACAAAATCATCTTTACCTCCGGCCAAAGTCAGTCGTTGTGCGCATGGATTTCTCCATGGCCCAGCTTTTGCGTTTCCCTGACATTTATGGAGCGGCGTTCAGGACGGCGAGCGCCCGAGAACATCGCAATCGCGCGCGACGCTCTCGATGGAAGGTCAATCTATAATTCCAGGATCGCGCTTAAAGTGCACTGCACAAATCTTGTGCGAAACAACGGCCCGCGTACGATCAAGGATGGGTGATGAATTTTGTGAGCGGACTCAAGATCGGTTGAAACGCGAGAGATTGGCCGCACCGTGTGCGCGAGGTTTGCGCGATGTGAGCGACAGCCATGTGGGAAGATGCGGAGATGTTGCCACGACAACACGGCTTCGCCCGCAAGATCGACCATGAACGATCAGACATGTTTGAAGACCGATGGCCGCCGCGTCAACACGCCGGCCTGGTTCTGAAATCTGCCTTGGGCGCTGCGCCTGTTGCCACCAATCGCGCGATGGCGCGCCGTTCGCGCGGGGCTGCCATCTCCATGCGCCGCTTGTGCATTGCAGCATAATCAATAAACAGACTGTTTGCAGCGAGGTACGTTGAGTGGCCGATATCAATGCCGACGATTGGGTGTCATCCAATCATCGCCCGATGGGATTTCCCGAATTCGTCGTCGTCATCGCCTCGATCATGGCGCTGAATCCGCTGGCGATGGACATGATGCTGCCGGCGCTGCCCGACATCGCCGCGACGTTCCACATCACCAACGCCAATCGCCCGCAGGAAGTGCTGTCGACATTCCTGATCGGCTTTGGCATCGGCCAGTTCGTCATGGGGCCGCTCTCGGACCGGTTCGGGCGGCGTCCGGTGCTGGTCGACGGCATGGTGTTGTACGGCGTCGCGAGCCTGCTCGCGATCACGGCGCAATCCTTCGAGACGTTGCTGCTGGCGCGCGCGCTGCAGGGCCTCGGCACTTCCGCAACGCGCGTGATCGCGACCTCGATCGTGCGCGACTGTTATGCCGGCCGCCGCATGGCGAGCGTGATGTCGCTCGCGATGATGGTGTTCATTGCCGTGCCGGTGGTGGCGCCGTCGTTCGGCCAGGCGGTGATGCTGCTGACGCAGTGGCACGGCATTTTCATCGTGCTGACGCTGTACGGCGCGCTGGCGCTGGCATGGAGCGCGTGGCGAATGCCGGAAACGCTGGCGCCCGAAGAGCGCAAGTCGCTCGCGCTTCGCGACGTGCTGGGCGCGTTCCGCCAGACCATCACCAACCGCCAGACGCTGGGCTATGCGCTGGCCGCCGGCTGCGTGCAGGGCGCGCTGTTCGCCTTCGTCTTCATCTCGCAGCAGGTGTTCGTCGATATCTTTAAGCTCGGTCATTATTTCCCGCTGGCCTTCGCGGCCGCCGCCATCGGCATCGCGGCCGCCGGCTTTCTCAACGCCCGCTTTGTGGGACGGATCGGCATGCGCATCATGTCGCACGGCGCGCTGACCGGGTTTGTCGCGGTGGCCGGCATCACCATGGCGGCGGCGTATCTTCAGGCGCTGCCGCTGTGGCTGTTCATGCCGCTGGCGGCGCTGATGATGTTTTCGTTCGGGCTGATGATCGCCAATTTCACCGCGCTCGCGATGGAGCCGCAGGGCCATATCGCCGGCACGGCGTCCTCGCTCTACGGCTCGATTACGACGCTGCTCGGCATCGGCATCGGCACCGTCATCGGCCAGGACTTTAACGGCACGCTATTGCCGTTCGCGACCGGGTTTTTCATCTGCGCGCTGGCGGCGCTGGCGATCGTCGCGCTGACCGAAAAAGGCCGGCTGTTCGTGCCGCATCACCGGAGCTGAGATGATCGCCCGCTATTAACAAATCAAATCTGGAAAGCGGCGCAAAACACCTCGGCAACGCACTTTTCAAAATGCTCCACCTCGGAGACCACGACACTGGTGATCTCCTCGAAACGGGCTTTCTGTTCGATCGCCTGCTTTCGAAAGTCCGGAAAGGACAGGTTCGGCGTCAACTTCAGCGCCGGATGAATCGCTGCGTTAAAGCCCGGATACGAAACCCTCTGTGCTCTCATGAAATGTCCCCCTCGTAATCCGCACAGGTGAGAAGGGGTTTGTGGCCAGAAATGGAAAATGGCGAGGCCGGCGCAAGGCAGTGTGGAGGCTTGTTTTTGCCGAGAGGGGCTTTAATTGCGGCATCCAGGCGAGCGCCGGGTGCGATAGAGCGCTGCAAATCCCCGTACCAAACCGGCATCTGGGCGATCGCGCTTCATATCAGGCGCCGCCGCTGAGCGGCCCCGAGACATAGGGGGACAGAACGTACCGGACACATGGGTTACACCTTCCGCTCTGGTCCGCGGGAGGTATGGAGGCCTTTAGTGCCAGGTAACAGTTTCGTCCGGAATGATCAGATTGCTTGCATACAATTCATCGACCTTCCGGCACTTGCAGGGCATTCCCGCCCCGCAGCCGCAGCCAATTTCATCATGCCAGGCACGGTCAGGGTGATTGGCACGCGCCCATCCGATATCGAAACAAACGGGGCAGTTCCTGGACATCCGCTAACCCGGCAAGATGGTCGGCGGAGGTTCTTTCGAAATGTCTTCCAGTTCTTCTTGTTCAAGCTCACGTTCAGCCTGGTAGTAGAACTCATCGTCCTTGCCGTCCGGCTGTCCGTTTTCTTGCCAAAGCTTGTACGCGCGGCGAACGATTTCGATTTGCTTGGGAGGCATCGGCTGTCCATTCCATGAGATTACAGCCTCGGCAACGGGAGGGGGCGCGGCTGCACCGACCTCCGGAGAGGCCATGAAACCAAGCGAATGGGATAAGCTTTGTTCCCGCCGGCAGGCGCCGAAGCGCATTGCCTGAGCGGGGCCTGGAGAAGCCGGGACCTGCGCGAACGTATTGAAAAAATTGGTAGCGAGAGAGCGCTACAGTCAGTCCCCCACCCATTTCGAGCTATTGTTTTCAAAGACTTACAGGGCGGCCTAAACCCCCTTTAGCGCATCCGTAAAGAGCGCGCGAAGCCGTCATGGCGATTTAGGCGGACGTTGCGACCGCGATTGGGCTGGCGACGTGACATACTTACCCGAAGGTAATCCCCAAAAGGAAAAGCCGCCCGAAGGCGGCTTCACAATTCAAACCATCGTCCATTTTGGATCATGCGAAGCGAAACGCTGGCCTGAATTCCGGCGATAGGCCATGAAGCCAACGCCAGCGAAGCCTAGGATCATCATCGCCCAGGTAGACGGTTCGGGGACCGCGGCAACCGTGTAGTTCACGTTGTCGAGAGTCCAATACACCCCGGTGCCTTCGGCCACCAATCCAGAGATATCGACTGCTGAAACATTATTGAGGTTTAAATGATAAGTGGTGTCCGTCGTAGATATGCCTAAGGGCGTTCCGTTGACCAAGACGGTATCGGTTGTACGAGTACTATACCATGAAATTGCCAAATCGAGGTTCTGCAAATTGAAATTACCGCCGCCGGTGCGCGTAATCACAACGTCAGCCGAGCTTGGACCCGAGAAGACTAAGTTATTAGTTCCGTTGGAGTTTGGACTACCGCCGTTCCAAACGTTCATACCGCCACCGGAGCTTGTGAACGTCAGTCCTTGGTCGGAAAATGATACAAAACCAGCCGGCGCAGAAACATCGTCAAACGTGACAACGGTCGCCTTCGCGGTGCCCAAGCTGAGAACGAGACAGAAAAGCGCAAATCCAATTTGTTTAACTGCCATCTGAGTGCCCCTGTTTAAATAAATTGTACTAAACCTTTCAGTTGTACGATGACCTGTCAACCTCACCTTTTATCGATTGGAGATATCTCTACGAGAACCGCACTAACGCTCTCAAGATAACTTTTCAACCTGTGATCTTTTTTATCTGAGATCCTTCATGCCGCCTGCGCCGAGAACCTTGAAAGACAAGGTTCGGTCACAGTGGCTACTCGCACGGTGACATGATGACCGCTAAGTTTCAGCGACGGTTTCAAGAACTCTGTGATCAAGCAGAGGCTATTGAAGCGTCGAAGAGGTTCGAGCGCCAACCCTACAAAGGTTACTTCATTGATCAAAATAAACTGATCAATTGGAGCGTGAAGGCGCGGAATTTGCTTTCAGCGGTGTGCGGGCTAGAGTCTGTACATTTTAAGCAATTCGTCTCATCTGAGACAGCAACTATGTACACAACCAATCACGAGATATTTTTGAAGTTGCGCGCCGTCTTTGAAGCTGCGAAGGAAGACTACGAGGGTGGCTATCTCAATTCGCTAAGGCTTTTGATTCAAGCGGAAGTGTTCGATAGCGAACTTGAGCAAGCGAGCGAACTGCTGGCCTCCGGCTACACCCCCGCTGCCGCTGTTACTGCGGGAATCGTCTTGGAGGCTGGTTTGCGCGAGTGGTGCGTCGATAAAGGCATCCCTATCGGCAAACTGGATAAAATGAACTCCGATCTTGCGAAAGCTGATGCGTACAACAAGTTGTGCAAAAACAGATCACGGCCTCGGCGGAGATTAGAAATAGCGCAGCGCATGGACACTACGATCAGTTTTCCAAAACGAACGTCGCGGACATGATCACTGAGGTTCAGCGGATACTCGCGAGCAGAAATACTTGATAGCCGACCTCATCGCTATCGCGTTTTGAAGTGATCAAGAGCGCGGCGATCATCGGAATTGACGTGAAAAGTGATTCCGTTATAGCCGCCGTCAGAAATCGCAGTTCGAACCTCATCAGTCGAATAGCCAAGATCGTGAGCCAGATTGGCGAACATGTATTGTTGCGTTTCGTCAGGGTTGCTGGCGATCAACCTGTTAAGATGTGCAGCGACCTTGCTCGCCATCGCATTATGCTCGGAGTTTTTGCGCTGAACTTTCTCGTTCGCACTTCGAGACTGCTTAAGATTTGGAGTTACTGGAAGACGTGACATGGTGCTCGCTCGTACTTGCGCTGGAGATGCTAACAATCGGACAGTCTGTCTTTACACCGTGTTCGCCCTTCCTAAAACAACGCGCTCAATCTGCTCGGGGCAATCCCTATACCAGCCACTTTTCGACTTCAGGATTGCGCCGAGCCGCACGACGCTTGCGTAAATGAACGTTACGCCGTCATCCTTGACGTTCTTCACCTCATACCGCGCGCCGTTGCAGTACCGCGCAATGCGGTAACCCTGCTTCAGCGGGAACGGCAGAATGTCGCGAGTGAACTGAAACACAGGCTCGCTGGTCTGTACGAGCGGCGAGACTGACAGCGAGCCAATCTTGCCTTCGTTCCCCATAATCACGGTCTTCGCTTTGTTGGTGAACGTCGCGACGACGCTGACAGCTTTCGTGATGTCGTCAATGCTCGGAAAGTTTACCTTGGGCGATGTCGCGGGCGTGACGAGCACTAGCTCGCCCATCACGTCATTGACGGCGTCGCCGAGATTCCCCATCTCGGCGCGTCAATTGTCTGACCCTGGAAACAGTGTCATTTAGTTCGTTCCTTACTGCGCGCCGGTCGGTGCGCCGTGTGCAGGCGAAGGCCCGCTCGGTTTCACTGAGTTGTCGTCCGGCCCGTGCATGTTCGTTCCGAGATTGCCTTGCAGTCCGATGTTCACAATCCGCTCGGCTTGCTTCACAAGCGACACGAAGTATGGCGTCGGCTGCACTTGAATCGACGTGTGAAGCTCGGCGCTGCCGTTGACGGTGCCGCTGACCGAAACATCCTTTGAACCGCCTCCGGGGTTGATTGAATCCTGCCAGCCGCCCGGCGTTCCCAGCTCAGTGCCGCCGAGCGCCCCTGCCGGACCCGGGGGCCGAGCGTGATACGCTGGTACGTCCTCGACGCGCTTAGATCGGTGCGCCCCCACGTTGCCGGGCCTAGCGCGAACTTACGTCTGGGCTCTATGTCGTCGAAGCTGCCCGCCCTTACATCGTCGTCTTGTGCCCAATGCTCGATTGCGGGCCAGTTATCATAGATCGTGCCGCCAACCACTCTGATAGGCGTCTCATTCATAGCGTCGTGGTGCACGCGGAACCGGGCGCGAAGGGCTTCGACGTTGAGATAAAAGGGCGGCTGCAAAAGCTTTTGAACGCCCCGTTCCTCACCCGTTCTGTGGGTGGGGTGAGCGGCCCGAGACATAGGTGACAATTCGTACCGGACACATGGGTTACACTTTTCGCTTTTTTGCAAGCGGGAGGTGTGGATGCCGTGGAAAGCGAGTTCGGTTATGGAAGAACGCCT
>Ga0068856_100000220_pt1 | contig 61662 bp, 51 predicted proteins | sample KBSCornC62_FD_66595 | JGI IMG/M metagenome (GOLD analysis project Ga0068856, IMG submission 66595) | Corn rhizosphere microbial communities from Kellogg Biological Station, Michigan, USA - KBS Corn C6-2 | ecosystem: Host-associated > Plants > Roots > Rhizosphere > Soil ...
AATGAACCGATTGAAAGACATAGTTAGACAGAAGATATCGAAGCGCTTCCTCGTGCCTGCACTGGCGGGCGCGATGGCGCTCTCGCTTGGCGCGTACGAATTTGCCAGCCCCGTACGCGCTGCCTCACCAGCACCTGCGCCAGCGGCTGCACCGCTTGACGAGAGCAGCGTCAGCTCTCTACTTGCACTCGATCAGGCAATGGAGCATCTGGCGTCCCATGTTACGCCAGCGGTCGTCAACATCACCGTTGCCTCGAAGCACAAGCAACAGATGGATCAGGTGCGGCAACGAAACGAAAGCGACGATGACGATCAGAGCCCGGATCAAGGTCCCATGCAGCAGTTCGGACCGTTCGGCTCCGGCCCTGGCTCCCCGTTCCGTTTCTTCGGCCAGCCTGGCCGTCCCCAGATTGAGCATGGGCTTGGCAGCGGCGTGATTATTTCGCCCGACGGGTACATCGTCACCAACAACCATGTGGTAGAAGGCGCAGTGGATATTCGCGTCACCATGAGCGACAAGCGGACCTTCTCCGCCAAGCTGATCGGGACCGACCCGCTGACGGATCTGGCCGTCGTCAAGATCAACGGTTCAGATTTTCCCAGCGTGCCTCTCGGGGACTCCACCAAGTTGCACCCGGGACAGAGCGTTCTCGCATTCGGCAATCCCTACGGATTCCGCTTTACCGTAACGCGCGGAATTGTCAGCGCGCTGAACCGTCCGAATCCGGATCCCTCCAACCGCCGCAAGCCCGGTCAGTTCATCCAGACCGACGCGGCAATCAATCCCGGCAACTCCGGCGGTCCGCTGGTCGATGCGCGAGGGGAAGTTGTTGGGATCAACACCTTCCTCGTGTCTGACAGTGGTTCGTTCTCAGGCATGGGATTCGCCATTCCCGCTCAGATCGTAAGGCCGACGATCGATTCTCTGATCGCACATGGCAAGGTTGTTCACGGCTACATGGGCATCGGAATCAGCGACGTCACGCCAGAGAATTCGAAGTTCTTCAATCTGGCGAAGAGCGCTGGAGCGCTGGTTACGCAGGTTGAGGCTGATTCGCCTGCCGCAAAGGCTGGGCTGAAAACTGGCGACGTTATCATCGCCCTGGATGGAAAGCCCGTCAACGACGCCGGTGAACTGCAGGTGGAGGTTGGGCAACGCCAGCCAGGCACGACGATCAAGCTGGAGGTTATCCGTGACGGCAAGAACATGACCATCCCTGTGGCGCTCGAAGCCATGGGCAGCCGCGACAAAATCGCGAGCACCGACACCGATCACGAAAAGCCGCGCTGGGGACTGGGTCTGCAGGACCTCACTCCGGACCTTCGTCAGCAATTGCAGGCTCCGGCGGACGTTCACGGTGCGCTGGTCGCGCAGGTTGAGCCCGGCAGCTCAGCGGAGAATGCCGGCCTCCAGCGCGGGGAAGTGATCCTCGAAGTGAACCGCAAGCCGGTCCAAAACTCCCAGGAGGTACAGCAAGCACTGAAGAGCATCCCGAACGGTCAGGACGCTTTGGTACTTGTGTGGTCGAATGGCGGCAATGCCTATCGTGTGCTGCATCCGACGCAAGGATAAGTAACAAGAACCACTGGCAAAACGAAGGTCCCACTCAAGCCAACAGCAGGCTTGAGTGGGACCGAAAATTTCCTATCCAAATTCTTTTTTTGCGGACTAGTTTCTCACCCCTGGAATCGACAGCTTGATCCGGTACAGGCTCGTGCTGGCTGTGATGTAGAGTGTCTTACCGTCCGGCTCCCCCCAGGCAACGTTGCTGACAACCTCAGGGACCTTGATCGTAGCGAGGTGCTTGCCTTCGGGGGAGATGACCCATACCCCGCCGGGCCCCGATCCGTAGAGATTGCCTTTCTTATCCACACGAATCCCATCCGGCCCGCCAGGGGCCTTGTCGGTCTTGGCATCGAGCAAAAGCTTGCCGTCGCTCACCGAGCCGTCAGGATGTACGGTGTAGCGCATCCAGACTTTGTCGCCGGAGTCGGCGATGTAAAGTACTTTCTCGTCGGGAGAGAACGCAATCCCGTTCGGCCGCGGCAGATCGCTGATGATCAACTGCAGCTTGTCTCGCTCAGGCGGCGCACTGGCTTTATGCTGCCGTGCATTCGGAATGCGATACACGCCATTCGCTTTGAGTTCCTTCAGCGGGTCGGTGTCTTGCTGCGTGGGCAAACCGTAGGGAGGATCGGTGAAGTAGAGCGACCCGTCGGAGCGGTACACAAGGTCGTTCGGGCTGCTCAATTTTTTCCCCTGATACGAATCGGCCAGCACCGTGATCGTGCCATAAGGATCGAGACTCTCCAGGCGCCAAACGTTGCGACGTGCGTGGCCGGCGACGGTGACGCGCCCTTCTTTATCGAGAGTCATGCCGTTCGAGCCCGGTTCCGGGCCGCCGTAGGGAGCGGTACCGGAATAGCCGCTGGACTCCATGAAAACCTCGGCATCCTTTGTCCCCGGTTTCCAGCGCCGAATTCGGTTCGACGGAATCTCGGCAAACAGCAGGCTGCCTTCGTGCGTCCACACCGGACCCTCCGTCCACTTATTGAAGCCACCCGCCACACGCTCGAGTTTGGCATCAGACGGTATCAGTTGATTTGCCGAAGGATCCAGTCGTTGGATGTCCTGACCGAATCCATACAAGCTAGCAATCGCGAGCATAAGGCCTACCGCGCAAATTGTATGTTTCAGCATGAATTATCCCTTTCAGCCTTTCTTGAAATCACACACCGTGCTCCTCAACAAACGGCACGGCAGAAGAAACCTTTGTCCCTCCTCACGGCTGGGGCAAAACAATCTTCTCCAAGTACTCAATCGGTAGCGGACCCTGATCGAGGGCGCGATTGTGGAACTCTTCCAAGTCAAAACCGCTGCCCTTAGCGGCTTCGTACTTCTTGCGAAGGTCCCACCACTGCCGGTTTCCAAGGAAATACGTTGGCAGCTGCGTTGAACTCAACTTCGCCCGCACCAGTTTGCCATCAGCCTCGGCCTGCGTCTGGAAGCAGTCTTGCAACATGAGGTCGAGCGCCTGTTGGTCGGACATATTCATGGTTTGCAGACGGATGTCGAGGATGGTGTTCGCTGTCGCCCGCAGCCAGACTTTCATGCGCATCAGCCGGAACTTGGGGCTGGAGTCAAGGAAGCCTGCTTGCGTCATGACATCGGCGATGTACTCCGCCCAACCCTCGACATAGGCTCCATTGCCAAACAGATTGCGCACCAGACGGCGCGTGACGGGCTCGACATCGTTGGCGTGCTCAAACTGGATGTAGTGCCCCGGCAGAGCTTCATGAATTGTGAGCCACTTCAAGGTGTAATTGTTGTACTCGCGGAGCTTGCTTTCGGCCTTCGCGTCCGCCGTCTTGGGATCAATGGGCGTCACCCAGTATTCGGCTTCGGCGGTAGGCTCCAAGGGCGGCGCGTTATGGAACCCGGCAACCGAATAGATACCCCGCATGAACCCGGGTGTGGGAATCACTTTCAGGTTTTCCCGGGAGCTCAAGGCAACAATTTTCTTTTCGCGGATGAACTGCTTGATATTCTCCAAGTCACCCTTCACTGCGTTCATGAGATCATCGCGATTGGGATGCTCGTCGCTGATTTTGTCGAGCACAGCCTTGATGATTTTGTTCTCCCGGTCGTGTTGGGAGAGGCTCGCGTAGTCGTCCTGGCCGGGGTACATTTCCTTGTAGAGCGGCAGCGCCAGCTGAAGCATCTCCGCGCGATTTCGCGCCAGTTCAGCCTCGGCATCCTTGAGAAGCTGGGCCGGATCGACAGAGGTCTCCATCACGTAGCGGAATTTCTGGGCGTACCACTCGGAACCGAGCCGCCAGGTGCGCCCATTGGTCGGGCGTTTGGCAAGGTCGTTCTTCATCCAGTTGTTGAAGTCGGAGAGGGCTTTCTTGGCAGCGGGAGCGACCTGATCGTACTTGGCTTTCAAGGGCGACCCCGCAGGAATCTCCTCAGCAACGGAGTCGACTTGGCCGATGTTTCCTTCATTCTCCTCGACCGCGGTTGAAATGAAAATGGGGTCGCCATCTACCAGTTGCGATTTCGCCTGCTCGAGAAAGCGTGGAATCTCTCCGATGCGCGAGATGACATGACCGACCCGGACTTCTTTTGAGGCGTAATCTTGCGTCAGGGGCAGAAAGAGCCCGTTGCCGAGCAACTCCACAAACACCGTGGGATTATGTTTGTAGTTCTGAATCTTCTCGAGCTCGAGAAGACCAAGCGAGATCTGGTCATCAATCAAACGGTAGTCCGCGGCGTCTTCTCGATTGAGTGACGCAATTGGCGTCTCCTTCTGAAACCTCTGACGCCACTCGCGGTAAAAGCGCAATTGCGCTTCCAATGCCTGGTTGCTCAGCTCGTCCAACTGTGCATCCAGTTCAACCGTCTTCTTCGTTTTGGGATCAACGTGCTTGTGATAGCCCGCCTGGGAAGCACCCACCGGAGAAAGCGCAAGCGATTGCTTGACGAACTGATCGCAAAAACTCAGGAACTTCGCGTTCCCGGAAGATGATTTTTCTTGTGACATTGTTAGGGTCCAGCCAGCGGCAACGAAAAGCAGCATGCTAAGGGAAGCAGATAAAAAAACCTTCATAGCCCCTCACGGAAGAAGAAACACCGCGCGCAAGTATAAATGCATCGCCATGTTTGTTGCTTTTCGCCGCCCGTCGCCTATCCGCTCCCTGGTTATGCGATAATCTCGCCGCAACGATTTTCTGCCGCGTTGCGCACGCATTTCTTTTGGGAGACCTTCATGAAACATCCTGTCTGGACTCGACGAGACTTTATCCGTGTTGGAACTGGAGCGACCGCCGCCGGAATCGCTGGGAAATACACGCTGCTCGAACCGAAACCTTTATGGGCCTCGCCTAACCCGGCCGCTCCGAGCGACACGGTGCGGTTCGCGTCCATCGGCACTGGGGTGCGGGGTTGCGAGTTGCTGCAGGCTTCGTTGCGAGTGCCGGGCATTCAGTGCGTCGCAGCTTGCGATCTTTACGATTCGCGACACATTGCGGCCCAGGAATCTGTGAAGAACCCGAGCCTTCCGACCACGCGTAAGTATCAGGAGATTCTGGATCGCAAAGATGTCGACGCTGTAATTATCGCCGTACCGGACCATTGGCACCGAAAGATCTTCGAAGACGCGTGTGCCGCCGGAAAAGATGTGTACTGCGAGAAACCGATGTCCCACACGGTCGAAGAAGGCTTCGCCATGATCGCAGCCGCGCAGAAGAACAACCGCATCGCGCAAATCGGGAGCCAGCGAGTGTCGTCGATTGTTTACGCCCAAGCCAAAGAACTGCTCGACTCAGGAAGACTTGGCAAGGTTTACAGCATTGAGGCCTACTGGGACCGCAACTCGCCGAGCGGAGCCTGGGTCTACCCTATTCCCCCCGACGCAAGCGAGCAGACGATCGACTGGAACACTTTTCTAGGAGACGCCCCGAAACGGACGTTCAGCAAGGAGCGTTTCTTCCGTTGGCGCTGTTTCACCGACTATGGCGAGGGCTTGGCGGGCGACCTGTTCGTGCACCTGATCTCCGGGATCCATTTCATCACTGGGACAACTACCCCCGCGAAGCGCGCGCAGTCGACAGGTGGTTTGTTCCACTTCAAAGATGGCCGCGACTTTCCCGATCTGATTGAGACCCTGTATGACTATCCCGACTTCCGGGTTTATTTGCGCTGCAATCTGAACAACGATCAAGGCGAGTTCATTGGCTTCTTTGGAACTGAGGGAACGGCGATTATCCGCGGGGCCAGCCTGACCTTCACGCCACAGGATACGCGTCCGCAGCCCGAGGCCTATTCGATCTATGGGTGGCCGGCGAAGCTGCGCGATCAGTATCTGGCCGATTTTGAGAAGGAGCATCCGCTTTCGAAGCTGTCGGTCAACGACGCGACCGAAGTCTTCGGCGTTCCGCAAGGCTATAGCGATCTCGTGGACCACGAAGCCAACTTCTTCAAGGCCGTACGCACGCGCAAAAAAGTGGTCGAGAACGAAGAGTTCGGCAACAACGCGGCCATCGGTTGCCATCTGGCGAATCACTCGTACTTCAAGGGCGCGCCGGCGATTTGGGACGGTGACAAGAAGAGGATCATGGGATCTTAATGTGGACCATGGTTCGAGCCATTTGCCCTGGAGCACGAAGCATCCTCCTGCTTTTGTTGCTCCAGGCTTTGTTGGTCGCTTCCAGCGTTTCCCAAACCCATTGGGTTGGTTCCTGGGCGTCCTCGCAGCAACTGGTTGAGCCACACAACTCTTTCCCAGCTGCCGACCTTCAAGACGCGACCTTGCGCCAGATTGTGCACCTATCGATCGGCGGGCCGAGGCTGAGGGTGATCATTTCCAATCGCTTCGGCACGGCCCCCCTGCATTTTACGGGCGTGCACATTGCGAGGCCTGAATCGCCTGCATCGGCAAAGACTGTTGCTGAGACGGACAAACCCGTTACTTTCTCCGGCGCACCGGACGTGACCGTCCCCGCAGGTGCCGACTACATATCAGATGCCATCAACTTCCCGGTTGCGCCGCTTTCGGATTTGGCAATCACTCTGCATCTAGAGGCGCCGCCTGCGCAACAGACGGGCCATCCCGGATCGCGTGCAACCTCCTATGTTGTCCACGGAGACCAACTCTCTGCTCCCAATCTCCCCAATGCAAAGAAGGTTGAGCATTGGTATTTCATCGCCGGGGTGGATGTGTCCGGAACCTCCCAGGCTTCGGCGGTAATCACGTTTGGGGATTCCATCACTGACGGTCATGGTGCGACCACGAACGGCAACGACCGCTGGCCCGATGTGCTGGCCAGGAGATTGCAAACCCAAGCGGACACGAAGGATGTTGCGGTCCTCAATCACGGCATTGGGGGAAATCGCCTGCTGCTCGACGGGCTCGGACCAAATGCGCTCGCGCGCTTCGACCATGATGTGCTTGCGCAATCTGGCGCCCGATATGTGATTGTTCTCGAGGGCGTGAACGACCTCGGGATGTTCACGAAGGAAGGTAGTGTTACAGCCGCCGAACACCAGCAAGAGGTGCATCGGATAACCGCGGCATACGAACAGATCGTCACGCGAGCTCATGCGCATGCCATCCGTGTCCTTGGCGCAACCATCATGCCCTTCGTGGGCTCAGCTTTTTATCATCCCGGTCCCGACACCGAAGCCGATCGCCAGGCGGTGAACCAATGGATCCGATCGCCTGGGCGTTTCGATGCGGTGCTTGACTTCGACAAGATGGTTCGCGACCCCGAGCATCCTGATCGCCTGCTGGCGCAATACGACTCTGGCGATCACTTACATCCTTCGCCGGAGGGCTACGCGGCAATCGCCAGGGGAATTCCACTCTCGCTGTTTGTCCCGGCACCTTCTCCACAGATCGCGTTCACTTTCGACGATCTCCCGGCCCATGGTTCCTTGCCTCCGGGCGAGACACGTATGGATGTGGCGTCGAAAATCATCGCCGCCATGCGGAACGCACATATGCCGCCTGTCTATGGATTTGTCAATGGTGCAGACACGGAGAAGTTTCCGGCCGATATCAACGTTCTCAGCGCCTGGCATGCGGCTGGGAACCCGCTCGGCAATCACAGTTGGTCGCACATGAACCCCAATCAGCACACCCGCGAGGAGTTCCTGGCTGACGCATTGCGGAACGAGGCGTTACTCGAGTCTGTGATGGACGAGGCAGACTGGAGGTGGTTCCGGTATCCGTTCCTGGCCGAGGGCGAAACTCCCGAAAAACGGCAGGCCATCCGAACCATTCTCGGATCACACGGCTACCGAGTTGCCGCAGTGACGATGAGCTTCGGAGACTATCGATGGACCGAGCCCTACGCGCGCTGCGCTCGAAAGGGCAATGCGGCCGGGATTGCGACTTTGAAGCAGACCTATCTCGAAGCCGCAGACAAGAGCATCGATTTCTACCGCGAGCTCTCGCATAGGGTGTTGGGACGTGATGTCCCTTATGTGTTGCTGATGCACATCGGCGCGCTGGATGCGGAGATGCTGCCGCAATTGCTTGAACTGTACCGTTCGCGTGGATTTCAGTTCATTACGCTCGAGCAGGCGGAACGCGACGAGTTTTATCACGTGAGCACCGATTTACACATGCCTGCGTCACCGGACATGCTGGAAGGGGTCGCGGCTGAGCAGCACATTCCCCTCCCTCCCCAGCCGCAGCTGAGCGTAGAGCCCGAGTCGTTGTGCCAATGAACCGCTCGTGATTCTCAGAAGGGTCCGCTCGAAACTCGGGGCCTCTTCACCCGAGGCGGACTGGCCTCAATCCCGGAGTGCCATTTCGCGCGCGGCACGCAATTCCTCAACCGGATCGCCAATGGGCAGGAACTCCATGGCAACAACATGGTCGTACCTAAGATCGCGCAGTTTGCGAAAGATATTGGCGAAATTAATCTCGCCGGTTCCCGGTTTGTGGCGTCCGGGAACATCGGCGACGTGAATCAAGCCAACGTGCTGAATGTTCTTTTCAAGCTTCTCAATCAGGTTGCCTTCCGAAATCTGCTCGTGGAACAGGTCGTAGCAGAACCGCACCTGGGGATGGTTGACGGCTTTGATGATCTCGAACCCACGCGCGACGGAGGTCAGGAAGTACTTCGGGTTCTCTTCCGGGTCAATGTTTTCGAGCAACAAGCGAACAGGCTCGCCGGCGATCTTCTTTCCATTGACCACCCCAGCGAGAGCTTTGAGCCCTTCGACACAGCTTTGCGCCTGCGCTTCAGGGGCCATCCCGGGGACGGTATTGCCCGAAAGAACGATTATCGCCGGACACTGCAGCCGTTCCATAGTGGGCAATGTCTCCCTGAACTCCGCCACCAGACCTTCGCGATCAGCGGGATTCGTGAGGCTGTGCTTCAATCCCGCCGTACAGTCGAAACGCATGCCGAGTTCCTTGCTCTTGGCGATGGCGCGCTTAAAGTCTTCCTCCTTCCACTTCGCGTATTCGCCCACAAGTTGCACATTGCGGTACCCAGCTCGAGCAACTTTTTCCAGCCGTTGCTCAAAGGGAAGGTCGCGCAGGATGGTCCACAGCATCACCGAAAGCTGGTAGGGAACATCAGCGGAATTGGGGTACATCTCAGGAGTAGCCAGCTGCGCCCCAATCGAATTGGTGACGGCCGGAGCGGCCAGCCCAATTCCCAATGTGTGTGCAAATTCGCGACGATTCATATTCACGACGATCGCCTATTGGTCCTCACTCGGGTGAGGGCCGGTAAACTCCGAGCAGCACGGCTTGTCGACTGGTTTGAACTCCATCAGTTCGATTCGAGTTTGATCGGGATCATAGACATTCAATTGCAGCTTGCCGTCTTTCCCGATCTGCGAGTGCTCGTTCGCGCTTGCCTGCCAGCCGCGTGACTCCAATTTTGATTGTGCCGCATTCATATCGTTTACGCCTAGGGAAATGTGGCTCATCACGCCAATTGTGTGCTGATCGGCATCGGACTTGATGTTCAGCATGTACTCTAGCCAGTCGGTGCCATCCGGAACCTGAAGGGCAACCCAGTCCGTACGCTCAGGACGCATCCCACCAAACCAGTAGGCGCGGAATCCGAGAATTTCCTTGTAGAAATGGTCTTCTGCGGCGCGGTCACGAACGATGAAACCAGCGTGAATCATGCGGCGGGAGACGGGGTCGCCCGACGTGCCTTGCAGTCTCTGAAAGGCGCTGGTCCGCTCCACAAACTCAATGCGGTGCCCCTCCGGATCCTTGGTGACAAAACTCTTTAACCCGTTTGATGAATTGACGGCGTTCGGAACAGCTACGCCCTTCGACGCGAGATAGGAGCGCATCGCCTCACAGTTTTCGGTCCTCAGCGCAACATGGTCCATTCGGTTTGTGGATCGCGGATCAGGCGCGGGACTATATCCAACCCACTGCTCGCCTATCATGAACCGCTGCACCTGGCCCGGTTCTATGGGCGTCGCAGCGTCGTTGGAAGATTGCAACCCAAGTACCGTCATATACAGCTTCTGGTTCTTGTCCTGATCCGTCGTATAAAAACTCACGTGATCGATGCCGGTAATCTTTGGGCGCTCATGGGAGTTTTGTGCCGAAGCGTAGGTCAGCAGAACGAGAACTACACAAGCCGTAGCGGCCTTTATCATGTTGCCTCCAAACCCGCGGTGAGTCGTGGAAATGATTGTAGCCGCAAGCGGATTTTCCCGCTGCTTGAATCTCCCCGGGGGCTTCGCCGTCGCCGCCAGAGGCCTTTCGTCTGATGAACTTTAGTTATGGCCCTTTGTGATCTTCGCGTCAACTCTGAATCCAGCTACTCTGCCTTGGGATGCTTTTTCGAAATCAGTTTTCCCCTGCGAGGAAGTCGACCCGCCAGTGGTGGAACAGCTCGGTTGACTTGTTCACAACTTCTGCGCACGTCAAAGCAATCGGCATGAACATTAGCGGGGGAGGCATGGGACTGTTTGCCGTGGCCAACCTGCCGGTGGGTTCTCAGATTGAAGTAGAGTTCCGCTCACCGGAATCGGGACTCAGGACGCGCCTTCCTGGGACGGTTCGTCATCGCGCCCTTTATCTTTACGGAATTGAGTTCCTTTCAGAAGCAGCGATCCCAGCACATAGCCGGGAAATGGCAGCCGACGTCTAGGCGCACTTTCTCATCCATGGATCTTCTCCTCGCTATTTACCAATCGGCTAAGCCGTGGTGGCTCAGCCAGTCATGAATGCGGCACTTCTTGCCTCGAGGTCGGTCACGGTTCGTTCAAAGACTTCCCGGGGTGAGCCAGTGGCCACGATCGCGACCAACAATCCGAGATTGCGGTAGAACTGAATGAGGGGAGCAGTGCTCTTCTCATAGGCATCCAGACGGACGGCGATCGACTCAGGATGGTCGTCCTCGCGCTGATACAAACCTCCGCCGCAATGGTCGCAAATATTTTGCAACCGCGATGGTTGCAGGATGAGGTGGAAAATAGCCTTGCATCGGCCACAGGTTCGACGTCCGCTCAGGCGCGCCACGATTTCTTCGGCAGGGAGAACAAAGTTAACTACAGCATCGAGCTTCAGTTTCTCCTGCTCCATCAATTTGCGCAGAGAGTCTGCCTGCGCGAGCGTTCGTGGGAAACCGTCAAGGACGAAGCCGCCAGGGCACCGCAAGCAACGGACGCGCTCACACACCATTTGCCATACGATCTCATCCGGCACCAGGCGTCCCTGGCACATGCACTCCAAGGCGTCTGCCATCACCGGAGACCGGGTTCTATCGTGCCACGCACGTGCCGCGCGGAAAACCTCGCCGGTAGACAGATTACACGCGCCAATGTACCGGCTGAGAAGTGTCGCCTGCGTGCCTTTTCCCACACCCGGAGGGCCGAGCAGCACAACCCGCCACGGCGCTGCCTTCGGTGCAAAAGCAGGCCTGCACTTCGCCCGAGGTCCATACAGCCACGCCGCCCGATCGTTCTCAGGGATATTCATGTTTGCCCCCTCGAAGGTTGCCGAACGCACCCGTTGCTGCAAACAGCTCGCTCTGAGGAGTACTGTACTGGCGCGAAGCTCTCGTGGATGTGACCCACATCACATGTCGCATTGATCGTGATGATGGCCCCCGGTGAGAATATCCATTCGATCTGGGAGCTCGGTAGTCGCCAAATCACCGCGCAACTCTGTATTCTCAGTACGGTGCAAGCGGAACAAACGCCAAAGCGCGTCACGATGGTTGGTGTGCTAGCAATTGGAGCCGCGGCCGCGGCGGCTCTTCTCCCCTGGATCCATTACGGAATTCCCTCTGGGCACGACTTCGAATTTCACCTCAACTCCTGGATTGAAGTGCGCGACCATTGGCAGCAAGGCGTCATTTACCCGCACTGGGCGGCTTGGGCACATTACGGATATGGCGAAGCCCGGTTCCTTTTCTATCCGCCAATCTCTTGGACAATCGGCGGCATTCTGGGTGCGATTCTTCCCTGGAAAATGGTTCCCGCGGCATTCGTCTGGCTGGCGTTGATGCTGGCTGGGCTTTCGATGTTGGTCTTGGCACGAAACTGGCTATCACCGTCCTCTGCCCTATTTGCAGCGGTCTTGTACACACTGAATCCCTACCACCTGCTCATTATTTACTGGCGCAGTGCCTTCGCCGAACTGCTTACCGCAGCCTATCTACCGCTACTTGTGCTCTGCCTGCTCCATCTGGAGGAATACGGCAAGCGGATCATCGCCCCACTTGCTCTGCTGCTCGCGGCTGGCTGGCTAACCAACATTCCTGGAGCCATCATGATGCATTACTCCTTGGGAATTCTTGTCGTTTGGCTAGCAATCTATCGCCGGCGAGGCCGCGTCCTCGGGTATGCAGGAATTGCGGTGTTTGCCGCTGCTGCCCTAGCCGCCGTGTATCTTTTGCCGGTGCTGCATCAGAAGGCATGGGTCAGCCTCGATCAGGTGCTCTCACCCGGAGTACGTCCGCAAGAAAACTTTCTGTTTGCCCACACGCAGGATGCCGACCACGACAAGTTCAATCATTTGGTGTCGATGATCGCCGCCTGGGAGTTCGCGTTATTCGCTTTTGTTCAGGTCCTCTGGCGCGGGAAGCAAGCAGCCAAGCTATGGTGGCCAGTGCTGGTTTTGGGGGTATCTTGCGCACTTCTTATGCTGCCGTTCACCACTCTGCTTTGGCGCTATCTGCCGCTACTGCGCTATGTGCAGTTCCCCTGGCGGTGGTTGGTGGTACTGAACCTTGTCCTCTCCCTCGCCATCGCCGCCGCGGTCCGGAGTTGGTGGCGCCGCATCCTCATATTCGGGCTCGCGTTGGCGCCGGTTGCGATCGGCGCCCATTGGATGCTGATGCCTTGGTGGGACACAGCGGCGGACGTTCGGGAACTGGTGGACAACCATAGCGACCAAGTCGGCGACGAAGGAGTCGACGAATACGCCCCTGCCGGCACTGACCCTTATGATGTGGACCACAATGTTCCGCTAGCGAGATTGGATGGCGCGGGACCGGCGAAGGTCACGATCCAACGCTGGGACGACGAACATCGCGTCATCGCAGCAACCTCGGGTTCTGGAGGGAAACTCGTGCTGCGGCTATTCAACTACCCTTTGTGGCGGGTCAGTGTTAGCGGCAGACCAACCACACCAGAGACGGGGCCGCATGGCGAAATGCTTGTTCCTCTTATTGCCGGCGACAGCCAAATCGAAATCGTTTTCAGGGAGGGCTGGGACAGGCTCGCTGGGGCAATCATTTCTTTGGCCTCGTTCGCCGCCCTTGGCCTCTGGCACAGTCGATGCAAACCTCGACATGCCTTTCATGAAAGCTCAAGACCATAGCAATGGCTCGCAAACACATTCTTGTCGCTACCTCGAATTCGGGCAAACTCCGGGATCTTGCAGGTGCTGCGTCGCCCTATGGAATTGAAGTCGCTCAGATCCCGAACTTCGATTCCGTGCCGCTAGTCATTGAAGACGGCCAGACTTTTGAAGCCAATGCGCGCAAGAAGGCTGAGGAGTACAGCCGCTACGCTCCCGCGGAGGTTGTCATTGCAGACGACTCCGGGCTGGAAGTAGACGCGCTGGGTGGAGCACCGGGAGTGCATTCGGCCAGGTACGCGGCCGACGTGCCGCGTCTCGCGGACGCGAATACCGATGACGAAGCGAATAACGGGAAACTGATTCGCGAGATCAAGCGAATCCCGCCGGACCAGCGCACCGGGCGCTTCGTTTGCTGGATTGCCGCCGCCCGTGACGGAAAAACTCTCGCAGTTTTCGAAGGGAAGGCGGAAGGCCTCATTCGCGAAGCCCCCAAAGGCTCAAACGGTTTTGGTTACGACCCACTCTTCTTTTTTCCACAAATCAACAAGACCTTCGCGGAACTTACCGCCATTGAGAAGGCACACTACAGTCATCGTGGCGAGGCCTTTCGCAAGTTCCTCGACTGGTACTCGCAATCTGACGTCTTCCTGTAGCTGCGTACCTGAGGATGCGCCGTGACTGCCAAACACGAAGGACACAGCGGCCCGCAATGCAACGAGCCCGGTATTTGACTTCCCTTTCCCGTCGCCAAGATAATGATGAGTTCGCTCTTCATTCCCGATTACGCAAGAGACTTCGTGGCAATCGCTCCAAGTGCGACAACTTCCGCGGTGAAAACTGGCGTTGCTCCCCTCAGGGCAGGCCAGGGACATTCGTTTCTGCTTCGCCGGTTGCATTCCCTGAGCGGGATTGTTCCGGTCGGTTTTTTCTTGATTGAGCACTTTGTCTCGAACGCATTTGCCACCCGGGGCCCGGAAGCGTACAGAAAGCAAGTGGAGCTGCTGAGCGGCTTCCCGTTCGTCTTCTTTCTTGAGCTGTTCGCGATTTGGTTGCCGATTGCGTTTCACGCGCTCTATGGGTTCTATATCTGGTACCGCGGGGAGAGTAATCTTGCGGAATACCCGTGGGCAGGCAATTGGATGTACAGCGCCCAGCGCTGGACCGGCGCCATCGCATTTTTCTACATGGCCTGGCATACCTGGCACCTACGTTTTACGGGTGTGCACCTCCTGATCTACCCAGAATCCGCCTTCGGCAAGGTGCAACACGAACTGTTCGTGACCTGGCAGTTCCTGTTTTACGTTGTAGGCATTGTTTGCGCGTCGTGGCACTTCGCCTATGGCCTGTGGTTATTCGCGGCCAAGTGGGGCATTACGCAGGGTGCAGTGGCACGCCGCCGGTTCGGATACGTGTGCGTGGCCATCGCTCTGCTGTTTATCAGCGTAGGTTTCGCTACCCTGGCTTCGTTCCGTTCGACACCACAACAGCCATTTCAGCCAAGCGCCAATCAAACGGATTCATACACGATGAAGTAACTGTTCACCACAAAGACACCGAAGTAAAGGAAAAGAAATCAGAGGTCACGTTTTCTCGACGCCTCTGTATTCCTTGGTGAAAATAGTCAATGGCAGCGAATCCCAAAATCATCGTCGTCGGTGGCGGACTCGCCGGACTGGCCGCAACCATCAAGATCGCCGAGATGGGGGGGCACGTAGACCTGTTCTCCATCGTACCCGTCAAGCGCTCTCACTCGGTTTGTGCGCAAGGCGGAATCAACGCGGCCAAAAACCTGAAGGGCGAAGGCGACTCGACCTGGCAGCACTTCGACGACACGGTGTACGGCGGTGACTTCCTTGGAAACCAGCCTCCGATCAAGGGCATGTGCGAAGCTGCGCCCGCAATTATCGACTTACTTGACCGGATGGGGGTACCGTTCAACCGCACGCCGGAGGGACTGCTCGACTTCCGCCGTTTTGGCGGCACGTTACACCATCGCACCGCTTTTGCCGGAGCTACTACCGGCCAGCAGCTTTTATACGCCCTAGACGAGCAGGTGCGGCGCTATGAGTCCGAAGGCAAAGTTACCAAGTTCGAGGGGTGGGAATTCCTTTCCGCCGTGCTCGACGGCAACCGCATTGCCCGCGGAATTTGCGCCATCGATCTGCGCTCCATGGAAGTACGCACGTTCCCTGCCGACGCCATGATCATGGCAACGGGCGGCATCGGTGCGATCTTTGGCAAGAGCACAAACTCGGTGGTCTGCACGGGATCGGCCCAGTCGGCGCTCTACCAGCAAGGCTGCTACTACGCGAACGGCGAGTTCATTCAGGTACATCCGACTTCCATCCCCGGGGAAGACAAGCTACGCCTGATGTCAGAATCGGCGCGCGGCGAGGGTGGGCGAGTGTGGGTACCGAAGAGCCCTGGCGACAAGCGCGATCCCAAGTCGATTCCCGAAAGCGAGCGCTGGTACTTCCTCGAGGAGTGGTATCCGAAGTACGGCAACTTAGTTCCGCGTGATGTCGCGACCCGCGCCATATTCAAGGTGGTTTTCGAACACAACCTCGGGATCGATGGTAAGCCGATGGTCTACCTTGACCTGACCCATATCGACCGCGCCACGCTCGACCGCAAGCTCGAAGGCATTCTGGAGATTTACGAGAAGTTCGTCGGTGACGATCCGCGGGAGACACCGATGAAGATCTTCCCCGGCATGCACTACACCATGGGCGGTCTCTGGGTGGATTACAACCAGGCTACCAACGTGCCGGGAATTTTCGCTGCCGGCGAGTGCGAATATCAGTATCATGGCGCAAATCGCCTGGGCGCGAACTCGCTGGTCTCCTGTATCTTCGGAGGCTTCGTAGCCGGGCCGAACGCCGTCCGGTACGCGCGTTCCCAGTCAGAAGCGGCGAGCAACGGCCATTTCGATTCTGAGCGCAAACACCAGGAGGAGATCAACGCCAACTTGATGAAGTCCGACGGCGTGGAGAATCCCTTCCGTCTCTGGCGCGAACTGGGCGAGTTGATGACCAAGGACTGCACCGTGATCCGCTACAACAACAACCTGGTGCAGACCGATGCCAAACTGGTGGAACTGCTCGAGCGTTATCGCCACATTAATTTGAGTGATCGTTCCATGTGGGCAAACACGTCTTTCGTCTTCACCCGCCAGCTTTACAACATGCTGCAGTTGTCGCGAGTCATTGCGCAAGGTGCCCGGATGCGCGATGAATCCCGGGGAGCACACTACAAGCCCGACTTCCCCGAGCGCAACGACAAGAACTGGCTCAAAACAACGAAGGCTTACTTCGCCCCCGATGGGGATGAACCGCGGTTCGAGTTCGAACCCGTGGACGTATCCTTGATTCCGCCGCGAGCAAGGAAGTACTAGGCTTCCGTCCTAGAGCCTCGGTTACCGCCGGGATCCACTCCCGCGCCTTGATTCGGTATATTGAAATCATGGCTCTTTACATGATCACTGGTATTGCGGGTTTTATCGGGTCTTCCATTGCGCGCGCGCTGCTCGCCCAAGGGGGCCAAGTACGCGGAATTGATAACTTCTCCACTGGGAAACGCGAGAACATCGCAGAAATCCTCGATACGATTGATTTCCGCGACGTCGATTTGGCGGACATCGACGGCGTAAACGATGCCTGCCGCGGTGTGGACTACATTTTCCACGAAGCCGCCATCCCCTCGGTTCCGAAATCAGTGCTGGATCCGCTGGGCAGCAATCGTGCCAATGTGGACGGCACCGTGCACCTCCTGCTCGCGGCGAGGGAAGCCAGGGTGAAACGCGTCGTGTATGCGGCCTCGTCTTCCGCCTATGGAGACACGCCCACACTGCCAAAACATGAGGGCATGCCGCCAAATCCGATCTCTCCCTATGCGGTTGCGAAACTGGCCAGCGAGTACTACATGACGTCGTTTTACCGCTGTTACGGCTTGGAGACGGTCTGTCTGCGATACTTCAACATATTTGGTCCGCGGCAGGATCCAACGTCACCATATTCCGGAGTTCTGGCAAAATTCATTACCCAGATGCTCGCGAATCAGCAGCCGACGATATTTGGGGATGGCGAGCAGAGCCGCGATTTCACTTACATTGACAATGTTGTTTCGGCGAACCTTCTGGCCATCAAGGCACCTAACGCGCAAGCCGCCGGAAACGTATTCAACGTCGCCACCGGAACCCGAGTTGATCTGAACGAGACGTTTCGATTGTTGAAGAAGATCATCGGCTACAAGGGCGAGGTGAACCATGGTCCGGAACGGTCAGGCGACGTGAAACACTCCCTCGCGGATTTGACTCGAACCGAAAAAGCTCTCGGATACAGGCCGCTGGTTAGTTTTGAGGAAGGCTTGCGCAAAACCGTGGATTGGTACCGGGGACAACAGAAGGCGGCCCAAGCCTAGCACCGGCGGCGTTCTGCAGGGTTGGCCAGCGCTAGCGGGTATGAACTTGCTCCGGGAACGCCTTCACTCCGCCGCGGCTGAACTCAAACAGCAAGTTCCATTCTGAGGAAACAGGCTGACCGTTGAGGGTGGGAGGTGTAAACGTCCACTGGTGCGCGGCTTCCATGGAATGACGCGCGAAGTACTGGCTCGGCCCGGCTGACACGAACCTCGCCTCGCTAACCTTACCACTCGCATCCACCTTCAGACGCAATCTGACCTTAACGTGTCCCTGAATGGTCCGCAGCGCTCCCGCCGAAACGTTCGGCTGCATCTGGTGAAGGACTGCGCCAGACTCGAGAGCCGCTCCCGGGGCAGCAGGAGCTTGAGCGGGAGTCTCAGCTGGCAGGGAGGAGATCGTGGCCGGTTCGGCCCCGGATGTGGACGGCGAGTTTTTCAACCCCGGCGAAGCCCGGTGTTGATTCAACAATTTTACCGTCAGGGTGATGGCGAGGATGGCAACCACGATCAGGAAAAAGATCAGCCCTGTGACACGTCTGGAGCCGCCGCTCCGTGAATCGTTTTCCAATGCAGGCTCTTCCCTCGGCTGCGTTTCTGGCTTCGGCGGCTTGCTGGTCAGGGCCTCAGGTAATTGCAACCGGATCGACCTTGCTATCTCGCGAACAGTCGAGCGCTTGAGAGGATCCTTCGCGAGAGCGTGCTCGACGATCTGGGCATAGGGCTGAGGGATTCCCCTGGGCACGATCTCGGGGCGGGGTGGATGCTGAGTCAATGATTCGACAAGCATCGCACCGAGCGACCAGACGTCCGCGGCGGGCGAAAGTTGTCCGGAGGACAACTCGGGAGCGCTGTATGCACCTTCTGGCAATTTCCTCGGCTTGGTTCCTGCAGCTTGAATGCCGTCACTGGAAAGCTTCAGCTGGTCGCCAATGGCCATCACATTAGCGGGACAAAGGTGCCCGTGAACCAGGTCTCGATCGTGGAGATAAGCCAAGGCCGCGATCGACGGCCGCAACATCGCCTCCGTTTCAGACCCTGTGAGCGCGCGTTGCGGCACTACCTGAGCCAGATTTTCATCGGCGTATTCGGTGACGACAAAGAGGAGTTCGTTTCCTGAAAGCCAGCATTGGCCGCCATCGAAAACGCGCAGTAGGTGCGGATGTGAGAGTTGTGCTACGCGCTTCCAATTCGAGAGTAGAGCCTCGGCTTGTTCCCCGCTGGAGCGAACGAGTTTAATCGCGGCCTTAGCTTTCGTATCAGCCGGCAAACTGGTAAGGAAAACGGCGGTGCTATCCGAGCCTCCGAGGTACTGCTCGAGAGGATAGCGGCCATCCACGGTTTGTCCCTGCCATTGTTTTCCGAAGTCCACGGATCGATCGGCGCGCACTGCTGCCCGCATGGGGAGCATTGTATGCTAATCGCGTACAAAGGAATGCTGTGAAAAAGACCCGGAAGTCCCTTTCCCCGCTGTCGAGGTCTTGGCAGAGGCAGACCGGAACGGACTGCTAAAATGACGTCAGACTATGTTTGAGAATCTGCAGGAACGGCTACAACGGACCTTCAAATCGCTGCGGGGTCAGGCGGTCCTGAATGAGGAGAACATCCAGGAAACCATGCGCGAACTGCGCTTGGCCCTGCTTGAAGCCGACGTCAATTTCAAAGTCGTAAAGCAGTTCATCGATCAGGTGCAAGCCAAAGCCGTCGGCCAGCAGGTGATGACTTCGCTTTCGCCCGGCGAGCAAGTCATCAAGATTGTCCGCGACGAACTGGTAAACATCCTCGGCAAGGACACCGCTCGGGTTAAATTTGCGTCCCAGCCACCGACCGTCGTGTTGATGGCAGGTTTGCAAGGCTCGGGTAAGACCACCACCTCAGGCAAGCTGGCGCACTGGCTCAAGAATGGCGGACACCGTCCGCTCCTGGTCTCGGTCGACGTCTATCGTCCAGCCGCGCGAGAGCAGTTGAAGGTCGTGGCGCAGGCTATCAAAGCGCAGATTTATCAGGGCGAAGTCGTTGATGCGAACACGACAACCGTTGAGCGGCTCGCCAAGGAAGCCCGCCGTGAGGCCATCAACTCCGGGTGCGACGTTCTGATCGTCGATACCGCCGGACGCCTCCACATTGACGATCAACTGATGGATGAAATGGAGTCCCTCAAGAAGCTGCTGAATCCGTCGGAAATCTTATTTGTGGCAGACGCAATGACCGGACAGGACGCGGTCCGTTCAGCGGACGAATTCCACAAGAAGCTTTCCCTCACCGGCGTGGTCCTGACCAAGTTGGACGGCGACGCCCGCGGTGGCGCAGCGCTTTCCATCCGTCAGGTTACCGGGGCACCCATCAAATTTATCGGCGTGGGTGAAAGGTATGATGCGCTTGAGCCTTTCCATCCCGACCGCATCGTGTCACGGATTCTCGGCATGGGCGACATTCTCTCGCTCATTGAGCGCGCCGAGCAGACGGTCGACAAGAAGAAGGCGCAGGACATCGCCACACGCGCCTTGTCGGGCGATGGCTTTTCCCTCGAGGACTTTCGCGATCAGCTCCGGCAGGTGCGCAAGATGGGCTCCATCCAGAACCTGATGGGGATGCTCCCTAGCATTGGCCCATTCGCCGGCCTTCAGAAACATGCCGATAAAGTTGACGAAACCCAGATCAACCGCGTCGAGGCCATCATCAATTCGATGACCGCCCACGAGCGCACTCATCACGATGTGATCAATGGCAGCCGGCGGAAGCGCATTGCCCGAGGCTCGGGGACAACGGTTCAGGAAGTAAACCATCTGCTTCGCCAATATGCCCAAATGCGCAAAATGTTTAAGCAAATGGGCAAGGGCAACATGATGCGCAAGCTGGCGGGAATGCGGTTCTCTTAGAGCTTTCTGCGATCGGCCGGAGGCTTTGAGCGTGCCCGGCCATTCCCACAGACGGTCACTGCCAGAAAGACGGTCACTGCCAGAACGAAGCGGGTTGCAGAACGCTCAAGCGGTTTGGTATCGACTGCTAAGTGCTCTTTATGAAATGGCGCTCCCTCCAAGAATCCTCTCCTGAGCCTGGCACGCGGCGGCTGTATGAAATCTACGCTGAGCGGCGAGCACTGATTGCTCGATATGTTCCGGCGGACGTCCAGGCTATTCATGCCCGCGCGGTTGAAGATCTGAAGCTGTCCGGCATCGCCGAACGAACGCTGCGGACGGGTGATTCAGCTCCAGAATTCGAACTCCCCGACCAAGTTGGACTCTTAGTACGCTCCACTGACCTTCTATCGCGGGGCCCCCTCATCCTCTGTTTCATTCGTGGGCGATGGTGCCCTTTTTGCGTAGGTCAGATGGAAGCCATGAACGCCATCGGTCCCGACTTGGAACAGCTCAGCGCGTCGCTGGTGGCCATCTCTCCGCAGAACCTGCACCAGTCCTTCCTGATGGCGGACCAGCACAAGCTTGGGTTCCCCTTGCTTAGCGACGCTGGCAATCAGGTTTCGCGACAGTTTGGGCTGGTCTATCAGGTTCCTGAATATCAGCAGGAGGTTTATCGGCGAGCCTTCGTGAATCTGCCACACATCAATGGGGACAATACCTGGGAGCTACCGATTCCAGCAACGTTCGTGATAGGGAGAACTGCCGCTGGATGCGGGGCCGCACGGATCCTGTTCTCCTCGGTCACGCCTGACTACACCGAGCGTGCCGAACCGAGCGACATGGTCGCCCGCATTGCACAGCTTTTGTCCTGAGCAGCGCTCATTCTTTGCGACCGATCCTCAGCCGTCTTAACCGTAGAATCGGGAGGCGGTCGGGAGGCACACGCCTGAACCCAGGTTATGCGACTGGCACCTGCTGATCGGGGTCCTCCTCCTGCAACATGAATTGCAGAACCTCCTGAGGTACCGGAGCCTGCCAAACCGGGGCGAACGATTGGCGATGCAGGGGGCATGGGCCATACTGCCGCAGCGCGGCGAGATGCTTTGGCGTGCTGTATCCCTTATTGGATTTTAGAGCGTACACTGGGAAAACCGGATCCCACTCGGCAAGCATGCGGTCCCGCTCGACCTTAGCCAGGATGGAAGCTGCGGCAATGGACGCCGATAAGGCATCGCCGTGAATGATGGCGCGCTGCGGCAGGTCGAGATCGAGCTTCATGGCATCAATCAAAAGGTGATCAGGGGTGGGTTGCAGCTGCCGAATTGCTTGCTGCATTGCCTGCTTGGACGCTTGATAGATGTTGATTTGATCAATGCGCGCGGCGTCCACTGCGGCTATCGACCAGGCAATCGCATGTTCGCGAATGCGCTCGGCCAGTATTTCCCTTCGGTCAGCAGGCAGCAGCTTCGAATCGCGCAAACCGCGGATGCGATAGCTCGAATCAAGTACTACGGCGGCAGCCACGACGGGGCCGAAAAGCGACCCGCGCCCGACTTCATCGACACCCGCGACGAGCCTCGCTCCCGAGGCCCACGCGAGCTTTTCATACTTCAGCGTGCAGCGCAGGCGCTTTAGCAGGCGCAACTTGGCAGCGGAGGGCGATATCTCTTTGTCGGGGCGAGGTTGACTACGAGTGGCCACTACCAGGATGTTGGCTCAGTTCAGGCTGTGGGTGCAAGAGGAAAACGGGGTAGACGGAGAGTTGTCCTTGGGGGCGTCGTTGCCGGAAACCTGCTTGTACTCACCTGACCGCCCAGACAGGAATGATCAAGTCAGGCCAACTCAGGCCACTTTGATCAGCATGCAGGTGATATCGTCGTGCTGCGGAGTTGAGCCGACGAACGTGTTGACGTCGAGCATCATTCGGTCGAGCAAAAGATCAGGCGCAAGCCCCGCGTTCGCAGTCAGGACGGCGATCATGCGTTGCTCACCGTACTCTTCGTCGGCGCCGTTGACGGCTTCCACCAAGCCATCGGTGAAGATGATCAGCCAGTCGCCGCTGACCAGAGTGACCTCCCCCGACGCGTAGTTGGCATTCTGCTGAATGCCCAATGGCAATCCACCGGCATCTAGGCGCTCGATTGCGCCGGAACTTCTTCGCAGCACCGGATTGTTGTGCCCTGCGTTGATGTAGCTCAGCACGCCAGGGCCGGGCTGATATTCACCTATAAACGCGGTCGTAAAACGCAGCCCGCCCTGACTGTTGCAGCAGGCATAGTTGTTCATGCCTGAAACCAACTGGGGGAGCGCAGATCCAGTGGATGAAAGAGTCTTCAGGCTTGCCTGAAACGTTGCCATGAGCAACGCCGCAGGGATGCTCTTGCCGGCCACGTCAGCGACCGCGAGAAGTATGGTTTGCTGTTCAGGGGTTGAAGTCAGGCGGGGGAAGACGTCGTAGTAGTCCCCGGCTACGGTGTTCGCTGGGCGGGTAGCAAAGGCGATGGTTAACCCCGGAACCAGCGGCGGGGTTGATGGCAACAGCCAGCTCTGAATGTCGCGCGCAATTTCAAGATCGCGCTTCATCACGACGCGATCCGCGATCTCCAACATCAAAACCAAGAACAGGGCAACGCCAGCCCAAAATTGGAAATTAGGCGTCACGATTTGGACATCGTGCGTCGCTTTGTGAAACTGTACGCCGCCACTTGGCAGGATCAGCAACACCACTCCGATCAGCAGTAGGACGCGGCGGGCCGGGGTAAGTTTCTCTAGAACAGCCCACATGAACCCCTTCAGTCTTTGCACGAAGACTCTGCCCTTGGGCTGCCCGGGAACTTCTTCGACATTAAAATCGCGCTGGTAGAACTTATAGCCGCTCTGCGCGTCTCGTTTGAACTGCGACCACAATTCTGTCAGTTCCATGCCGGCGGTCACACGTTGCCAGAAGCGATCAAGGTTGTTCAACACGCGGGGCCGTTCGTTCTGCCGAGGGCGGAGTGGAGGGGCACCGCCGGCTGATTGCCGATTCCCAGGCTGGTTCGACGTCGTTGTCCGCTGCTCGCTAGGCATTTTGGAGATGCCGAATTATAGAAGGAAAGGCTAGACGGGTGGAGTGGAGTTGCTTGAGCCGATCGTCATGCCTAGGAAAGCATGGTGATCCGCTGGTCGCCAGCATCATCGCTCCCCACTGGCGACCGGCGATAAGAATGTTCCGGCGTTAGCTGCTCGCTTGACTCGGTGCTTGCTCGCGTTCTACATCGCGAAGGCGGGCAGCTTTGCCGCGCAGGTTGCGAAGGTAGTAGAGCTTGGCGCGCCGCACCTTCGAGGAGCGCACGATATCCACCTTGTCGACGACCTTGGAGTTGTCCGGGAATATGCGTTCGACGCCTTGGCCGAAGCTGATCTTGCGAACTGTGAAGCTGGCCTGCGGCCCGCGGTTGCGCGCGATTACTACACCCTCGAACGCTTGCAAGCGCTCCTTGTCGCCTTCTTTAATCTTCACTTGCACGCGGACAGTATCGCCCGGACCGAATTCCGGCAGATCGGTGCGCTTGGTCTTGGACAGAAGTTTTTCGATGATCAGGTTCGACATGGTGTACCTGCTTCCTCAGTGTAATCTCTAGGGCAGCCTCAAACTAGTTCGAGCTGCGGGCAGTAGGCGATGAGCAACTATTTCGTTGGCTCGTCGCTCACTGCTCATGGCTCGATGCGATCTCCGCTAGCAAATCTCTATCTTCTGCGCTCAATGGCGCTTCACTCAAAAGATCAGGTCGGTTGCGAAACGTTTTCTCCAGCGCTGAACGTCTGCGCCAACGCCGAATCTCTTCGTGGTTCCCATTGACCAATACTTCTGGAACCTTAATCCCGCGGAAATCTGCAGGCCGCGTGTAATGCGGATAGTCGAGCAATCCGCCAGACGAACAAGTGGAACGAGGACCCTTGTCGCCAATTTCGGCGCCTACGAAAAACGACTCTTGCCGCGTAGACGCTTGGTTCCCAACCGCGCCCGGAATCAGCCGGATCACGGTATCGGCGATCACTGCCGCGCCGATCTCGCCGCCACTCAGGACGTAATCCCCGATCGAAATCTCGCGGTCGGCAAGATGCGTGCCGACCCGCTCGTCCACTCCTTCGTAACGGCCGCAAATCAGGACTAACCGATCCAACGAAACCAGCTCGGTTGCCATGGACTGATCAAAGCGCCTGCCTTGTGCCGACAGCAGCACGACCGATTGCCTTGTTTCAGCACGCTCGCTGCGAGGCGCCAGGTTCAACGACTCCACGCATGCAAAGAGTGGTTCCGGCTTCAGGACCATGCCTTCGCCGCCGCCAAACGGGCGGTCATCCACGGTACGATGGCGATCGCAAGTGTGAACCCGCAGATCGCGAACTTCAATCTTCACCAGCTCCGCTTCGCGCGCCCGACGGATGATACCGTACTCCAGCGGCCCGCGAAAAAAATCCGGAAAGATGGTGACGATATCGATCTGCACAAAGAAAACCTCTACTGCAAAGTTTCGCAGAATCGCCAAGCACATCTCTTTGCGCACTTTGCGGCACTTGTTGGCGCTCTTTGTGGTTAAGAGCTTTTCTTCTGCTGCCGCTTCTCTTGTTCGGTCAACGGCGCGTTTACTTCCAGCAGTCCTTCGGGCAGGTTCATCTCGATATGCTTGCCTTCGAGATCGACTCGCACCAAGAACTCCTGCGCGAACGGGATTTCCAGTTCGCCCTTGCCTGACCCAACCACCAGCAGTGGCGCTTCCCCCGCGCCGAAGCGAACATCTCTGATCTCGCCGACTCTTTTACCGGCGTCTAGCAGCAAGCAACCCACCAAATCGCTGACGTAGGACCAGCCTTGTTGCAACTCTGCGCGCTCAGCGCGCGGAACCTGCAGTTCGCACCCAACCAGCTGTTCAGCGTCGGAGATCGAATCGATGCCCCTGAACTTCAGAACCAGCAAGTCCTTGTGCGGCCAGGCATCCTCAACCTTCAACTCGCGGCGGCCATCACCTTCCCCGAGCACGAGCAGGCGCAATCCCCTTTGCAACCTATCCGGGACGTCGCTGTGCAACTCGACTGCGACTTCGCCGCGCCGCCCTTGGGTCTTCAAGACACGGGCGAGACTGATGAACTCGTTCGCCTTCAGGTCTGCCACGGATTCACACGAGTCAACGCCGATTGGGAATCCTCAAGCGAACTTGCAACTCAGCTACAAATCAGCGGGAATCCCGGCTTGCTCTAAAATACTATTCCAGGATCTCCAGCTCGTAGCGCTGATCGGTCTTAATACCCGCTGCATGCAACAGGTTCCGCATCGCACGCGCAATCTTACCGCCTTTGCCGATCACCCGCCCCATATCGTCCTCGGCTACTTCGAGTTCGAGGACAATCTCACCGTCTTCGCTGAACTCGTCGACAAACACCTGCTCGGGCGCATTCACCAGCGCCTTCACCACGTGCTCGACAAGCGCCTTCGGATTGGCATTCTGGTCGGTCAAGTAAAGAATTTCCTCTCCGCGGATCAATACGGCTGCACACGGAATCGTGAATCCGTGAAACCAGCCTATATCCCGTCCCGTGCGAATTGAAGTTACGACGCAGCTGGAGCAGCGGCAGCGGGGATCGCTAGGATCTTTCCTACGCGCTCCGAGACTTGCGCACCCTTGGAGCGCCAGTAATCAATGCGCTCGCGCTTCAGTTCGACGCTGGCCGGACTGGTGCGGGGATTGTAGGTCCCAACAATCTCGACCGGGCGCCCATTGCGTGCGCGTGCCTTCTCGATCACGACCACACGGTAGTGAGGCTGCTTGCGCGCACCCGTGCGCGCCAGACGAATCATTAACACTGAACTGGTTCCTTTCCTAGTACTTCCGGTTTTCTTGACCCTTGAAACGAGGGCAGCAGGTCAGCTCCTCTGACGTCCCAAGCCGCCAACCATGGCGGAGGGGACCGGCGGGAACAAGACAAGTAATTATTATCCTAGAGGTTAGCTGGATTGGCAAGAGGCGTTCGCCCGAACGAGACCTCGGCATTGTAGGTCATATGGAGGGCAACGGCAAGCGTGTGTCGGGTCTGCAGTTAGCGGCTATGATTGGCTCCATGAAGAAAGCCACAGCTCGCCATCGACGAGTGGCGAAGGAGCAGTCTGGCTGCCGGACCGTGAGCGAATACCTATCGCAAGTACCCGAACCTGCGCGCGGCACGCTAGAGAAGGTCCGAAAGGTGATTCATTCAGTCGTGCCGCGAGAAGCCGAAGAAGTCATCAGCTACGGGATTCCGGCGTTCAAGCACAACCGGGTCATCGTCTGGTACGCAGCGTTCTCGGACCATTGCAGCCTCTTCCCCACGGCAGAGGTGATCGAGAAATTCAAGGGAGAGCTCGAAGGCTACACCACTTCCAAAGGGACGATCCAGTTTCCCGTCGATCAACCCCTGCCTGCGACTCTGGTTAGAAAGATCGTCAAAGCGCGGCTGGCTCGGATTGATGAAATGCGCCGTTTCTGAAGGGGTCTTCAACTAAGACACGATGGTGGTCAAGGCTGTGATCCCGGATCAGAGAAAAATCCGTCTCACGGGGCATTGGATTGGCATGTTCAGCCGCCCTCCGCCCGGTCTATTGCTTCTTCGGCGCTACCTCGATCACCGCGGCTACGGCCGGCTTCGCTTCGCTATTACGGTCAAAGAGCAACGGGAAGTTGGTTCGGCCTCGTATCGGCCAGTCATTCTTCCAGGAGTCTTTGTCGCTCACGCCCCAGAGGGTCACGCGCGTGACCACGCCGCAATGGCTGGAGTAAATGTGGAACAAGTCGGCCCAGCGGCTGGTAATCTGCTGTTGAACAGCCTCAGGCAGGCCGCTCGCGTAAGGGTTGTATTTAGGGTTGCTAGAGACTTTGACCGACACATCGGCGGTTGGATCCTGAAACGGCGATGGCAGCACGTCCAGGTCCAGTTCGGTGATCATGACTTTCACGCCGAGCTTGCCGAACTCGTCGATGGTGGTGTTCAGCTGCTCTGCCGTTGGCCAGTCAAGGCTCAAATGATCCTGCAACCCAACTCCGGCGACGGGAAAGCCTTTTGACTTTAGCTTTTTGATAAGTTCCAGGGCTCCCTTGCGCTTGGGCTCGTTCTCGAGGTTGTAGTCGTTGTAGTAGAGCTGCGCATTAGGATCGGCCTTGTGAGCGTACTCGAAGGCTTTCTCGACGTAATCAGGTCCGATGATCTTTAACCACGAAGTTTGCCGGAGAGTTCCATCTTCGTCCACGGCTTCATTGACGACATCCCAGCCGTTCACCCGGCCCTTATAGCGCCCCACCACTTTGTTGATATGGTCGCGCATGCGCTTGAGCAGTTGCTTGCGGGTAGCGGGCTTGCCGTCTTTCCCTTCAAACACCCATTTCGGAGTTTGCGAATGCCAGACCAGGGTATGGCCGACGATGAACATGTGGTTCCGCTCGCCGAAATTCACATAGGCATCGGCGGCCCCGAAGTTGTAGGTGTGGGGTTGCGGATGCACGGGTTCCCATTTGAGATCGTTCTCCGGGCTGATGCTGTCGAACTGCTCCTGGGTGATGGCGGCCTCTTTCGCATCCTTGCCGGTGAACTGATCCGAATTGAGCGCCGCGCCCACCAGAAAGCATCCGTCATAAGCCTGCTTGAGTGTGGGCTGCTGGGCAGTGACCATGAGCGATGCCAACGTCATCACGACAAGCAGCAAGCAGCGGCCCATTTGTCCCCCTGGCTACGAAGAAGTGGCTTGCGCGTTCGCGTATTTCCTCCTGCGCTCAGTGAGATCGTCCTGAACCTTCGCATTGAGCGATTTGCTGATCGGGTAGGCGAACAGGCAAACGATCACCAGAGCCAGAAGGATTGCTGGAAAGATGCTTGAACCCAAGCGGATTCCCCGCAAAGCGCGCTCACTTTGCGCGACATTCGGCACGTAGTCATATAGCTTTAGGATTTGCGCGCTGAGCCAGCCCCCTAGTCCCAAGCCTGCCTTGAGTGCAAATAGAATTCCCGCGAACATGAAACCCGTAGCACGGCGATAGTTCTTCCACTCAGAATAGTCGGCAACATCGGCGATCATGACCCAGAGCAGCGGAACCGTCGGACCCCATCCAATGGCCCACAGAATACTCAACCAGAAAAGCATTCCGATAGAAGAAGGGGTCGCCCAGAATACCCAGGCTGTGGCGATGGTTGTGACGATGACGCCCGCGATAAAAACCGCTTTCTTGCCAAAACGGTCGGCCAGCGGCTTGGAGAAGATAATTCCGACGATTTGAACGATACTGCCGACGACAAAGAACAGACTAAAGGCGACTGCAGCAGCGTTAGATCCATCGGGCTTGATCAGCAGGCCGAAGGCGTTCAGCGTGGAAGCCCAAAGTCCGGACACGTTGGCTCCCTCGGCGAGGCCGAACTTTCCAAGAAATTCTCGAATCTGCCCTTGATCAAGGTAATAAGCAAACAAGTAGTTTGACGAACTGCCCCGGACCACCAACATGGTAAAAACGCACAAGGTGAGGAGAAACATCACCACCCAGGGGCCACAACTAAACACGTCTCTTATGTCGGCGCCGATGGGATGGGTATCCCCGGGCGGCGGCTGCACCCTCTCTTTCGTGCTGAAAAATGTGATCAGGTTCAGAACCACGATGAGCGATGCGAAGATCGCCATGGTGACCGCCCAGCCCCTGGCGGAATTGCCTTGGCCGAGTTTCGCAACCAGCGGGAGTGGAAGAGCTTGGATGATGAACTGCCCAATCAGCGCGCCCACGAACCGGTAGCTGGCAATGCTGCTGCGTTCGCTGGAATCTGGCGTCATGACTCCCATCAACGCGGAATACGGAGTGTTGTTCGCCGAGTACATCATCATCAACAGCGTGTAGGTGATGTAAGCGTACACAAGCTTTGCGCTGGGACCGAAGTCCGGAGTAACGTACACTAGCCAAAAGATGAGTCCAAAGGGCAGAGCCGTCCCGAGAATCCAAGGGCGGAATTTCCCCCAGCGCGTCTGGGTACGGTCCGAGAGGCCGCCGACAAAGGGATCTACGACCGCGTCCGCCAACCGGAGAACCAGAAACATGTAGCTGACCGCGCTGGCAGAAATTCCCGCCGTGTCGGTATAGAAGCGGGTTTGGTACAGAATCATGGACTGAAAGAAGAAGTTGGTGGCGATGTCACCCATCGCATAGCCAACCTTTTCTTTCACCGGGACGTGTTGTTGGGCTTCGGGCATGGCGCCTCGTTTTCTGGATGATCTTGAGCTCAGTTCACCGTCAACGTGACCTTCTCTAGATCTTCATCGCGCGATGAGTTACCGACCATGATCGAGAACTCACCGGGCTCGACTACGTACTTCATGTTGATGTCATAGAACGCGAGGGAATCCCGCGTGATCTCGAAGGCGACCTTCTTGGTTTCGCCCGGACGCAGCGTTACTTTTTCGAAGCCTTTCAATTCCTTTACCGGTCGAGTGACACTGCTCACAAGGTCCCGAATGTACATCTGCACGACTTCCGAGCCTTCGCGTTTCCCGGTATTGGTAACGTCGGCAGATACACGCGTTGCCCCGTTGGGCTTGATCTTTGATTTCTCCAGCCGAACATTGCCAATCGAGAACGTGGTGTAGCTCAGGCCATAGCCGAAAGGGAAAAGCGGGGAGACGTCATCAAATAGATATCCGCGACGAGCTGAAGGCTTGTAGTTATAAAAAGCTGGCAGGTGCCCGACAGAGCGCGGCACGCTGATGGGCAATTTTCCGCCGGGATTGATGTCGCCGAAAAGCGCCTCAGCAACGGCGCGGCCGGTTTCTTGCCCCAGATACCAACATTCGAAAATCACCGGAACATTCTCGGCAACATAGTTGATGGAGAGCGGTCGCCCGTTGAAAAGGAATACCAAGACGGGCTTGCCGGTCGCGACCATCGCTCTGACCAGCTCTTCCTGACGGCCCATCAGGTCCAGGCTAGTGCGGTCCCCCATGTGCTGACGCGACCAGGCTTCCCGCGAAGTTTGTTCATTCCCGCCGATCGTAAGCACGACGACATCTGCTTGTTTCGCGACTTCAACTGCTTCCGCGATCTGGCGGCGATCCTCGTGTGGATCGCTCGGAACAACCACGTCCTCGCCCCAGGAGCCACCGATGGTAATCTTGCAGCCTTCGCTGTAGAGCACCTTGACGCGATTCCCCACCCGCTCTTTTATGCCGTCAAGCACGGTCACGTTATAACGCGGAACACCGCTGTATCCGCCAAGCAGGCTGCGGTTCGCATTCGGGCCGATCACGGCAATGGTGGCGATCTTATCGAGGTTCAACGGCGCAATATTGTTCTCATTCTTAAGCAGCGTGATCGCTTCCCGCGCGCCCTCGAGCGCAACCAGCCGGTTCGCTCCGGAGCTAACAATGCGGTTTGCTACATCTGGATCAACGTAAGGGTCTTCGAAGAGGCCAAACTTGAACTTCCAATAGAGCAGCGGAGCAACCAATTCATCCAGTTGCGACTCCTTCAAAATGCGTTTCCTTACCAGTTCCACGAGATTCAGATAGATGTCGGGATCGGGCGCCTCGAGGTTGACTCCGGCTTCGATGGCTAGGCGGCAGGACTCCTTCTTGTCGGCGGCAACGAAATGACCGTGAGTGTCGGGCTTGTAGCTCAGTTCCCACAGCGCCCAATAATCGGAAATGATGAAGCCTTCGAATCCCCACTCTTTGCGCAAGACATCGCGCAGCAGCCACTTGTTAGCGTGGGAAGGAACACCATCCACTTCGTTATAGGAGGCCATCACGCTGATAGCGCCGGCTTTCTTTAACACTTCTTTGAAGGGATAAAAGAACACCTCGCGCAGCACCCGCTCTGACAAGTTCGCGGGAGCGCAGTTCATGCCAGACTCAGGCTGGCCATGACCGGTGAAATGCTTCAGGGTTGCGATTACATGTTTGCGGTCATGGAAGCTTGCATCGCCCTGGAAACCCCGCACCGCGGCAATGCCCATCCGGGAAACAAGGTAAGGATCTTCTCCGTAGGTTTCTTCGCACCTCCCCCAGCGGGGATCGCGCACAACGTCGATCACGGGCGTAAGCACATGGTGTGCTCCACGCACCCTGGCTTCTTCGGCAGTCATAGCGAACAAGCGCTCGACTAAGGCAGGATTAAATGTTCCCGCCAGCGCAATCGGTTGGGGAAAGCTTGTTCCATCCATCGCCCAGTGGCCGTGCAGGCATTCCTCGTGAAACATGACCGGAATCCCCAAGCGGCTGTTGTCAAGAAAGAACTTCTGAATGGCATTGGTCAGTTCGGCCATCTGGCGAGCATTTTTCCCCTTGCCCGCGTCGCTTGGACGGGCCACTTGTCCCAAGCCGTTACCTTTCTTGTAGGCAGACTTGGCTTTTACCAGATCGAGGTCACCGTCCTGGTTCAAAAGACTCTGAGGACGCTCTCTCCAGAGGCAGACCATCTGCGCGGCCTTCTCCTCTAGGGTCATTCGGGAAAGAAGATCACGAACTCGCTTTTCGACCGGCAACTTGGGATTGCGATAGGGTAGGAGACTCGGGGTCTTCCCCTGCGGTGCAGTTGATTTCTTCCTGGCTGCGGACTTGCCCTGGGCCACGTAGTCTCCTTCGTATGAAAGCAGGTATCTAAGAACCGAGCGCCTATCCTGAGCCTAGCTTTTCTGAAGCCCAGTGCGATTCGTTATTGGACGAACCTTACCAACTCAGACACTCCCTCAGCCAATCTTTCCTTCAACATTCGCGCGCTATTTGGGTAGTGTTGCTTGCCCCTGAATTACGAATTTACCAGTCTGAACTGGTTCGCCTTCGCCTGGCTGCGTACTCCCGACAGAGACGGTGTATTCGCCCGGAACGATCACGCGATTCCCCTTCGCGTCCACCTGCCCTAACGAGCGAGGGTCCACAACCAGGGTTACCTTGCTCGACTCATTCGGTGCCAGGTGGATCCTTCTGAATCCTGCCAGCACGCGAACCGGCGTTTCGAAGGCGCTTGGCTGGGTTAGATAAACTTCAACCACTTCATCCCCGGCAACGCTCCCGACGTTTTTCACATCCGCTTCGACCGCAACCGGCTGCCCCGCCCTCAGGCTGTTCGGAACTTTCAGCCCGCTGTATGCAAACTTGGTGTAGCTGAGCCCGAACCCAAAACCGTACAGCGGTTTGTCGGCCATGTAGCGATACGTCCGTTTCTTCATCGAGTACTCTGTGAAGGGCGGAACTTGGCTCAGCGAGGAATAGAACGTCAGCGGCAGGCGTCCGCCAGGGTTATTGTCTCCGGCAAGAGTCTCCGCGATCGCCGTCCCGCCTTCTGCCCCCGGATACCACGCTTCGAGAATCGCGTTGGCGTGCTGTTGGGCCCAGTTCACAGCCAGAGCGCTCCCGTTCTCGAGAACGACGACCAGCGGCTTCCCGGTGGCGCCCAGAGCTTTGAGCAGATCCTCTTGCGCGGTAGGCAAATCGATGCTGGTCCGATCGCCGCCACTGAATCCCTCCAGCTTCACCGGCATTTCTTCCCCTTCAAGCGACGGCGACAGCCCAACCGTGGCAATAATTACGTCAGCCTGCTGAGCTACGCGCACGGCTTCGTCGCGCAGCACGTCGGCAGGAGCTTGCCAGGAAAGGTCGATCCCCGCAGTACCGGTACCATGGAAATACTCCAGGCGGATCGGATGTGGCTGCGCATCGCTGAAATTCACGGCGGCGTCCATAACCTGTCCACGTTCAGGCTGCTTCTTCTCATTGCTCTCGACAAGCACTTTGCCGTCCAGGTAGAGGCGGAAGCCTTCGGCATTTTCGCAGGCGTAGCAGTAGTTCACGCGAACGCCAAGCTTGTACTCTCCAGGGGCGGGCGGGGTGAAAGTGCCACTCCATCGGACGGAGTAGTTATTGCGCTGAAGCCCCTCAACCGGCACAACTTTGTCCCAGTTGAAGTTGATGTTGCGGTCGGTGCGTGTGAGCACCGGGGTCCCGCTGAGATCCTTGGAGTTGAAGTACTCGCCGCTCAGGCCGACGGCACCGCTCGCGGAATGCAGCGCCGTGTGCTCGATCGGCATGGCTGCGCCCGCAACCAGGCTCGAGCCTTGCGCATAGGAAACCTGCGCCGATGAGAAGCGCTTTTCGATTCCACTTACGGGGTAAACCGGGGACGGAGGCGGGCCGTTGTAGTTCCCCTGCAGGGATTGAACGAGTTCCGCGGTTGGGCCGATCACCGCGATTCTTGCAACCCCCGACTTAAGCGGCAGAGCCCCGTCATTCTTCAGCAGGACAATCGATTCGCGGGCAGCCTGGAGCGAGAGCTTCCGGTGTTCTGCGGAATTCACTTCGCTGAAGGGGATTTGGCCGTAGGCGAAGCTTGCCGGTGGATCGAACATGCCCAGCTTAAACCGCGCCCGGAATAGCCGGCGCAATGCCGTGTCGAGTTCGGCCTCGGTGATCAGCTTGTCCTTGACAGCCTGGACCAATGCTGGAAACGCCTGACCTTCCCGGAACCCGCATTCCAGGTCGGTGCCAGCTTGAACCGCGGCAGCAGCTGCGTGAGCCATGTCGGGAGCGTAATGGTGCCCGGTATTTACGTCGGCAACGGCGGCGCAATCGCTGACCACATAACCATCAAAATGCCACGCAGTGCGGAGGTGGTCACGAAGCAACATGGAACTGGCGCAGGCGGGAGCGCCATCAATCGCATTGTAGGCGCACATGACGGATTGGGCGTGGGCCTCGGTTATTGCGGCACGGAAAGCAGGCAGGTATGTATCTTCGAGATCGTGAGGCGAAACATCCACATTGAACCCATGCCGCAACGGTTCGGGACCGCTGTGCACAGCATAGTGCTTCGGAGTGGACACTACTCGGAAAAACTTGGGATCGGTGCCCTGCATCCCGTTAACGAACGCCACCGCCATGCGGCCGGTTAGGAACGGATCCTCCCCGTAGGTCTCTTGGCCGCGTCCCCAGCGGGGATCGCGGAAGATATTGATGTTCGGTGCCCAGAAGGTCAGTCCGAAGAAGCGCTCGTGCTGATCATCGCGCATTGCCTGGTTGTATTTGGCTCGTGCCTCGGTGGAGATCACCTCAGCCATCCTGTGTACGAGGTCGGTGTCCCAGGTTGCAGCCATTCCGATCACCTGGGGAAAATTCGTGGCATAGCCAGCGAACGCGACGCCGTGAAGCCCTTCATTCCACCATTCATAGGGAGGAACTCCAAGTCGCGGGACGCCAACCGCACGGTCACGCATCTGCGAGACCTTCTCTTCCAGGGTCATGCGCGAGATCAGGTCGTTGACGCGCTCATCGATGGAAAGAGCTGGATTGCGGAACTTCGCATTCGCGAGATCAGAGCCCGTCTGGGTCGCGTCTTGTGCAACCACCAGAGCCGAAAACGTTACCGAGAGAATGACGAGAAGTTTCTTCATCGAGACACTCCTGTACCAATTGTGAGATCGTCCGCACACGCCAGCCCTCGCTGGGGAAACAAGAATGGTGGGGTCATTTAAGTATCGGCTGACGGTAAATCCCGCATCGATTGTAGGCAGCGCTCCAATTTAACCTAAATCGAAATTTATTGGAAGGTTTGCGAGGTTTGCGAGGTGAGCACTTTGGCATTTTCGGGCCTGTAGCCCTTATGTGCTCTTGGCTGGCGGAAGAGCGAATCTCCGGGAAAAGCAACTGCTCACACAAGCCTGGAAGCCTCCTCTTGGATGCGCTCCCAGGCTTTTTCCAAGTGGTGCTGTGCAGTATTGGTCTGCCCGATGGACATTCGGAGCACCAGGCGGCCTCTTAGCTTGGTATGCGTCAAGAACAGGTCACCGCTGCGATTCAGGGCGTCCATGAGTTGCTGATTCACTTCATCACTTGCATTCAGACGGAAACACACCAGGTTTAGCGGCGGCGGGACTACTAGCTCAAAACGCTTGTCTCCAAGCACCCATTTGGCGAATTCCTGAGCCAATCTCACGTGCTCGCGGACGTGAAACTGCAGCCCCTCAATTCCGTAGTAGCGGAGCACAAACCACAGCTTGAGAGCCCGAAAACGGCGGCCGAGCGGGACATGCCAGTCGCGGTAATCGATGACCGCGCCTGACTCTGTCGCTTTATTGCGCAGGTATTCGGGCAGGACACTCAAGGCTTCGATGAGCGCCTTGCGATCGGCCACGTAAAAGCAGTCACAATCAAAATTCGTGAACATCCACTTGTGCGGGTTGAAGCAGTAGCTGTCAGCGTACTCGATCCCTTCCTGAAAGTGGCGGAACTCCGGGCAAATGGCGGCCGTGCCCGACATCGCGGAGTCCACATGGAACCAGAGATTGAACTCGCGGCAGACCCTGCCGATCTCCTCGAGCGGGTCCATCCCATTTGAGGAGGTGGTTCCTACCGTTCCGCAGACGAAGAAGGGGATGCGCCCGGCCGCCTTGTCGAGCTTGACCGCGTCGGCAAGCATCGCCGGACGCATGGCAAAGCTCTCATCCACTTCGATAAGGCGTAGGTTGTCGCTGCCAAGACCTGCGATCTTGATGGCTTTCTCGATGGAGGAGTGAGACTGGCTCGAGGTGTAGGCAGTCATTTTCTGCCGTGCCCCAGCCCGGTTTGCTTCAAAGTTGGTGGCACGTTCACGCGCGGCCAGAACTGCACAAAGAGCAGAACTCGAGGCTGTGTCCTGAATCACTCCGCCGCCATTGCCCGCGGAGCGGAATTTTCCCGGCAGGGCCAGTGCGGTCACCAGCCAGTCGAGGACGTGCGTCTCCAGCTCGGTGCATGCGGGGCTGGTTGCCCAAAGCATCCCTTGCACGCCAAAGCCGGACGCCAGTAAATCGCCCAGGATCGCCGGACCGGAAGCGTTCGACGGGAAATAGGCGAAGAAGTTTGGCGACTGCCAGTGCGTGATGCCCGGCAGAATGATTTTCTCAATGTCACCCAAAATGCGTTCAAAGGGTTCAGGTTGTACGGGCGCTTCCTTCGGCAGTGACTCCCGAATTTCTCCCGGCAGGACTCGCGACATCACCGGGAACGACTCGATTCGCCGATAGTAGTTGGCGATCCAGTCCACGACCGCGTGGCCCTGCTCACGGAATTCTTCTGGGCTCATGTGAAAGCTGGACTTCGGCTGCGGATTGCTGGCCATGCACTACTCTCCTGCTCCTGGCACAAAATTGGTGAAGTACATCTTGGTGTCGTACGCCATCTCTACGCGCTGATCGTGTTGATAGGTTTCAAACAAGCTACGCAAATCGCCGATCATCGCCTGGTACGATGGCTCGCCCGGTTGCGGGATGTACGATGAAGAAAGCAGCCTGCCTTGCAAGGCTTCAAAGTCGAGGTGCTGAAAATTGGGCAGAACGCGCTTCGTGGACGGGATGTCACGGAAGAAGTGGGCGGCAGCCGCATCCCGGCGCTTGACCTCACCGTAGTCGGTCCCATATCGCAGTACAAGCTGTTCGTAATCGCGATTGAAGCCAGCGGAATCGACCAGCCGGTCGTTCCACAACAGCACAAGATATCCACCCGGCTTGAGGATGCGGCGAAATTCTTCTAATGATTTGTCACGGTCGAACCAATGCGCGGCTTGTGCGGCGGTAACGAAATCGAGTGACCGGTCGCCTAGAGTCGTCGCTTCCGCCGTCCCATTCACGCTAGTGAACCTGGGGAAATCCGACAGATAGTTCTCCCCGGCCTCGCGCATCTCTGCATTGGGCTCAATGCCAATCACGCGATTTCCATTTTCAAGAAGCAATCGCGTGAACAGGCCTGTGCCGAAAGCAATGTCGGCCACGAGCGAGTCCTTCGTGAGTCCGCACCGGTCGCGCAAAACCGTAATCGTCTCCTTGGGGTAACCGGGGCGAAAGCGCGTGTAGTGCTCAACGCGGGAAGAAAATCGTTCGGTCGGTGGTTGACGCAGCATGGCATCTATTACACCACTTAGGGAGGTAGGCGTGGGGAGTCGAGTCCTGACCTGCTACATTAATGAGAAACCATGCGCCTCGTCATAAAAGTTGGGACTAGCCTGATCGCGCCGGGCGGCAACATCGATACACGGCAATTGCGCGAACTAATCGATCAACTGGAGCTGAAGCGCGATGAAATTCTGATTGTCAGCTCAGGCGCAATCGCTTCCGGCATGGCGAACCTCGGCCTGAAAGAAAGGCCTGCGAGCGTTCCCTTGATGCAAGCCTGCGCGGCCGTGGGACAGAGTGCACTGATGCACACCTACGAGCAGCTGTTCTTCGGAAAAAAACCCGTGGCCCAGCTGCTGCTTTCGAGCGACGACTTCACGTCCCCGCTCCGCTACAAGAACTTGCAGAACACGCTGGGCCAGTTGCTCAAGCTCGGCGTCGTGCCAATCGTCAACGAGAATGACAGCGTCTCCGTGCGTGAGTTAGTGGGCGCGTTTGGCGACAACGACGAACTCAGCGCCTTGCTGGCTGCCGCCGTAGAGGCTGACTGGCTGCTGCTGCTCACGGATGTAGATGGCTTCTACGAGATGGAGGGCAAGAAGCAGCGCTTGATACGCACGATCAAGAAGCTGACGCCGGAAATGGAGGCACTCTGCAACGGCCACAGCAAACTCGGACGCGGCGGCATGCGGTCGAAGCTGCGGGCGGCCAAGAGTGCCAGTGAGGCTGGCGTGAACGTGGCAATCGTTAACGGACGCGACCCGCGCGTGATCGAACATGCGATCGCCCGCAAGATCGGCACGTATTTTCCTCCCGCTGAGAAACGGAACTAGTTATGGCCACGCAGGTAGCAGAGGGTTCGACGACGCGTGAGAAACTCGAGCGCGCTTGTGCGGCTGCGGCGCGGCTGGCACAGTTTTCCACGCCTGAGAAGGACAGTCTGCTACGAACGATGGCCGATACCATTGAAGCAAACGAAGTGGCAATTCTGGCCGCCAATGCGGAGGACCTAGAGCGTTCGAATCTTGAAGGCGCAACCCGCGATCGTTTACTGCTTACCCCGGGGCGCATTCAGGATATCGCCCAAGCGGTGCGTGAAGTCGCAGCTTTGCCCGATCCCATCGGCGAAGTGATCGAAGAGTGGACGCGGCCCAATGGGTTACAGATTCGAAAGGTGCGTGTCCCGTTGGGCGTCGTGGGAATTGTTTACGAATCGCGGCCCAATGTAACCGTTGATGCTGCCGTGCTTGCCTTCAAGACCGGGAATGCGGTCGTGCTGCGAGGAGGAAAAGAGGCGGCAAAGAGCAATCAGGCGCTGGCGGGGATCCTCGCCGGTGTTCCCGGCGTACCGAAAGGCGCCATCGAACTGCTTGATTCCGGCACGCGCGAAACTGTACAGGAACTGATCACCGCGCGAGGATTGGTTGATGTCGTTGTGCCAAGGGGCGGGCCGGCCTTGATCTCGCATGTAGTGGAGAATGCATTGGTGCCCGCGATTGAGACCGGGGCGGGCAACTGCCACGTCTTTGTCGACGAATCAGCCGATCTAGACATGGCGACAAAGATCACCATCAATGCAAAAACTCAGCGGCCGTCGGTATGCAATGCCGCAGAAAAATTGATCGTTCATCGTGCCGTGGCTGCGAAATTTCTGCCCCAGATTACAAAGCAACTGGCCGATGCCGGAGTGGAACTGCGCGGGGACGAAGAGTCGCGCAAACTGGCCGCCGGGATCTCTCCGGCAAACGAGCAGGACTGGGGCGAGGAATACTTGCGGCTATGCATGGCGATCCATGTGGTCGCCAGCGTCGAGGAAGCCATCGAGCACATTAACCGATATTCCACCAAGCACTCCGAAACGATCCTGACGGCCAACGAAAGCAACGCTAGAAAGTTCTTGCAGTTAGTCGATTCGGCGGCAGTTTACTGGAATGCATCTACCCGCTTCACCGACGGTGGTGAATTTGGTTTTGGAGCAGAGATGGGCGTCAGCACGCAAAAACTGCACTGTCGCGGTCCGTTTGCGTTACGCGAACTAACGTCCTCGAAGTATCAGATTTTTGGGACCGGACAAATCCGATAGTACCGTTCCTGCGAAGGCAGAAGGCCCTCGCAAGGAAAGACTAACGTCGATCGCGGAACAGCAGCCCGGAAGAACTCAGAGCGCCTCTGATTCTGGCAGTGACTCCGCGGGCGAACTGGAAATCCAAGAATCCCTCCGCAGCCGAGCTGAGCTTAGCGCCGTAGCCATACCACCATGGCTTTTTCATCCCTGGCAGAAGATCGGAATCAACGTACTTGATGCGGACCATTTCTTCCAGTCCGAAGCGGCCGTGGGTTCGCCCGATTCCGCTGGCCTTCACCCCGCCATGCGGAGCCTCGCTAATGCCAAAGCAGGAAACGGCATCGTTGATCATGACTGTTCCGGCGTTGATCTGGCGAGCAACGGCCTCACCACGAGCGCGGTCTTTCGTCCACACGCTGGCAGCAAGCCCGTATTCGGAGTCGTTCGCCAGGGCTACGGCGTCCTTATCGCTCGCGAACCGCATGATCGGCAAGACTGGACCGAAGGTCTCTTCGCGCATGATGCGCATTTCGTGCGTCACATCGGCCAGGACGGCTGGCGCATAGAAATTCTGCCCTAGAGATGGCAAGCGCTGGCCACCGCACAATAGCCTCGCCCCCCGCGCGCGCGCATCTTCGACGTGGTCCTCGACGATCCGAAGCTGACGACCATGAATCAAGGGGCCGACATCGGTCGCTGCGTCCATACCGTTGCCGACGCGAAGTTGCTTGGCTTTTTCCACACAAGCGGCAACGAACTCGTCGTAGATACTCCGCTGAACGTAGCAGCGTTCGACAGACAGGCAAGCCTGCCCGGCATTCACGTAGGCGCCCCAGATCGCCCCGCTCGATGCGACATCGATGTCAGCATCTTCTAAGACGATCATGGGATCTTTCCCGCCAAGTTCGAGCACGACCGGCAGGAGCCTCTGCCCAGCTATTTGCGCAATTCGCTTTCCGGTCGCGACGCTTCCCGTAAAAATCAGCTTGTCGATCTCGGATCCAACCAGTACGCCGCCGGCCGCACTGTCGCCGATGACAACTTGCAACACATTGGCCGGCAAGCCCGCTTTTGCCAGTAAGTCCGCAAGCAGAAGGGCAGAGAGCGGCGTCAATTCCGAGGGCTTCAGAACCACCGCATTTCCGGCGACCAACGCGGCGATGGCCTGTGCAGTTGGAATAGAAAAGGGATAGTTCCATGGCGAGATGATTCCAATCACACCATGGGGCTCACGGAGGATGCGCCCTCGCTTTGCCTTGGTGGCAATACTGCCATGGGCCAGGGACTCATCGCGCAAGAAGGAATGCGCTTCCTGCAGCTGGAACCGAGTCGCATCGAGGACAACCAGCACTTCGGTTAGCAAAGCTTCCGCAACGGGCTTTCCGGCCTCGGAAGTGACCGTGTTCGCGATGGCGCATTTTTGATCTGCCACCAACCCTTGGAAGCGCTCGACAATGCTCAACCGATGGCGAATTGGGGTTGCCTGCCATGCCGGCAGCGCAGCACGCCCCCGGCGAACCGCAGCATTCACCTCTGCAGTGCCGGCGCAGTCGAGCTGGCAAAGAACCTCACCGGTTGCAGGATTGGAAACCGTAACGGTGCGGACAGTGGTGGCGGTTTCAATTTCCATTGTGAACTCAGCCGCAGTGACTCAAGCAAACAAGAATTCCTTTGTCCTCAGATCCTTGATCGTATCCCGCAACTTGGCAGCCCTTTCGAATTCGAAACGCTTGGCGGTCTCGCGCATTTCGGCCTCGAGCTTGGAGATGTAAGCATCGAGTTCCTCCTGGCTCTTGAAGTCCGGAATGCCATCGGCTTCCGAACTTGCGAGATCGGTGTAATCCGCCTCCACGATGCGTGCCAGAGTCATATCCAGGGGTCGAACGATCGATTGCGGCGTAATGCCATTGGCCTGGTTGAAGGCTTCCTGAATGGCGCGGCGGCGACTCGTCTCATCCATCGCTTTGCGCATGGAATCGGTGATATTGTCGGCGTAGAGCACGGCACGTCCGTTCAGGTTGCGGGCACAGCGGCCGATGGTCTGGATAAGAGAGCCGCTGGAACGCAGAAAGCCTTCTTTATCGGCGTCGAGTACTGCGACCAGCGAAACCTCCGGCAAGTCGAGGCCCTCGCGAAGCAAGTTGATTCCGATCAATACGTCAAACTCACCTTTGCGCAGGTCGCGAAGGATCTTCACCCGCTCGAGCGTTTCGATCTCCGAGTGCATGTATCGGCATTTCACGCCCACTTCACTGTAGTACTCGGCCAGATCTTCGGCCATGCGCTTGGTGAGCGTGGTCACCAGCACGCGCTCGCCGCGCGAGACACGCTGGCGAATCTCATGAAGCAGATCGTCGATTTGCCCTTTCACCGGACGAATTTCAACCGGCGGATCCACGAGACCCGTGGGACGAATAATCTGCTCGACGACCACCCCAGCAGCCTTAGTGAGCTCATACGGTCCGGGGGTTGCGGACACATAAATGATCTGGTTCGTACGGTGATCGAATTCTTCAAACGTGAGGGGGCGATTGTCGAGCGCAGAGGGCAGGCGGAAGCCGTATTCGACAAGAGTCGTCTTCCGCGAACGGTCGCCGTGATACATGCCATGCAACTGGGGAACCGTCTGGTGCGACTCGTCGATGAACATGACGTAGTCGCGGGGGAAGTAATCGAGTAACGTGGGCGGCGGTTCGCCCGGCAAGCGTCCGGTAAAGTGGCGCGAATAGTTCTCGATGCCGTGGCAGAAGCCCATGGCCTTGATCATCTCGAGGTCGTACATGGTGCGTTGGTGCACGCGCTGGGCCTCGACCATTCTCCCCTGCTTCTCCAATTCCTTTTCCCACCAAGCAAGCTCTTCTTTGATCGTGTCCACCGCACGGCTGCGAGTTTCGGGCTTCATTACGTAGTGGGTCTTGGGATATATGGGCAGGCGCACATACTTCTGTTTAACCGTGCCAAACAGCGGATCGATTTGCGAGAGAGATTCGACCTCGTCTCCCCACAGCTCGATGCGGTAGGCCATGTCGTCATAAGTGGGATAGATTTCGATGACGTCTCCGCGCACCCGAAAAGTCCCGCGCCGGAATTCGCCCTCGCTGCGCTCGTAAAGGATTTCGACCAGCTTGCGGGTAATGTCCTCGCGCTTGATCTTCTGCCCCTTCTCGAGGAACAACAGCATGCCGTAGTACGCTTCCGGGGATCCCAGGCCGTAGATACAACTGACCGAAGCGATGATCAGAACGTCGCGGCGCTCGAATAGAGAGCGCGTGGCGGAAAGGCGAAGCTTATCCAGCTCGTCATTGATCGTCGCCTCCTTCTCGATGTAAAGGTCAGCTGCGGGGACGTAGGCCTCAGGCTGGTAGTAGTCGTAATACGACACAAAGTACTCGACCGCGTTGTGCGGAAAGAAGCTCTTGAACTCGTGGTAAAGCTGGGCAGCAAGCGTCTTGTTGTGGGCCATCACCAGAGCAGGCTTATTCACCTGCTCGATCACCTTGGCCATGGTGAACGTCTTACCAGAGCCGGTCACGCCAAGAAGAACCTGGTGCTGTTCGCGATCAGCTAAGCCTCGGGTGAGAGCCTCGATCGCGGTGCTTTGGTCGCCCTTGGGCGCATACGAACTGACTAGCTTGAAATCCATGAAAACCACCATGCACCGCACAGAACGGAATTTCGTGAGGTGGGCATCTCCTCATTATAGATACAGAGTTCTGGGGAACGATTCGCGGATGGAGAAAATCTTCGTCGGACAAGGCTGAACCCGAAGCGTTCCCAGGCTACGCTTGGCACGCGATCGATGCCCGCATATCATCGTTCCCGTGCCTCTCGCGGAAAGACAATTGATCTCCCGCATATGCCGTCAAGCCACGAAGGGCAGCCGCGGGCGGAAAGCTCGGGACACCAGGGCCGGTCTGATCACGGGCATTGGCGATGACTGCGCCGTGTTGCGCGTCCCCACGGGACACGAGGTCCTCGTCACCACGGATTTCAGCCTTGAGGGCGTGCATTTTCGCCGGGAGTGGCACACTCCGGAATTGATTGGACACCGTTGCCTGACTCGGGGAATGAGCGACATAGCAGCGATGGGTGGCGTGCCCGCTGCGGTTTTTCTTTCCCTGGCCCTTCCAGCGCAAACGCCCTTGCCCTGGGTAGACAGATTTGTTCATGGCCTGCTGAAGCTCGCGGGGCAATTCAATGCGCCGCTCGCAGGTGGAGACACGACGCAGTCTCTGGACAGGATTCTTGCGGACATTGTCGTCCTGGGTTCGATTGCGAAGGGCAGGGCGATTTTGCGTTCGGGAGCAAGACCCGGCGACCGGATCTATGTTACTGGGGCGCTGGGCACAGCGGCGGCAGAGACCGACTTCCTCTACAAGCAGGCCAAAGGTTCCGGCAAGAAATCGCAAGTGATTCCCCAACCGCGGATTGCCATAGGCCAATTTCTCCATGAACGGCGAATTCCGACGGCCATGATTGACATCAGCGACGGACTTTCTACCGATCTATGGCATATTTGCGAAAAAAGCGGCGTGGGAGCGAATATCCGTGCCAACGCCATTCCGCGCGGCAGGTTCCGCGGGCGAGAAGTCGGGTTAGATTTTGCATTACACGGCGGGGATGCCTACGAATTGCTTTTCACGGCTCCGAAGCACACGAGTGTCCCGGCAAGCATCCAGCGGATTCCAGTCAGCGCGATCGGAGAAGTTGTGCGCGGGCAAGAAATGATACTGATCGAATCAGACGGGCAAGGCTCCTGCTTGCAGCCCCAGGGGTGGGAACACTTCCGCGAACGCCAGTTCCCGTAAGTAATTCCCACTAATCATGAGAAGCAATCCCTGACAATCGAGGACCGGGGCGACTCCCGGCACTGAGTTCGAGGACACTCACCTCCCAGATATCGCCTGTAGAAACTTTGGTTACCTGAATCGGTATAGCTGCGCCTTCGCTGCGGAGCTACATTAAGGACATGCTGTCTCGCACTCTTATACTTGCGCTCCTCACGGCTGCGGGTTTCGCGCAACAGCCCGCCGCACACCCCATTGATGACGACTTTGTGCACCAGCAGTTCGGGAGCACGTGTGCACTCGATCCCAAGTTCGCGCCAATGACTGCCGATCTGAATGGCGATGGCATTGAGGATGTCCTAATGGTGGCTCGATGCAAGAACCCACTCATCGATCAAGCTGAGAAAGATTACAAAGTGATTGACCCGATGAACTCGTTTTTTGGGTACGGCAATCCCCAGGTGACCTCAACCATGGGCCAACAGGATCCGCGGTTGAAAGGGATTTCGCTCTTGATCATTCATGGTGCGGGCGCAGAAGCATGGCACGCGGCAAGCCCGGGCGCGAAGTTTGTGATTATCAACATCGACGTCAAGACTGCCGTGCTTAAGAAGATGAAACTCCGAAAGAAAACTGTGACTGCCGTCTACATCGAGGAAGCCACCGGCGATCAGATGACTGCGGCAATTTTTTGGGATGGAAAGAAATATAAGTACGAGCCGCTGGGTTCAAGCATGGAATAGCGGCAGAGACGGGCCCGTGCCCGCCTCCGCCTTGGGTCGCGATCGACTACAGCTCAAAGTGGAACACGTCCAAAACAAAGAAAGTCTTGCGGTTGACCAGCACAATGTGTCCGCCAATGACGGTGTGCATATATCCGGGCGGCGGAGGCGGGAGATATTGCACAACCTCGGTTGGGCAGGGATGCATTTCGCGGCGCAGTCCGGGAGGTAGAGTTCCCCTCACGACCAGCTGACGCTCAAGTCCAGGAGGCAAGCGGTCGCGTTTCGCCAACCCGGGCGGCAGATGGTTGTAGTGCTCACGATACCAGCCGTGCAGGTCGCGATCGTGATCGCGGTAATGGCCGCGATCGTCATCGCGATCGTGCTTCTCGTGGCCATAAGCATTGCCATTCCCGTGCCCTCTTCCGTTGCCGTTGTCGTGGTCATGATCGGCAAAGGCGGGCATAACGCCAGCGCACAAGATCAACACCGCACAGATCATAAAAATCCGTTTCATGGATCTCTTCTCCTTTACAAGGTAAGAACCCCCAGGATAGGCAGCGGTTGCGCCGGCAACAAGTCACGAGAGTACTAGCGGTTATGGGCCATTGGCAGTAGGCTCCAGCCGAGACCCACCGCGCGCCTTATAATCCCGTGCCATGGACATCGAACAAAAACTGCAGGAACTCAAGCGCCGGAATCGACTTGCCGACGAAGGCGGCGGCAAGGAACGGCGTGAACGCCAGCATAAGGAAGGCAAGATGTCGGCACGGGAGCGGATCGAGTTCCTGCTGGACGAAGACACGTTTGAAGAGACGGACCGGTTCGTGACGCATCGTGCCAACGACTTTGGACTTTCGGAACGCAAGTACTACGGCGATGGATTTGTGACCGGTTATGGCCGCATCGATGACAGGCTGGTGTTTGTCTTCGCGCAAGACTTCACGGTTTTCGGTGGAACGCTCTCCGAAGCCAATGCGGGCAAGATCGTCAAGATCATGGAAATGGCAGCGCGAGTGGGAGCACCGGTCATTGGCCTGAATGATTCCGGCGGTGCGCGCATTCAAGAAGGTGTGGTTTCGCTGGGCGGGTATGCAGATATCTTCCTTCGCAACACTCTCTACAGCGGTGTAATTCCGCAACTTTCGGCGGTGATGGGACCGTGCGCAGGCGGAGCAGTCTATTCGCCGGCCATCACCGACTTTATCGTGATGGTGAATAAGACCTCGCACATGTTCATCACCGGCCCTGACGTGATTAAAACCGTGATGCACGAAGATGTAACCAAGGAAGATCTCGGCGGTGCCATGACGCACAACGGAACCTCCGGCGTGGCCCATTTTCTGGCGCATGATGACGCCGAGTGCCTTTCCCTCCTGCGTGAACTGCTGAGCTTTATCCCTTCAAACAACCTGGACGACGCTCCGCGTAAGCCATGCAGCGATCCGGCTGATCGAGCGGAGCCGTCCCTGGACACGATTGTTCCGGGTCAATCGAACTTGCCCTACGACATAAAAGACGTCATCCGGGCGGTGATCGACGACGGCTACTTCTTCGAGGTGCAGGAGCACTACGCGAAGAACATCGTAGTCGGTTTCGCTCGCCTGAACGGCAGACCTGCCGGAATCGTCGCCAACCAGCCTGCAGTTCTCGCCGGAACGCTAGATATCAATGCTTCGGTAAAAGGGGCGCGCTTTGTGCGTTTCTGCGACTGCTTCAATATCCCGCTGATCATCTTCGAGGATGTGCCGGGCTTCTTGCCTGGAACCCAACAAGAGTACGGAGGAATTATCCGGCACGGAGCCAAATTGCTTTTTGCATTCGCGGAGGCCACGGTGCCAAAGCTAACGGTGATTACCCGCAAGGCGTATGGAGGGGCGTATTGCGTAATGGCCTCAAAGCATATTCGCACGGACGTAAACTACGCTTGGCCGACGGCGGAAATCGCGGTCATGGGTCCGGAGGGTGCGGTGGATATCGTGTACAAGCGGGAACTCGAGCGTGCAGCCCACAAGAACACCGACGACCGAGAACGCGCGGCCAACCGTGAACAGATCCGCCAGGAGAAGATTGAGGAATTTCGAAGCCGCTTCGCGAATCCATACGTGGCAGCCGAACGCGGATACGTGGATGCAGTGATCCAGCCCCGTGAGACGCGCAAGAAGTTGATAGGCGCCTTGGAAATGCTTCAGACCAAGCGCGACAAGAACCCCCCAAAGAAGCACGGCAACATACCGTTGTAGGGCTTTCTTGCAGAGTCCAAGAAACGAACTTCCGAAGTCCAAGCCCTGAACGCTTGGACGCGAAATTATAGGGTTTGGCTCAACGCCAGGTCCGCGACCGAGGTAGAGCCGGAGTCTGGCTGGTCAGTCGGCGGGAAACCGGTCGCTCTCCCGCCGAGCTGTGACTGCCTTTCGCTGCGAGAACGTCCATACCGCTCTGGGTTGTGTAGATAGCCTCATCGAAGGTGGTTCCATTCTTGGCTTTTGCGACGGCGAAAAATCCGTAGGCTTTGCCGTTCACAAACGATGTGCTTATATAATCGGCTACCATCTGCCCAGAAAAGGTGGACGGCAACCAACTCACAGACATTGGGCCAGCTAAAGGGGTGGGACTGCTCCAGGTCTGCCCGCCATCCAGCGACGAAATGGATCCCACGTAAAGAGCACATGTCGCCGCGGTGCAACTCGCCACTGGGTAGTAATAATAAGTGAGTGCCAAGTGCGCGCTACTACCCGAAGTGTTAGGGTCGACGCCCAGGCCGGGAATGAAATGGTCCACCGTGCTTGCGGTCGAGTCAATGGGGATCCGCGCTGGAGCGGTCCAGGTAGCTCCGTCGGCAGTAGTACTCATCACCAGATCATTCGAACTGCAACTTGCGCGAAACCGGCAGTCCTGCCAGATGACGTAGACGTTTCCCGCGGCGTCGACCTGGGCAGAAGGCAGGGCGTCGCTTCGCAGGCCGCCCGCCGGCGCGCGATCGCTAACCGTCGCGATCTGCACGGATGCCCCCCAACTCCCCCCGCCATCGGTCGAGGAAAACGACTCGATTCCAGGTGGAACCATCGCGTCCGCTAGGTATGGAACCACAACCGTTCCTCCTGGCTGCACGAGTGGCTGCCCGCCAAGGCCATGGGGTGTGCTTGCGGGAGTGACGGGTTGACTCCAGGTCAGCCCGCCATCAGTGGATGTGCTCATCAGGATGAGATTGCCATTGTTGTTGTCGTCCCACTCCAAATAGCAGTTCCCGTAGTGAGGACTTGTGGTAGTGGCGTCGCACACGAGCCAGTCCTTGTCCAAGCCGGGGCCTTGAGCCACAACAATGGGATTACTCCAGTTGGTGCCGTCGGTTGAAAGGCTTACCGCAACCTGGACGTTTACGCTTGAGATCGGCAAGGATGAGATCAACCACACCCCGTGCTTCGGGTCGTAGGCGACATTGGTGTCGCTTACCGCCGAATTCGTGCCATTGCCTTGAAAGGTCGTGATACCCGGCAGAAACCCGTTGCTCCACGTAAGACCACCGTCTGTCGACGTGGCATAGCCGATATCGGCTCCCCCGCCGCCAAAAACACGCGCGACCTGAAAGCTCGTGATCACAGTGGAACCAAATGAAAAGCTGCCGGGCTCGACTTCGGTCGCGTGTTGGCTGGTACCGTTGGTGAAAGTATCCGTGCTGAGTTTCACCAGCGGCGTTGTCGGAGCAGGCAGGTTGGAATTGCTGGAGCTCGAATTGGAAGAGGAGCTATCGCCGCAACTTAGGCTGACGAGGATAGCGAGGGTGCAGGAACAAATGCAAACGGCAACCTTCAACCTCAACGCGGCTCCCCTTTGCGGATCTTCTCACAACTGTTCCATAAAAGTAGCGGCTCTCCTGGCTCTCGTCAATGCCCACTTTTGAGCACGACTGTTAACATGAACGGGTGCTCCTCGAAGTACGCAACCTGCGGATACAGTTCCCCGGATCTTCGGGCCCGGTGACCGCAGTGCGCGATGTGAGCTTCAGCATTCCCCGGGGCGGGGTCCTCGGGCTTGTGGGGGAGTCGGGGTCAGGAAAATCGGTCACTTCGCTAGCCATCATGCGGTTGTTGCCCACCGTGGCGGCCGTAACTGGCGAGATCTGCTTCGAGGTCGAACATGACGCGCAAGACCTGGCTGGCCTCGACGCGAAGCACATGCGCGCTGTGCGCGGTTCGCGGATTTCCATGATCTTTCAGGAGCCGACGACAGCGCTGAATCCGGTGATGCGCGTAGGCGAGCAAATTGCCGAAGCGGTGCGCGCGCACCATGATGTCTCGAAAAAGGAAGCGCGAGAGCGCGCAGTCGAGGCGCTGGTGGAGGTGGCGATCAATGATGCGCCTCGTCGGGCACTAGACTATCCGCACCAACTCTCAGGAGGAATGCGTCAGAGGGTCATGATCGCGATGGCGATTGTGAACCGACCGGAACTGCTCATCGCGGACGAACCCACAACCGCCCTCGACGTCACCGTGCAGCAACAAATTCTTGACCTTCTGGCGGAGCTTCGCGACAAATTCGGCCTGGCGATGCTGTTCATCTCCCATGACCTCGCGGTCGTATCGCACGTAGCGGATCAAGTTGGCGTCATGTATGCCGGAACATTGGTCGAACTCGGGCCGCGCGAAGCCATTTTCCGTAGCCCTGCCCATCCCTATACGCGGGGCTTGCTCACCGCGGTACCGACACTGAAATCCAACCGAACACAGCCGTTGCATACCATCGAAGGTTCCGTGCCAGCGATCAATGCCGTGCCGCCGGGGTGCCCCTTTGATCCGCGGTGCGACTTGCGAGTGGACGAGTGTGCCCGTGAACTTCCGCCTCTTGAAGAAGTAGCGCCGTCGCATTGGGCGAGGTGCCCGGTCACCAAGAACGCGCGAGCTTTATAATCTCCATTCCGTTCCGGTTCGCCGACGGTGCCGACAGACCAGCTTTCATGCGCATACTCTTGCTCAGCGACATGCACAGTAATCTCGAAGCTTTGGAGGCGTGTCTTGGCGCCGCGCCGGAGCACAATCGGGTATTTAACCTTGGCGATGTGGTCGGATATGGCGCGAGTCCGAATGAAGTCACGGTCCATGCCCGATCTCTCGGTGAGGTGTTTGTGCGCGGGAATCATGACAAGGCAGTCTCAGGAATCGACAATATCGAAAGCTTCAATCCGGTGGCAGGACTCGCGGCCCTGTGGAACCGCGATCACCTCGACGGTGAAAACTTAAATTGGTTGCGGGATCTTCCCCATGGGCCGGTGAGGCTGCCAGAACTACCCGGCGTGCAACTCGTTCATGGCTCCCCCGATGATGAGGACCGCTACGTTGTGAATGTGCAGGATGCTCTTGGAACGCTGGCGGCTACCGACGTTCCGATTACATTTTTTGGTCACACACACATTCAGGGGTTGTTTCGGTTGCACTCGGGAGTGGCCCAGGCGATCTATCCCGAATATGCCAGCCTGGCCAAGGCCGAGTCATGGAGTCTCGCTCTGGAAAATGGTACTTCCTACATGATCAATCCCGGGTCGGTGGGGCAACCAAGGGACGGCGACTGGCGCGCGGGATTCGGCGTCTTTGATACGGAAACGCGAACCATGACCTTCTGCCGCACTCCATACGATCTGCGTTCCGCGCAGGAGCGCATTTTTTCCGCCAATCTCCCTCCGAGGCTTGCAACTCGATTGGCGGCTGGAAGGTAACCGATGAAACCTGCTCCTCAGAATCACCTCATCGCGCACACCGACGGCGGAGCTCGCGGCAATCCCGGCCCGGCGGGATACGGGGTTGTCCTCCGCGATGCTCAAGGAAACAAAGTTGCCGGGCTGAGCCAATACTTGGGACATCAAACCAACAACTTCGCGGAATATCAGGCGCTCATCGCCGCGCTGGAGTATGCCGTCGCCCATGGACCCATGGCGCTGAAGGTGATCAGCGACTCCGAACTTCTCGTCCGCCAGATGAAAGGAATTTACAAGGTCAAGGAGCCGACGCTGCGCGATCTGCACGCGCAAGCGAGTCGCCTGGCAAGGCAGCTTGACTGGTTTGAAATCGAGCATGTGCTTCGCGGGCACAATAAAGAAGCCGATCAACTTGCCAATGAGGCCATGGACAAGGGATCTGGCCGCACGCCTTCCCATTCTCCGCTAACGACAGCGCAACGGCTTCCGCAAGAGTTCCAGGGTATTGTGCGAAATGGAAAAATAGAACTTCTGGAGGGGAGCATTCCAGACGGAACGGCAGTCCAAATTCGGGTAAGACGCTAGCTTGTTTCAGCGCACCATAGCCGGGTGGTCGTGCTTCAACGCCCACACCAAGGCAACGATCCAGCCAATGAATGTCCACCCGAGGAAGAGGTTCAGCACAAAGATTGCACCTAGGTCCCGCTTACTGCGGGCGGCGGCAAGGATCGTGGGCAGGAAGTAGGTGAGCAGCCCGAACCCGAAGAAGTGCGGAGCCCAGAAGAACGGGAAGTGCAGAAACGCGGCCATGGTCTAAACCTCCTGCCAAATAGAGTTGGGCCCTGCAATCTGGTACGACGCAGGGCGACCAGAAGTTTCCCCTTTGAGATCGCTCCGCATAGAGCCTGCCACCCCCTGCAAAGCAAGCGTTCTTCTAAGCCTTCCCCAACCCAATCCGGCTGTTAGAATCTTTGGTTTGCCTGCGCTCATCCACTCTGTAGAAGGAGCACGACTTTGTCTGAAACCACCTTTGACGTAGCCATCATTGGCAGCGGGCCAGCGGGGTACACAGCCGCCATTCGAGCCGGGCAATATGGCCTGAAAACAGCGCTTATCGAGAAAGATCCATATCTGGGTGGAACCTGCTTGCACGTGGGCTGCATCCCCACAAAAGCATTGCTTTTCAACGCCGAGCTTTGGGACCACCTCAAGGACGCCTCCGAATTCGGAATTGAAGGGGTAGCCTCGCGCAAGCTGAACTGGGAAGCCGTGCTCGATCGCAAGGCGAAGGTCGTGAGCAAGCATGCAAAGGGCCTTGAGTTCCTGATGCGGAAGAACAAAGTCGAGACGGTGAAGGGCTACGGTAAGCTGACCGGCCCAGCACAGAACGGGATCCACACCATCGAGTTGAAAGATGGCACCAAAAGTTCGCAAATAAAGGCGAAGAACGTGATCCTGGCGACTGGGTCCGAAGCCCGCATGATTCCCGGTCTTCAGCCCGACGACCGGGTGCTCACCAATATCGAGATTCTCAAGCTGGGGAAAGTCCCGAAGTCTCTGGTTGTCGTTGGTGCGGGCGCAGTTGGCGTCGAATTCGCATCCATCTTCCGTTCCTTCGATTGCGAGGTCACGATTCTCGAAATGCTGCCGCGGATGGTCCCGCTCGAGGATGAGGAAGTCTCAAAAGAACTCGCACGGGTTTACCGGAAACGCGGCATCACCACTCACACCGGCGCCAAAGTTGAGAAAGTCGAAAATACGAAAACCGGGGTTGCTGTGACCTTTTCCGTGGATGGCAAGCAGCAGAAGATTGAAGCCGAAAAGATTCTCATTGCAATTGGACGCAAGCCTCTCACCGACAACATTGGCCTGGAGAGAACCAAGGTTCAAAGCGACCGCGGGTTCGTGAAGACGAACGAATGGATGCAAACCGCCGAGCCTGGAATCTACGCTATTGGGGATATCGTGCTCGGAACTCCGCAACTGGCGCACGTCGGTGGAATGGAAGGGATCGTCGCGGTATCAAAGATCGGGGGTAAGCAGGACAAGCCCATCAACCTCCTCCGAATTCCGAATGTCACGTTTTGCCATCCCGAGATCGGGAGTGTCGGCTTAACCGAGGCCAAAGCGCGAGAGCAGGGCTACGACGTAAAAGTGGGCAAGTTCCCGTTCACAGCCAACTCGCGTGCCTCAATCGTCGGTGAGCACGAAGGCTTTATCAAGATCGTCTCTGAAAAGGAGTACGGGGAAATCTTGGGCGTGCATATTATCGGCCCGCAGGCAACCGAGCTGATTGCCGAGGCGGTGACAGCGATGGAACTTGAGGCCACCGTCGAAGACCTGATGTGGACCATCCACGCACATCCAACCCTGGCCGAGGCCATGCTGGATGCGTCTAACAACGTGTATGGATTGGCGATTAATGCCTAGCTGCTTCTGAGAGAACGCGCGGAATCCGTATCTTTCCCATATGGTCAATCCTCTGAACTTATTGCGGCCGCTATCCGTATAACCTGTCAGGCGCCCCCAGCTTACTTTCAGCCGCCCAGGGCGTCCAATGCTAAGTCATGGTTTTGCGCGATCTTATCGCCGATGTGTTCCGCACGCTCTGGGCCCACAAGCTGCGGACATTCCTTACCATGTTCGGCATTGCCTGGGGGATCGTCTCGATCGTCCTCATGGTTGCGGCGGGAGAGGGGTTACGCAAGGGGCAGGAAATCCAGTCCCGGAATCTGGGCAAGGACATCATGATCATCTTCCACGGGCGTACCAGCCTACAGGCCGGGGGAACCCGGGCCGGCAAGATTGTTCATTGGGATGACGCCGATGTTCAAGCCGTACAGGCGGAAGGGCCTGACTGCGAGTATGCAATTCCGGAATTGGAGCAAGGCGATGTCCGTACTCATAGCAATTACAACAACGCTGCGTTTCTGGTCACCGGCTCCTATCCCGAATTTGGCGACATCCGCAGCCTTACCGTCGGTTCGGGTCGGTTCTATAACTGGGATGATGAGCGCGAGGGCCGCCGCGTAGCTTTTCTTGGCACCGATGCTGCCAAGCAGCTCTTCACAGAAGGACGAAATCCCGTGGGGGACAATGTCTACCTGAACGGGATTCCTTACCTTGTCGTCGGCGTAATGGCGAAGAAAAAGCAAGACTCCTCCTATGACGGCTGGGACGTCAACAAGGTGTTCGTTCCCTTCTCGGCGATGCGCCGCGATTTCCCCGACAAGCCGCCGGGCACACCCCATACCTTTGACCAGCTGCTGGTCACGCCGAAGAGCGTGCAGCAACACGAGGCTTGCAAGCACCAGGTGCGTACGGCGTTGGCGCGCATGCACGGTTACGATCCTACCGACAAGGAAGCATGCCCGATCTGGGACACTGTGCAAGAAGCCAAGGCATTTACCACCATGACCGACGGGATGAAGTACTTCCTTGGCGCTGTTGGACTGGTGACTTTGTTTCTCGGGGGCATTGGCGTGATGAACGTCATGATGGTCGCAGTCCGCGAGCGAACGCGTGAGATCGGGGTGCGTAAGGCGCTCGGCGCACCCGCCCACTCGATTCTTCGGCAGTTCTTCATCGAGGCGATGATGATCGCCATGATCAGCGGGGGACTGGGGCTGGGTGTGGCATACGGCATTTGTGCACTGGTAAACCTGCTGCCCATGCCTGATTTTTTTGCCGGCCTGGTCGCTACATGGAAGACGGGCGTGCTGGCGTGCCTGATGCTTGGGACGATTGCAGTTTTTTCAGCGGTGGTTCCGGCACGGCGTGCGGCATCGGTCGATCCGATTGAGGCCTTGCGGTTCGAGGCTGGAGGTTAATTAAGACTGACTCGTGAATAGTGGCTAGTAGCAGAAAGATCCCTACCTTCCAGCAGGGAATTGACTGCCTCCAGAACTAGCCACTATTCACGAGCCACTCTTTTCATGCTTGCGCAAATCATTCTCGAAGCCTGGATTGCGTTGAAACGCAATGTGACCCGTAGCCTGCTCACAATGCTTGGCATTGTATGGGGGATCGCTACGGTCACGCTGCTCATCGCCTATGGCAACAGCTTTCGTAGTGTCCTGGTAAACGGCTTCGATGCGTTCGGCAAGAGCGTCATTATCGGCTGGCCAGGACAGACCAGCGAGCAGCCGGGAGGCCAACGTGCCGGCAAGAAAGTCGTTCTCGAGCAAGCAGACGTCGATCTGATCAAGGCCACGGCGCCACTTGTCAAATACGTTTGCCGGGAGACGGTCAGGAGGCCGGGAATCGCTTATCAGGATCGGCTGGTAGGGACTGCCGCAATCCGCGGAGTCTGTCCGGAGTACGGCGAGATGCGCAACGAGGTTCCCTCTGAAGGACGGTGGATTAACAGCAGTGACGAACTGGAGCGCCGGCGCGTGTGCTTCCTTGGCGGCCATCTGAAGGAACAGCTTTTTAGCGGCCGTCCGGCAGTCGGCGAAACCGTCGAAATCGCTGGCGTGCGTTTCGAAGTCATTGGCGTGATGCAACGCAAGATCCAGCTGAGTAACTATTTCTCCAGCGATGACGATTCCGTCTGGATTCCGTACTCGACAGCCGGCGATCTATGGAATACCCGTTACGGAGCGGTCATTGTGTTTGCTCCAATCGCGCCGCAGTTTGAAAAGCGTGCGATGGCGCAGGTGCTGGCTGCTCTCGCAAACCGGCAAGGGTTTTCGCCGACCGACCCCAAGGCATTGCAGATGTTCGGCCGCGACGAGTTTCGGCCGGTGATTGACGGCATCACCATTGGCCTGGAAGTACTGCTTACATTCATCGGTACTCTCACGCTCGGGATCGGCGGGGTAGGGGTGATGAACATCATGCTGGTCTCCGTCGAAGAACGCATCCGCGAGATTGGCCTTCGTCGCGCGCTTGGCGCCAAGCGCTCTCATATCAAGCTGCAATTCCTGGCTGAGACACTGCTCATCATGCTTCTCGGCGGCGCAATTGGCGTCCTTGTGTCCTACGTGGTCGCCGCAGCGGTGGGAACACTCCCGATGATGGGTCCGCTTTTTGAGGACGATTCCGGCAAGGGTGATATTCACCTGCGCATCTCGATGATGACGGTGATGGTTTCCACCCTTGTACTGCTGCTGGTTGGGGTGATCAGCGGCTTGCTCCCTGCACTCAAGGCATCCAAGCTCGACCCGGTGGAAGCTCTACGCTACGAGTAAGTTCAGGATCTGAGTCCCTCAGCATTCAAAGCCCCTCAGTTACAATGAATTCGTGGCAGACGCCGTATGCATTGGGATCTTCGGAGAGTTCGATCCGGCGTCGCCGACCCTTCCATGGGTCGAGAAATCGATCCAGCACGCCGCCGAGAAACTCAAGATTGCGATCAAACCTGAGTGGCTGCCCACCGATTCCCTGCTCGATCCGGAACTCGACAAAAAACTTGAAGCATTCGATGGCTTGTGGGCTGCGCCAGGAAGTCCGTACAAGAGTTTCGACGGCATGTTGCGCGGAATTGAGTTTGCGCGGCGCCGTGACTGGCCCTTTCTCGGTACCTGTGGCGGATTTCAATATGCACTGATCGAGATCGCCCGCAACGTGGTGGGCATGGCAGACGCCAACTCAGCGGAAAATGCTCCGAAATCCGGGCAGATCGTAATCACGCCTGTGGACTGCGAAGTACCTAACCGAGCACCGGGGGCGCCAATGCTATCGGGGACAGTCAGGGGGCTCCGCGTCCGCCCCGGGTCGTATCTACACTCCTTCTACGGAAAAGATGTGGTGGAGGAAGGGTTCTTCTGTAACTTCGAGGTGAATGCCGATTTTGAATGGGCTTTTATCGAGGCAGGCTTCCCATTCGTGGCTCGCGGAGAACGCCACGAGCCTCGCGCGATCGAGTCCCAGGCGCACCGGTTTTTTGTTGCAACGCTGTTTCAACCACAATTGTCTTCAGAACCCGGGAAACCACATCCCATCATCGTTGCGTTCCTACGCGCGGCGGCGGAGTGGAAGACGCAAAAAACTGAAGATGCGGTTCTGGGGTGATGTAGTCGGGTAATAGGCTCACGTCAAATCAGCTGATCCTAGCTGCCCGGCTTGCTTTCAAAGAGTGGCCACAGCCGGTCGCCAATGACGCGGTACAGTGCGTATCCCGTTCCAGACTCCCCAACCTGCTTGAATAGCAACTCTCCGCGCCCGTCGCCATCGGCGTCCACCGCATCGATGAACTCATAACGTGGCTGCATGTCTTGGTGATTGTTGTCTGTGGTATGAGCGAAGATCTTGTGCAAGTCGGCGTAAATATCCTGGCGGGCCACGACGGCGGTGCTGAACTGCAGATCAGCACGACCCGGAAGCGTCGCGGTAGCAGAGTAAATCAGCACGGCTTCATTGGTCCCGGAGACATCCAGGATCTTGAGTTGCTGATCGCGGAACTCGGGGGCAGGGGAGGAACGAGCGCTCTTCGCCTTGGCTTCCCCCGGCGACAGCAACTCGAAGCGCCGCTTCACCTCATCGGCAGCCATGGCAGCCATCTTCTTCATGAAATCCTGCTCTTCGTCGGTTTTTGTCTGGTAGGTGTAAGGCCGCGGCTGGGGACCATTCGCATCCGAGATTGCGGGGATCACATCGAGCTTGCCCTGCGCCAACGTGGTTGCTGGAGTGCTTTTCGTTTGCTGCTGCGCTTCCCCGGGACTTTGCCGGCGGAGCATAGGACGATCCGAGCTATCGACGGGATTATCGCCTGCAGCTGGCTGCCGGACAGGAGCCGGTTTTTTGAGCGTGGGTCGGTCGGAGTCGTCATTTGCGTTCGTCGGTGGGCGGCTGTCGCTCGGCTTTGACGGCGTTGTCTCCGCCACTTTCGGATGTGCGCCTTCAGGGGTACGGCTCAGGCGGGGAGGACCGCCTGCCTTGATGTCGTCTTCGTGTTTCTCTGCCAGCTTTGTGGATCTCGCTTGAGCCTTCTCCTTCTCGGCCGCAATCTGTTCATTCGTCTTCCAGCTTCCCAGGCCAAGCCAGCCCTTCTGCGGGAGAGGGTTGGTTACGGTAAAGAGCCCTTGCGGCACGCCAGACTTCACCGCCTCGTAAACGGTGCCCGCCTGCAGGGCCATGGGGACTGGATCTGCTTTGTAGATGCTCGCGTCATAGAACTTGCCGTCCACCATGATCACCACGGGAACGAGTCGACCACTGCCTTTGGAATCAACCTCGACGAGTCCTAGTGCGCGCGGCCCTTGACTTACGGGGCGTCGTTTCGCGACTTGAGCAAATGAGCTGCTCACCAGCACACATACAACCGCAATCCATACGGGGCGGCAGCGCATACTTAGGTTGGATGCGCCTTGGCTGCTTTTGCGGTATAAACAAGGACGTTCAGGAGAGAATCCCATGGAAATCAATGATAAAGCCCCGGACTTTAATTCTGTCGACCAGAATGGGGAGAAGATCGCATTGAAGGACTACAAAGGCAATTGGGTGGTGCTGTATTTCTATCCCCGCGCGGATACCCCAGGGTGCACGATTGAGGCGTGCAGCTTTCGCGACTCGTTCCAACGGGTCGAAAAAATTGGCGCGGTCGTGTTGGGAGTCTCACCCGACACCGCCAAAGATCAGAAGAAATTCGTAGACAAATTCGACCTGCCGTTCACACTCGTCGCGGATGCCGACAAGAAGATCTGCAACGCCTACGGCGTGATGCAAGAAAAGAACATGTACGGCAAGAAGGTCATGGGCGTGGCGCGGACGACCTTCATCATTGGACCGGACGGCAAGATCAAGCACATCTTTGAGAAGGTGAAACCCGAAGGTCACGCCGAGCAAGTGCTGGAGTGGCTGAAGGAAGCGCAGAAGGGCGCAGCCTAACGTGGAATCGAGATACAAGCCTCCGGAACATCGGCGCGAGGAGTGGATGCGCGAAGTTCGCTATCGGCAGAGGAACGTGGTGTACCCGGAAACGGCAATGAACGGTGCCCGTTTCTGGCGCAATCTCACTTCCCGGAAGTATCCATTTACCCCGGCGCAGAAGCTTTGCTTTGTTATCTTGGTCTTCGTTCAGATTCCTCCATTCGCGATTTTTCTAGCTACTCTCATCGCCACTCTAAGAGGTGAATTGCCTGCTTGGAAGTTTCTTATTGACCTTTCGACGGTCGCCACGATATGTATTTATGCGGTTATCTTGGCTCGTGCGTTGTCAGCAGTCTTCGCCGATACTCCACCCATTCCTGAACTGCCGCTTTCGTCAAGGATAAACATGGGCCGACAAGCGGCCACTCCTCAGCCACGAAGTTAGGCTGAGCCATTGTGCCTGTGCCCTTTCCTATTTGCGAGGCCGGAACATCACCATGAAAGCCATTCAAGTCCAGCAACCCGGCGGCGTAGAAGCGCTGCAACTTGTAGACATTTCCGTACCGCAGCCGAAGCCGAATGAAGCAGTCGTGAAGATTACTGCAAGCGGTGTGAACTTTATTGATGTGTATCTGCGGGAGGGTCGTTACAAAGCATCTTTGCCGTTCGTCAACGGACAGGAAGCTGCGGGCGTGGTCGCCGACGTTGGTGCAGACGTGAAGACGGTAAAGCCGGGGGACCGGGTCGCCTACTCTGGTATTTTGGGTTCCTACGCCGAGTACGCGGCTGTTCCTGGGGACCGCTTGGTGGCACTTCCTGCCGGTGTGAGCGAGCGCGACGGTGCGGCCGCCATGCTGCAGGGAATGACCGCGCATTACCTTGCCCATGACACGTTCCCACTCAAGCCGGGGCAAACTGCGCTCGTTCACGCCGCCGCTGGAGGCGTGGGCCTTCTGCTTGTGCAGATGGCGCATAACATCGGCGCGCACGTGATCGGAACCGTTTCTACCGAGGAGAAAGCCAAGCTGGCGCGGGATGCGGGCGCGGACGATCTCATTCTCTATAGCAAGTCAGATTTCGAGAGCGAGACCAAGCGTCTGACGGGGGGCAAAGGCGTGGACGTGGTGTACGATTCCGTCGGGAAAACCACGTTCGAAAAAGGCCTGAACCTGCTTCGTCCCCGCGGAATGATGGTCTTGTTTGGGGGATCAAGCGGCGCGGTTCCACCGTTCGACCTCATTCAGCTAAGCACGAAGGGCTCGTTGTTTGTGACCCGGCCAACCCTGGGCCACTATACCCTGACGCGGGAGGAGCTCATGATGCGCGCCAAATCCGTTTTCGCGATGATTGCAGAGGGCGAGTTGAAACTGCGCGTCGAGCACACCTACAGGCTCGAAGACGCGCAGCAGGCGCACCGCGACCTGGAAGGCAGGAAAACGACAGGAAAGCTGTTGCTGATTCCCTGAGCGAGTGCCGGTGGGACGAGCGACCTCTATCCGGTGATGGCGACGTCCTGATTCATTTTTTGCTCACTCGATATCAAGACCGACCGCGCATGGTTCCCGGGAAAGTGCCGATACAGCCTGCCACATTTCTGCCCTGTGCTCGCGCACTTGCCGGAGCAGTTCACGCAAGAGGAATGCAACTCCGCCGAAAATCACAATACCGATCCCGAGCAGGATCGAACCGAAATAGGCTAAGGCTCGCGACTCCCGCTCCTCCCGCGTTCCATATCTCATGGCCGAAAAGGTTGCCAAAATATGGGGAGAAATCAATCGAAAATCTGCCGAGCGACTCCCTGTACAATCATTCGTCCATGGCTATAAGCGTCCCATCTTTTGCCAAGATCAACCTTGGCCTCCGCATCGGGGCCTTGCGGCCAGACGGCTTTCACGAGCTGCTCACGGTGTATCAAACCATCGCGCTTCATGATTTTGTTCGCGTGTCCGTTGGACGAGGCGCTGGGATCGAGATCAGGTGTAAGGATCCGCGGGTGCCCTGCGACAGCTCGAATACCTGCTACAAGGTTGCCGAGCGGGCTGTCGAAGCATTGCAGGTGCGCGGCCGCGTGGTGATTGAGATTGACAAGCGATTGCCCGTGCAGGGTGGATTGGGCGGGGCTTCGGGGAACGCAGTTGCGGCGCTGATGGCGCTTGAACGAGCGGTGAAGAAACAACTCACCGGGCCTGAGCGGCTGCGAATCTCCGCTGAGGTCGGATCGGATCTGCCGCTTTTCCTGATTGGGGGCACCATCCTCGGCGTCGGTCGAGGCGAGCAGGTTTATCCGTTATCCGACTTACCCTCGACTCCTTGCGTCGTTCTGTTGCCTGAGACCGCGGTATCGACCCCAAAAGCCTTTGCAGATTGGGACCAATTGACCTCGTCCCCAAGCTCCGATAAGATGTTGAAGTCCAGCCGTGAGATTTCCGCGTGGCTGGCTGCGGCGGAAACCAGCCGCGGATCCGGTGTCTCCGCCAAGGGTGGAGGCCGGGCCGAGAGCCCACTACTCGACCTCGTCCGTACCGGGATAGAAAACGACTTCGAAAAAGTCGTCTTCCCAAAGCATCCCGAATTGCGCGAGGTGAAGCTTGTGCTCGAACGCTCCGGGGCGCAGTACGCCTCGCTTTCTGGATCGGGATCGGCGGTGTATGGCGTGTTCTCCTCGCGTGAGAATGCGGCCCGAGCGGCGAAGAACCTGACGGCGCATGGCGCGCGAGCCCGGGTTACGGCAACTTTGACGAGACGGCAGTACTGGAACAAGCTCTTAGCCATTAGCTCTTAGCTCTCGCAAAGCATTTTGGCTTGAGCTCACGGCTAAGAGCTAAGAGCTGAATACTGGGCCGTCGACTAATGGTAGGTCAAGTGCCTTTGGAGCACTTTGTCTAGGTTCGAATCCTAGCGGCCCAGCCAGAAAATCAGACGTTGGCAATTGCTTTGGCCGTTCGCAAAAACCATGTTGGATTACACCAGTGGTATTGGCAACGGCCGACGATGCGATTACGATTCACGCTCGAGTCCGCAAACGCACGACGAAGTTGAAACCGAGAACCGGCGGTTCAAACTATGGCTACGCTTGCCACTGCAGCAGAAAAGAAAATGAGCGCTGACGA
>Ga0068856_100000222_pt1 | contig 61484 bp, 54 predicted proteins | sample KBSCornC62_FD_66595 | JGI IMG/M metagenome (GOLD analysis project Ga0068856, IMG submission 66595) | Corn rhizosphere microbial communities from Kellogg Biological Station, Michigan, USA - KBS Corn C6-2 | ecosystem: Host-associated > Plants > Roots > Rhizosphere > Soil ...
ACCATTGTGAAGCTCGAAGCAGAGGATCGAAATCTTTGCCCCGTTCACAGCAGTCACCTCGCACCCCATGCCCTGGATTCCCTTTAGCCCGCGGGGCACGACGAATCCCTTGTCTCCGCCGTTGCCCGCCAGCCAGTGGCGGATTTTTTCGACATCCCCGTCATCTGTCGCAAATGGATGCTCATGCGCTTTCGTAAGCCTGGGAATCGCCGCGTCGATGCTCGCGAGGGATGTCTTCGGGCCATTATGTGGGAGAATGAGAAACGAGAGGCCCGCGAGCAGGGCAACGACTGCAGCCGCAGCCAGCCAGACGGGATACTGCCACTGCCGTTGAGCCGCGGGAGGTTCGACCATCTTCGCCGATGCGAGGATGGAAGCCTTCAGATCGGCGGGGGGCTCGATGGATTGCACCGCACTCTGGAGAATGATGTCGAGCGCATGCTGATTCGCAAACCAATCGGCCAGCTCGCCATCCTGGTCGAGCAGTGCCAGTGCCGGGGCAAATGCAGGATCAGCCGCATCGTCCCGACCGGGACGGTACGCGCTTAAAATGATCCTGGCTTCTTCACGGTCCATTTGAGGTGCTTCCAACGTATGAGCGGCGAGTGAGTCGATTTATTCCCTGTTTTTTCGACCCATGACATGGAGCCTCTCGCGCAGGGCTTCTTTTGCGCGAGAGATGCGGGACATCACGGTGCCAATCGGCACGCCGAGAATCTCCGCAATTTCGTGGTAAGGGCAATGATCCAGGTAAAACAATGAAAGAACCGAGCGATGGCTCTCCTCGAGAGAGGCCAGCGCCTCGAGGGCCTCGTGCTGTTCGGCAGTGCGGGAGGGGCTCGGGATATTGGAGATCGCCAGATCGCCGGCCGAGGCATCCTCGCCATCCATACTCACGATGCGTTTCGACCGGCCGGCCTCCTTGAGGAACTCCCGGTAGAGCGTCGTGAAAAGCCAGCTTTTACATTTCCCGGGATCGCGCAGCTCGTCACCTTTGCGGGCAAAAATGGCGAATGTCTGCTGTGTAAGGTCGCTGGCGTCGTCGGCATTCCGCGCAAGGCTGAACGCAAAACGGTAAAGTTCCGCGTAATGCTGCTCCACCAGGTTCTGGAAATTGAGGGGATCCATCGACGCGTTCCATCATTGGAGCGGGAAAATTCCCCGCTCGCGAGCGAAATTCGGCGTGGATGCGTTGACAGAGGCATGTCGATTGCTAGCCTCCGGGGCCTATGAGGTTTCCGTTGGCCCTCACCGCGAAGATTGCAAGGTACATCATTGGCAAGCAACTCCGCGGGGTGAAACAGTTTGCGACCGTCCTTCAGCTCGAGCCGCTCCATACGTGCAATCTGACGTGTACCGGCTGTGGTCGTATCCGTGAATATTCCACATCGCTCAAGGATGTGATGTCGCTCGACGATTGTCTGGCTGCCGCGCAGGAGTGCGAGGCGCCGATGGTCTCGATCTGTGGCGGCGAGCCACTCATCTACCCACATATCGAAGCTCTCGTGGCCGGCTTACTGGAGCAGGGCCGCATCGTTTACATCTGCACGAACGGGATGTTCATGCGCAAAAAGATGCGCGAGCACATCGCCGCCAGCCTTCGCTCGGGTTCGAATGCCGATCTCGAGGCCAAATTGCAGCGCCTCGTCCAGGAGGATCTCGTGTCCCCCGAGCAGCTCGAGGAGATCCGGAATTCCGCGACGAAGGTTCCTGCGACCACGATCGGTCCCAGCCAGTGGATGTACTGGAACGTGCACCTCGACGGACTCGAGCGGACACACGATCTCATCGTGGAGCGCGAGGGCGTCTTCAAGGAATGCATCGCGGCGATCCGGATGGCGAAGATCCTCGGCTACCAGGTCGCGACGAACACGACGGTGTACAAGGAGACCGACATGGACGAACTGCACGGCATGTTCGACTATCTGTCCTGGCTCGGCGTCGATGGGCACACGATTTCTCCGGGCTACGACTACGACTCGGCGAAGGAAGACATGCGCAAGCGGTTGAATCTCCAGCCCGAGAATTTCTTCCTCACCCGCACGGCCACACGAGAGAAGTTCCGCGACATCCGTGAGTGGAGCGAGCGATACTCATTCTTCGGCACGCCGGGGTATTTCGACTTTCTCAGCGGTGCGCGCGACCTCACCTGCTCGGCTTGGGCGATTCCCACGCGAAACATCCGTGGATGGAAGGGCCCCTGCTACCTGATGACCGACGGTCATTATGCCAGCTATCGCGAGCTGCTCGATAAGACGGATTGGTCCCAGCTCGGCGTCGTGGACGGCAAGGCTCGCGACCCGCGGTGTGAGAACTGCATGGTGCATTGCGGCTACGAGCCGACCGCCGCACTTGGCCGCGAGGCGAAGTCAGGCGATACCTGGGCCAACATCAAATTCAATTTCGGCTCGAAGCCGAAGCCTCGTGCGGAGGGAGCCTCAGTGCAGGCATTCAACGGAGTCTCTGCGGGCAACGGCCACAAAACCGGACGTCCGCAGAAGGAGACCGCAGCGGCTTAACGACGCCCCATTTGGGGCCATCGCAGCCATCTTTAATCCATGGAATCCGCCGCAAAGATCATCCCCTTCGACGAGCCTACCGCGATCGCACCAGATGTTGCATTGCCGGAGGTCAACGAGGCGATCAGCCGGGCCCAGGATTATCTGCTCAGTATCCAGAGGGAGGACGGGCATTGGGAAGGCGAGCTCACCGTCGATAGCACACTGTGCTCGGACTACATCCTGTACATGCACTGGTGCGGGAAGGTCGATGAATCGATCCAGGCCCGATGCGCGGCCCACATTCGCAGGCGGCAACTGCCCGATGGCGGGTGGAACATCTATGTGGGCGGCCCCAGCGAGATCAATGCGTCGGTAAAGGCGTATTTCGCGCTCAAGCTGGCTGGCGACTCACCGAATGACGCGCGGATGCGCGAGGCGCGCGCGAATGTCCTGCGTCTCGGCGGCATTCCCGCGATGAATACCTACGCGAAGCTTTACCTCGCGTTGCTCGGGCAGTTCCCATGGAAGTTCCTGCCGACGATTCCGCCGGAGACGTTCCTGGCTCCGAGGTGGTTCTTCTTCAATATTTACGAAATGTCGTCGTGGTCGCGCGCGATGCTCGCGCCGCTCACGATCCTCAATCATTTCAAACCCGTGCGGCACCTGCCGGCGTCGATGCAGCTGCACGAGCTGTACCCGGCGGGAATGGAAAATACCGACCTTTCGCTCAAGCGGAACGAGAGCTTTTTCTCCTGGCGCAATTTTTTCCTCCGCTGCGATCAGCTCCTCAAGATCTACGATCGCCTGCCGGTCCATCCCCTGCGGCACCATGCCATCAAGGTCGCCGAGAAATGGATGACCGAGCGAATGGGCGAAGGCAGCGAAGGTCTTGCCGCCATCTTTCCGGCGATGCTGAATGCCATGATGGCCCTGCGCGCCCTCGGTTACGACGAGAGTCATCCGCTCATCCGCAAGGCAGATCGCGATTTCGCAGGTCTCTTCGTTGATGATCCGGAGGACTTTCGCATCCAGCCCTGTCTCTCGCCCGTGTGGGACACCGCGATCACGAGCATCTCGCTGGCGGAATCTGGTCTCGGTGCGGATCATCCCGCCTTGAACAAGGCGGTCGCATGGCTGGAATCACGCGAGGTGCGCTTTCGCGGCGATTGGCGCTACAAGAATCCGCATCCCGAGGGCAGTGGATGGGCCTTCGAGCACGACAATATCTACTATCCCGACACGGACGATACGATGATGGTGCTCATGGCGCTCCGCCATGTCGCCTCGACCGACGGGATTCGGCGGAAGGAGCAATTCGACCGCGCCCTCGACTGGCTGCTGAGCTTCCAGTGCATCGACGGTGGTTGGGCGGCATTCGACAAGGATGTCACCGCGGCATGGCTCGAGCACGTGCCCTTTGCGGATCACAATGCGATCCTCGATCCGACGTGCAGTGATCTCACCGCACGCATGCTCGAGCTGCTGGGCTACATCGGGTACGACCGCTCGGCTCCGAATGTGCGCCGGGCAGTGACTTATCTCCGCTACACCCAGGAGGCCGACGGTTCATGGTATGGCCGCTGGGGGGTGAACTACATTTACGGCACCTGGCAGGTGCTGCGCGGCCTCTCCGCGATCGGAGAGAACATGGACCAGGCATGGATTCGCCGCGGGCGCGACTGGATCGAGAGCTGCCAGAACGACGACGGCGGCTGGGGTGAGACCTGCGAGAGCTACGATTTCCCTGCGCTCAAAGGCGTGGGTCCCAGCACGGCCAGCCAGACGGCATGGGCACTCATGGGACTCTGCGCGTGCGGTGACCCATCTCGGGAATCAGTCCGCCGCGGGATCGACTATCTTACGCGCATGCAGAATCCCGATGGCGCGTGGACGGAGGAGGAGACGACCGGGACGGGATTCCCGAAGGTTTTCTATCTGCGATACGACATGTATCGGCTTCACTTCCCGCTGCTCGCACTCGCGACGTATCGCAAGCTCGTCGGGTAGTCCTCGCCACAGGCGAGGGAGTTTTAAGTTTTAAGAATTAAGTTTTAAGACAGGCGGCAGCACTCGATGAGGGCTCCGGGGTCCTGTACTTAAAACTTAATTCTTTATTCTTAAAACTCTTCCTAGGCTCGTCCCATGTAGTCGCCGGTGCGGGTATCGATCTTGATGCGCTCGCCTTCCTTGATGAACAGCGGAACGTTGATGATCTTGCCGGTCTCGAGAGTGGCAGGCTTCTGAACGTTGTTGGCGCTGTCGCCACGCACGCCCTCGGCGCTCTCGGTGACGAGGAGTTCCACAGTCGGAGGGAGTTCCACCTGGGAAGGACGGCCTTCGATGCTGAGGACGTTCACCTTGAGATTTTCGACGAGATAATCCTTGGCGTCGGCGAGGAGGTCGGCGTTGAGAGTAATCGTCTCGTACGTCTCCGGGTCCATGAAATGGAAGCCGGTCTGGTCGGCATAGCTGAACTCGAGCTCCTGGCGATTGGTTTCCACGAGGTCAACCTTCTCGGTCGAGGAGAAGCGGATATCGGCGGATTTGCCGGTATTGATGTAGCGGACGATGACCTGCACGAACGCACGGAGGTTGCCGGGAGTACGGTGCTGGACTTCGAGGACGACGGCCGGGTTTCCGTTGTAGCGGATGGCCATTCCTTTGCGGAGATCGTTTGCGAGTGCCATTACAGATAAAAAGGGAAGGGATAGTGATAGTCTAGAGATGGCGACTCTCAAAGAAGTTTGTGACGGGAGAGATCCTGAGAGTCCACAATGCCCACCGGTCTGCCATCCAGATCGACTGCGACGAGGTCATCGATCCGATGCGTCTGGAGGATGTGCAGCACCTCGGCGGCGAGCTTGTCGGCGGCGATGGTGATGGGATTGGAGGTCATGAAATCGGCCACGGCCCGGGCGCCAATGTCGGGTGTGCTTTGGAAATGCCGCGCAAAGTCTCCATGCGTGAAGATCCCCGCAAGGCGCCCATCGGCCTCCACGACAACCGCAGCGCCGGTGCGGCACCGGGTCATGAGCCGGATTGCATCGAGTATGGGAGTTTCCCGCGACACCGAGGCGAGTTGGTCTGCCGGGCGCATGATTTCGCTTACCCGGAGGAGGAGGGATCGGCCAAGGTGTCCGCCGGGATGGAATCGCGCGAAGTCGTCCTTATTGAAGCCTCGCGCTTCCAGAAGTACCATGGCCAGCGCATCCCCGAGGGCGAGCATGGCGGTAGTGCTGGAAGTGGGGGCGAGATTGAGAGGGCAGGCTTCCTGGGCGACACTCACATCGAGCACCAGATGCGCCGCGCGGGCCAGAGACGATTGTGCATTTCCCGTGATCGCCACGATCTCGACGCCGAAGCGGGCGAGGGCCGGGAGCAGATTGTTCAGTTCCTCGGTCTCTCCGCTATAGCTCAGAGCCAGGACCGCGTCGCCATCGGAGACGATCCCCAGATCGCCATGCAGGGCATTGAGCGAGTTCAGAACGACAGACGGGCTGCCCGTGCTGGTGAGGGTGGCTGCGATCTTTTCCCCGATATGGCCGGACTTTCCGACCCCGACGACGACGATCTTGCGATTCCGCTCGATGCAGGCGCGCAGCAGATTTACCGCCCGGATGAAATTTTCATCGAGTCGCGCCGCGACGGCCTGCATGGCCGCGATCTCGATGTCGAATACGCGGCGGGCCTGACTGAGATAATCCATGAAGTCGAAATAGTGTCCCGCCGACGGAATTGTGGCAAGCCGCGGCCTTGTCGGGCGGGTCGCTGCACGGTATGTTTTTTCTATGAAGACATATCTTGCAGCCATGGCTCTGCTCATGACTGGCGCCTCGGGAGCTCTGGCGCAGGAATTCGTCGCGCCCAAGCCGCAGAAGGCGCCACCTATCGTACATCCAGTGAAGCTCAAGCCGACGATAGAAGGTGTGGTGACAGAGATTTTTACGGTCAAAAAACCATGGCAATTGGTCAGTCCGCTTGCCCCGAAATCCTATGGCGACGGTAGGCAAAACGTGACCTACAGCGAAAAGGAACCTGGCAAGCCGAAGGGCATTATCCTTTTTGCATTTGAGTGGTAGTCCGCCGGTCGTCGCGTTCTTCTGTGCGACCTATCTCAAGCCGGAGATGCATCACATCCACCGGCAGATACTCGCCGTGCGCGGGTGGGAGCCGACCGTAATTGCGCAAAAGGCCGAGCATCGGGAGGCTTTTCCCGGTCCGGAACCGGTGGTCATTCCGAGGTCGAGGTGGAGGTTTCTCGCGCGTGAGGCGGAGCGCCGCATTACGCACGCGCCATGGCAGATAAGCACTGGCGAGGCGATTCGTATCTGCGCGGCCCTTCGTCAGGCAAAGGCTCGAGTGCTGCATGTCTTTTTTGGCAATGTGGCGGTGCACATGCTGCCGCTATTCGAGCGACTGGATATCCCATTGATAGTTTCGTTTCACGGAGCCGACGTGACGGGCGCCATTGCCACGGAGTCGTATCGTGCGGCTCGCGAGCAGGTCTTCGCTCAAGCGACTCGGGTCGCATGCCGCAGCGAGGCGCTCATGGATGCGGTCGAGCGACTGGGGTGCCCTCGGGAAAAGCTCTGCGTGGTTCGCACGGTGTTGCCGGACGATGCGGAGTTCCGTGAGCGCAGCCTGCCGGAGGATGGTTCATTTCGTCTCGTACAGGCTTCTCGTTTGGTTCCCAAAAAGGGACTGGCGACCAGCCTGCAGGCCTTTGCCAAACTCGCCGCGCGCTTCCCGAAGCTCACGCTCGTGATTGCCGGCTGCGGTCCGCTCGAGCCGGAGCTGCGGGGGCTGGCGGACCAGCTCGGCATCTCGGGCAGGGTGCATTTCGCGGGATTTCTGGGACAGGCGGCCCTGCGGAACCTGTATGCATCCTCGCATGTCTTTCTGCATCCCAGCGAGACGGTGGCCGGCGATGTCGAGGGAGTGCCCAATGGCTTACTCGAGGCAATGGCAACGGGGCTGCCCGTCGTGGCCACCAGGCATGGAGGCATTCCCGAGGCAGTCGAGCACGGTGTGAGCGGCCTGCTCTGTGAGGAGCGGGATGCCGACGGAGTCGCCGCAGCCGTGGAGAGTCTGTTATCGAGCCCGGCTCTGTATGCGCGCATCGCCGCCGATGGTGCCGCCGCAGCCAGATCGAAGTTTTCTAGCGAGGCGATCGGGGAAGCCCTTGGCAGGCTCTACTCCGAAGTCTCCGGATTCCCTTCCGCCGGAAGTTGAGCCGGATCGCTATCGGTCGAAAGTTGACCGAGTGCTTGCCCGGTCGGTCAGATCTTCTTTTGGAGGCGCTCCCCGACTGGAACAATGATGACTGGCACGTGAGACCGCTTGAGCACGCCGGTGACGACGCTGCCTGCGAAGAGGTGATAAAGCGCCCCATGCCCATGGGAGCCGAGGATGATGAACGAAGCGCCACGCTCCTCTGCCTGGCTCACGATTTCATCCGCGGCGAGTCCGATCACCGCGACCGTCTCGGCATTCGGGATGCCGGCCCCGAGCCTGTCGAGATGGATTTGCTGGCTCTTGAGATCCTCCTCCATCACCGGCGGGGGCGCCGTCTCGATCACATCCATCGCAGCGCCCACCGGTACGTAGCTGGCCACCGGTTCGACGACGTGAAGAAGCACCACTTTGGCGGAAAGCTGGCGGGCGAGATCTTCGACAAAAGCGACGACCTTGCGCGATGCATCGCTGAAGTCGACGGCGACGAGGAGGGTGTTCATATCCGCAGGATAATTTGGAAATGCAAAATGGGGAATGGGAAATGGTACGCGGCTCCGTCTGCTATATACTCCCGGAGTGGAAGATTTGTTTGGCAAGGACGACGAGCAGCCTGTGACGCCAGGCTCGGCCCCGCTGGCTGCGCGGATGCGCCCGCGTACGATCGACGAGATCGCTGGTCAGCAGCATATCATCGGTCCTGGGAAGCTACTCCGTCGCGCCATCGAGGCGGACCGGATCAGCTCCATCCTGTTATTTGGCCCGCCCGGCACGGGCAAGACCAGCCTCGCTCAGGTGATCGCAGCCACGACGCGCTCGCGCTTCGAGCGATTGAATGCCGTGGAGAGCAGCGTCGCCGATTTGCGCCGGGTGATCGCCTCGACTGCCGCCCGGGCTGAGAATGGCGGGCCCCCGACAATTCTGTTCATCGACGAGATCCACCGCTTCAACAAAGCCCAGCAGGACGTCCTGCTGCCCGACGTCGAGAGCGGGCGGGTGAGGCTGATCGGCGCCACGACCCACAATCCATTCTTCTACGTCAACTCGCCGCTTGTCTCCCGGTCGCAGGTTTTCCAGCTCGAGCCTCTCACGGAGGGGGATCTCCTGAGCCTGATGGAGCGGGCGCTGGCGGATCCCGAGCGTGGCCTCGGTGGCCGGGGAATCGATCTCGAGCCGGACGCGGCGGCGCATCTGGCATCGGTCAGCGATGGGGACGCCCGAAAGTGCCTCAACGCCCTCGAACTGGCGGCACTCACCACGACGCCGGACGCAGAGGGGAAAATCCACATCACCCTGGCCGTAGCCGAGGAAAGCATCCAAAAGAAGGCAGTGGTGTACGATGGCGACGGAGACGCCCACTACGACACGATCAGCGCTTTCATCAAGAGCATGCGGGGGAGCGATCCGGATGCGGCGCTCTACTGGCTGGCCAAGATGATTTATGCCGGCGAGGATCCGAGATTCATCGCGCGACGGGTCGTAATCTGTGCCAGCGAGGACGTGGGAATGGCGGACTCGACCGCGCTCATGGTCGCCACGGCGGCCGCGCAGGCTGTGGAGTTGGTGGGCTTGCCGGAGGCCCAGCTCAATCTCGCGCACGCCGTCATCCATATCGCCACCGCGCCGAAGAGCAACCGCGCCACACTTGCCATCGAGGCAGCTGGGCGGGACGTGCGCGAGGGCCGCACACTGGCGGTGCCCGAGCACTTGCGCGACGCACATTACAAAGGCGCGAAGCAGCTCGGCCATGGCGCGGGCTACAAATACAGCCACGATTACGATGGTGCGTACGTTCCCCAAGCCTATCTGCCCGAGGGCCGCCGGTACTACGAGCCGACCGAGCACGGCATGGAGAAGCGCATCAAGGAACGCCTCGACTTCTGGCGGGCGCAATTCAAGGCGGCAGGGCAGGGGAGTTAATATCTTCGCGCACGATCCTTTTCGCTGGCTGATCCGGCGCGGAAAATGCTAGCCAACTGGGCCATGAGCGATTCGCAGCCGCCAGTGCCCCCGTCGTCGCCAGTTCCTCCGGATCCATCTTCCGTGCCACCGTCGGTCCCGCCGGCTCCCGTGCCGCAGGAGCCGTCCATTCCTCCGCCAGCACCCTTGGCACCTGAACCGCCGCTATCTTCCGCCCCGCAGCCAGTACCTCCGCCGCCTGCCGGCATCACTGAGGATCAGTGGGCTTTTATCCTGCATCTGTGTCCTTTGGCGGCGTTGTTCGCCTGCTGTTTCCCGGGCGCGGCGATCATCCTTCCACTCATCATCTGGCTCCTGAAGCGGAACGAGAGTCCGAAGCTGGATGCCGTGGGCAAGAGGGTGCTCAATTTCCAGATCTCCTACGCCATCTACCTGGCGGCGGCTGGAATCGCGGGTGCCATTTTTTCCGCGGTGCACCTCGGCTTTTTGTTCATTCCCGTGGAACTCGTGATCGTCGTCGCGTGGCTCATCTTCACGATCATGGGCGCCCTGAAGCAGAGGGAAGGCGAGGTGTATCAACCGCCATACGTTCTCGATCTCATCAAATAATTCATTTGCGTCCACCGTCCCTTTGGCGGAGGGTGGCGCAGGAAAAGGGGGCGTACTGGTTTCGACTAATCGTTCGGTGCCAGGCCCGCATGCCGAGGATGATTCGTTGGCCTCGTTAAAAATCGGATCAAAACAAAATAAACGCAGATTACGAAGATCTCGCTCTCGCGGCCTAAGTTGCCGTGACGTGTCCGGCCAGACGCCTGCTAAGGCTGGATGCGAACGCAGCAGGCTGGCTGGGAGATGGAGCGACCGCGCCCCCCGGTGAATTCGATTTCGTGGACGCTAGGAACAAGGTGGCGTGTCGGCCCGCAGTCTCGTTCTGAATTTAAAGACCGCCTAAGCATGTAGAAGGTCGCGCAACGCGCGTTTAGGACAGGGGTTCGAGTCCCCTCGCCTCCACTTTCCTTGGTTTATCAGGGGTATATCCGATGCCATTCGGTGAAGATATGCTTGCAATCATGGTGGGGATTACAGATTGCTACCGGAGTCTCCTTCCCCTGGCTGCCGTCTTTCCGATGAGAAGCCTGAGCGATCGGGGCGCTTGAATACACGAAACCTCATCACTGTTACTCATGGGCAACCGTCTTTACGTCGCCAACCTCTCTTACCAGACATCCGAATCCGAACTGGAGGAGTTATTTCAACAATGCGGAGCCGTATCTTCCGTCCAGATCGTACTCGATCGTGAGACGAATCGCTCTCGCGGATTCGGCTTCATCACAATGGGCACCGACGCGGAAGCGCAGGCAGCCATCGAGAAGCTCAATGGCCAGGATCTCGGCGGTCGCGCACTTCGCGTGAGCGAAGCTCGCCCGCGTGAAGATCGTCCGCCTCAGAAGCGTTCGTTCGGCGGCGGTGATTCCCGTGGCGATCGTGGCGGCGACCATCGTGGTGGCGGCCGTGGTCGCGAGCGCGGCGAATACGAAGATCGCGGTTACGACCGCGGCGATCGTCAGCGCCGGTACTAACCGAGACTGAGAGCCAGGAGCTCTCATTTTTACCTTCGATGTTGCGCGTCCTCAGGGACGCGCAACATATCGAGGGATTCTGAATCGTCATTCCGCGTCGCAGCGGCCCGGCGGCATTTTGTATCGTGCCGCTTTCATGGTCTGTCTCGCGCCGCTCTTTGTAATATTGTCGGCAGCGATTTCGCTGGAAGTCCGACATGCGCTCCGATCATTGGATCCGATTGCTTTGCAGCCATTGGCATCTTACGGGAACCACCTCACTACCCCGCACAGGGCTCCAATCTGATAAAGGCGGGACGCTTGCTGCCATGCCCTATCCCTTTTGGAAATGACGGGGCCATTCCTATAGCCATCGCCTGCCATTGTGGGATAGGCGGCGCCTCACACTCTCGCACAGGCGCGCGTTTCCGAGATTCGATACGCATCGAATAGCGATGCCACTATGAACTCATTCGAAGAAGAGGGCTGTTATTTCAAGAATCTGGTCTTATATCATCCTGACCAAATAACTGACTCGCCCCGTGATCATCATCCTGCGGGCGGGCGCACTGTGGCCGTGCAATCGGTATGTTCTGGATTCGTTGTACGTCCCCAGAGGGACGCGGCTATCGAACTTCGTTCGAAACGGAATCCAGTTATTTCATCAACTTGGTTTTACCGCGGTGTGAAAGTCCAAGCCGCAACGATTCACCGCTGGAATTCCCGCGAGGCTTGCGGCCGTGTACTTGGCACCTACCAGAGGGTAATCGCGCAGACGAGCAGGGCGAGACCATACACTACACCTGCAACCGCCAGTGGGCGGAAGTGCCTCTGCCGGGCGACGGCCCAGGAGATCAGGTCGCGGAGCAGGTAGGGCATGCCGACAAAAAAGAGTCCCGCAAAAATCCACGCATAAGCGAGACAGACGAGCAGCAGTCGGGAAACTTCCGGGCGCAGGAATGCGGCCTCCAGCAGGGGATCGGCGGCCAGCAGCATCAGGATGCCCAATGTGCGGACTGCGAGGAACTCCTCGACATACGTCCAGGCGAGTACGGCGCCGACTGGGACCGCGACGGTGAATGCCGGCCGCAATCTGCCAAATTCACCGAGGTCCATTGTCCGCACGAGCCAGAAGGCCCATACGGCGCTGACGACAAGCAGGATGCCTCCCCAGACGCGGGATCGCGGCAGGGCGCGCAGGAAGGCCTGTGTAGGAGCCGGCGCAGCGAGCGCGTACCCATGCAGGGCCACAAGGAGAAGGCCGGTGACGATCCCGACGAGTTGGAGAGAAAACGGGTAAATCATTGCGCGTGGGCGTCCGTTAAACCACAGATTGGCGCGAACGGGAACCGGAAGTTGTCGCGGGCGTTGCGGCTTCCCATTTCTGCGCCAGCAAGGCAGCGGTGGCTGCCTCGACTTCCGCCTGCTTCTTGCTGCGACCGCTGCCGCGGGCCAGCTCGATGTTTTCCCAGACCACTCGGCATTCGAAGTTTTTCTGGTGCTCGGGGCCGGATTGGGAGACGACCTCGTAGAGCGGTGCGCTGGGTGCGATGGCTTGGAGGAGCTCCTGGAGCCGTCCCTTGGGATTGATCTCCTCGGGCTCGGCTGCGATGAGGCGGAAGTCCTCCACAGTCTCACGCAGAATGAAGTCCCGCGCCTCCTCATAGCCACCATCGAGATACATCGCCCCGACCAGGGACTCGAAGGCATCTGCAAGCGTCGAAGCGCGTGTCCGTCCGCCACTGGCATCCTCGCCCCGGCCCATCATCAGGTGGCCGCCCAGTCCGATTGCGGTCGCGTGATTCTTCAGCCCAGCGCGCGAGACGATGCGAGTGCGAAGCTTGGTGAGGCGGCCTTCACTGAAGTCGGGAAAGAGCTGATAGAGATGCTCGGTGACTGCGAGCTGCAGGACGGCATCTCCTAGAAACTCGAGCCTCTGGTTATCGAAGGGATAATTCTTTCGCTCGAGTGAGATGCTGGAGTGCGTGAGTGCCTCGGCCAGGAGCAGAGAATTGCGGAACTTGTAGCCAATCCGCTCTTCCAATGGGTTCATTAGAGAGCGCGGAATGGAGTGTTTCGGTAGCATGCGGGCTGTTGCGATTTGTGCAGGATTGCGACGATCCTGCGGCGTCGAACTGCGTATAATATCGCATAGCGGTTACGAATGGCAGCGGAAAAAGTCGCCAAACGAAATCGCGCTTCCCCTCGGTGAGAATCCCGCAGAGGCAGCAAGGGTCCTAGCGCAGGAAGATGAGACCGAGAAGACCCCCCGCAAGGATGAGCAATGCGGGGTTGACCTTCTTTCCGAAATAGAGGGCAACGAAGACAACGGCTGCGAATGCGAGGCAGATTTCACTGTCCTTGCCGACAATGGCCGTGCGCGCGATCGCGATCGTTCCCGCCAGCATGAGTCCGACCACAATAGGCGCCATGCCTCGCTGGATCGAGGTGCGCCATGCGGAGCCCTCGAAATGATCCCACACGCGCGAAACCACCACGGCGATGATGCAGGCGGGAGCAAAAAAGCCCACGAACGCCGCTAGGGCACCCGCGAAGCCGGCCACGTGATAGCCGATCACGATCACCATGAGCATGTTCGGCCCGGGGGCGAGCTGGCCGATCGCATAGATGTCGCGGAACTGCGGATCCGTGAGCCAATGCTCGTAGCCGACGGTCATCTGCTTCATTTCCGGCAGCACGGCCGTGCCGCCTCCGATGGCGAGAATGGAGAGCAGCGAAAAGACGCCGAGGATATTGAAAGCCTTCACGGGATTGGAATTCTAGTCGGCGGGTTTTTTGTCCAGGCCGCTCCGGTCGGGAGTGAGCGGCCGGGCGGGATGCGGGCGATACAGAAGGATGGCGAGCGGGCCGACCGTGAGCAGCACGTAGGCGAGGGGGACATGGAGGAAGCTCACGAGGATAAGCGTGAGAGCCACAAGCGCGACGTCCAGCAGATGCTCGAGCTGCTTGTGACCGATCTGGAGCGTCACTGCGAGCAGGAGACCGACGGATGCCGCGCCCACGCCCTTGAGAGCCGCATTCAACCACGTATTCCCCGAGTTCGAGGCATAGAAGAAGCCAAGTACGAAGACGAAGATCGCGCCCGGCAATGTCATGCCCAGGAACCCCGCCACCGCCCCGGGAATTCCCCGCAGGCGGTCGCCCACGATCACGCTCATGTTCGTCGCGTTCAGGCCCGGCAGCGCCTGCGAGATCTCCAGGGCTGCGAGGAAGCCTTCGTCGTCGAGCCACTTCTTCTCGGTCACCAGGCTAGATCTCAGATACGCGACGACTCCGCCGCCGAAGCTGGTCGCCCCGATGATCAGAAACGTGAGAAAGATTTCGCGCAGCGAAACTTTCAGTTTATTCGCTTCCGATTTTGGATTTTCGATTGGCTCGTCCATTACATTGATGGCGTATCGGCTCTTTCAGCCCTCCACCTTCGCCTGTTTATTCGTGTCCCGGTGGCTGATCGCGGCCGATGCCATAGACCATCGCGGTCTTGGTCGTGGCGAGCTGGACCCACTCGGGCGCATGAGTCTGCACTGCGCGGAAGAAAACCTCCGAGCGAGCCTTCGCCTTCACATGGATGTCATCGAGCTTGTGAAACTTTGCCTGGAAGGCGAATTCGCCCACGAGCGAAGTCTCGGAGGCGCGATTGCGCCAGATCGCGATCGTCGCTTTTGCATGAAGGCCATGGCCGAAGTCGAATGAGCCGGGATCGACTTGGACCTCTTCGACGGCGACATTATTGACGAGGTCGATCTTGGTCTTCGGAGAGATGTCGATATCCGCCATGGCGGGGAAGACGCGGGCGATATCCTCGATCCCTTGATCGAGGACGATGTTCGGCGTGACGAGCACGCAGTTGTGAGAGAAAAGGCTCCGCATCCCGCCAAGCTCATTTTTGAGGGGCAGGAGCTCCTCCTTGAACTTGATCTCGCTTTCTCCCTCCAGTCTCGGGTGGATATCCACCGAGGCTGCCTTATCCATATCCGCGTGACGGAACTTCACCGTGAGCTCGTGATCCTGCTCGGGCCAGCCATCTTTGTAGAAGGTCCGCTTCCGAAGAATGAACGAATTCCTATACAGGTCGAACTCGGGCGTGTCGTAAAAGAGCACCTCGCGGATCATGCGGTGAAAGGCATGCTCGTTGGTGACCACCTTCACGTCGCAGGCACGGGCGATATCGTGGAGGATATTCCAGTATTCCTCCAGGCGCTCCGCTCGGAAAAATCGCTCGGGCCGGAGCAGGATTTTATACTCGCGGTAGTGGACTTGATCGAGGGGATGACCGGGGGTGACTTTCATGGAAGTGAAGGTAATTAAGCAAAGACCAGCCGACAAATCACGATCGAAGCGATGACTCCTGTCAAATCGGCGATAAGGCCGGCGGGGACGGCGTGGCGCGTGCGACGGATCGACACGGACCCGAAATAGACTGCGAGGACGTAGAAGGTCGTCTCCGTGCTGCCCATGATGCAGCCCGCCATGTGCGAGAGCAAACTGTCGGGGCCGCCCATCGAGGGATCACGGATGAGGTCGTTGAAGACACCGCTCGCTCCACTACCGCTGAGCGGGCGGATGAGCACGAGCGGGAGCAACTGCACCGGAAAGCCGATCGCAGTAAGGGCCGGGCCGAGCCATTGGCCGATCAATTGAATCCCGCCTGCGGCCTTGAACATCGCAATGGCGACGAGAATGGCGACGAGATACGGGATGATACGGATGATGACCTGAAAGCCCTCCTTCGCGCCCTCGACGAATTCCTCATAAACGGGAATGCGCTTGAGTGCCGCGAAGAGCGGAAAGAACGAAAGCATGAAGGGTATCGCCAAGAGCGAGATCGCCTTCAAGACGGCGACCACAGGTTTGTGATCGGTACTGCGCGAGACCAGCACCCAGCCGAGCCAGGCAAAGATGCCGAAGAATGCAGTGAGTACGAGCCAGCCCCATTTTGGGAGTGGCGGGATGGCCGGACGAGCCTCTGTAGATGACTGCTCGGCTACCGCGATAGCTCCTTCTTCTGGCGGCAGGGGCGGTAGCCGGTAGCCGGGCAGGCGTTCGAAAAATTTCACGGCGATGATCGCCGCAGTGGCGGCGCAAGTCGTCGCCAGGAAAGCCGGGCCAATAATGGCGGTGGGGTCTTTCGATCCGGCGGCAGCGAGGTAGGTCACCGTCGTCGCGGGAATGAGCTGCACCGAGCTGGTATTGATCGCCAGGAAAGTGCACATCGCATTCGTGGCTGTGCCGGGGCGCCGATTCAGGCTCTCGAGATCTTTCATGGCGCGCAACCCCAGAGCGGTCGCGGAGTTGCCGAGGCCGAGCATGTTTGCCGCGATGTTCATGATCATCGAGCCCATCGCGGGGTGGTCCTGCGGCACGTCGGGAAAGAGACGGCGCATGATCGGGCGCAGCGCATGAGCAAGGATCTCCACCATGCCGGACTTCTCCGCAAGTCGCATGATGCCCAGCCACAATGCCATGATGCCGGTGAGCGGGAGAGCAATGTCCATCACCGCGGTCTTGCACGCGACGAAGGCAGCCTCTCCGACCTGCTTGACGACGTCACTATGGGGATCGAGGCCGAGCTGAACGGCGCAGAGGACTGTGGACGCAAGAATGAGTCCCAGCCAGATGTAGTTCAGCATCCGCGCGTTTTAAGGAGATCGTCCGATGCGATCAAGGCCCTTTGCTATTCGAAGGTCAAATGCGGTGCTGGTACAGGGAATTGATTTCAGTTAAGATTCGGGCACCCCCCAAAATATGCTATTCGCATCTCTTCCCCTCACGACGGTTGGCATTCCCATCTCACTTGCCTGCGCGGGTGTAGGATTTCTCTTCGCGCTCTACCTCATCCGATCAATTCTTTCCGCCCCCGCCGGGAATGAACGAATGGCCATGGTGGCGGGAGCCGTACAGGAAGGCGCCAGAGCCTACCTCAATCGACAAATCCTCACGATCAGCGCCATTGCCCTCGTCCTGATCATTCTCCTCGCCTGTTTCAAAGGAATGCCCACCGCCCTGGGTTTCCTCATCGGCGCGCTCTGCTCGCTCTCGGCAGGATATGTCGGCATGCGGGTGGCCGTGCTGGCCAACGTCCGCACCGCCCAAGCGGCGACCGAGGGCCGCTTCCCTGCGCTCAAGGCAGCATTCAACGGGGGAGCCGTCACCGGTATCCTGGTCGTGACATTGGCTCTCGGCGCGGTCGGTGCCTATTTCCTCATCGCAGGTCATCTGCTGGGTGAGAAGACCATGATCGGCAGCCTCGTCGGTCTGGCGCTGGGCGCGAGTCTGATCAGCGTCTTCGCCCGATTGGGCGGCGGAATCTACACCAAGGCTGCGGACGTGGGTGCGGACCTGGTCGGCAAGATCGAGCAGCACCTCGACGAGGATGATCCGCGAAATCCCGCGACCATCGCAGACAACGTCGGTGATAACGTGGGCGACTGCGCGGGCATGGCGGCAGATGTCTTCGAGACCTACGCGGTGAGTCTCATCGGGGCCATCCTCATTGCATTTCTCGCGCTTCACAACATGCCGCAGGCAGTCGTCTATCCATTCCTCATCGGTGGAATCTCACTGCTCTCGTCGATCGTTGGCATTCTTTCAGTAAGCGCATTCCGGACGAATCCGACGGCCTCACTAATGGGGGCCGTGGGTGTGAGCGGAGTGATCTCCGCAATCGCCTTCTGGCCGGTTACGATGCGGATGTTTGTGAGCGTTCCTGGAGTGAGCGCGCTCGGCGTCTATGGATCCGCCCTTATTGGCTTGTTGATGACGGGAGCGATCGTGCTCATCACGAATTACTTCACCTCCACGCACCATCGTCCGGTCCAGAAGATCGCCCGCGCATGTGAGACCGGGCACGCCACGAACATCATTGCCGGCCTCGCGGTCGGCAACCACGCTACCGTCCTGCCGGTTATTCTCATCGGGGCGGCCATCCTGCTCAGCTATCATTTCGCTGGTCTCTATGGCATCGCGATCGCCGTCATGAGCCAGCTCTCGCTCTCCGGCGTCATCATTTCCCTGGATGCATTTGGTCCGATCACGGACAACGCCGGCGGAATCGCAGTAATGAGCGACCTGCCGAAGCAGACCCGCGAGATCACCGACGAACTCGACGCCGTGGGCAACACGATGAAGGCGGTCACCAAAGGGTACGCCATCGCCTCCGCCGGTCTGGCTGCACTCGTGCTCTTTGGCTCCTATGTCTACGAACTGAGGGCGCATCTTGGCGGAGCTGTCTCGGCGGCGGCATTCTCACTCGAAGATCCGCGAGTGCTCGTCGGGCTTTTCATCGGGGGCCTGCTGCCCTTTGCATTCTCCGCTTTCAGCATGGATGCCGTGGGCAAGGCGGCGGGCGCGGTCGTGCGTGAAGTGCGGCGTCAACTCGCGGCCCATCCCGGCATTCTCGAAGGCAAGGACACTCCCGAGTACGGCAAATGCGTGGACATCGTGACCCGCGCCGCACTGCGTGAGATGATCATTCCCGCCCTGCTGCCTCTGGTTACCGTGATCCTGGTGGCGATCATTCCGGGCCTGGGACCGCTCGCGCTGGGCGGAGTTCTTGTGGGCACGATCGTGACCGGTCTGTTCCAGGCCATCGCGATGACATCGAGCGGCGGCGCTTGGGACAACGCGAAGAAATTTATCGAGGAGGGGAACTACGGAGGTAAAGGATCCGATGCGCACGCGGCGGCCGTGACCGGCGACACCGTGGGCGATCCCTACAAGGACACCTCGGGTCCGGCGATTAACCCGATGATCAAGGTCACGAACATCGTCGCGATCCTGATTATTCCGCTGTTTTTCTGAGCGGCTTCCCCGTGCGGCGCGCAGCCGGCTTCGGAGTAATCGCCGAAGCCGTTTCGCGCAGGGCGGCGATTTCCTCGTGATCGAGCGGGCGCCAGTGGCCGGGCTTGAGGCGGGGATCTGTAAGACACCCGATGCGCACGCGCACGAGCTTCTCGACGCGGTAGCCCACACGCCAGAGCATCTCGCGGATCTGGCGTTTCAGACCCTGGCGCAGGATGATGCTCAACTTCGTGGGAGCAAGCACGCGCACTTCTTCCATGCGGGCACGGCCTGTCTCGAGAGTGAGGCCTCGCAGCAATTTAGGAATGATTGCTGCGTCGAATGGCTTGTCGACGGTAACCTCGTATTCCTTGTCGATCTGATGCGACGGATGCGCGAGAGCCTCGGCGAAATCCCCATCGTTTGTGAGGAGGATCAGCCCCTGGCTCTCCTTGTCGAGACGACCGACATGAAAAAGACGTCCCTTCTGAGCGGGGACGAGGTCGAAGATGGTCTTGCGTCCCTTTTCATCCGAGCGGGTGCAGACATAGCCTGCCGGTTTATTAAGCAGGATATAGACGTGCGACTGCTGTCGAACGACCTTCCTGCCAACCCGCACGACATCCTCCGGCTCGACCTGGGTCGAGAGGTCGGTGACGACGGCATTGTTGATCAGGACACGGCCTTCGCGCACCAGCTCCTCGCAGGCACGGCGGGACCCAAGTCCGGCGGAAGCGAGAAAACGATTGATGCGCATGACGAGAAAGGCCGGCGTGAGCCGGCCTGTTCACAGGGAAATTGGAAGGAAAAGGCTGGGGCCTATTCCTCGGGCTTGGTCTTCGGCAGACCGATAACGCGCTGGCCGTCTTTGAACTGACCGCGCTTCTTCATCAACTCAACGCGCTCGAAGCGCTTAAGGACGCTGCGCTTGGCTTGGATAGCGCCCTTTCCTTTCAAACTTGGATGCTGGCTCATGGTGGTAGCCGAAGAGAATTGCCCGAATGCCGCGAGAAATCAAAGAAAAAGTACAGCGATGTTTTTAAACTGCCTCGGTAAGATTTTTTCGATAAATTCCGCGTCGGAAACGCTTCTCCCCCGTCATTTCTCTTGGAAGCCATGAAATCCCTTGCCCTCCTTCTCGTTCTTCCGGTGATCGCGACCGCGCAGCCGGCCCTCACTATCTATAATCAGGACTTCGCGGTGGTCCGCGATTCCGTGCCCCTGGATCTCAAGACAGGGGTAAACGACGTCCGCTTCTCGGATGTGACCGCTCGAGCGGAGACAGACTCCGTGGTCCTGCGCGACCCCGCCGGCAAGGTGAAGCTCCAGGTGCTGGAGCAGAGCTATCGGAATGACCCCGTATCTCAGGATTTCCTGCTCTCGCTCAACGAGGGAAAGACGATCGACTTCATGGTGCACGAGCCGATGAAGCCGGACCATATTGTCGAGGGGCGAGTGGTCCGCAGCGGATACGGCGCGGGCGGGCAGAGCCCTACGCAGCCGATCATCGAAGTGGATGGAAAACTCCAATTCAGTCTCCCGGGCCAGCCGCTCTTCCCGGCACTGGGCGACGACACGATTCTGAATCCGACGCTTACGTGGAAGATCCAGACGGACACCCCCGGCAAGCTGGATGCCGAGCTGGCCTACGTGACAAGCGGCCTCTCCTGGCATGCGGACTACAACATCGTCGCCTCCGAGAAGAGCGACCTCATGGATCTGGTGGGATGGGTGACGTTCGACAACCAGAGCGGCAAGACGTTCCGCGATGCGAAGATCAAACTCATGGCGGGAGACGTAAATCGCATCCAGCCGCAGCCGATGGAAATGAAACGCGCATTTGTGATGGCAGGTTCTGGAGCTGCCGAGCAGGCACCTGCCGTCACGGAGAAGGCCTTCTCGGAGTTCCACCTCTACACGATCAGTCGGCCGACCACGCTTCGCGATCACGAGACGAAACAGGTGGAATTCGTGCGGGCACAGGGCGTGAGCGCGCCACGCATCTATGTCTATGACGGTGCGACGATGACCTACGGCGAATATGGCAACTACCGTGGATCCGGCGACTATGGCATCCCCACGAACAAGAAGGTGTGGGCATTGCGAGAATTCAAGAACTCCGAGGCGAATCACCTCGGCATGCCACTACCGAAGGGGCGGCTGCGGTTTTATCAGCAGGACGACGACGGCCAGCTCGAATTCATCGGTGAAAACGAGATCGATCACACGCCGAAGGACGAGACGGTACGCGTGTACGTCGGCAACAGCTTCGACCTCGCCGGCGAGCGTCGCCGGACGGCGTATCATGTGGATCAGAGCAATGACATCCTCGACGAGAGTTTCGAGATCAAGCTGCGCAACCACAAGAAGGAGCCTGTCGAGATCCGCGTGGTCGAGCACCTTTCACGCTTCGACAACTGGAAGATCACGGAGAAGAGCGACGACTATCGCAAGCTCGACTCGAGCACGATCGAGTTTCGGATTCCAGTAAAGCCGGACGAAGAGCGAGTGGTGACCTACAGCGTGCACTATTGGTGGTAGGAGCACGGCGAGCGAGAGGGTAGATAGGTCCTATAAGTCCTATAGGACCTATTCCCGCAGTCCCAGTCCTACTCGAAATAAGTGTCCTCATGCATATACGGCGGCGCGCAGCAGCAGAGGAAAACGAGATCAGTCTCGCCCCTGATTTGATGCCACGCACTGGCAGGGATGAGAATGGCATCGCCGGGGCCGACGTCGCGGGTTTCGCCATCGATTTCCATCGTCCCGTGGCCCTCGAGTAGGAAGTAAAATTCCTCCGTGAGCTTGTGATAATGCCGGTCGGTGGCGGAGCCGGCGGGTACGCGCGCCTCTGCCAGGCTTTGGCTTTGCACGGGGGCATTCGCTCGATCCAGGATGCTCCGGATCGTCGAGCCATCCTTGGTGGTGAAGGGTTTTTGGCTGGCTAGGTTTTGCAGGATCATGGAGAATCCAGCCTATGAAGTTTTTCGAGGGATGCACAGCGCTGGTCACCGGCGCATCCGCGGGCCTCGGGGCGGAGTTTGCGCGCCAGCTTGCTCCATATGCGCATGCACTGGTGCTCGTCGCCCGGCGGAATGACCGGCTCGAAGAGCTCCGCGCGGAGCTTACCGAGAAGTTTCCCCGGCTATCGGTCTACATTTATGCGATCGACCTCGCCGATGAAGGCGCCCGGCGTACCTTCGCAGGCTGGCTGCACGACCAGGGGCTGCGGATCGATTTCCTCGTGAACAATGCCGGTCTCGGTGACCATGGTGCATTCGAGTCGGGAGAATGGGAACGTCTCCGCCCCATGCTGGACGTAAACATCACCGCGCTCACGCATCTCACACACCTGTTGTTGCCCGGGATGCGCTCGACGGGACGCGCCGCCATTCTCAATGTGAGCTCGGTCGCCGGATTCTTCCCGCTGCCCAATATGGCCGTCTATGCAGCGACGAAGGCCTATGTGACGAGCTTCTCAGAAGCCCTTCGGATGGAGTTGCGCGATACTGGCATCTCAGTGACCGCGCTCTGCCCGGGACCGGTTCCCACGGAATTCTTCGATGTCGCCACTCGCCCCGGGGAGGAAGATCATGCGGCCCACTTCGAGACCATGCCCGCCTTCAAGGTCACGCCGGCCGAGGCCGTGCGGGCCGGACTCGAAGCCGTGGCGCGGGACCGAGCCCGTGTCGTCCCTGGCATCATCCTTGCCGTCGCAGTCGCGATCGCCGCTGTCGTTCCATTTTTTGTCGTGCGTCAAATCCTTCAGGCCGCTCGCGCACGTATTTGATTGAGCTTGCCCATGCAGAAAGTCAAAATTCCCGCCTCCTTGTGAAAAACTTCACAAAGCTCCGCATTCTCGGAGGCGCGGTAGATGCCGGCCTCGCCTTCAAACAGACCTTTGAGCTGATCAATCCCCACCTTTACAGCGTGGAGGAACGGATCCGCCAGCAGGCGCGTGCCTTCGACCCGGCGGTCGAGGGTTACATCGCGTATGCGATCAATTCCGGGGGAAAACGTCTGCGTCCCGCTCTTGCTCTATTGGCGGGCGGCGCAACCGGTAAGATCACGTCCGGCCACGTGGATGTCGCCGTCATTCTCGAGCTCATTCACGTCGCAACTCTGGTCCACGATGACATCATGGACGGCGCCGAGACCCGGCGCGAGCAGCCGACGGTGAATGCGAAATGGGGGAACTCGCTCAGCGTGCTGCTTGGCGACTGCCTCTTCGCGCACGCCCTGCGCCTCTCGACGAATTTCTCGAACAACGAAATTTGCCGGATCGTCTCCGAGGCGGCCACCGAAGTCTGCACGGGCGAGATCCTGCAGACCCAGCGGCGCTTCGATCTCAATCTTTCGCTGCCGGATTATTACCGCATCATCGAGATGAAGACGGCCGCCCTGTTTGCCGCAGCCTGCGAGCTGGGGGCATTCATCAGCGAGGCGAGCCCGGAAATCATCAGTGCGCTCAAGACCTTCGGTCTGCGACTCGGGACGGCTTATCAGATTTACGACGACTGCCTGGATATTGCCGGGGACGAAGCCACCGCGGGCAAGACGCTCGGTACGGATCTCGAAAAGGGCAAGCTCACCCTGCCGGTGCTGCTTCTGCTCCAGTCGAGCGACGAGAGCCGTCGCACACGCGTGCGCGAGCTGCTCCTGCATGAGAACCATTCCGGCCATGCGGAGCTCGTCGATCTTCTCACCGAGAGCGGTGCGATGACTTCTGCGATCGACACGGCCAAGCGAATGGTCGCGGAGGCGCGCGCGCTCGTAGAGCCCGTGCCAGCCAATCGCTACCTCAATGGCCTGCTCGCCGTAGCTGGCCATCTCGAGGGACTGCTCGCGCAGTTCAAGTAGGCCGGCCGGGAGCGGCTCGAGATAGGACATATAGGTCCTATAGGACCTATCGAGAACCAGGCCACCGAGTGTCGCTCACAGCCCCTCAGCTCTTGCTGAGGCGCTGGACGGGCTTGTCGTAGAGAAGCTCATGTGCCTCTCGAAGGATGCCCGGGATGCGATCTGCGAAGGGGCTGGCAGTGAGTGCCTGACGCAGCGCAGCCTCGTCGAACTCTCCTGCATTTTCTCCCGGGAACCAATGCTCTCCCTGGCCCATGAGGTTGTATCGCATGCGGCCGAAATCCACGAGATCGAGAGACTTGGCGTAGGTCCAGAGGCGAAGGATTTCCCAGACATTGATTCCGCCGGGGATCTGATCCCAATCGGGGACGCCTTCATTCCAACGGGCCGCCCAGTCATCGCCCAATACGCGTCGCATCTCCGAGCGAAGGCGGGCGTCGATCTCCGCGACAGTGGATGCGACGGTGGGGGTGAGCTTTTCCAGCGCGACAATGTGTGCGTCGAAGTCGGATGGCTTTGCGGCTCCGATACTGAGGGTGTGAACTTCTGGCCGTAGGAGGCAGAAGAGGTCGTTGAACTCCATGGGGGTGAGTGGCTCGCAGAGGGAGACGAGCTTCGCAGGAGGCGCGTAGAGTTTGCCGCCCTTGTCGTTCGGACTGATGATAAAGACACCCATATCCTGGCGGGTCGCGGCCTCGACGGCAGGCCAGTTATGCTCATTCACCCAGTACCAGTGGAGATTTACGTAATCGAACCCCCCGGTTTCGATGGCCTGAAGGATCACGCGGCGTTGCGCATGGGTCGAGAAACCGACGTGGCGCACGCGGCCCTCGCGCTGGAGCTGACGGGCTGCGTCGAGACAGCCACCCTTGCACAACGACCAGTCGAGAAACTCGTCGTTGTTGATTCCATGCAGCGAGAGCAAATCGACGTACTCGAGCCCGAGCAGCGATAGCGAGGTCTCGAACGTCTCCAGAAACTCGCGGGCTGTGGCGCGCGGGCTTACCTTGGTCTGCACGATGATCTGCTCGCGCGGCAGGGTGGGCAGGATGCGCCCGAGCTGCATCTCGGAGGAGCCGTAGCCGCGCGCCGTTTCGATATGGTTGATCCCGAGCTCTACCGCGCGCCGGATCGTGGCCTCGAGATTCGCCTGCCCATCGGCGGGTATCTCCTCCGGCTTTACGTCACTCCACGAATGTTGATAGCGCATCCCGCCGCAGGTGAGGACGGGCATTTGAAGTTCCGTACGGCCGAAGCGTCGGTAAAGCATAATGCAATCGTTTACGCGCGCCGGTGCAAAATCGCCAGTACTTCGACCTCGGCCGTCTGCGGGAACATATCGAAGGGCGTGGCCGACTCCAGCTCGTACTCCGTGCTCACTCGCTTGAGATCGCGCGCGAGCGTGGCGGGATCGCAGGAGATATAAAGCACTCTGGCTGGGCGATGGAGGCGCAGGCTGTCGAGCACCCGCTCATCCACTCCCTGAGCAGGAGGATCGAGGACCAGGGTCGTGCCATCGGGATTGCAGTCGGCGAGCACCTCGCCGAGCCGCTCCGAGACATCGCCCTCGATGTAGGTTTCATTCGGTCCGGCTACGCTCTGGGCGCGGGTGATGCTGTGGGAATTCCATTCAATGCCGACGACCCGTTGGAACTTTGGTGCCAGCCGACGGGCGAAAAATCCATTTCCGCAATAGGCATCGATGAGCGTTTCCCCTGGCGCGCAGGCGGCATCGGCGGCATCGAGTAGGAGGGCGGCGACGACATCGTTGGTTTGATGGAAGCCCATCCGATCGTCATGCTGGCGAAGCGTGCGCGCTCCCTCGCGGATCGGCTCTTTTCGCAGTTCGGCGAGCGCGGCATTTACGGGATCGGATGCGATGAGGCACGCCTCGATATCAACGAGCCCGCGTCCATCGCGTCGGTGGAAGCCGATGCGGCCGCCCTGCCGGTGGACGGTGATGCGGTTGCGATAGCCGTATGGCAGGGGTGAGGGGACAGCCTCCTGGACATTCGGTTCCGTGATGCCTCCCAGTCGGCGCAGCACCTCGCGCACCTGCGATCGCTTGAGCTCGACCTGATACTCGTAGGAAACGTGCTGGTAGGAGCAGCCGCCACATACTCCGTAGTACGGGCAGGGCGCCTTCACGCGGCGGGGCGAGGCTTCGGCGATGCGCACCAGCTCGCCCTCGGTGAAACGGCTGGTCTCGCGTGTGAGGTGCACTTCCACGCGCTCTCCGGGAAGTGCATCGCGCACGAAGCACACGCGCCCATCGCTCAATCTCCCCACCGCTTTCCCGCCAAAGGCGACATCCGTGATTTCCAACTGCTCAGTCACAGGACTCACGCTAGCGGGATCGTGCGGGATGCGCCACCTGCAAAGGTGGGGGAGAGGTATATCCGGTGCAGTGTCTTATAGGTTCTATAGGACTTATAAGACCTATGTATTTTTCCCCGCGCTGCGGGGGCGAAACGCCTTTCTGCCTCAGGCCATCCTGCGCAGCTTCTCGGGTGTGAGGGAGTACACGAGAGACTGCCCGAGCCGATAGCGATGAAACTCCTCGAGCATCGAGTGACCCATGCGCCAGCACTCGCGATTCAGGCTGCCGGCGATATGCGGCGTGAGAAAGACATTGGGCAGGCTCCAGAGCGGAGAATCAGGCAGGGGCGGCTCTGGATGCGTGACATCCAGTACGGCGGTGAGATCGGGGCGCTCGGTAAGCACCTTGTACAAGTCGCTTTCACGGATGATGCCTCCGCGCGAGGTATTGATGAGCGTTGCCGCATGCTTCATACGCTGCAGCAGGCTGCGATTGATCAGGTCCTCGGTCTCGGGCAGGAGAGGGGTATGGAGCGAGACGACGTCACTCTCTTCGAAGACCTTCTCCATGCTGCAGAGCTCGAGATCCAGCTCCTCGGCCACGGAGGGCGGAACAAAAGGATCATACGTGAGTACACGCACATCGAGCGAGCGGAGCAACTGTGCGACTTTTTGTCCAATGAGCCCCAGCGAGACCAGGCCGACTGTGGACTGATACGCGCCGGCGATTGTATCGAGCGGCTGTATCCAATTGCGGGTCTGGGGCAGTTGCCGGGTCGAGCGCCACACCTGCTTGAGGCTCATGATGATGGCGGCAAACGAGAATTCGGCTACTGGAATGGCGTTGGATGCCATGGCGGCGGAGACGACAATGCCACGATCGAAGACCTGTGGAGTCACAAAGCTCTTCACCGAGCCGGCCGCATAAAAGAAGGCCTCCAGATGCGGCACGCGCGCGAGGAACGAGCTGTCCATCTTCGGCATTCCCCACGTCGAGAAGAGCACCCGGGCGGCAGCGAGGGTCTCCGCGCCGGCATCCATATCCTCCGGATCGACCCAATGTACCGGCCCGCCTGAGAGTTCTTCGAGCTTGGCCAGCATCGAGGGAGAAAAGACAAGCTCGCGGTTCTCCCTGCGAACGAGGAGCGCGGTGGGCAGGGGAGGCAAGTTCGCGGGCACTACGAGATGCTCAGGAAGATCCGCGATTTTATTAAGAGAACTTGCGCCCAATCGGGACGCCTGCGTTCCGATATATTCACCGGACTCGGTAGAAGCCTTCATGCTACCATTCTTATCGAGCCAAAAGGGCCCTAAGTCCAAGATAATCCGATGGTTTCACTGGAATGCGTAAATGGTGCACGCGAGCCAATCTCGAGCCCCGGATCGGGGACTATTCAAACCATTCGAGGTGCGCGCGAGAGCTATCCCGAGGTGCTTAACTATTGGATTCTCCGGTTTTAATCGGGTGTTTTTCGCAGTAACCATGTTTTGCAGCTCAAACTTCCACTGAAAAATGAGCGCGATCAAATCGAGTGGGCGGGAATGGGAGTAGAATGCGCACGCATATGAGCAGCGGTTCGCGCATTTTGAAGAAGCCAGAGCATCACGTTTTCGTCTGTGGCAGTCATCGTTTGCCCGGTTGTGCGGGAGCGTGTCACGAGAAGGAATCCATCGAACTGATCCAGCATCTATTTATCCAGAGTCAGCACCGGGGCCTCGACCGTGTGATGGTGAGCAGCACGGCATGCATGAACATGTGCGACGAAGGCCCCGTGATCGTCGTCTATCCAGAGGGGAAATGGTATCGGAAGGCAGACGTCGAGATCGCCGATCGGATCCTTACCTGCCTGGAGTACGGCGACGAGTTGCCGGAGCCGACATTGTTCGCCTGATCTCCAGTTTGCGAAGGATATCGCATCCTGCGATGAGGCAATCTCAGGCCCCCATCTCAGCTCTTCAAAAGCCCGGCCAGAGACTTCCATTCCTTTCGGGCCGCCTGGTCGGCACGCCTCGTTATCCTATGGTAAGCGGCCAATACTTGGTGTCCGCTTTCGGTAAGCTGCGTGCCGCCGCGATGGCTTCCTCCGCGGCTCGTCTCCAATAGCGGCTGGCGGAAGTTTTCATTCATCGCTTTCGCGAGGCGCCAAGCCTTCATATACGACATTTCGAGATTCACTGCAGCCACGCGCAGGCTGCCTGTGCGGGCGACCTCTTCCAAAAGCTGAGCCTTCCCTGGACCGAGAGCATCTCCAGAAATGCCGACGACACGGATGCGCAGGCGCAATCCGTGAGCTTCCCTGCTGGAATTTTGCGAGTCGTTATTCAACGGCGATCATGACGCTTGAGTTCGATGTGAGCAGCGCCGTCCTTCAAGACATTGCGGGCACTGATTTTCATCGGAGAAATTCTTTACGACGGTTTCCTGAGAGCACCCGATTGAGACTTCGTTCGATCTCTCAATCGGTTTTCGTACAGGCTTGTTGTCGATATATCAATTCAGATATAACGGACGCCGAGCATCCAGCCTCACCCGTCTGTGAAAACGATTCGCCTCATTATCTGCATTATCGTGACTGTCGCCGGGCTGGCCTGTCGTCAGGCCGGTGCGCAACAGCCGGGTGGATCCATTTCCATAAAAGTCGCCGCGGCAGCCGATCTGCAGTTCGCACTCGGGGAAGTGTCCGCCACATTCGCAAAGGAGAACCCAGGAATGACAGTCTCGCCTGCGTACGGGAGCTCCGGGGTGCTGGCGACTCAGATTCAGAATGGAGCCGCATACGATCTTTTTCTCTCCGCGGATGCGAAGTATCCGATGCAGCTTGTCGAGGCGAAGGCGGCGGATGCTTCGACGGTATTCAACTATGCCGTCGGCCGGCTGGTGATCTGGGTTCCGAAAGGTTCGCCACTCGATGTGGAGAAGCTCGGCGCCAAGGCGCTGCTCGATCCTGCCGCGCGCAAGATCGCAATCGCGAACCCCAAGCATGCTCCATATGGGAAAGCCGCCGTCGCCGCGCTGAAGACGCTGGGCATTTACGACCAGGTCGCCCCGCGTCTCGTTCTCGGCGAGAACATCGCGCAGACGGCGCAATTCGTGGAGTCCGGCGCAGCCGATGCGGGCATCATTGCCCTATCACTCGCCATCGCTCCGGCGATGAAGGACAAGGGCTCATACTGGACTGTGCCGCTGACAGCTTATCCGCAATTGCTGCAGGCAGGGGTCGTTCCGCTGAGTGCCGCCCATCCCCAGCAGGCCAAGGCGCTCGTGGCATTTTTGCAATCGGCAGCCGGCCGAGCGATTCTTGATCGCTACGGATTCCAGCTTCCGCAATAAATCTCCGGATGGATTGGACGGCGTTAGGACTCACCCTGCGGCTCGCGCTCATCACGTCCTTCCTGCTCCTGCTCGTCGGATTGCCGGTCGCGCGCTGGCTGGCGGAGTCGCGGGCACCATGGAGGCCGGTCGTCGAGGCGATCGTGGCGCTCCCACTTATCCTGCCACCCACGGTGCTGGGATTCTATCTGCTCACCGTGATGGGCTCGCGCGGCTTGCTGGGGCATGCATGGCAGGCGCTTACCCAGCACAGTCTCGCCTTTTCCTTCGAGGGGCTCGTGCTGGCCTCCGTGATTTATAATTTCCCGTTTGCGGTGCAGCCGATGACGGTTGCCTTCCGTTCGGTCGATCGCCGGCTCGTCGAGGCAGCATGGTGCCTCGGCCGGTCGAGGTTCGAGGCATTCGCAGCTGTCACAGTGCCACTTGCATGGCCCGGCATCGTGACCGCGGGTGTCCTGAGCTTCGCGCATACGGTGGGAGAATTTGGCGTCGTACTCATGGTGGGGGGAAACATCCCTGGGGTGACCCGCACGCTCTCCATCTCGATCTACGACGCGACGCAGGCCATGGACTATGCGAGCGCCGGATGGACGTCCGCATGTCTGCTGGCGTTTTCACTCGCGGTGCTCACCCTCACAAACGCGCTGCAAGGCCGGGCTTTCCTATGGGCGAGGAATTGACGATCTCGCTGCGCAAGGGATTCCCCGGCGGCCTGGAGCTCGAATGCCGCGAGACGCTGCGGCTCGGGGGCGCTCGGACGACCGTGCTTTTCGGCCCCTCCGCATCGGGCAAGACCACGCTGTTGCGTTGCATAGCCGGGCTGGAGCGACCTGATGCGGGGTGCATCCATTTCGGCGGAAAGGTTTGGTTCGATCCAGAGCAGCGCATCGACCGCTCTCCGCGCGAGCGGGGGATCGGCTACGTCACGCAGGAGAGCGCATTGTTTCCCCACCTGAGCGTCCGGGCGAATGTCGAGTTCGGCCTGATGCGGATGGCACGCGACGACCGGGAGAGCCGAAGCCGGAAGGTGATCGACGCGCTTCGCATCGGTCCGCTTCTGGAACGCCGCATCGTCGGCCTTTCCGGAGGAGAGAAGCAGCGCATCGCTCTCGCCCGGGCTCTTGCACCGCGCCCTCGCGTCCTGTTGCTCGACGAGCCATTCTCCGCTCTCGATTCGCCCACCCGGGTTTCGCTGCGAGGGGAGTTGCGCGATCTGCTTCGGATGGATGGAACTCCCTCCATCCTGATTACCCACGACCGATCCGAGGCCATGGCATTGGCGGACGAGATTTTGGTTCTCTGCGCGGGCAGAGTGGTGCAGCGCGGATCGGCTGCCGAGGTCTTCAATTTCCCGGCGACCGCCGAGGTGGCCGGGCTCGTCGGAATCGAGACGGTACTCGAGGCGCAATGCGAATCGCGATTGGACGGGTTGCTGGGATTTCGCACAAATGAGGCGCGCCTTGTCGCAGTGGATTCGGGGGCGATCGAGCCTGGTGAGGAGGCGCTTTTGTGCATTCGCGCGGAAGACGTCATCCTCACCGGCGCGGAGGAGTCCGCATCCAGCCCGCGAAACCGCCTGCCGGTGCGTGTGATGCAGATGGAGCCGGACGGTGCAATGGTGCGACTCACCCTGGACGCCGGTTTCCCGCTCAAGGCCCTGCTCACCCGACAGGCATGTGCCGAGCTGGGCTTGGAGCCCGGCTCACGGGCATGGGCGGCGATCAAGGCCCCTCAGATTCATATTATCCCGAGACGCTGAGTACCCTCGCGGTGTGACGGAACGGATGCAGGGATTCCGCCACGGACGGGCCGGATTTCTGTTTCCCGCGGGCGCGTCGCAGACTAGATTTGGCACATGGCACAGGACATCGAAGCAGCGCGCGCCTATGTCAAGCAATGGCAGCGCACCGGGGAATTGCTCGATCAGATCAAATGGGAAGAACTCCGTGCCATGACCGAGGAAGACGCGGCGCGGATTTTCGAGAAGCTCAGCATGCATCCGCGTGACGGATGGATCCGACCCGAGCGCGAGCAAAGCAGTGGCCTGGTTGAGCAACAAAGGCTCTTTCGCCTCCTCCGCCGATGAATTTGCATCCCGTTATGCTGGCGGCTTACGAGCTGCAGGAGGCATTGAAGGATTTTGGCCGGCCTTTCTGTTTCATTGGTGGCTTGGCGCTTCAACGCTGGGGACAACCGCGTTACACGAGTGATGCAGACGCGACATTGTTGACCGAATGGGTGGACGATGAGTCCGCCGTCGATTTCCTGCTCGCACGATTTCGCGGTAGGCGGCCTGATACGCGCGATTTCGCGCTGAGGTCACGGGTCGTCTTAATCCGCTCGTCGGACGATGTGAATCTCGATGTCGCGCTTGGCGCTTTGGACTTTGAAAAACGTGCCATCGAACGAGCAACGGATTGGAAGTACTACGATATCCTGCTCCGAACCTGCAGTGCAGAGGATCTGATCGTTCACAAAGCATTTGCTTCTCGGGACCAGGACTGGGTCGATGTCGAACACATCTTTATGACCCAGGGAAGGAAACTCGATGTCTGTCAAATCCTCGACGAACTCCGCCCCCTAGCCGAACTCAAGGAGGACGCGACCATCCTGCCCCGTCTCACCGCTCTCATGCGCAAGCGGGACGTAATCGACTAAAAGCCCGCTGATCGTGTCCATCCGAGCGGCTCGCCGTGGGATGGGGCATAAATCCTCATTTCTTTTGATACACAGGCTTTCTCTGCTCTTGTTCAGTGATGGACTCTCCGATAGAAGCGCCCGAATGCACTTTCCCCTGAAAAGTGTGCCCATTCTCCGACTCATCGCGATTCTCTGTTTCGCGTGCGCCTTCGCGCGCGCGGATGAGTTCGTGACGATTGATTTTCCGATCGGGCCGGAGAAGCTTGTTTCGCCGGGACTATCGGTCTCGCCACGGCAGGTCGAGCGGCCGGATGGGGTGGGGTACACGGAGGTGTGGCTCAGGCCGGTGCACAAGACAGACCAGGTCTTTCTGACATTTATCTTCGAAGAGGATGGGGACAAAAGCCTCGCCGTCTTCTGGAGCGGCGATGTAAGCGGAAGGCAGACAACAATTTGCGAAAGTCTGGCGCAAGGCGTCACGGGGCTGAACTCCCGCACGATCGCTCTGCCGGGCGTGATCTCCAGCGAGGCAGGGCGCCTCTATATCATGGGACGGCAAACTCTGCTCAAACGACTGCGCATCGATTGGTGCGAGCCGACGCAGACGTTCGTCGCTGGCGACCAGGAGCGAGCGGCATTCATTTCCAGTGGGAGGGTGAAGCTGGACCGGGAGCTTACGGGGCAGGGCGTAATGACGCCGCCGGACGCCTGGTTCGGCAAGGTGCTGGATGCTTCTCTTCAGGATGGCGTGGCTCCCCTTTCCGAGAACACCGAATTCATGGTCCCGATCAAAGGCGTTGTCGCACAGGCGCGTCTCCGGGCGAAATTCCTCGATCTCCCACTGGGGAAATCCGTGCGAATCTGGGTGAATGGCAGAGTAGCCGGGCGCATCCAGCCCGAGTCTCCGAGCCTCACAGATCCCGGGTACGTGAGACGGGACCACCATACGATCTACGCTGGGTGGCGTCAGGGGGCGCTATATATCGAGCCAGAACTCCTCAAGCAGGGGGACAACTCGATTCTCTTTGAATCGGCCGGGAAGGGTGTGTATGTCAGCGGCACCGCGCTCGAGCTGGAGTCCGAGGCCCCGGCTGCCGCTCCTGACGAAAATTCGGATTTGAACGATTTGAATCCTGAGTTGTCAAAGGGCGAGAACCCCTCCGCGTCTCCATCACCAACTCCATCCCCCAGAGTCGCCCCGTCTCCTTCGCCCACTCCGGCATCGAGCCCGGATCCCCAGCCATCACCGACATCATCCCCCAGTCCGTCGATCTCTCCGACTCCGCTATCCTTTTAACCAAATCCGCACAGCCACCCCATAATGAGCCCGCTCCCATCCCGCCTGCGCCGCCACGAAGCTGCCTATACCCTCTTCGAGATCATGCTCGTGCTGGGAATCATCGCCGTGCTCGTCGGCTCGGCGATTTACATGCTTGTTGGCAACCTCGATTTCGCGAAAAGGCAGCGTGTGGATACCGACATCCAGGCGATTACGACACAGCTCAAGACGTACGAGATGATGAACTATCGCTTCCCGACCACGGATCAGGGGCTGAAAGCGCTCGTGGAGCGTCCGTCCGTCGAGCCAGTTCCTGCTCGATGGATGCAACTGATGTCGCAGATGCCGCTCGACCCATGGGGTACTCCGTACAAGTACATCTGCCCTGGTAAAATCCATCCGGAAAGCTTCGATATCTACTCGCTCGGTCCGGACCGCGTGCCCAGCGACGATGACTATCCGTCACAAAAGAAATAAGCCGCATACACCGAAAAGGGCCGAGATGCCCCTCCGAGCCTATACGCTCATCGAGATCATGCTCGTGCTGGCGCTCATCGCGATCATGTTCATCGGTGCGGCGCCATTGGTCAGCGCTTCCATGAGGGAGCGCCGGCTGCGTTCTGCAGCCGAGGACATCGAAGGTATGGTGCGCGACCAGCGGTCGCAGGCGCTGACTACGGGTGAGCGCCGCGCGCTGCGCATCGAGCCATCGGGCTTTTATGATAAAGGCAAGAAGCACAAGCTCATACTCGCTTCGCAAAAGGGCGAGGTAATGAGCGTGCGTCTGCCGGGCTCAGACTGGAGCGATCCCGATGGCCAGGATTGGGAATTCTCGTCCATCGGCATGGTCACGCCACTCTCGGTACGCCTGAAGGACGGAGCTTCCTGGATCGAGGTGGATTTCGACCTCCTCACCGGCCGTGTCGCCGACGAACGGTATGCTTTCTGAGATGCCCGCGGCCCGGTCCATAGGAGCACCTTGTCAAAGGTCGCATCGTTGCACGCGTCATCGGATGTCGGGTAGCCACGTCCGACGGTCATGCAGTGGAGATGGGACCTCGAGCGGAGGGTGCGCAGTCAGAAGACCTAGCGATCGGGCGGCGTTTACATTGCTCGAGGTGCTGGTGGCCGTCGGCATTTTCGCTCTTGCTGCGCTCGGATTGCTCGGAGCTCTCGAGAGCGCATTGGACGGAGCGAGGGCAACGCAGAGGGCATCGATGGTGCGTGAGGGATTGTCGAACCGGCTGGCCAGTCTCTCGGTCGGCAGTCTTCGGCCGCTCCAGAACGATGATACGGAAAATGGAGTGACCTATCACGAGAAGGTGGACCGGGAGGAAGTGCAGAATGCGGATGGCGTGATCCTGCGAGGATTCTGGCGCATCTCGGTATCGGCAAGTTGGTCGGGTTCGGGAGGCCCGGAAACATGGACGGTTTCCCATTTGGTTTACCGGAACGACGGATGACGCGGCGCAGCGGCGGCTTCACGCTTTTCGAAGTTCTCATCGCGATCGCGATTTTCCTGTTGCTGGCGGGCGGTATTTTCGCGGCCGTGAGCGCCGCATTTGCGGGCTCGGCACAGGTGGTGACGAGCCAGCTCGACTCCGAGAGATTCGATGCCTTCCAGCAATTCGTCCGGAAGCTGTATACCAGTCTGCCGGCGGATGCGACCATCGAGCTCAGGCAGCGAAAAGCCGGGGATCGGGGAGACGTCGTCGAGGTGCTCATCTGGCCAGTGGCCGGCTTTGCGCAGTTCGGCGTGGACTCGAAGGATGGCCTGGCGCTGAGCGCCCTTCCGGATGGCGCCGGCGGCTTCAAGATGTCCATCGGGTATTTCCGGTCCGAGGATACTCCGCAGGAGCGGGAGGACGACATCCAAAGGACCGATTGGCTTACCCTGCTTCCGAATGTGAAGGAGATACGCTGGCGATTCGCACCCGCAAGGAACCCTGTATTCGTGGATACCTGGCACAGTGAGAATGGCCGTCCCGGCATTGCGGAACTCTCTCTGACAATGAAGGACGGCGGCAGCACGGTATCCGATTACTGGATTCCTCAGCTTCAGCGCCATACGACCTTCGCCGCACCCGAAGCTGCTCCGCAAACCGCTCCCGGTCAGCAGGGTGCGCAGAGCCAACAGGGTGCGCCAAACATGCAGGATGGCGGCGGCTATATGGGTGGAGGAGGTCCCGGGCAATGATCTGGACTGATTTCCGATCGAGCGCTTCCGCCCGATGTGCGCGCGGTAGCGCCTTGCTGCTTGTGCTCTGGTGCGTCGCCGTTCTCTCCGTCACAATCCTCGCTGTCGCGCGGATCGTGCAGGCCGACGTCAGCGACGCAAGCCTGGAGAATCGCCGTTTCGAGGGCCGTGAGTTGGCGCTCACCGGTGTCGCTTACGGCCTGAACAGAAAAATCCAGCCATGGGACCCGCTGCTGAACGAGAAACAGCGAGACGGTCGCACGCTGCGGGTACGGATCATGAGCGAAGCGGCGCGGATCGATATCAACCGCGCGCTCAAGGAGCGCAATCAGGACACCTTGCGCAAGCTCTTCCGCCTCTGGGAGATTCCGGATGAAGCGGTCTCGGTCGCCATCGACTCGATGAAAGACTGGACGGATGCCGACGATCTACGCTCGCTCAACGGGGCGGAACGGGAGGATTTGATCCACCAGACAAAGTATTCGCTGCCAGCAAATCGGGACTTTCGTTCCGTCTCGGAGATGGAGAAGGTGAGGGGAATGGATGTAATCGCCGCGTACAAGCCCGATTGGGCCAATTTCTTCACCGTTTACGGTGGAAGGAAGATTGATTTACAAGACGCGTCGATAGACATTCTCCGCGCAGCGGGAGGGCTCTCCCTCGATCAAGCCGAGGCTATTGATCAGGTCCGGAAGGGTGCGGATCGCATTGCCCAGACCAAAGACGACTACATCATAAAAAGCGTGCCGGACTTCTTGCAAAAAGTTGGATTGGGCCAGACCCAAAGCCAGGTCGTGGAGGCGAATTTCTCTGTGAACGAGGGTCCGACTCGAATCGAGAGCACGGCCGAGGTCGGCGGCGCGAAATACAGGATCGTGGCGATCGTGCCGCGCAGCGCCATGGGCGGCAACGAGGGCACAATGTACTACTGGGACGAGCAATGAAACGACAGGGTCCGGCACCGGAGATCGCGATCCGGCTTTTTGACGAGGAATGGCAGCGGTGGGACCTCACTGGAGCCTCGCCTCGGGCATTGCCTGCGGATGCCCCGCCCATAAATGGGGACAGTCAGAGGACTTTTGCAGTGCCAGCCCGGCAGGTGCTGGCGACTCCTTTATGGATCGAAGGGGCGGACGCCTCGACGGCCCCCGAGGCGGCCAAGCTCGAGCTGGAGGTGCGGGGACTGTTGCCCCGCGCACAGGGGATGGAAGGTGTCTCGCTACGGCTCCTCCCGGAGGGGGAGCGCACCCTGGCCGTGGCTGCCGTATTTCCGCCAGAGCTTCCCGATACGGTGCCCGCATCCGAGGCGGACCGATACGATGCCTCGCCCCGGCTCGTCGCTCTGGCAGCCGACACCGTCACCCTCTGGCGGGAAGGGGAGGATTATGTCGCCGCATTCACCCGTGGCGAGAACGTGGTTTATTGGGAGACGATCGATCGGTCCATGGGGGCGGACGAGATTCGAAGCTGGCTCCAAATCATCACCCTGCGCCTGCAGGGAGAGGGGGTGCTCGCCGCGCCGCCCAAGGTGGTGAGCTGGATCGAGGGACTCCCGGCCGAGCGCATAGCGCCCGTAGGCTCTCCGACTTCGGCGGAATCCACGGTCGCCCCACCTTCATTCAAGTCCGCCTGCTTCGACTGGAAACCACAGAGCGCCCTCCAGGCGGCGATGCAGCGCCAGCAGCGCGAGCGTATCCGCAATATCCTGCTCGGGGTTGCGGCATTTTACGTCGTGATCGTCGCGGGACTGGTGATCTACGCGGGCATCCAGCGCTGGCGTGCGGGACACATCGCTGCGGAAACCGCCAGGCTGCGCGGCGAGGTTGAGAGTTTTCAGCCGACGATGAAGCAGTGGGCATTTGTCGGCCCGACTGCCGATCCATCCCAATATCCGATCGAACTCCTGAGTGCCGTTGTCTCCGCCATGCCTGCCGACGGGATCCGGCTTACCAAGTTCGATATCTCCGAGGGCAAGCTCACCATCGATGGCGAGGCGAATTCGTACACGATGGCCTCGGACTTCTACGACCGTTTGGCCGCCGCTCCGGCTCTCAAGGGAATCACTTGGGAAAATCAAAACCCGTCCGTCGAGTCGAATACGACGACCCTCCACGCCGTCGGCACCCTGCCCCAGCAATGAGAACGCTCAATCGCAACGAACGACTTCTCTCCATCGCGCTCGGCACGGTGCTCTTCCTGCTGCTGAACCTGGTCGGGATGAAATGGGTCTCGTCTCAAATGTCGGCCGCGAGGGCGAACATCGACTCACTCCAGAGTGATGCCGGCGCAGAGAAGGCTTTGCTTTCGCAGCGGCCGTTCTGGGACTCTCGTGGCAAGTGGATGAAGGCGCACCCGCCCGAGATCTTCGACGAACGCACGTCGCGCTCGAAGTTCATCGACGACATCCAGGCCGGTATTCAGGCGAAAAAGCTGCACATCGACCAGCAGCAGCCGCTCGAGACCGAGCATGACGACCTGCTCGCGATCACTCTCATCGATCTCACGCTCGAGGGGCATCTCGAGGATATTGTCCGCTGGCTTTATTCCATCCAGCAGCCGGGAGCATATTGCCTCGTCAGAACATTCACTCTCAACCAGGCGGAGGACGGAAAGACGATGCAGCTTCAAATCCGCCTTGGCAAAGTCTTCCGCACAGGCGATATGCCCGCCACGCCATGATACGCCGCATTCCCGCTCTATTTGCGCTCTGCTTCATGGCTCACGCTCCGGCGCTGCTCGCGGATGATGTGGGGGGAGAAACTTTCGCCCCGCCGACATACGACATCCAGCGGTACGAGCATATCTGGAAGCGCTCACCCTTCATCGTCGAGAGTGTCGCCGTGGCGGATTCTCCGGGACTCGCCGCGAAATACTCCCTCATGGGCGTGGCGACCGTCGGAAATAAGTCCGTCGCCTTCCTGCTGGACAAGAATTCGGCCGATCCGAACCAGAGCCGGATCACGCTCACGCAGGATCATCCCTCCCAGGAGCAGCTCAGTAAAGGCCTGCAATTGGTATCCGTGAATCTGAGCAACAATCCCTCGGTCAACTCCGCCGTTATTCGCCAGGGATCGGATCAGGCGACGCTCACGATCGATGCCAGCGTATTGAACACGCTTACGGGCGGTGGATCTGCCGCAGGGGCAGAGACACAGCGGCCAGGTGGCCTGCCCATACCCGGCATCCCGGGCCGGCCATTCATTCCTCCTCCGCCGCAGCCCTCGGCCGTCGCCCCAGCGACCCCTTCCAGCGCTTCACCGAATCCGCCGCAACCCACGCGCAGAATCATTCGACCACCCGTCCAAGTCAATTGATCCCCATGGCCATCCGCCTCCTCATCCTTATCGTCTTCCTCGCCTTGCCTGCGGCACTCCGCGCCCAGGTACCGGCGCCATCCATGCCGGCGACGTCGACGCCACCGCCGACGGCGACCACCGCCAATGGCGATACGGTGCGCCTTTTCTTCCCGGGAAATCAGATCGGCGAGATTGCGAGCTTCTACGAGATGCTCACCGGCAAGAACCTCGTGCGTGATACGAATCTCTCCGGGCCGATGATCACCCTCACGGTCCCGCAGCCGGTCCCCAAGAGCCAGGCAATCGCGCTCATCGAGGCCGCGCTGATGCTCAACGGATACACCCTCGTGGACGTGGATGCACATACCACGAAACTGCTCGGCCCTGCGAAGAAGCCAGGCAGTGAATCCGTCCCCCTCTACACTGATCCGGCGCAGCTCCCGGCCGGCGACCAGATCGTGAGCTATTTCATGCCGTTGCATTACCTCAAGGCCGAGGATGCAGTGTCGATCTTCCAGGGATACGCGCCGCCCCACCCCTATGGCAGCTACATTCAGGTGCCGAGCGTCAATGCGGTCGTCATCACCGAAGATGCCGAGCTGGTCCGCCGTCTGGTGAGTCTCCAGGGCGTGATCGACGTCGAGGGTGCGCGGACGGTTACCGAGTTCTTCCAGCTCGAGCGCGCCGATGCGGAGAAGGTCGTCGAGATTCTCTCCAAGCTTTTCGAGAAGGACGACAGCGCTGCAGCCTCGGCTACCGGCAGACCTACGACACCGGTCGTAGGCGGTGCCCCGGGGGCTGCGCCCCAGCCTCGGGCGGCCGGAGGAGCCATTTCCGGCGTGCCCGCGAAAGTGCAGGTATTCGCCGACAAGCGAACGAATCGCGTAATGGTCGTCGCTCCGGAGTCGGAGATCCCATACATCCGCACGATCGTCGACAATCTCGACGTGGCGGTGAATTTCGACGAAGTCCTCGATCGACCGCTTCGCTTCATCCGTGCGGCTGACGTGCTGCCGGTCCTCGCAAACCTTCTCGGTGAGCGTGGAGACAACGGGAAGACCGAGCAGCCGCAGATCGTGAGTGCGGATAACCAGAGCGGGCAAGCCGGCGGCGGCGGTGGTGGTGGTGGTGCCCAAGGCGGCAACGACCAGAATGGCTCGTCCAGCAGCGGCGGCGGATCGAGTGGAGGCGGGGATGTGGGTCTTGCCGAAAAGACGAGCTTCTCCGCGGAAAGCACGAAGCCCGAATCGGTGACGGTCGGTAATACGCGGATCATCGCCGATCGTAGCGTGAACAAGATTCTCGTTATCGGACCGCCGGAGGCCCGCACCAAGGCGGCCAAGGTGCTCGATATGCTCGACCAGCGACCGAAGCAGGTCTATCTGGCCTGTGTCATTGGCCAGCTCACGCTCACGAACGACACCGAATTCGGCATCAACTATCTGATCAAGGCGGGCGACGTGCGCATCCTGGGATCCGGCGGCGTCTCGGATATCAACAACGTCCTGGCCAACCGCAACGGATCGATCGATCTGGTGCCCGGCACGTCGAATATCGTGAATGCGGCGACCTCCGCCGCCACCAGCGCTGCGGCCAGCTCGATCCCTGTGCTCTCGGGCCTCACGGTCTTTGGCGCGATCGGTGACTCGGTGGACATCCTCGCCCGCGCCATGGGCTCGACCGGCAAGTTCCAGGTCATTTCGCGACCGGTGGTTTACACGGCCAATGGCCAGGGTGCGCTTATCAGCTCGGGCCAGGAAGTGCCGGTGCCGGCGCAGTCACTCAGCTCGGTGACGAACGCAAACGTGAACAACACGGGAACGAGTGTTGCGACCTCGATCGATTACAAGAAGGTCGTCCTCCAGCTCGATGTGCGTCCGCTCATCAACTCCGATCACGAGGTCACCCTCGAGATCAAGCAGCGGAATGACAACGTGGAGAGCACGACCCAAATCGCGGGAAATACCGTGCCTGTGGTCGCCACGCAGACATTGAATACAAGTGTGACGGTCCCAAATCGCAGCACCATCGTGCTGGGCGGCCTCATCAGCAATCAGGAGGACCGCAGCCAGACCGGTATTCCATTCCTGAAGGATATTCCGGGCCTGGGCTATCTCTTCAGTACCACGACGAAGACACTCACCAAGAAAGAGCTCATCGTCATGATTCAGCCCTTCATCGTGAATTCGACGGACTCGCTCCGTGACGTGAACTACATCGAGAGGGCGAATACGGACTTCCGCGAAGGATTGTTCGACCAGCCGGTTCCTATCAAGCGTGCCACGCTGCCGGGGCCTGGAGATATCGTTCCCGAGGTGGTACACTGAGGCCTTTCACGCCATGACGACTCCTGTAGGGAATCCGGTGATCGATCTTCTTGGCGACGCGCTGCGGACTGCGCGTGGTGAGATGTCGACCGAGACGCTGGACGCGACGGCACAGGCCCTCGCGATGCAGCGATCGCCTGTGCGCGCCATCCTCGGCCAGGAGGGGCTCCCGGAAGGAGAGTTTCTTCATTCCCTGGCGAAGAGGCTGAACATGGAGTGGTTCGAGCCTCCGACGGATGCCTTGGCTTCATTCTCGAAGACCTTCCCTGCGCGTCTTGCATTGCGCTACCACCTGGTACCCATCCAGCAGAGCGACGAGGGCCTCGTGCTGGCCACCTACGATCCGCTGGATTATCTCGCCCGGGCCGCCGTACGGCAGCAATTTTCCGGCCGAGTGCGCTTCGTTGTATCCACGCGCAAGTTCATCCTCAATACCCTGCGCCAGCAGTACGGCGTGGGTGCGGAGACCTTCGAGGAACTGCTGGAAGGCCGTGAGGAGGAACTCGACGCCGACAATGTCGAGGAAGTCAACGTGCTCGACTCCGACGACTCCGAGGCGTCGGTGATGAAATTCGTCAACCAGATCATCCGCGAGGCCCTTATCGAGCGAGCCACGGACATCCATGTCGAGCCGCTAGGGACGGATCTGCGCATCCGCTACCGCATCGACGGCGTGCTGCACGAGGTCCCGGTGCCGCAGAATATCAAGGTGCTCCAGGCCTCCGTGCTCTCGCGTATCAAGATCATGTCCAATCTGGACATCGCCGAGCGCCGCATCCCGCAGGACGGCCGCATCAATCTGGAATTCAATGGCGAGTCCATCGACGTGCGCGTCGCGACGATCCCATCCGTCACTGGCGAGACGATCAGTCTGCGTCTGCTCGGGCAGGAGCGATTCGACTTCGAGCGGCTGGGGCTGGATGCCGCCTCGGAGAAGACCGTCCGCGGCCTGCTTGCATTGCCGAACGGCATCGTGCTCGTGACCGGGCCGACCGGCTGCGGCAAATCGACGAGCCTTTATACCTTCCTCTCCTCGCTCAATGTGAAGGAGCGGCGCATCGTCACGATCGAGGATCCGGTCGAGCACAAGCTGCCCGGCGTCATCCAGATCGCGGTGCGCCCGGAGATCAACCTGACCTTTGCCAGTGCCTTCCGCGCCGTGCTCCGTGGTGATCCCAACGTCGTGATGGTCGGTGAGATGCGCGACCTGGAGACGGCGGAGATCGCCGTGCGTGCGGCGCTCACGGGTCACCTCGTGTTCAGCACGCTGCACACGAACGACTCGGTGGGCGGCATTACGCGTCTGCTCGACATGGGTGTCGAGCCGTTCCTCATCGGGTCCGCGGTGCGCGCCTTCATCGCCCAGCGTCTCGTGCGCCGGCTTTGCCCCGATTGCAAGACGCCCGATTCGCACTCCGCCGCATATCTTCAGCAGATCGGATTTCCCAAGGAATGGGCGGGAGCCACGTATGGCCCGAAAGGGTGCGACGCTTGCCGCGGCACCGGCTATCGAGGCCGTACCGCGCTCTACGAGATCTGCGGTGTTACGCCGCAGATGCAGGATCTCATCCAGCAAAAGGCGATCCCGAGCGTACTCCGGGCGAAGGCTGCCGAGCAGGGCCTTGTCTCATTGCGCAGCTACGGCTGGAAACGCGTGATCGAGGGAGTCACATCGGTTGCCGAGGTCCTGCGGGTCACGGCTGCGGATATCGAGACGCTCGACGAATAGATCCACCCAGGCCGTCGAGAAACCCATGGAGCAATTTCGATTCAAAGCAGCCAACGAAAGCGGCGTGATGGAGACCGGCACGCTTGCCGCACGGACCAAGGCCGAGGCATACGATACGTTGCGGAGCCGTAAGCTTCGCCCGGTATCGATCGAGCCGGCAGGTGCTGTTGGCAAGGCGCCGGGTGGGGCGAAAGGCGAGCCGCAGGCCGGCGCTATGCCCGTGCAGACGCTTCCCGGGGCACAGCTCCTTCTTTTTACGGAGGAACTCTCCGAACTGCTCGAGGCGGGGCTGCAGCTCGAGCCGGCCCTCCGCGTCATCGAGACGCGCAAGGAGAAGTCCCAGCTCCAGCCCGTGGCGGCCTACCTCCGCCAGCAGGTGCGCGATGGCGTGAGCTTCTCGAATGCGCTGCGCACCTGCGGGAAATGTTTTTCCGAGCTATTCTGCAGTATGGCTGCGGCGGGCGAGGCGGCCGGTGCGCTGCCCCGGATCCTGCGCCGCCAGGCCGAGTACTACGCGATCATCTCCGATCTTCGCAAGAGGGTGGCGATGGCGCTTGTCTATCCCAGTATCGTCTTCTCGGCGGGTATCGTCCTCCTCATCATTTTCATGACGTTCCTGCTGCCGCAGCTTACGGGACTGCTGAAGCACACGCAGGCGAAGCTCCCGCTCATGACCGAGCTCCTCATTGGTATGAGCGATTTCTTCGGGCACTTCTGGTGGCTCGTTCTCGTGCTCATCGGCGCGGTCGCCTCGGCGTTCAAAGTGTGGACGAGTTCGCCCGAGGGGCGCATGTCATGGGCGAGGCTGTCGCTCCGGATTCCCCTCTTGGGCAAGGTGCTGCGTGGAAGGTTCTACGCGGAATTTTCGCAGACGCTATCGACCCTGGTTGCCAATGGCGTGACTCTGCTCAATGGACTCACGCTCCTCGAGCGCGCGACCGCGAATGTGTACATCCGCCAGATTCTCGCGCGTGTCGCGGAGCGGGTGGGTGAGGGAGGCTCGCTCTCGTCCTCCATGCGAGCCGTCGGATTTTTTCCGCCCGAGCTCATCGACATCGTGACGGTCGGTGAGCAGACGGGCCATCTCTCCACCTCGCTGGAGCGCAGTGCGAAACGCTACGACAAGGAATTCTCGAATCACATCGCGCAGGTCACGAGCCTCATCCAGCCGATCACTATCATGTGCGTGGCGCTCTTCGTAGGCTTGATCGCCTATTCGATGATCACGGGTATTCTCACCTCGGTCTCCGGCATGCGTGCCCAGCAGACCAGCACGGAAATGCCGCAGTAGGGCGACATGGCGCGATCGATCCGGCTCATCAATACCTATTTCGGCCCGTATCCCCGGTGGATGCCCGCGCTCCTGCAGAGCTGCGCGGCGAATACGGACGTCGAGTGGCTCTTTTTCATCGATCACCAACCGCCGCCGGTTTCATACCCGAACGTCCGGTTCGAGAAGCTCACCCTCGGTGGTCTCAACGCCCTCGCATCGGAGAAGATCGGCTCGTCCGTGGTAAAAGACGGCTATTCCCAAGTGGACCTGAAGCCTGCGTATGGCGTCATCTTCGAGGATTTTCTTCACGGCGTGGACTTCTGGGGGCACTGCGACATCGACGTGCTCTGGGGGCGGATGAGGGCTTTCGTGCCCAATGATATCCTGGACCGCTACGCGATGATTTCCTCGCGACGACAGGCGACATCGGGGCATTTCACGCTCTTCCGAAACGTTGCGGAGGTGAACTCGATCTTCCGCGATGTGCCGGGATGGGAGGCCATGTTTGCCGAGCCGAAACTCCACGCCTTCGACGAGTCGAAAATCTCACGCCACCTCCGCAGCCGCATCGAGAGCGGCAATCTTCCATTCGAGATTTATTGGCCCGAGCAGATCGTGATCGATCGACCGGAGCTCCGCGCGCAGCCGCACGGCTGGCACTGGCACGATGGACGCATCCTGGATCGGCAGGGCCGGGAGCATTTCTACCTCCACTTTGGCGAATGGAAGCACGGCTTCGTGAGCGAGCCTCTCGATTACCGCGCGCCATCGGATTACTATGCGATTACTCGCCACGGCATCTGGCCGCGCCCGGTCTCACGCGGCGAGACGACCCTGCGCGGCATCCGCTCCTGGATCGGCAAATCCCGCTGACGAAAGAATAGTCGGCGCTTTCATCGAAAACGCCCTGCCGAGCGGGATGACGCGCTGACGCGCGGAGAGCAGTTGGGGCTGGTGAAGGCGCCAGCCATTCGCCCAATGGGCGAAGCCCCTTTGGGGGGTAGGGCGTGTCGCGCCGTCGACCGCCGTAGATTCCTATTTTCATTCCGCGTGGAGTCCCACGCGCAAGGCAGTGACAGCCCTGCCTTGGATGCAGATCATGCTGCCGCACAGCCCTTCGGCGACGTCCAATCATGGCAAAACGAGATTTGGCAAATACCGCCTATTTCTGGCGCGAGCCTTCCTCTTGATCGGTAGGGAAGCCGCGCCGCGGGTTCCGTAGCTTCTGATTTTCATCCCTGACTTGCTACATACGAAATCAGTGTCGCACGGAAATCCACGGCACCCGACGGCGCGGCTCCCCTATCACCAAAAACGAACCCGGCAAGTGCCGGGTAACCACGGCGCGAGCTATTCTTTGGATGGGAGGGCGAGGCTCCGTCCGAGCCATAGATTCCATTTTCATCCCGCCTGAGGCCCCTGCGTCCCTGCGGGAGAATGATCCTAATAAAAAACGGCGGGGCTTTCGCACCGCCGTTTTTTAAAAAGAAGCTGCCTTCGAAATTACAGCGAGGGATCCTGCTGGTAGTCGCGGCAATAGTGGTAGCGGGTCTCGAATCCCAGCTCAGGCGGGAACTCGGCATAACCGCAATGAATCCACGGGATGTCGCTCTTGTATGGCGGACGATAGGTGCCCTTGGTGGTCGGGAAAGGGAAGAGGGCGACTTCGTAGATGCCATAGCCGAGGCGGGCGAGAGTGCGACCCGTACCGCGGATGATTCCGTAGCTCCACGCAGCCGAATTGCCTTCCGAGTAGTTGACCTCGACGAAGCAGTTGATCAGCTCGGTCGATCCGAAGGCGATATTGGCGAGACCGCGGCCGAGCTTGCGGGTCGGACCGTAGTCGGAGGCCGGGGGGGACTGAATGTCGGCGAAGGCGACGGATGCGCCAAGGACGACAAGAATGGCTGCTAGGGCGGGAAACTTCATATCGTTTGCGGTTCTATGGGGTGGAAGGGACTGGTTGCAAGTCATTTTACTCGCGACGTATGCCCTCCGTAAAGTTCGATCAGATGGGCCGTGGCGGCCGTAGCCAGACCGGGGAGGGAATAGCCGCCCTCGAGGACGGAAACGACCCTGCCATCGCACACGGATTGCGCGGTGTCGAGCACGGCTCGGGTAAGGGTGGCGAAGTCGGCATCCGTGAGCCGGAACTCCCCCAACGGATCACCGACACGAGAGTCGAAACCCGCGGAAATCAGGATGAGCCCGGGTCGAAATGCCCGCACGGCCGGAAGGAAATCATCCACGAAGGCGCCCCCGATCTCGGGCATCGCGGCGCCCGCCCCGAAGGGACGGTTGATCGTGAGTCCTTCGCCGGGCCCCACGCCGCATTCGGTTGCAGCACCTGTGCCGGGATACCATGGGGACTGATGCGTGCTGCAGAAGAGGACAGTGCCGTCGGAGTAAAAGATATCCTGCGTGCCATTCCCATGGTGGACGTCCCAGTCGAGGATGGCCACGCGCTCGATGCCGTGCACCTTTTGGGCATACCGGGCTGCGACGGCCACATTGTTGAAAATGCAAAAGCCCATCGCTTCGTCCGCCGTCGCATGGTGGCCGGGCGGCCGGACTGCGCAGAATGCATTCGCAGCGCGACCGGAGAGCACGGCGTCCACGGCGGCGATCGCGCCGCCCGCAGCAAGCAGGGCGATCTCACCCGAGCGGCGGCACACGCTTACGTCTCCGCCGGCTAGCCAGGGCTCTCCATCGGCGATCGTGCGCAGGATCTCCTCTGCATAGGCGCGATCGTGAGCCCGGGTGATCTGCTCCAGGGGCGCGGGCTGCGGGGAGAGGCGTGAGACTCGATCGAGCAGGCCGCTTTGGCGGAAGGCATCCTCGATCGCGTCCAGGCGCTCGGGCGATTCCGGGTGATCCCACGCCGTCTCGTGCGCCTTGTAAATGGGATCGAGGACGAGCGCGGTCATTGGTCAGGGTAGTTCAGACTGCTCGCTGATTGGATCGTATCGACCCAGATCGGAAGCGCCAGATCCGCACCATAGCCGCCAGGGAGAATTGTCTGCGGGTGGTCGAATCCCACCCATACCCCGCAGGTGAGCGACTTCGTGAATCCGACGAACCATGCATCGCGAAATTGATCGGTCGTCCCGGTTTTCCCGGCCGCATGTTTGCGCAGTCCGAGCGAGCGCGCATTCGAGGCGGTGCCACTCACGAGGACCTGCTCGAGGAGCGATGTCGTCTGAGCCGCCGCCTTTGTATCGAGGAAGCGGATCTTCCCATGGGTGGCCTTGAAGAGCACATTCCCATCGGCATCGACCACCTTTTCGATGAGATACGGCTGGAGCCGCACCCCGCCCCTCGGGAAGCCGGTGTAGGCGGACGTGAGATCCTCGAGCGTCGTCTCGAAGGCACCCAGGCACAGCGAGGGGTACGGCGAGACATGCGTTGCGAGGCCCGCCCTCTCGAGGACGTTCGCCGCCGCAGGCAGACCCGCGTGAAGGGCGATGCGCACGCTCGCGGTATTCTGGGACTGGATGAGGGCATCCGCGACGGAGATGCGATCGCGGTATTGGTTGTCCGCATTCGACGGGTCGTAGTGACCGAGATTTCGCGGGATTTCGCCGGGCTGCAGTCGGGCATCCGAGATCGTGGCGTCCGGCCGCAACCCCTGCGAGAAGGCGAGGGCGAAGATGAACGGCTTCACCGTCGAGCCCGCCTGTCGGCGTGCGTCGAAGGCGCGATTGTATTTACTATCGGAGTAATCACGGCCGCCCACCACGGCTCGGATGCCGCCAGTGCGGTTGTCGATCGCGAGCAGCGCGGCTTCCAGGCGATCGCCAGGGGTACTTCCCGAGCGCGCGTGCGGATAGCCCGGCCGCCGCTCGATCTGCGCGAGCCGATGGGAGACCGAGTCCTCCGCCGCCTGCTGGATGGCGGGGTCGATCGTCGTGGAAATTTTCAATCCCCCGTCCGCGATGCGATCGTCGGGGATGACCTGCTCGAGCTCCGAGCGGATCGCCTCCATCGCCCAGTTTTCCTCCGGCGCGGGATTCGGGCGCGGGGCGAGCTTCACCGGTTCCCGCAGCGCGGCCTCCAGCCGGGCCGAGTCGATGAAGTTGAGCTCGAACATCCGGTGAAGGACGACATTTCGATTCCGCAGCGCGGCCTCGGGATTGTTGAACGGCGAAAATCGAGACGGGCTCCGGATCAGGCCGGCCAGCAAGGCCGCATCGCCGAGAGAGAGCCGCGACGCTGGCTTTCCAAAATACCCGCGGCTCGCGGTCTCGATCCCATAGAACCCCGAGCCGAAGTAGATGCGGTTCATATAAGCCTCGAGGATCTGCTCCTTCGACAGCTCGGTCTCGATCCGGAAGGCAAGCGCCGCCTCGATGAGCTTGCGATTGAGGTTCTTTCCGCCGAGCGGGAAGCTGTTGCGCGCGAGCTGCTGGGTGATCGTCGAGGCGCCTTCCAGATTTCCTCCGCGGAAATGCAGGCGGTACAGAATGTCGCGCAGGATCGCCCGCGCGATCCCGAGCGGATCCACCCCATGGTGCTGGTAGAAGCGCGTGTCCTCCCGCGTGATGAGCGCGTTCACGAAGTCATTCGAAACCTGGTCGAAGGAAGCGATCACTCGGTTCTCGCCCGACAGGCGGCTATAGAGCTTGCCGTCCCGATCCAGCACGACCGAGCGCTGCGGCATGTCACTGATCGCCGACAGGTTGTACGTGAGCGCCCAGCCGTAATAGAGAGCTGCGATCACGCCCCAGAGCAGGACGACGGCGATCGCGAGCTTGATGCAGGCCACGAGCAGGGGACGCCGCTTGCGCGGCGCCTTCTTGCGGGCGCGACGACGCGCGGTCTTCAGCCACAGACGTTTTAGCGGGGCATGTTTCCGCACGAGCACTTGCGAAGGTTACCCACGCTCTTCATAAATGCCAATGGCAAGACGCACTGCCCAGGCGTCATGACCGGCCATTTCCATATTCGTGAAGATTCAAATCCTGACCTTGTTTCCCGGTATCTGCCAAGGCGCCCTGGGGGAGAGCATGCTCAAGCGCGCCCGCGAGCGCGGTCTCGCCGAGATCGATGCCCTAGACCTCCGGCAATGGGCCACGGGCAAACACCGCACCACCGACGACATGCCCTACGGCGGCGGTCCCGGCATGGTCATGAAAGTTGAGCCCATCCACGCCGCGCTCGGAGCTCTCCGCACACCGGAGACAAAGGTCGTCCTCATGTCGCCGCAGGGGAGAGTCTTCAACCAGGCCATAGCCCGCGAATACGCCAGGGAAAAGCACCTCATCCTGCTCTGCGGACACTACGAGGGCGTGGACCAGCGCGTCGCCGACCATCTCGTCGATGACGAGCTTTCCATCGGCGACTACGTGCTCACGAATGGCGCACTGGCCGCCCTCATCGTCACCGACGCCGTCGTGCGCCTCATCCCCGGCGTCCTCGGCGACGCCGAGTCGGCGGTGCAGGACTCCTTTACCGACGCGCGCCTGCTGGATCACCCGCACTACACCCGCCCCGAGGAATTCCAAGGCTGGCGCGTGCCCGAGATCCTGCTCTCCGGCAACCACGCCGCCATCGCCCAATGGCGCCTCGAGCGCGCCCGCGAGCTCACGCGCAACCGCCGCCCCGACCTGCTCTAGCTGAAGTCGAACAGAAGACGGCCGAGGGGATTTCCATCGCGCCTCAAGAAAAGGCGTCTCACAGCGCCCTGTAGCCGCTTCGCTATGCGAAGCGAACGAGTCCGAGAGGGGACGTGGTATCGCAAAGCGAGGGTCGCCCCAGCAATCACCTGTAGCAGCGGCAGTCTCTTGCCGCTTTCGAGTGAGTTCTTTAGATGGGAGGGCGAGGCTCCGTCCGAGCCGTGGATGAATGGGGGGAAATAGTCGGCGCTTTCATCGAAAACGCCCTACCAACCGGAACGAAATTCGCCCGATGGGCGAATGGCCTGCGCCGTGGACAAGACATTCGTGCGGTAGCGCGTTCCATCTGGTGGGTAGCGCCGTATCCACTCGAAACTCCCCCAAATCCCGCGCTCGCAGACACCGAGCCTCATCACTCCAAAAGCATCTCCCAATCAAGATTCCGAAATCTCCGCTTGCCCTCGCGGGTGATTCCGAACATATTGCGCCTCTTCCACGGGCTGTGGCTCAGCTTGGTAGAGCGCCTCGTTCGGGACGAGGAGGTCGCAGGTTCGAATCCTGTCAGCCCGATTTTTTAGCGGTTTCCCGACCGCTGGCGGTTTGGGATTGTTCTAACCGGATCGCTCTAAAGAATCCCCGAGGGCGGTAAAAGTCCTCATGGAAGCCGAGCGCGATTCAGGAGCTTCTTTCGAGTAGTGGCATTCGCGCCGATGAAGAGCGAATCAAGGACCAGGAACGACCATCATCTTGTCCAGCGGGCATAAAAAAGGCGGCGCATTTAGAGCGCCGCCGTCTGGCTTTCTGTGAAAGCGAATGGATTATTCGCTCTTATTGCCTAAAAATCCGGAGCAATACAGCTAGGGGTTAGGTGCAGCAGCTCCTTGTTTGGCCTACTGCGCTCCATCGAGTTGCGGGTTCCAACGAAGATGAGCTTCAGTATCCTCCCCAAAACCCGCCGCTACGAGGAGATCGCGCCAATCCCTTTTTGCCAGTTCTATCACTATATCGAGTTTCGATAAATCGCCCCTACTTAGACGAAGTGCTGCGAATCTATATCTCTCAAGTCGAACAGGATCAGCATTTTCAAGGAAGGGGAGATTGGCACCACATTCCTTGAGGAGTAAGTCAGCCACTATCTCTTGATCATCTGGAAAAATCGCCGCAATATGCTGTCGCGTCTTGGCCGTTAGGCCAATGTAAGGCCGATTGACGAAGGACATTTTATAATTCCGAATGCCAAGCTCATCTACCCCGAATGGGCATTCAAGCTATAGGATGATGTGAATGGAAAACCCGGATGGCCATAAGAATCCGGCGCAATACCTATTTAATGCCGAATGCGAGAGTTATGATGCCTGCGCATGCAGCGAAGAAATGTGCCCATGAAATGAACAGGTCAACCGATAAAAGCCGGGAAAGTCTGATCTCCGATATGAGAAACTGTGTTGAACCCTTTCTGGTGGAATGACGCACAAATGCACTTAACGGCCAAAAATAACATTTGCCGAGCTCGTCAGCCAGAGTATCGGGCGTAAGGTGAGCTGTTGAGAGTAATTCAATGCCGATTTCGGAGAAAATATCTGATGAAATAGTGATAATCTGTTTTGACGCAAAAACTAGAGCTTCTGACATCTGTTTGGCAATGGCTCCGAACAGAAGTGATAAAGCGAGTAATGATAAACCCCACTTTAAAGTCGATGGATGAAGTAACGGTTGAATATCTGTGAGTTTATTCAAAATTACACCTAATACACCAGCGATTGCCAATGTCGACCATCCTAAAAACGTGCCGAGTGGTTCGGCTACTTTTAAATTGCTAAGCAGTGTGTGGCGAATTAGGGTCTGACGAGGATCGAGGTGAGGTAGGAGTTGGATGGACATAATTATCGGCTAACGCAAGTTCAGCTCCTCTGAACCTGAGATCAAGCTCTGAAATGATGTGAATGGAAAAGCCAAGGTAGAGTCAAAAGGGGGCAATCATGAAAAGTTGATGGCCATCGTCCCCGCCGTTTATCCATCTCGGGAACCTCGATTGAGAATGCGGCCAGCCCCTTGTCGGGTTCATTTCATCGTTTCCGTGTATAGGGATGAAACTATGAAACGAAACGCAATTTGGCTGGAAGTTACTCTGTTGGTCCGGGAGTACGACCTGAAACGAACAGACGTGTTTTTGCTCACCTTGGTGCCTTGATCGATTGCGCGGCTCGCGCGTCATGTGTCGGTCCCATTCGAGCCAGTCATCGAGCGATGCTGATGGGATGCAGTGGAATCTGTTGGATAAGACCGCAAGAATATTCTCCAGACCCCTTTCCACGCAAGGAGATGCTACCCTACAAGCCCTGTCGTTTCTTTCGCCCGGAGCCTAAATCGGAAGAAGGTGTAACGCGAGCGATGCAGTGTTAACTCTTTGTATCTTTGATGAACTGCAGAAGCTCGGCAGGGAGCTGAACGTCACTCTCTTTGGCAAATTGCACAATTCTCTTTATCCCCACAAATTCGCTCTGATGAGCTGCTACTGATAAAACTTTGTCGAGATATTTGTTGATTGGAGGTCGCATTAGTACGCACTGATTGAGGTGATTGAATAGTCCCAGCATTAAAACTGCCAAAGCTTGCCCATGCCTGTCCTCGTTCGTAAATAGCATTCTTGTCCAATCGATATCCTCGCGAGTAATGTTGGAAAACGGATCCAGACTTATTGGGCCGATCTCGGCTCCTCTGTCTGTTTTTGTGACTTCGGTCTTGACGATAATGGATCCGTCGAGAAACGCAGTTATTAGTGGTAGATATTTATCGTGAATGGTACCGTATTGGCTAATTACTCCTTCATTGCTGATATCGCCAGCGCTACAAAAGATCATGAAAGAGAATAGAGGATTTTGAAATGGAGTGGTCTTATTTGTTGTAAATCCGTCGCCTAGAGTGATTCCGTTGCCGATGTAATTGTTTGGTGTTTCCTCGCGAGAAAGATTTGTTTTTAGCTTTTGGATGCTTTTAGCAAATTTGTAAATTTGCTCTTTGCTTTCCAAGTAAGTCGATTTTATCTCACCAATGGCATACACTGATTCCCAAGGAAAATACTGGATTCCATTTTCACCCTCGAATAGGATCGGAGTTGCATTGGCGTCGGCTATAATCACATCAAATTGTGAACTTACATTAAGAGATTGATCGACTACATGTCCATGTCCAACAAAATATTGCGAAGGCAATCGACGTCTTAAGAAGTCCCTCACAGGCTTTTCGATTTCGTCACCGCTGGCATCAATATCACCAGAAGCGTGAATGATCTTTGAAGTCTTCTGTGCGGCCAGTATTCGCTGAGCCTCCTCGTTATAGACTCGATTAATATGGAATGCGGGAAATTGCATTTGTTACTAGAAGGTTATTCGCAAATCGGCAATATGATCGGAATTCAGTATAGCCTAATGCCAGGCTCAGCTACTCCCGAGAGCGGCTGGAGCTCTTGGGTGAGCGTGCGCAGGATGAGAAGCGGTCGTGAAAAGTGGCACAATGCGGCTAGGGATTAGCTGCAATGCCATGTCCGGCGATTTTATGCACAACAACAGCAGTGCCGTAACACAGAACTTCTGTGGCAGAGCCTCGACTCACTACTTCTGATGCGTCATATCTAACTCCTAAAATTGCGTTTGCACCGAGCTTTTCTCCATGTGAAATCATTTCGTCATAAGCTTGTTGTCGGGCTTGTTCACACATTTCGGTATAAGCGCCAATGCGTCCACCAATGATATTTTTAACTCCGCCAATAAACCATTGGGGAATGGTTGGAGATCTCACAACAATTCCACGAACGAGACCTTTATATTCAACGATGCTATATCCTTCGATAGTGAATGTCGTGCTGATTTTCATAAATTATAGCCGTAAAAGGGTCGGGAGAATATTCTTGCGGCTCTGGGGATGAGATAGAGAGAGGGACTCGTGCGATGGGCGGAATCTTGGCAGGCTAAAACTAGCCATTTCTATTCGGCGTTCCGAGCACATGAGTCTTGGGAGGTAGCATCACGTTATCAAATGTCTGAGTGAACATGGCAGCGGCAAAGAAGGCCACCGCTCGTAAGGTTTCAGTGCCAGTATTCACCAGATCGTGTCGTAGGGGAGTAGGTAGCACAAACACACTTCCAGGCTCGACGCGATGCACGCTACCGTCCTCGAGGTGCAATTCGCCGGTTCCTGAAATAATGTACTGAGATTCCTCCGTGGCATCGGTATGCCATCCGAGGCGTCCGCCCGGCTCGATTTCATAGACGATCGTGGAGGACTGCGTTGTCCCAGATCCTCCAAACAGGACAAAAGCTCCATTCCAGCGCACGGAAGGATCATCTTCTGCGCGGACTTGCACTCGTTCCAACTGATTCGACTGAATAATTGTGGCGTTCATGACAGTAGTCTTGTTGATGTGGTTTCGTGACTTGTGACTGGAAATGATAAGGGTCTAACGTCAGGCCCAGCAACTCCGAGCGTGGTCCCGCCTCTGCGGGATCTGGAATGATGTGAATGGAATAGCCGAGCGCTCGTAAAAACTGGCGCCGTGCGACTAAGGGTTAGCTGCAGCGTCTGGTTCAGCTGAGTCGAATTTATTTATCAGAGATTGTGCTGCGGCATAGGCATTGTGGCTGTAAAATGCCCCAATCTCTTTGACTTCTCTGTCCTTTTTGATCAGTGAATCTGCCGCCCACCCCTCTTGCCACTTGCCAACTGGAAGATGATCTGACTCAGAATCAATGGCAATGAAGAATGTAAAATCAGGGTTATTGATCTCTCGGAGGCGATGAGCATAACCAACGAGTTCACGAGACGTCTCAATAAGACCTAAATCTCCTGATAGATAACTTTTGCAGATTTTTACTACGGCCGCACAATCGTCGAGCCAGTGTTGCTCGTTGGTTACCCAATCGGGGCGAATCATGTCCTTATAATAGCTCAAGTTCTACAGCAATGTGAATGAAAAAGCCGAGCGAACGCGAGAAACCGACGCAATGAGGCTAGGGGTGAGCTGAAGCGCGTCGTTCGCCGACATTCCATCGAAACGTGTGAAAGGGGGCAGTCATTGAAAGTTGACGGGCATCGCCCTTGCCGTTTGTCCACCTCGGGAACCACGGTTGGAACCATTCGGCCAGCCCCTTGGTCCGTTTCGTTTAATCGTTTCAGTGTATAGGCGTGAAACGATGAAACGAAATGCAATTTGGCTGGAATTTACTCTGTTGGTCTGCGAGAATGCCCTGAAACGAACAGGTGTGTTTTTGCTCACCTTGGCTCCGTGATCGATTGCGCGGCTCGCGCGTCATCTCGGCCCCATTCGAGACAGTCGTCCACCGATGCTGGAAGGTGCGGGCTTTACGGTATCTGTTGGATAAAGCCGCAAGAATATTCTCCTGACTCATTTCCCAGAAATTGGCGGCAGCGTTCCGCTCGGTCTGCTACCACCATCCAAAGTGGATATACGAATAGGAGATGCCAACCAAAATACTATAGCTCGCAATATTCGCTAGCGTGCAAGTCGCAAATAATCCTCGTACCGGATTGGATCGTTGAAAGGCTCGCCAGACAAAATACTCGACGAATATCGAAAGAAGAAATGCGAGAATGAATCCGTAAATCAAGAGCCTATCGAAATGGGGGCCTTGCGTAATGATGGAAATTGGGTTCCCTCGATTTGGGATGGCTTTAGGGATGAGGCCGCTAGGTAATACCAAGCTCAATGCTACTCCTAAAAACCATGAGCAAAGGTTTGCGATCAGTGTAATGAATGCGAGGCGTGGCCAAGGAATTGATTTATATCGAAGCTTGAATACAATGAACTCCGAAAAAATCGCAGCGGCAGCCGCAGCCGGAAAAAAGAAGCAAGAGATGTATGGAGCTGAAAATGCTGGAAATATGACGTCTGCGAAAAACATGTTCGATGGTTGAGCGCTGAACCCTGTCGGCGCCGACCGGGCGCGCCCGCTGTGGAATAATGTAAATGGAATAGCCGTGCGGTCGGAAAGAGGCCGGCACGTCACGGCGAGGAGGGGGTGGCCGCAGCGTCTTGTCGCGTAGAAGGGGTCAGGAGAATATTCTTGCGTTTTTTTGAGAGCGACAGGATGGAGAGGGGATATTCCGAGGCGGGTCAGGATCGAGTATTATCGGATGAAGTACTGTGTAATGGCAGCGGAGGAAGGCGATCTTCGAGAATGATGGAAATCGGCAGGCTGGCGATGCTCGATGTAACGAATGCCGCCCTCAGACCCGGCCTGAAAATCTATTGGATAAAGAGACAAGAATATTCTCCTGACCCTTTCCCCAGCTGCCCCGAGCGCGGGCTGGCATTCGATAACGGATTGCGAATAACGGGAGAATGGTTGTGAAAAGTGGCGCGATGCGACTAGGGATTAGCTGGAGCGCCTTATTCGGCATTTTTGATGGTTCGATTCAAAGAAATAGATTCGCAAATTAACCTGTCTCGCCTGGAACGAGAATGCATTGTGTTAAGTAGAATCCATAGAAATCTATTTGAAGTACTGCAAATCCTAAACGGATTACTTTTAAAAAGTGACATGTAGAGCTGGTTTGGATGATGAGGCGGGGAGGGCATCTCTTCGATACATGTTATATAGCGATCTCGAAACGTATCGATTCCGAGAAGTTTGATGCTCGAATTACTAGAGCGCACGGATTCATAAAACCGTTCCGCTAATTCGTTTCCACTTAGCTCGTTCGGCCTAAATATCCATATGCGACGACAAGCTACTCGAACCCGATCTTGTGTTATCCATAGAAAAGACGTTGGTTTGCCTTCATTTGCAGTAAAGGTTTTGAATGCGGCTAGAGCATCTTTAAATGGCATGCGTGTATCTTCCATCTTATGGCCTAACAGAGTATGGGACGATGGTGGCAAAGAGCGAATTTCGTCTATTCTGAAGCCCGGGGAAAGATGTCAATGGAAAAGCCGATCGGGCGTAAGAAGTCGACGCGATGCGGCTAGTGGTTAGCTGCAGCGCCTTGTTCGGTCTGTATTGCCTTCCAAATTTGCTCCCCCGGTATACCTAGATATTCTGCAGCGTCTAACGCGCATGGAATAATCCAATAGGGACTATCTGGATCGAAAGGTGCTGAATGTCTTCCGAGATTGTAAAGGGTCTTTGCGCAGATCTCTTCAAATCTATATTGAGAAATTAATGCATGGTGTTGTGATTCTTGAGCTTTGATGCTTTTGGCTCGGATATGATCAAATAAGCCATGTGCTTTCTGCCAATGACCTCTATCTTCGCAAAATTGAACAATTATATCCAATGTCTCATAATCACTCGATTTTTCGCGAAGAATCAATGCAATATTCTGAATTGCCGTCGTGACGCTGCAGAAGCTTTTCATGAGTTAAGTGGCCGTACAGTGTATTAGACAGAAGAGAGGTGATAATGGCAGAGATCGAATTCGATGTATTCTGAAGCGGAAAAGATGTGAATGGGGAAGTCCGATCAGTCGTAAGAAGTCGTGCGATTCGGCTAGGGGTTGGCTGCTGCGACTTGTTCGGCTTTATTATTGTAGGTAGCCTCGATCCGGTAACCCTCTGGGTCTACGACAAAAGCCGCGTAGTAATGATCGCCATACTCGGAATGAAGGCCTGCGCCACCGTTATCGGTGCCGCCATGCTTTAATGCTTCAGAATGAAATTCCTCAATTGATTTGAGCGAAGTGGCTGAAAAGGCGATGTGAAATCCTCCAGGAGGAGGGGAGAAGGGTTTTGTCTGAAGTTTTAGGGCAAATTTATCTCCGCCAGTCGGATATCCATAACCCACGGCAGTTTCATCCGACCATACTCGGACATACCCTAATGGGCGAAGAACTGCATCGTAGAATTGGCTGGCGCGAACGATGTCAGCAACTGCGATGGAAAGGTGGTGCAGCATTTGTTTGATTTTAGCCGAACGCCAAGCTCAGCTACCTCGAACGTGGTCCCCGCTTCTGCAAAACTATAAATTGGCCTTCTTGCGACGGCGAGTAGCGAAACCTATGATCAAAAAAGTCGGCCAAACAACGAAACTAGGAAACCATGAAGACCACCAGCTGGCCGAAAATGGAATTGCAGCTGCTCGGTGAAAAACAAAGACCCCGATGATATTCAGAATTACTGAAATCAAGAATCCGGTAATGCCAATTGTCAGAAATGGATTCAGATGTTTCATGGTGGTGATAAAAGGGACGGTCGTAAGAAAGCGGCGCGATGCGGCTAGGGGTTAGCTGCAGTGCCTTGTTCGGCATTTAATGTTTTGCTAAATCCAATGAATTTAGCTGTAACCGTCTGAGAGAGTAATTTCGAGCTGTCATCGCTGAAATCTTGATAATGCTCCGATCCAGTCACTCTAAATAAAGCAAAGACTCCCTTGGAAATTTCCATTCCTTTGTGAAAACCTTCTGTGAAGAAATAATTAAGAACAACTAGTTGGGTAAAATCTCGAGTTCCAACCTTTTCTCCAAAGTCCACATTTTCACTCATGTGTAAAATGAAGGGATTGACCCCAACTCCCATATATTTCCCTGATCGTTCATCTTTGGGGCCGACAGCATCTGTCTCAATCTGATCAAATTCAGCTTTTAACTCTTTATCAGATAGCAAAAGTTTTCCGAATTTTGTGACGATTTGCTTTGTGTAATCGCCATTTCGAGTCAGTTCCGAATTTCCCTTATTGGGTGTGAGATTGATTACAATATCCTTCGCAGTAGAGACTTCGCTCATTGCTGCAAATAGAACTACGATTAAAAATATTTTCATTGCCGGATGCCCAGCTCTGCTACCTTGAACGGGCGCACAAGCTCTAGGAGGTATGTGAATGGAAAGCCAAGTCAATCGTAAGAAACCGGCGCGAGGCGACCAGGAATTAGATGCAGTGCCTTATGAGCCCAATGCTGTTTTTCCGGAAGAGTAGATATGCCGGGACCCCAAAAAAGCACAACCCTGTCAGCCAGAACATCAGGTAATGCAATCCTTGAGGGTGAAGGATGGGTACAAAGAGATTCAGTTGGCTGTGGGAAGACGGGAAGAGCATGCCAAGAATGGCAACTGCGCTGAAAAGGATGAAATAAAAGCTCGAAAGGAATAACGCACCCAATCGATGTTTAATGCTTCCGCGAACCAAAGAGACGCCAAACCAGATGACAAGAATAATTCCAATATCTACGGCATGGGAGTTCTTCTCTGGAGGCAGGTGAAATAACGAACTGAAAAAAGAAACCAATATCATGGAGACTGGTAAGGCCAGAAGAACACCTCCTGCAATGCGCCATGACGTCCATGGCTGGTAGATGCTCGATGATCGGGTGTTCATAAGGGGCTGACGAGGGTTGTACGGGGTGAATGGGATAATGGCAAATACGAATCCCGTCTATTCTGATTGTCGGGAGGATGACGTAGAGAGAGGGGAATTGCCGACTTCTGGATTGCACTTCCGGCTAGGCATTCCGATGAACACCTTTCGAGAGACTTTGCGATTCAAGCCTAAAGCCACCGGTTACAGCCTGGCTTCAGCCAGAGCGCGTTGCTCGACCTACTGCCTCCACTTCGAAAATGTTTTATGCTCCTGAAACTTATTCAATCCTTTCCCAATAGCGGTTCCCAGAAGTCCTCCAATGCCGCAGGAAACTAAAATGATTACTGCCGCGGCCACGGCAAAGATCCCGATACACAGGATGATTCGAGGGTTGAAGATGGGCAAATCAGGGCGGAAAATAAAAAGGATAAGTAAAGCTGCTCCTGCGAAGAGGCAGATTAATGTTCTTCGAGTTCTGCGCGATTCCTTGGAGATGGTGCTCTCAATCGACTGAATCGCGCGTGCGATCTCTGGAGGGATGTCGGTATTCATATTTTAATGGCCAAGCGCCGCACTCAAGTACCGGAACGTGGTCGCGCATGCAAGATCTGGGAATGATGGGAATGGAATACCGGAACGCAAGGTGCGTTCGGGATAGACTGCGTACACGCAGCCCAAAGGGTGACACGAGTGGAGCGGGAGAGTCAAAAGCCGACGGGCGTAAGAAACCGGTGAGATGTGGCTAGGGGTTAGCTGGAGCGCCTTATAAGGGGCGCATTTTTATTGAGCCAATACTCCGAACTCCAGTAATAAATTCTGCTCCCCAAATCTTCGCCTTTTACTGAATCCCACTTTTGGTGATCTTCTGAATTGCCCCAAGACAATAGTCGATCTGATTCAACGTTGATCGGTCTCCACAAGATATCGCGAATATCCGTGTCTTTGGGCCGTCGCACGTTCCGAGAAAAACGTTCTTCGGATACTCCGTATAAAATAAATGAAGCTTGTCCTGAGATTAATGATACCTTGTTTGCGCCTCCGCTCAAATCGGGAAATGCTAATTGAACCATGTCGTCTTCCCAAAAACATATCGGGCAAATGTCATAGGAACCTGGCCGATCAGGGAAAACTTTATAACCACAGCATGGACATGTATGCAGTTCAGTCATGAATTAATTGCCCTAACAGTGCATTAGACAGAGTGAATGTAATAGTGGTAAAGATCGGATTCCATCTATTCCGAGGCTCTGGGAGAGACGTGGACGGGAAAGGCCGATGGATAGCAAGAAATCAGCCCGAAACGGCCGGGAGGATAGTAGCACCGCCTTATTCGGCTTTTAGACATCGTTTTTGTTGGGCGATCCGAACTAGGTCTATCGCAACATCAAGATTAAAAAGTAACTCAGAGACAAAGGCTTCGGCCTGCTCTCCGGTAAAACTTTGATTCATTTGCTCTGATACAAACCCAGGACCACTTGCGCCTTTCACGCCGTAGTTGATCTTTAATGAATGGAGCTGCTCCCTGAGATCATTTACTTCTTTTTCATCTAAATCGCTTCTCCACATAAGCAAATAAGACGCTATGTGAACTGGAGAAAAGTCATAGGCATCTATTCCACAGCATTCTGGTACGCAAGCTGTCTGACATCGATCAATTAAATTGGAAAGCGGTACATCGAACTTCATAAATTATAGCCGGACACCATATTGGACGGAATGAATGTGACAGTGGCAAAGATCGGATTTTGTCTATCCTGAAGCGAAAAAATGTCAATAGGAAGTCGAGCAATTGTAAGAAACTGGCGCAATACGGCTAGGAATTAGGTGCCTCCTCCTGGTTGGTAAAAGGGGTCAGGAGAATATTCTTGCGGTTTTTGGGAACGGGAGGGGATATGCCGAGGCAGGTGAGAATCGGATCATTGTGCGGCGAAGTACTGTGTAATGGCGTGGAGATTCGATCTTCGAGGATGATGGAGACCCGGCGGATTGCCATGCTTGATGTAATGAATATCGCCGTCAGACGCAGCCAGTAATCGGCACAATGCGGCTAGGGGTTAGCTGCAATGCCATGTTCGGCGATTTTATGCACGACAACAGCAGTGCCGTAACACAGAACTTCTGTGGCAGAGCCTCGACTCACTACTTCTGATGCGTCATATCTAACTCCTAAAATTGCGTTTGCACCAAGTTTTTCTCCATGTGAAATCATTTCGTCATAAGCTTGTTGTCGGGCTTGTTCACACATTTCGGTATAAGCGCCAATGCGTCCACCAATGATATTTTTAACTCCGCCAATAA
>Ga0068856_100000227_pt1 | contig 61212 bp, 99 predicted proteins | sample KBSCornC62_FD_66595 | JGI IMG/M metagenome (GOLD analysis project Ga0068856, IMG submission 66595) | Corn rhizosphere microbial communities from Kellogg Biological Station, Michigan, USA - KBS Corn C6-2 | ecosystem: Host-associated > Plants > Roots > Rhizosphere > Soil ...
CCTCGCCCAAGCCGCCGCAGCGCTGCAAACCGCAGGGGCCGCGCTGGCCTCCGTCGCCTCGGCCCTCCCCGCGGCCTTGGACGCCGCGAAGGCCGCAGGCGCTGCTGCTGAGGACGCCGCGATTGGCGCCGATGTGGCGACCATCTCCGCCGCCACGACCCAGATCAGCGACGCCGTGGCCTCGATCAACGCCACCCTGAACCCGCCGGCGGCCTCCTGACCATGTTCTGCATCGAACCCTTCGTCGGCAAGCGCTTCGGAACCTGGGCCAAGTCCAGCGCGCGCTTCGCCACGAAGGATGAGGCCCAGAGCGAGATCGCCGGACTCAAGGCCGCTGAAAAGCGCGCCGACGCCTCGTCGTTCACCCGCCGCGTCACGGCGATATAGGGCGATATCATCCGATGTCAGGCGATATCGCAGATATCCCCAATATCTCGGATATCGGCACGGAGGCTCCGCCGAAAGCGAGGGCGTAAATGCCCGACGAAAAGCGCGCACGGGGCCGCCCGACGAAGTTCGAACAGAAGTTCGTTGACCAAGCTAGAAAGCTGGCGGCCCTCGGCGCCACAGACCGCGAAGTCGCCGATTTCTTCGAAGTCGATGAAGCGACGATCCATCGCTGGAAGCACAGCCACTCAGATTTTTGCGAGTCCTTAAAACTCGGCAAGGGTCCGGCCGATGATCGGGTCGAGCAATCCCTCTATCGCCGAGCCCTCGGCTACTCCCATGACGCCGTAAAGATCATCGTGGCCGGCGGAGAGATCCACGAGGTTCCGATCGTCGAGCACTACCCGCCCGACACGGCGGCGGCGATCTTCTGGCTGAAGAATAGGCGCCAGGATGAGTGGCGCGACAAACCGCCAGAAGCGCCCAAAGATGACCCAGCCGGCGTAGTCATCAATCGACATGGCGGGTTGCCCCCGAAGCCAGATGCCGTCGATTGATGTTCACCTTCCGGTTCCGCATGCCGATCAGCTCCGAGCCTATCACCTCTCTGAGGACGCCAGGGGAGGGGATTGGGCCAAGAACGCCGGAGGGCGGTTCAAAGTCGGGCGTTGCGGCCGGCGCTGGGGCAAGTCGACCCTTGGCGAGACATGGATTTGTGAAGGCGTCTTGGACGGGGAACCCACTGGCTGGTTCGCCCCGGATTACAAGACCCTAGCCGAGGTCCGGCAGGAGATTTTCGATCTCCTTGACCCGATCAAGGTCACATCGAACAAGACGGATGGGGTGATCCGTGCGCTTACGGATGGCCGGGTCGATTTCTGGTCTCTGGAAAATGAACGCGCCGGCCGGTCGCGGAAATACAAGCGGGTCGTTATCGATGAGGCGGCCTTCACCAATCCGAACATGATGGAGATTTGGGAGCGGTCGATCAAGCCGACCCTCCTAGATCTCGACGGCGAAGCCCTGGTGATCTCGAACACCAATGGCGTCGACACTGACAATTTCCTCTGGCGTCTATGCAATCAGCCAGAGCACGGTTTCATAGAGTTCCACGCGCCAAGTTGGGCGAATCCACTGATCCCGGCGCGACGCCGCAAGGAGACCGATGCGGATTGGAAGATCCGCCAACAGGCTGTCTTCGACGATCTTCGGGCCAGGGAGCACCCCCTGGTGTTCGCCCAGGAGTATGCCGCCGAGTTCGTCGACTGGTCTGGGGTGGCCTTCTTCGAGTTGTCCAGGATGCTGGATCGGGAAGGGCGCCCGGTCGAGATCCCGGTTCGATGTGATGCCGTCTTCGCCGTTGCGGACACGGCGACCAAGACCGGATCGGCCAATGATGGGACTGGCCTGACGTATTGGGCCTTTGCTCAACATGGCGGAGTTGGCGGGACGCCGATCCTGATTCTCCTGGATTGGGACCTGGTTCAAATCGAAGGGGCCATGCTCGAGGTATGGCTCCCGGGGGTCATTGAAAATCTCGAAGGATGGGCGCGCCGTTGCTCGGCTCGAGCGGGATCGCTCGGGGTTCATATCGAGAACAAGAACAGCGGCGAGATACTGCTCCAGCAGGCGGCGAACAGAAACCTTCTGGCCCATCCGATTGAGTCCAGACTCACGGCCATGGGCAAAGACGAGCGGGCGATCAGCGTCAGCGGTTATGTCTACCGCGGCGAGGTCAAGATCAGCTCTGAGGCCTATCACAAGGTATCGACCTTTAAGGGCGTCACTCGAAACCACTTGATCAGCCAAGTCACCGGCTTCCGCGTCGGTGACAAGGACGCGGCGAAGCGGGCCGACGACCTCTTCGATTCATGGTGCTACGGCGTAGCGCTTTCACTCGGCAATGCGGGAGGGTTCTGATGTCTCGACGTCGCAGCCTTCTCTCCGGCGCCTCGCTGCAGGTCTTGTTCTGGCCAGTTCAGGCGGCGCGAGTCGAGGATGACGTCACGCCATGGCTGGTGAAGGTCTGAGATGGCCGAAATAAACCTCGGCGGAGCGACGCTCGGGAACGCCCTATCCGAGCTTCTGACCTGCGCCGACATCCAGCCCGGCGACATGCCGAGCTACCAAGTCTGCAAGACCATCTACAGCGCCCATCCGCTGGGCGCAAAGATCGCCGACTTCCCGATCGCCATGGCCCAGAGCCAGGAAAAGATCATCGCCATTCCCAAGGGCCCCGAGGAGCGCCTGAAGGAAGCCTATGACGCGGAATGGGCCGCGATCGGGGCGGACAAGCATATCTTCAACTGCGCCCGTCTGGCTCGGATCTACGGCGTCGCCTCGATCGCCATGCTGGTTGACGGTAAGGCCACGGACGCCGAGATCGACTACGCCGAACTCTATAAGGCCAAGATCGGCTTCAACGTCTTCGACCCTCTGAACACCTCGGGCTCCCTGGTCCTGGACCAGAATCCGAACAACATCGATTTCCAGAAGGTCCAGGGCATCTCAGTCCAGGGCAAGCGCTATCATCGGTCCAGGACGGTGAGCCTGCTCAACGAAGACCCGCTCTATATCGAATACACCACCTCGGCCTTCGGCTATGTCGGCCGAAGCGTCTATCAGCGGGCGCTGTTCCAGCTGAAATCCTACATCAACACCTTAGTCACCGACGACCTGATCTCCCTCAAGGCCGGGGTTCTGGTCGCCAAGATCAAGCAACCCTCCTCGGCGATCTCCAGACTGGCCGCCGGCGCCATGGGCCAGAAGCGCGAGATCGTCAAAGAAGCCCAGACCGGGAATGTGATCTCGATCTCGACCGAGGAGGATATCGAGGTCCTCAACCTTCAGAACCTGGATGGCGCCTATGGCATGGCGCGCAAGAACATCCTGGAGAACATCGCCTCCGCCGCCTCGACCCCGGCCAAGATCCTGCTCGCCGAGACCTTCGCCGAGGGGTTCGGGGAGGGGACCGAGGACGCGAAACACGTCGCCCAGTTCGTGGACCGAATCCGGATCTGGATGGACCCGCTCTACGACTATTTCGAGAAGATCGTCCGCCACCGGGCCTGGAACCCGGAATTCTACGCCACGATTCAGAAGGAATACCCGGACTACGCCGGCGTCGACTACAACACCGCCTTCTATGACTGGGTGAACAGCTTCTCGTCGAAGTGGCCATCGCTGCTGGACGATCCGGAATCGGAAACCGACGCCGAGGATGTATCCCTCAAGGCCTTGATCGCGGCTGTCGAAGTCCTGGAGCCAATGCTGGATCCGGACAACAAGGCTACCTTGGTCCAGTGGTTCGCCGACAACCTGAACGCCAAGAAGATCCTGTTCTCGTCGCCTCTGCTTCTGGATTATGAGGCGCTTCGGGACTATGTTCCGCCTCAGATGCAGGCCCCAAAAGAACCTGAAGCCCCGGAGCCGTTCTCCTCGCGAGACAGCGCCGTCCTGAAGCTGCCACGCCATGGCCGCTGAAGCCGATATTCAGGCCCACCTCAACGCTGCGGCCCAGCACTCCGAAGAGGCTGTGCTGGCCCAGCGGGAATTCCAGGTCGCCTGTCAGTTCGGAGAGTTCCGGCGGGCCGAGGAGGCGAGGCTCAAGGCTGTGACTCACTTTGAGGCCTGCCTCGACGCCTTCATGCGCGCCCACCGGATCGTGATCGCGCTGCGCCATGGCCCGTAAGCCGTCCTACCAGGAGGTCTTGACCGAGGCCGTGGCGGACCTCAGCGCCAACGGCTACGACAGCGCCGAGCGCCTGGCCTATTGGGAACGCCGGCTCCGCGAGGCGGCCGAGACCTCGTTGCTCCCCCTCCAGGAGATGGAGCGGTTGCTGCGGGAGGCCCTGGCGGCGAGCTACAAGCGCCTGATCGAAGACGGCGCGATCTATAAGCACCATCCCGGGGTCTCCCGCTTCACTGTCGAGAGGCTGAAGCCGGAACTGCGGGCCGAACTGAACCGGCGCATCCTGGCCAACGCCCAGCTGATCAAGCTGAACCGCCGGGAAGCCATTGAGAAGACGGTGCAGCGGTTCTCAGGCTGGGGGACTTCGATCCCGGCCGGCGGCTCCGAGACCGTGGACAGGCGCGAGGAAAAGGCCCGGATCGGAAAGGCGCTGCGCAGCCTGCCGTTCGAGGAACGTAGAGTCCTGATCGACCAGTCCCATAAGCTGGTCGCATCGCTGAACGAGACCATCGCGCGGGGTGGCGGCGCCTTGGGCTTGGTCTGGCGTTCTCACTGGCGCCAGCCGGGCTATAACTACCGCATCGACCACAAGGAGCGCGACGGCCATTTCTACATGCTCCGCGGCAACTGGGCTCAGGAGCAAGGCCTCGTGAAGGTCGGGCCGGACGGCTATTACGAAAGCATCACCGCAGTCGGCCAGGAGCCGTTCTGCAGGTGCTTTGCGACCTGGATCTACAATCTCAGGGACGTTCCTGAGGGATGCGTGACGGTCAAGGGGAAGGCTGCCCTATCGGAGGCGAGGGCCAAGATCGCGGCGATGGCTTAGATCGGGAACCTCAACGCATGCAGCGTCGGCGCGGCGGACGAAGACCCAGCCGGGAAGAACCTGCGCCACTAAATCCGGCGACGATCCAAGAGCGCCAAAACTGTTCGGTTGTCCCCACTCAGCCGCCACCCGATATGGCGCGCTATGCTGAGGATCGGTGCACCTCAACGCAGCACCGGGCTTTGTGGCTTGGGTGATCAGAAGGGCGGCGGCGAGAGCGGTGATCATTTCGATTCCTTCGGCCCCTCAAGTTCGGCGGCCGTGAAGGGCTTGTGGTCCCAGCTGATTTTCCAGACGTGGCCGCACTCATTGATCCAGGCGCAGATTGCGTAGGCTTCGGTTTCGTCCGGAAGAATGAAGTCGCCCGTTTGGATGACGGGCGCGCGCATGTGACCGATCCAGTTTGAGCCGCCCATATTGAAGCATTCAGCCGGCGATCGCGGGGCTTGAGAAATAAGACGCACAACTCCAGTTTGGCCGGGGCCGCACATTGGGCCTGGAAGGCATACGGCATTCATTTCTTTCCCTTTCCGGGCTTGAGGCGGGAACCTGGGGGAATCGGTTGAGGCCCTGTTGGGATGGATAGGCCCTCGCGCTTAGCCTCAGGGGCGCGCGCGGTGATCTTGGCGGGCGGCTTTCGAATGGCTGCCGCGGTCTGAGGCAGACGGTCGCCCTCGACCAACTCCGCCAGCCGGTTACGGATATAGGCCACACGGGGAATTTCTCCGCGCAACTCATCGATCCGGGCCAGTAGCTCGGCTTCGATACGGATTAGAACCGGCGTCATCTTGGTCATGACGCGATATTATCCGATATCGCGTGATATCGCAACGAAAGGAGCCGAGATGCCGCTTGAATCCGGTTCCTCACAGGCTGTGATTTCGCGGAATATCGCGACTGAGGTGAAGGCGGGGCACCCGGTCAAGCAAGCGGCGGCCATCGCCTATTCGAAAGCCCGCGGTGACGCCTCCCCGGGCGAGCCTGTCGCGGCATCCACTCAGGCCCCCATCCGAGCCGCTGGGATCATGTTCGTCTGCCCCGATGGTCGGGCGCTGTTTCTGAAGCGCGGCGATGGCAGTTCCAATCCGCGTCAATGGGCATGGCCTGGCGGCAAGATCGAAGACGGAGAGACCTCGGCGGCGGCGGCGATCCGGGAAACCCTGGAAGAGACCGGAATCACGGTCGATCCCGACCAGATCACGCCCCATACCCGCCAGATCGCCAATGCAGAGATCGGAGCGGGCACGGACGCTACGATAGCGGCCGGCGCCAGCCCCGCCCCAGTGGAGGAGTTGGCGCCGGCGTCGGCTGAATTGCCGGCGACCGATTCCGTGGTGGTTCCTGGGCTGAGGGTCGATTTCGAGACCTTCCTCTGCAGGGTCAAGGAGCCGTTCATCCCGACCCTGTGTGAAGAACACACCGGCTGGGCCTGGGCCTCGCTGGGTCAGCCCCCGGAGCCGCTGCATCCCGGAGCCCGGGTGGCCATCGCAAGACTGAACGCCAACGAGCTCGATGTCGCCCGCATGATTGCTCAGGGCGATCTGACCAGTCCGCAGCCCTACAAGAACATGATGTTGTGGGCGATCCGGATCACGGGGACGGGGGTCAGCTACCGGCCCAGCGTCGACGAGTTCGTGGTTCGCGATCCCGCCGACTATCTGAATGACGAGTTCCTGGCCCGCTGCAATGGCCTACCGGTGATCCTGGAGCATCCGAACCGGCCGGTGATGAATTCCAAGGACTTCAAGGACCGCATCGTCGGAACCGTGTTCCTGCCCTATCTCCGGATGGACCTCGGCGAGGTCTGGGCCGTAGCTAAGATCTACGACAACCACGCCAATTCGCTGCTGCTGTCCCGCGAGGCCTCGACGTCGCCGTGTGTCGCCTGGGGCCGGGAAAAGGCTGGTCAGCGCTTTGTCGATGACCAGGGCCGCAAGATCCTGGTCGAGAACGATCCGGCGCTGCTGGACCACATCGCGATTCTGCCCGTGGACGACGACGGGGAGGGCGGCGCCGGCGTCTGGGACAAGGGCGGACCCCTGACTGGGGTGGACCAGACCGGCGCCGAGATCGCGGCGGCCGACGCCGTGACTGCTGTTCCCGCCCAACCCAAGGGCCTCGACGCAGCGAAACTCGATCGCCTCGCCAGGACCGTGACCCTGCTGAGCATCCGCGCCAGCAACCTCGTCGCCACGCACTAGACCCGTTTCCGAGCCATCCCTCGCCGCGCGCGCCGGTCGATTGGGAGCTGACACCGAGCGCGCGCCAACCCAGAACCACTGTGACGGAGATCCCGGGCATGACCGAGGAAGAACGTAAGGCGGCCGACAAGGCTCGCATGGACGCCGAGGGCGAAAAGCTCGACAAGGTGCTTTCCGCGCTTGATGGCCTCTGCGCCCGCATGGACGCCATGGAGGCCGACAAGGCGCGTCGTGACGCCGAAGCGGAAAAGGCCGCCAAGGACGCCTCGAAAAAGGACGATGGCGAGCCGGAAGACAAGGACAAGCCGGAACGCGTCGCCGCCGACGCCCGCAAGGACAACGAGGAAGACATCCAGCGCGCGAAGGCCGACGCCGAGGAGGCCAAGAAGGAAGCCGAGGAAGCCAAGGCCGATGCGGCTTCGGTGCGCCAGATGATCGCCGATCTCCAGAGCCAGTTGCCGAAGCAGATCTCCGATCAGGACTATGCCGCCCTGGCTGACGCCCAGGCCAAGGCCGATCGGACCTATCAGGCCTTTGGTGACAGCGCCCCTCGGCCCCTGAACGGCGAAACCGTGGCCGGCTACGAGAAGCGGGTGATCAACGACCTGAAGCGCCACAGCGCCCGCTGGAAAGACGCCGACATCTACGCCCTGCAAGACAGCGTCCTGCAGATCGCCAAGTCCGACGTCTATTCCGACGCCATGGCCGCCGCTCGCCGTCCCTCCGACCTGGGTCCGGGGATGCTGCGTCCGGTCTACAAGACCAACGAACTCACCGGCACCCGCATCATCGAGTTCGTCGGCAACGGCACCTTCATCGGCGGCATGAAGCGGCCTTCGGCCCGGGTCAAGTCGATCGAGGCCCGCAAGCCGCTTCAGTAATCATCTCCGCGGGTCCGGCCTTCCGGGCTCGCACCTCTCTTCTAGCCCGGAAGGCAATCATTCATGAGCGCTCAAATCTCGTTCAATCCCCAGCTGCAAACCAATGCGGCTGGTTCGTTCAATGCGGAAGCCAGCGGCTATATCCAGGGCATGGCCCTGGATGATCCGGCGGCCCGCTTCAATCTCGCCGGCGGCACCGTCTCCTCGAGCGAAACGGTCCCGATGTGGGGCGGCCTCGGCATCTGCGAAAACGTCGACGGCGCCACGGGCGCCCCGCACAAGACCCTCGGGTCGGTCCTGACCCGGGCCACCTCGATCGGCAACACCGGGACCGCCGGGCAATTGACCGGGTTTTCGGTGTTCAACCAAGCCCACGGCATGGTCACCAGCCCGCAGTCGCCGGTTCCCCTCGCCGGGACCGGGATGCAGGTCAACTTCTACCGCCTCGGTTCCGGCATCCGCATCCCGGTGCCCTGCGCCGCCGGCCTAACCTCGCTGCAAGGCTCGCCAGTCAATCAGCGCGTCTCCTGGGACTTCGTGAACCAGGAACTGGTCCCCTACACCCCGGCCTATAGCGCCGCGACCATCACCGGGGCGACCTGGGCTTCCACCGCCGGCGGCGAAACCACCTTCGCGGTCGGAACCGATCTCTCGGCGGTCCTGGCGGCCGGATCCGTGATCGACGTCTCCGGCGTGGTTTCCACCGGGGGCACCGGCGCCGGCTACAACGGCAATTTCGTCGTGGTCTCCGTGACCTCGACCACCATTGTCGTCTACCAGCCCTCCGCCTCCAGCCCCGGCACCTATAGCAGCGGCGGCACGGTCGCGGCCGGCGGCGGCGCCCTGCCGGTCAAGGTGCTCGACTTCAACATCGGCAACTCCATGACGGTCTCCTACAACGCCACGACCGGCTTTGCGACATGGAACCGGAGCGGGAACACGGCCCTGATCCTGCTCGCCTCGTTCAGCGCCTAAACCCAGATCTGAGAGCACAACACCATGCCCTTCAACGCCAATGCGTTCGTGACGGTCAATCCGTCCTTCATCATGCCCGAGATCCTGCTGCCCTATTCGCAGGCCTCCGGCGCTTTCGATCTCCTGCCCACCGGGGAACCCCTGGTCCGGCTCGGCGACGGCGATCTCTACGCCTACATCAAGCGGGCGGATATCCGCACCCGCATGGCGTCCGGCACGGCGGCCTACAACATGCTGCCGAGCGTCGACATCACCATGAGCCAGATCTCGACCCCGACCTATCTGCAACGGGTCCGGGCCGAATACGACCACCACGACACCGCCGCCGCCGGCAACTGGGGTGTCAGCATCGTCGAGGCTAATCGTCTCGGCATGCGCCAGGGCCATTTCCAACTGGCCCGCTCCTCGCTGCTCTACGGGATGAACCCGGCGAACGGCGAGGGCCTGGCCAACACCGCGGGGGCGACGAGCCTGAACCTGCCGGCGGACCCGAACGGCAATACGTCCGTGGTCACCTATGATAACGGCTATATGGCGTTCTTCCTGAACAGCCAGATCCAGGGCATCAAGACCCGGACCAACCAACTCGGCATCGGCCGGAAATTCACGATCCTGGGCCCGCAACGCGTGCTCGGCACCTTCGAATATTCCGTGGTGCAGCTGGTCCAGTTCCAGCGCGTCGGCGCCGGCGTCACCTCAACCGCCGGGGTGGTCAAGGACGTCGCCGAATGGAACGACGACGAGATCACCTGGGCCTATGATGATACCCTGATCGGGCAGGGCGCCAACGGCACCGATCTGGTCATCATCGTCATGCCGGAAGTGGCCAAGCCGGACGGCGGCGACTGGAACACCAACGAGTTCGCCAAGCTGGCCCCCGGCCTGGAAGCCTGCACCCTGCAACTGGCGGACATGGCCGCGCCGCGCGAAATCCCGGTCCCCCTGGCCGGCGGCGCCATCGACGTCCTCTCCGAACTGCGGGTAACCCCGGGTTGGGGCGTCAGGCCTGAGGCGGTCAGCCTGATCTCGATGCTTTACCAGTAAGACCCAAACTTAACCGGCGGCGCCGTGCCGCCAAACCGGAGACCGACATGGTTCAACTGTTCATCGCCAACGCGACGGCCCAGCGCCACGCCTTCATGTATTATGTTCCGGATGACGACGGGGGACGGCCCAGTCGCGGCGTCCTGCCGCGGACACAATACATCGCTGCTGGCGGTCAGGAAAAGATCTCGGGCGACCTCTCGACGGCCCAACTCCAGGCCATCGTCGACCAACATCAGCCCTATGGCCTGATCGACGTCAACGAGATCGATCGCACCAAGGAATTCCGAGGGCTCTGCTATTCCTGGGACAAGCCGGTTTCGTCCGCCCGGCTGGCCCAGTTGATGACCCACAACATCGATGTCCTCGATGAGCGCGGCCGCAAGATGCGCGAACTCGCCGCCGTCTCAGTCTCCAACAACATGGAGACCCACATGCAGGAAAACCGCATGCCGGGGGAACTGAAGAAGGTCGAGATGGAGATCACTGAGGTGCGCACCGATCGCTCCGACAGCGACGAGACGGCGCCCCAGCGGGTCCGGGTCGCGCGGGAAAATCCCGAGGGCCGCCGCGGTCCCGGCCGGCCGCGCAAGGCCGCATAGGTGAACTACACCCCGACGCTTGCCGGGTTCCTGGCCTGGGTGCGCTCCGCCATGGGCGTGCCAACCTCGGCCCTGGCGGATGATTCGGTCTATCTCGGCTATGCCTTCGACGTCGCCCTGGCCCTGGTCAACCTCCAGATCCAGACCTCGGACGACACCGGCGGCCTGATCTACATGCTGGCGGTCTATAACCTCGGCGGTGACAACCTCGTCAACTGGGCGCAGGACGTCCCGCCCTCCACCTATTGGGCCGATCTCCGGGACAAGATGGATATCCTGGACTTCTTCCCCGGGGTGGTGTCGGCGACCGGGGATCAGGGAACCTCGACCTCGATCCAGGTCATCGAGAACCTGAAAAACCTGGTGCTCGGCGATCTCCAGAACCTGAAGACCCCTTGGGGCCGGCAGTATCTGAACTTCGCGATGCAGCTTGGGACCGGCTGGGGGATCAGTTGACCCTGACCCTCCATCTCGGGGTCGTGGAACAGCCCTACAACGACCCTGAGGGCACGACCACGGGAGATGTCGCCGAGATCCTGGAAGCCCGCTACGGGGTCATGCAGGCCTTCGTCAACGCCCATCGGGCCGACATCGCCAATGACCTCGCCGAGGGCGTCGCCGGGGCGCTGGAGACGGTCCTGGCGGGCGGCCCGATGAGCAACACCGATCCGTTCGCTGCGGGGCTGGCGAAGGTGGAGCAGCGGTTCAAGGACTTCCTCAGTTCCGGCGAGATCGAGGCCTGGGGCGTTCCCGGGGTTCCCACTGAGGCCTCGATCAAGCGCCGCTCCGCTAGGTTCAAGGCCGGCAAGTCTGATCGGCCGAGACCCTCCTTCATCGACACCGGCCTCTACGAAGCCAGTTTCAAGGCCTGGATCGATTCCGGCGCCTGGATGGATGCGGTTCGGGATGCGGCGCAAGCCGGCGGCGGAGCAGCCTAGATGGTCACCGCAACCGAGGCCACCGGAGCCCGAAACCAATATGGCTCGGTGCTCTCCGCCGGGCTGACGACGCTTTCGCTCAACCAGGTCATCACCTTCACCCGTTACGTCCGGGTGGTGCTGCCCCTGGATGGGTCGGCCTTCTGGGTCCGGGCTGACCTGCTCAGTCCCTCGGCCCTGCTCAACGCCACGGCGTTCAACACCACCCCGTTCAGCGCGGCACAGAAGATCCTGACCCCGGCGCCGACGGAGCAGGTCCAAGGCTCGCTGCACTACAGCACGATCCAGAACCAGGACGAGAACGAAGGCTTCTCCATCAATCGGGTCGTCTTCACCTCCAAGACTGAGGTCGAGGCCCTGAATGCGATTGCGCCGAACACGCTGTTCATCGGCGAGTTCGACGGCCTCCGCTTCGCTTTCTCCCGCCGCTCGATGCTGTATCGCCAGGCCGAGGTCTATCACTACGAGGGCGATGCGGTTTACCCGGCCCTGGCGACGCAACTGATCGATTCCGTCGATCAACTCGCTTCGCGGGATGTCGTGGTCTCAAACTCGCTGCCGGTCTGGCTTTCGCTCAACGCGCTATGCCCGATGTATCCGAGCTACCTGATCCCGGAGGATATCGATCCGCCCTGGTGCTCGGTGCACATCCCCCCGGAGCAGACCGGGCCGCTCCAGGCTGTGCCTTATCTGGACCCGACCCAGTCGCATTACCAGCTGACCCGGGACCGGGTGAAGCTCACTACCTATGGGCTTCGCAACTACAACATCATGGACCTCCTCGACTACGTCATGGCGCAGTTCGAGAACGACAGTTTCGCGCTCGGCCTGATGTCGCTGGGCTCCTGGCGCGATGAGAAGCGGACGCAGACCGAACTCAATGTCCTGGCCCAGAAGAAGACCATCGAATTCGAGGTTTCCTACTACCAGGCCCGCGTCCGCGACATCGCCCAGCAGTTCCTCCTGTCCTGCATTCCAACCTTCTACATCGCCAACTGAGGTCTTCACCGATGCCCCAATCCCCGCTCGCTCTGCTGATGCAGAACGTCAATTCCAAGGCGTTCCAAAACGTGTTCGGCGGCGCCGAGCAGGAAATGTTCGTCGGCCAACGCCACGGCGCCCTTTATGAGCCGGCCTATCATGGCGTCATGGGCATGGGGGCCAATGTCCTCACCACCCCAGTGACCACGACCGTGGGCCTCGCCACCACCTATGTGGGTCTTTGCCTCTCCAACCCGGCGGCCAGCACCAAGAACCTCGTGCTCCAGAATGTTTCCGGGGCCTTCGTTGTCGCCCCCTCCACGATCACCACCATCGGCCTGATCGTTGGGTATGCTGCGGCGGGCGTCGTCACCCACACCACGGCCCTTACCCCCCAGGGCACCGTCGTCGGCGCCGGCGCGACCCTCCAGGCCAAACTCGACAGCGCCTGTACTCTGGTCGGAACCCCGGCCTGGGCCCGCGTCCTCGGCCAGGCCCCCACGGCGACGACCTCGTTCTCGTTCTCGGCCGACATCAACGGCTCCATCGTCATCCCGCCCGGCGGCTATGTCGCCATTGGCACCAACATCGCCGGCCCGACCTCGGGCTTCGCCGGCTCGATGCTGTGGGAAGAGGTCGCGCCGTAATCGATCCCGCGGCGCTGACCCCAACACTCAATCAATGACGAGGACGCCAGCATGGTGAACCCGATAGTCACGGTGAACGTCTCCGTCACGCAGGCGCCGGCCCCGAGCCTGCTCCAGCGCACCGGGGCGATGATCTCCCAGGGGGGGACCACCAAGGCCGCCCAGAGCCTGACCCTGCTTACCCAACTCTCCGACCTGACCAATATCCTGGCGGGGTCGAAGGCGATCACGTCCATGACCTGGTCCGGCAGTGTGGTGACGGTCACGACCACGTCTCCCCACGGCTGGACCAATGGGGACACGATCGGGGTGACCATCGCCGGCGTGACCCCCTCGGGATACAATGGCAGCTTCACCGCGACGATCACCGGCACGTCGACCTTCACCTATCCCCTGGCGAGCAATCCTGGCTCCGTCACGGTTCAGGGCAATGTCACCGATGCTGATGTCGCCGAACTCCTGGCCATGGGCACGACCTTCTTCGCCCAGCCGACGCAACAGAGCGTCTATGTTCTGGAACTCGGAGCCGGAAGTCCGGATGAAGGCGTCACAGGCCTCACGACCTTCCTGACCGCCAATCCGGCAACGATCTATTCCTTCCTGGTTCCGCGGGAGTGGGACAATGACACCAACTTCATCACCCTCGCCCGCAACAACGACACCCCAAGCTCGAAACTTTACTTCTTCGTCACAACAACCGTGGCCAATCGGGCGGTCTATGCCGGCATCAAGTCAGTTCTGGCCCTGGTTGAGGCCCCAGCGATCCCCGTGACGGAATTCTCCCTGGCCGCGGTCTGGGCCGTGACCTTGGGCTACAATCCGACCAGCACCAACCGTGTCCCCCCGCTGGCCTTCGCCTATGTCTACGGCGTCACGGCCTATCCCCTGGCCGGCAACTCGACCACGCTGACCCAATTGGCGACGGCGAACGTCAGCTACGTGACGACAGGGGCCGAGGGCGGGATCTCCAACACCATCGTCAAATACGGCCACACCGCAGACGGCAATCCGTTCAATTATTGGTATTCGGCGGACTGGGCGCAACTCAACGTCGACCTGAACCTCTCCAACGAGGTGATCAACGGCTCGAACTCGACCCTGGCCCCGCTCTACTACAATCAGCAGGGCATCAACCGGCTTCAGAACCGGGCGGCGCAGACCTTCGGCCAGGCAATCACCAATGGCCTCGCCTTGGGGCAGGTCGTGCTGACCCAACTGCCGGCGGCCACCTTCGCTGCGAACTTCGCCGCAGGGCTCTACAACGGACAACTGGCGATCAACGCCGAGCCGTTCACGGTCTACACCGCCGAGAACCCCTCGGACTACGCCATCGGCAAATACGGCGGTCTCGCTGCGGTCTACACCCCGCTGCGGGGCTTCGAGGCGATCTTCTTCAATCTCAACGTCACCAACTTCGCCTAAGAGGGGTAAGACACCATGGCCGCCAACCCTCTAATCAACCAGGGGGTATTGAATCGCGTCCGCGGTTCGGTGCTCTTTATCGACAATCCCCAACTCAACGTCTCGGCGCCGTTCCTGGGCAAGCAGGGGATTTCCACGGCCCCCGAGGGCGATGTCGCCGGCTATATCGGCACCATGACCGGGGCGGTTCCGTCACCGGAGCCCTATCTGATCATGACCGTGTCGCTGCATCTGCTGAAGACGCAGAGCTTCGGCGATCTCTGGAAGCAGCAGATCGAGACCCAGGCCATCATCGGCGACTTGACCGTCTATCCCGACGCCGCGACGCTCTCGAACTACGTATATACGAACTGCACCATCAAGTCGTTCGGGGAACTGAACTTCGCTGGGGAAGATCCCAGCTACATGGTGACCTTGCAGGGCACCTACAACATCAACAGCGCCATGTTCGACCTGAACTAAACCTCAACTCCGGAAAGGAGATCTTCCCGTGACGAAGATCGACGCCCGGCTCAATCTCGTCGTTCCCGTGGAGCGAGAGACCGGGCCGCTCTATGTCTATGCGCTGCCGCTTTCCAGGGCGGCGTTCGACGCCAACTTCCTGCTGATCTCCAAGACCTTCGCCGCGCTCTACCAGGAAGGCCTCAGCTTCGTCGCCGGCGGCCGGGTCGGCGGCCTGATGCTGCGCCAGGTCGCCCGGGACATGAAACAGCCGGAAGCGGCCGACGCCCTGCTCTCGGAACTGCGCCGGACCGCTTCAGCCGTCCTGCTGGTCGACGGCAAATGGACCCCGATCCCGCTGGAGGACGCCCTGAACAAGGGGGTTCTAGATCCAGAGGATGCGGCGGAGGTCGAGGGGGCGATGACTTTTTTTATGGTCGCCTCTGCCATGCACAAAAGGTCCCAGCTGGCCTCGATCCTGGAGGGGATGGCTGGACTGTGGGGAGCGCAGATCACGTCATCGCCGCTCTCGGACCTGATCGCTTCCTTGCCGGCGTCGACACCGCCCGGCCATGGTGGGCGGAAGGCGACTCAGTCGTCCATTCCATCCTGACTTGGGCGTCCTGCGAGGGCTTCGGGGCCTGGGCGAGGTCGCACGATCTCGACTGGCCCGACGCCGCATCCTACCGAAACCGATATCTGATCGCGGCGCTGAGGAGGCTTTGACGTGGCAAAAAGCATCCTCGAGATCGATGTCCAGTCGGACAAGTTTCAGGCCTTCATCGCCCAGTTCCAGAAATACCAGTCCGCGGTCAAGGCGATGCCGGCGGCTTGGGGGAAGGTTGGCGAGAAGGCCGAGGGAACCGCAGAGGTCTTCGGCGACATGGTCGCGGCCATGGTGGCGATCAATGCTCATTCCGTCGCGGAGGAGCAGAGCCTGAAGAACCAGGCCAAGATCATCTCCCAACTGGTCAACCTGGACAAGCAGCGCAACGCCGAGGCCAAGAAACTGGCCCAGACCACGGCGACTATCGGCAAGAACGTGGCCGGCGCCGCAGTCAGCCTGGTGAAGTGGATCGGCATCGGCGGGATCTTGTCGGGTCTAGCCGGGGCAGGGGGGCTGTGGGGCCTGGACAGCCTCGCCAACACCGTTGGCGCCGGGCGGCGCTCCGCCCAAGGCCTCGGGGTCACCTCGGCCCAGCAGCAGGCCTTCGGGATCAACTTCAACCGCTATATCGACGCCAATTCGAACCTGCAGAATGTCGCCGGGGCGCAGAGCGACTATTCCAGACGCTGGGCCTTCTCCGCCATGGGGGTCAATCCCAATGGCCGTGATCCCGCTTCGTTGGCCGCGGAAATGGCGATCAAGGCGAAGCAGATCTTCGACCGCGGCGACCAGTCCCAGCAGTCGGCGCAGGCCCATGGCTTGCTCGAATTCTACACCATGGACGAGCTGCGCCGGCTGCATAACGTCTCGATGAAGGAACTTCGCGACGCCGAGGCCGGCTATGGCGGCGATATCAAGAATGGGCTCACGGAGAAGACCCAAAAGGCCTGGCAGGACTTCAGCGTTTCGATGACGCGCGCCGGCTGGAAAATTCAGAATGTCTTCGTCGACGCCCTGACCCCTCTGGTTCCCTCCCTGGGCCGCTTCGCCGATGATCTCGCGGAGGCGGTGAAGATCTTTCTCCAAAATCCCCACCTGAAACAATGGATGGATGACCTTGGGGAAGGCCTGAAACAGGCCGCCGCCTATCTCGGCTCCGACAAGTTCCAGAGCGACGTCAAGACCTTCGCCGGCGATTTCGCCATTGTCTGTGAAAAGATCGTGGCCGGCCTGAAGTGGCTGCATATCATTCCCTCAGGCGCCGCCGATCCCTCTGCGCCGGCGACAGCCGCCGAGGCGAAGTCTGCGATCCAGGCCGGCGAGCGGGCCCGCGGCGGCTGGCTCGGACAGTCGCTCTATGACATCTCGCCGTTCACGAAGAAAATCCCGGTGTCAGGGGCAGAAATCCAGGCCGCCAACACCTTCGCCGCGCTGGGGTGGGACAAGAACCAGGCCGCCGGCATTGGGGCCAATCTTCAGGCCGAGAGCGGCCTCAACCCCTTCGCGACCGGCGATCATGGCCAAGCCTACGGAATCGCCCAGTGGCATAAGGATCGGCAGGCCGAATATGAAAAACTGTTCGGCCACACCATGCAGTCGGTTCGCGACTACAATCAGGCCCTGAGGGAACAGGAACAATTCGTTCAATACGAATTGACCAAAGGCATGCGCCGCCATGCCGGCGATATCCTGCGCGCCGCCAAGACCGCAGCCCAGGCTGGCGATGCAGTCTCGCGCTATTACGAGAGCCCGAAGGACACCAATGGCGCCGCAGCGGCTCGCGCCGCGAATGCGCAAAAGGTCGTGGTCCAGGTCAATAACGCCGCGGGCTCCGGCCTCGCCGTGCAGGCCTCGCAGCTCCCCCAATGAGTGGCGGCCTTGCTCAGTTCAAGCTGGCCTTCCAGGTCAGCCCGATCATCTTGACCGGCGGCATCGCCTCCAACGTGCCGGGCGGCATGATCCCGATCATCTCGCTGACCCAAAGCCAGGACTTCGACACCGGGCTTCTGTCCGGCAGTTCCGACATCAACCTCGATGACTTCTTCGCCCACTTCAACCCGATAGCCGGCGGAACCCTGATCGACCTCCAGGTCGCCCACTATCCGTTCGCAAACAGCCAAACCGCGGCGAATGCGACCGTGGCTCAGCCGCTGCGGATCTCGCTGTTGATGGTCGCGCCGGCCCGGAATGCCGGCGATTACAGCAACAAACTCAGTGTGATGAGTTCGCTGCAGAACTCGCTGAACCAGCACATCAATCAGGGCGGCACCTTCACCGTCGCGACCCCGGCCTTCCTCTACACCGATTGCGTGCTCACCGGCCTCAGGGACGTCACCTCAGGCGGTGGCAGACAATATCAGGCCCAGTGGCAATGGGACTTCGAGCAGCCGCTCCTGACGCTGGCCTCGGCCCAGTCGGCGCAGAATTCGCTGATGCAGAAGATCAGCAACGGCACTCAGACCACGGGTGATCCGCCGTCCTATTCCGGCGCTGCGGCCTCCGTGGGCCAGCCGGCCTCCGGAGTGGCGCCCTCGGTGGTGCCGGCGGCGCAGTCGACGACTGGCTCCTCCGTGGCCGGGCCAGTAAGCCAGAACCCGGCGCAGAGCCAGTGACGACCTACGTTCCGTTCAGTCCCTCGGCGGCGAGGGCGTTCCAGTTCTCACCGACGCTCGATGGCGCGACCTATACCGGCGTGGTGACCTGGAACACCTTTGGCCAGCGCTGGTATCTGAACCTCTACGACCTCGGCGGAAACCTCGTGATCTGCACCCCGCTGATCGGCTCCCCGGTGGGGACCGACTTTGACCTCGTCCTCGACCTCTTTACCTCGACCCTGATCTATCGGGAATCGACGGCGACGTTCGAGATCAATCCGTGAGGTATTACCGGATCGAAATCGGCGGCTCGACGCCGATCACCTATACCTCGCATCCGAATGGGACATTCGATCCGAACAGCCTACAGGTCGACATCGATATTCCGGTCGTGCCGTTCGCAACCCCGATGGGCCAGGCCATGGTCCGGGTTCATGGAATCTCGCTACAGACCATCTCGCAGGCCAGGGACCTCAATGGGGCGCCGATCAAGGTCTATGGCGGGATGCAAGCCGGGCTTCCGCTGGCGAAGCCGATGCAGAGCGGCCTGCTCTGTGAAGGCACGATTTTCCAGGCCTTCGGGAACTGGATCGGGACCGAGCAGACTCTCGACCTGATCATCGTCACTGATGGCGGCGCGACGCAGGGAGATCCGAAAAATCTGGTGCTGAACTGGACCAAGGGACAAGTGCTGTCCGAAGCGATCCAGCAGACCTTGCAGACCGCCTATCCGGCCTACAAGACCGAGATCAACATCAGTCCCAATCTGGTGCTGACCTCGGATGCGTCGGGCTACTACCAGACCATCGAGCAACTCGCGACATCGATCCACAGCCTCAGCACCAGCATCATCGGCGGCTCCTATCCGGGGGTGAACATCCTGCTGAAGCAGGGGGTGTTCGTGGTCTATGACGGGACCTCCGTCACCGATCCGACGCCGATCGACTTCACCGATCTGATCGGCCAGCCGACCTGGATTGACGCCCCCTCGATCCAGATCAACACCGTCATGCGGGCCGATCTTGAGGTCGGAGACTATATCAAGCTGCCGACGACGCTGGTGACGACTACGGCGGCGTCCTTGTCTCAGGCACGGGATAAGTCCGCGTTCCAGGGCGTCTTCCAGATCGACCTGGTCCGCCATGTCGGCTCCTCGCGGCAGCCCGATGCGCGATCCTGGATCTCGACCTTCAACGCCCATCCGACCGGACCTGCGGCATGAGCGGAAACCACCTCAAGACCCCGTTCAACTTCTCGATGAACCGCTTTGCGGCGCAGAAGGTGGCGGACGGCATCCACCTCAGCGGCAAGTCGCTGCCCTGCCGGGTCACTGAGGTCATCAGTTCCGGAATCGTTCGGATCGCCTTTGAGGTCGATCCTGGCCCCTGGACGCTGCCGAGCGTTGTCGTCCCGGTGCTGATGTCGCGCTACGTCCGACTACCGGTGCAGATCGGGGATGAGGGCGTCGCCATGGCGGCTGACGCCTTCCTGGGCGGCGTCACTGGGCTTGGGGCTGGATTGGCTTCGATCCAGGCCGCGCCGCCGAACTTGGCCTGTCTGGTGTTCTGTCCCTTGGGCAATATGGCTTGGTCCTCTGTGGATCTCGACGCGGCCGTGATCACGGCGCCGCACGGTTTCGTGCTCCAGGATGATGCGGCCGATGTCTCGATCGTCGGTAACGCCTCTGGCCTGACCCTGACGCTGGGAAGCAATTCGATCGCCCTGACTTCGAGCGGCATCGCGATCACCGGAACCTTGACCATCAATGGTCACGCCTATCTGGCCCACGAGCACAGCGGCGTTCAAACCGGATCGGGCAATACCGGCGGGGTGGTCTGATGCGGATCTGGGGCAGGGTCTACGCCGAGGACGGCTCCTATACCTGGCAAAAGGTCGAGACCACAGCGGACGGCAACGATGACTATGTCCGCATCACGAGCTTGATCCAGGTCCTGAAGCTGATCCGCGGGGAGAGCCCGTTCTGGGCCAACTACGGCATCCCGGCGCAGCAAGCCGTGGTGCAGCAGGTATTCCCCGACTTCTACGTCGCCCTGACACAGACTCAGTTCGCCGGCTATTTCGCCTCGCTGATCGTGACCAAACGGGGCGGGGCGACCCCGACCTACGACGTCAACCTCGTCACCAATCAGGGCACGCCCCTGGCGCTGGAGATACCGGTCTAGGCCATGGCTGACGTTCCCGTTGTTCTCTCCGCGGCCGGTCGCCAGCCGGTGCCGCCGGCTACGCTATTGGCCAATCTCCTGGCCTCGGTGGCGGCAATCAATCCCGGCTACACCGCTGACCTGCCCGGGAGCCTGATCGAGGACATCTCCTCGACCGACGTCGGGGCGATGACACAGATCGATTCCGCCGTGACGGAGGCGGTGAACTGCATCACGCCCTTCGGGGCCAACGCCTATGTGCTGAACCAGCTGGGCCAGATCTACGGCGTCCCGCCCGGAACCCTGACCAACACCTCGGTCTATGTGGTGTTCACCGGCACGGTCGGGTTCATCATCGTCAAGGGCTTCACGGTCTCGGACGGGACCTATCAGTATGTGGTCCAGGACGGCGGCGTCATCGGATCCGGAGGAACCTCGCAGCCGCTCTACTGCCTTGCGGTCCAGACCGGCTCCTGGGCCGTCGCTGCGGCTACAGTGACGACGCTGATCACTTCGGTGCCGGGATCGATCACGCTCTCGGTCACCAATCCCCTGGCGGGAACGCCGAGCCCCGGCGTTCAGACCGAAGGCGAATATCGCGCCGCCGTCCTCCAGGCCGGTCTTGCGACCTCCACGGGGACGCCGTCGCTGCTGAAGACCGAGCTCGGCAAGGTCTCCGGGGTCCAGCCGCGCCTGATCGCAGTGCAACAACAGAGTCCCGGCTGGAAGGTCATTGTCGGCGGCGGTGATCCCTACGAAGTCGGTTACGCGATCTGGAGCGCCCTGTTCGACGTCTCCAACCTCGTCGGGTCCGGCCTGGCCATCACCGGGATTACCCAGGCCAATCCTGGAGTGGTGACCACCAACTACAATCACAACCTCACGACCGGCGGCACGATCTCGATCTCTGGCGTCGTCGGCATGACCGGGGCCAACGGCGGTCCCTATACCGTGACGGTGATCGACGAGAAGCGCTTCAGCTTCGGCGTGAACACGACCGGGTTTGGAGCCTATGTCTCAGGCGGCGTCTTATCTCCCGACACCCGCAACGTCTCGGTCAACATCACCGACTATCCGGACGTCTATTCGGTGATCTTCGTCAATCCGCCGCAACAGGCCGTCACGGTCCAGTTGACCTGGAACACGACGTCACCGTTCGCGGTCTCCGCCTCAGCCGTGGCGCAACTCGGCGCGCCGGCGATCGCCGACTACATCAACTCGATCGCGGTCGGGGCGCCGATCAATGAGTTCGAACTGCAGAACGTGTTCCAGGCGGCTGTCGTCTCGCTGATCCCGACCCAGTTCCTGACCCGCATGGTGTTCACGGTCTCCATCAATGGAGTCTCGACGGCGCCGGCCAGTGGAACCGGGGTCATCGCTGGAGATCCGGAAAGCTATTTCCAGTGCTTCAGCAACGACGTCACGATCACACAGGGATAATCATGCGCCGCTTCCTGACCGTAATCACGGCGCTGCTCTGCGCCGCGCCGGCGCTTGCCCAGCAATCCTCTCCAGGATTCGTCACCGGTCAAATTCCGACCGCAGCCCAATGGAACAGCTATTTCGCGGGGAAACTGGACTATAACGCTGGCGGATTGCCATTGAGCCTGGGGGGCACTGGCAGCACAACGGCGCCAGGCGCCTTGACCAATCTTGGGGCGATGCCGAATACGGGAGCGGCCGTCGCCGCCGCCCTGGGCTATACGCCGCTGTCCCCTACCAGCAACGGCGGCAGTCTCTCCGTGACGCCAAGCGGCGGAACGACCAGTTCCACCCTGGCCAATCTATTTGCAGAGGTGGTGGACGCGACGGCCTATGGCGTAGTTTCGGACCCTGCGTGCACCGTTGACAACACGGCTGCTATTCGCGCGGCATTAACTGCCGCTGGGGGTAAGAAGCTCGTATTTCCGTCGGGGACCTTCTGTCTCAACAGCGCCAGTTCAACTCTGGTGGTGGCCAATGCGATGGACATCGCCGGCCAGGGCGCCAGCACCATTTTCAAATGGAACGCCCCGAACGGCTCAGCGATTGCGCCGATCTTCGACGTCACGGCGGCGAACGTCACCATGCATGACCTGGCGTTCAACGCGAACGCCGATGTAGGGGGCTATGTCGATCCCACCTATTGGGGCACGAACCCTTGGGGCGGCGTGGCGCTGGCGATCGAGGGCGACGGGTTTGCGGGTTACAATCTCTTTGGCTCGAACGCCTTCGACAACTGCATCGGCATCTCCAAGCTGACCAGCAATGTCGCCGTCGCGGGATCACCGAAAAAAGTCACACTCAACAATATCCAGACCACTGGCTGTGGCGTCGGCGTGCACGTTCATGGCGGCCCCGGCAAGAAGGGCGCGGGCATCGACAACGGCTCCGGTCAGGGAGTCGCGATCTCTAATGCGGTGGACACCTCGTCCTACCTAGGGTTCATCAGCGATCTTGGCGCATCGGCGATCGGGTCCTGGACCAATATCGTTTCCGTGACGCCGCAGGTTGATGGATCTAACCCCACCAACGGCTCTGGCTATGGGCTCTACAACGGCGCGCCTCATTCGAGCTTCACCAATGTTACGGTGATATCACCCGGCGTCAGCGGTATCTGGCAAGATCAGCCAGCCTTAAACGGGGTTTTCTCCAATGTGGAAGTCAAGGCGGCGCAGCAGAATTGCTTGAGACTGAAAGGTCCGGCGACCTTTTCCGGTCTCAATTGCGTGGACAGTTCGCAAGCCGGGTCAAACCTTTATTCCGATATCGAGATCGATAGCAGCACAGCAGCGATTTCTCCGTTGCAGATCAACGGGCTTTTCGTGAGCGGAACCCTGCATGCCTATTCCGTGCATGCGACCGGAGCCAACACGATCAACGGCCTGATCCAATCCGGCACACTGACGGGCGTCAGCGCTGCGACGTCCCTGGCCGGCACGGCTTCGGGTCTTTCGTTTATCGCCACGGGCGCGAACGGAGTGGGCTTCGGCTTGCCGATTGCGGCCTATCCTTGGGACTTCACCGGCACGACTCGCATCCAAGGGCATGTGCTGTTGGGCGGCTCAACGCCGGTTGTTTCGGCCTGCGGGACTGGGCCATCTAACTTCGGTGCTGACGCAGCCGGCAAGGTGCACGAGGGCACGACCGCGACTGGCTGCACGATAACCTTCGCCACGGCCTATGCTCAGGTCCCCTATTGCGCAGTCACGCCCTTGGCGCCGCTCACGTCGTTCACCTACACGGTTTCGGCGAGCGCCATCACCATCACGCACGGAAGCGCGTCTAGCGCGGACATTGATTACGTCTGCGCCGGCGCGTTCAACGGCTGACGCGACAGAATTCGCTCCATGGCCCTGTATCCGAGCGACATCGGCGGCTTTGTCATCGGGTTGAGCCCGATCGGCATCCTGCCAGAACAGCCTCCAACGACGACACAGAACGTCATCCCGTCGTATCTCTACGTCCAATACAATGACGACGAGAGCCTTCAGGCTTTTGTCGAGGCCCAAAACGAACAGGCTCAAGCCTATCTGGACTGGTTCAATCAGACCGGCATTTTGCTCGCGGTCTATACCTCGGGCGCCATATCCGGGACCTTGCTGGATTGGGTGGCCGCTGGCGTCTACGGAATGCTGCGGCCCGGCCTGCCGACCTTCGGGCAACCGGCGCGGGGGCCGTTCAACACCTTCACGTTCAACTCCCTGCCGTTCAACGGCTTTGTCCCGGCGCAGGGCCAGACCTTCTACGAGACCTCGGACGACATCTTCAAGCGGGTCCTGACCTGGGCCTTCTACAAGGGAGACGGCAGGGTCTTCAACGTCCGCTGGCTGAAGCGGCGCATTGCCCGGTTCCTCAACGGGATCAATGGCTCTGACTACACCATAGACCAGACCTACTTCATCTCGGTCACCTTCACCGGTCTCTACGCCGTCACGATCACCCTGCCGAACTCGGCCGAGGCAGTGATCTTCAAGGCGGCCGTCGAAGGCGGCGCGCTCGAGCTCCCATTTCAATTCACCTGGACGGTCACCCTGGTATGAGCACGCTGCTATTTTCCAACAACGCCTCCACGGCGCTCGCCTCGACCCTGGCGGCATCCTCGGGGGCCACGACCTGTTCGGTGACGACTGGGACCGGGGCCGAATTCCCATCCCCTGGCGCCGGACAATATTTTGTCGTCACGCTCCAAGGCGCGGTCAATCCGGCGCTGAACGAAATCTGTTGGTGCACCAACGTCACCGGCGACACCTTGACCCTGGTTCGGGGCCAGGAAGGAACCTCGATTCAGGCCTGGGCGATCGGCGACACCGTCGCCAATTACTGGACCGCGGGCCAGGCCGCGGCGATGCAGCAGCTCTCCACGGCGCAACAGCAGGCCGGAAACTATGCGGTCGACAGCGGGACCGCAAACGCCATGGTGGCCGCGCTATCGCCGGCGCCGGCGTCCCTGGCGTCGATGGTGGGTGCGCCGGTTCGCATCAAGAAGTCCGCTGCCGCCAACACCGGGGCGGTGACGCTGAATCTCAACGGCTTCGGGATCAAGAGCGTGGTGCTGCCCGGCGGGGCGGCGTTGGTCAGTGGCGAATTGCCCGCGAACGGGCTGCTCACCGTCAGCTATGACGGGACCAGTTTTGAGGTCCAGTCCCTGCTGAACCTGCCGGCTGCGCCGACCCCAGCCTTCACCCAATACGCCCAGAGCGGCCAGACGAGCGTCAGCGCCTCAGTGTCCTGGGCGCACGGCCTCGGCGTCCAACCCAAGGGATTCTCGGTCGTCATGCATTGCGTCTCCGCCGATAGCGGATTCTCCGTTGGAGACGAATTGCAATGTCCGGTGATCGGCTACGACGGGGTTGCCGGCGGCACGGCCCAGGGCATGTCGGTGAGCTGCAACGTCACCTCCGTCACCGTCGCCTATAGCGGCAATCTCGGCAGCACCAATCCCAGCACCGGGGCCTATGTGAACCTGACGGCCGCGGACTGGAAGTTCATCTTCCGCGCCTGGGCGTAGGCCAAATTCGAACACTGAGATCCGCTTTCTAGGGGACGACCCAGGATGACGACCTACCCTAACGACCAGGGCAACCCCGCTGGCGCCATTCCAGTGCAGCTGGTCTATAGCGGGGCCTTCTATCAGGCTGGCGGGGGCGGGGGATCAACCCCCGTAGCGCCCTACCAATCGACCAAGCTCGGTTATCAGCAGATCGCGTCGACCTCCGCGCTTCAGACCCTGACGGTTCCGACCGGCGCGACATTCTGCCTGGTCAGCGTCGAAGGCGCCGATGCGAGATGGACCGATGACGGGACGACGCCGACAACGACGACCGGGATGCCGATCTATGCCGGGACCACGATCCAGTTCTCCGGATCGCTGAACGCCCTGCAGTTCATCGCCCAGGCCGCCGGCCCCTGCACCTACAACATCTCCTACTACCACTGATCTGAGGAGCGCCTGATGCTGAAAAACCTCCTCCTTGCGGCGGGGGCGATGGCGCTTGTCGCCTCGCCGGCCTTCGCCGCCCAACCCTCGACGCTCGTTGACCTGACCGGGGTTCAGATCGGGACCAACAGCAATACCTTCAAGGTGGGATCGCCGACGTGCGCGATTGTTGACCTCGGTTGCGGCGCCTCGCCGGCGGCCAACACCGTCAACGCCAATCTCGGGATATTGCATACCGACCTGACCCAGCCAGCCACTCTAGCGGCAGGCAACGGCGCTTCGACGATCAACGCCCCGTTCCACCAAACCTCGACAACCTCCGCCGTCGCCCTGACGACGCAGAGTTTCGTGAACGGCCTGGTGATCACGGCGCTTCCGACCAACCCCGGAACGGCCTGTATTGGCAATTCCGCAGTGACCACATCTACAGGTTACTGCCTCTATCCGGGGCAATCTATCACCTACAACGTCTCGACGTCCGCCAATATTTATCTGATCGCGGCCGACACGTCTGAAGTCATCGAAGTGACGGGGAACTGAGCATGAAGCGTCTCATCGCTCTTGTCCTGGCGCTGTTTGCCTTCGCCACGGCCGCAGAAGCTTTTCCACCCGCCATCCCGCCCCCGATTTTGTACGTCGGTCCTGGCGGAACGATCGACCTGACAAACAAGATCGTGGTGACCACGCCCTCGGTTACTCCCACTACAGCCCAGAAGGCCAATAATCTTGCGCTGATCCATGCGGCGGTCGCAGCGTGTTCGGTCGCGGCGGGGTCGAGCGGCGTGCAGTCGTCGCAAGCGCCCGCGGGCAGGATATTGCTTCCGGGTGGGGTAATTGACGGTCCTTCGACGCAATCGACCGAATGGGGCGATATGCGTATCCCAAAATCGGCCGGCGGCTGGGGGTGCGATGTCGAGGGCGTTCCGGGTCGCACGATCCTGCGTTCTGCGGTCACGGGGCTGCCATTCTTTTTGATGGGCAACCACCGTTCCGTGCTTAAGGGCGTGGCGATGTTCTATTCCACCCAAGCCACGGCGACGTCAGGTTCAGCGGACTTGATCAACTGGGGCGGTGGCCTCGGTCAGCACTGCCTGGAATTCGCCTATCTAGTCATGGGCGAGGTGGCGCAAGATCAATGCTATAACGCGGCCGAGTTCTTTGTCCTCCCGTTCATGGACACGACCAATTACGGAAACGCGGTCGCCGGCCAGAACTCGCTATTCTCCTCCAACATCCATGACAACTATGTCAGCGGCATGGCCTACCGGTGCGGGAGCCTATCCACCTCTCGCACGGCGATCATGACCGGGTCGCAGACGACAACGACCCTCACCACCAGCGGAGAGACCGGCTCAGCCTTGGCCGCAGGGCAAACCGTTTACGCCGTGACGAACGGCGGCATCACCCCGGAAAAGATCGTTTCCGGCTCGTCCCACACTTGGACCATGGACACGTCGGAGAGCTTCTCCGGCGTAGCCCTGCAAGCCTCCGCCACGGCGCAAGGGGGCACGGGCCTTGTCATGTCCAACAACTACTGTGCGGGGAGCGGCGGCGGCGGCGGCACATTGGCCTTGAACTACGGGTGGGTGCTTCAAGGCGTCGTGGTCCACAGCACTGTGCGCAATCTGGAAAGCTCGCCGATCGGCGGCCTCTCTACGCCCGCGATCGGGGCTGGCGGCGACGGCATCGGCACCGGCGGCCTCAATTACATCGGTGTCACCGGCGGCATCATTGAGATGGATCACTTCGAGGCGTTGACGGTCAAAGCCAACAACCAGGGACTCTACGCCTGGGGGTCCGGCACGAACGCGATCGTCAACATGCCGGATTTCTACAATATCACCGCGACGACCGCGAATGGCGCGACCCAGCTTTATGCCTTGCGGCCGTTCGGATCGAACTCGCATGTCGTCGTGAACATGCTTAGTGAGGGTGGGGCCGTCCCGATCAACACCTTCACCAACAACCTGTGCCTGGTCTATACGGGCAACACGCTCACCCATACCTCGATCCAGTTCAATCAGATTGCGGATTGGGCGCCCGCATCGCAGATCAACGAGTCCTGCGCTGCGCCGCCGACGAATGACCTCCCGGTCATCAAGGCGGTTCAGGGCTTCAGCGCGGATTTCACGGCGACCGTCACCAGCGGGACTGACACGGCGACCGTGAATGGCGTCAAGGGAACGCTGACGCTGCACAACTATACGACCGCCGCCGGCACGACCTCTGGAACAATTACGATAACTGATACCAATTGGTCCAATACATCTAGTTTAGGTATATCTTGCAGTGTGCAGAACTATACCGGCGTCGGTGCCCCTTCAATCCTTAATCCTATACTAACCTCGACGGGATTTACTTTTAAACTATCCAACATAGACTCTTCGAATGCGATCAACGCGGACGTTCCCGTGCGCTGTGTCATCGATAACGGGCGGTCCTGATGCGGGTGGCTTTTGCGCTGTGCGTAGCCCTCGGCGGCTGCGCGACAGCCTATGCGCCGCCCGCCGATCCGTGGCCGCAGCGGTGCCCCATATCCGCAGAAGTTCGTCAGATCGGAATGCGTTCGGGGGCGCCGCGAGAGCCGAAAACCAAGGCGGATCGCGATTTCAACGCGCTTCAAGTCTACGCGATCCAACACCTAGTGGCCTGTGGCCAAGAACAGATTGAGCGAGGCCATCAATGAATCTTTCCCGACGCGGCCTGCTGGCTGGTGCGGCTGCGGCCCTGGCGCTGATCGCCGGGCCAGTCGAAGCACAAACCTTCGGCTATCCCTCGCAGGCGGCCACAACGGTTACAGCAACCGGAGCCAATACGGTCGCCGTTCCGGCCTGGGCAAACTACGCGCAGGCGACCTATTGCGGTGGGGGCGGTTCTGGCGGCGGGGGCTCATCCTCCACGACTGGCGGTGGGGGCGGCGGCGGCGCCGGCAACACCGTGATGAACTTCGTTGGCGCGGTTACGCCCAGCACCAACCTCACCGTGACCATTGGCACCGGCGGCGCGCAGGTCAATGCTGGCGCAAACGGCAATTTCGGCGCGGCGACGACCATCACGGGGGGCATCAACACTTTCCCCCCCGCGGCTCCCGGGTCTGGGGGTTTGGCTGGTGCATCCACTGGAGGCACGGGCGGCACCGGCGGCACGTCCGGCGGCGCTACGGGGGCGGTGGGCTCGGCTGGCGGCGCGGGTGGCTCTGCCGCGGCGGGGGCCAATGCCTCAGGCGTTACAGCCGCGAACGTGTCAGGCGGAGGCGGGGGCGGCGGGGGCGGCGCCGCGACCTTCGCGGGCGGGGTCGGCCGCAGCTACTCGGGCACCAATCCGGCAGCCGGCACGGGCGGCGCGAGCAACGGTGGCGGCGGCGGATCGGGCGGCGGGTCAGCGTTCGGCGATGGCGGCACGGGCGGCAATGGATCGTCTGGCGCCGCTACGGATGGCACGGCGGCCGCCGCCAATTCCTGCGCGGGCGGCGGAGGGGGTGGTGGGGGCACTACAGGCGCGCACGGCATGGCCGGCGGCACAGGCTACGCCTTTATCCGGTTCCTGCCCTGATGCGCCTGCTGTGGGCAATCCTTGGCGCGCTGGCGATCGCGTCCCCCGCGGCGGCGACCCTTGCCGGCCGGGGTGGCGGCAACACGCCGACGCCGCCCGGACTGACGCTCTATTGGGCGCGGCCGACGCTGACGAGCCCGACGACCTGGCATGTTCCGGACGGCAACGCCAGCAGCACATTCTATGACGGCAATACGGATCTGATTGTCGACCTGTCGGCGCACCATACGGGCTCAGTTCAGGTCAATGGCGGCGGAAACATCGTCGTCATCGGCGGCATAATCAACGCCCCGCACAACAACAACCAAACCGGCACCGTCGCGTGCATGTATTTCACTCCCGACCTGACCAACGTGAACACCGGCCGGGTGATCTCGATCGAAGGCGTTTGGTGCAAGGGGAACGGTTCGTTCGTCACGAACACATCTGGCGAAAGCGACGGCTTTGACTTCCGCGTGCCCGAAGCTATCGTGCAACTCCAATATAGCCGGGCTGACGGCCTGTTCGGCTGGGCTGATGAGTTGCACTCCGATTGCGTCCAACCCTATGGCGGGACGCTGCAGTTGAAAATCTACGCCTTCACCTGCCACGCTGGGTATCAAGGCATGTCCATCAAGTCGGACACCGGCCCTAACCCTTATGTTGAGATGCGGCACGTGAACGCCGATATCAACGGCGAGCCGCAGACCAACGGCGCCCACTCCAACGGCGGGTTCATCCTTTGGATCGACAATGCCGCGGACTGCTCGGACATCACGGACGATATTTTTGATACCGTCTATATCGGCTCCAATCGAACCGAGACCCAATCCCTACAGGGCGTCCCGATCAGTGCTCAGAGCGGCTTGGTCCACACCAACTCGTGTACGGCCCTCGTCGGGAGCCTGACCGCATCCGTGACCGTAGACAATTCCAACGTCACGGGGGCGATCAACTATGGATTCCCGCCGACTGGCGATTTCGTCCCCACGGCGCTGATGTATGCCTATCCGTCCGTCGGCCTGCCTAACCCGCCGATCCTGCCGGGCACAATTCTCGACTTCAGCGACCCCAATAACAGCGGCCTCGTGCCGGTCCTCTAGGAATCCCGCCCATGATCCGTCGTCTTGCCGCGCTTGCCGGCTTGCTTTCGCTCGCCTTGACGGCGCCGGCCATGGCGCAAAACATCGTGGTCAAGGACGCCAATGGCGCCAATCAGACCCTGTGCGCCATCCTGTCCACGACGCTTTACCCCTGCAATGTCGTCTATGGGTTGTTCTCAGGCTCCCCCAAGGCCTGGACGCTCGACACCAACGGCTATGGTGGCGTCAACGTCCAAAACACCGTGACGATCGGCCCGATCCCCACCGGGGGCAACACCATCGGTTCGATTGCCAACACCTCCTTTGGCTCAACGTCTGTCGTCACGGCGCCCCAGGTGAACCCGACCGTTTCGACCTCAGCCTACGTTTCCGGATACGTCCTGGGCGGCGTCTTGAGCTTCACCGTCCCGGCCTCGGGGATTATCCAGAACGCCGCCATCAGTTATGCCTCGGGCACGATGACGGGCCAGGTGGATCTGCTGATTTTCAACGCCAACCCCACTGGGGGCGGCACGACCGATCACGCCGCCGTTGCGATCGTCGCCGCTGATCAGGGCAAGCAGATCGCGACCATCCACGTCAATGACTGCACCCTGGTTGCGGCGTCGCGCTCGAATTGTCAGGCCCTGGCGACCTCGGTTTCCTACAGCCTGCCCAGTGGAACCACGCTCTACGCCGTGCCCGTAGTGCGGAGCGCCCCGACCTTTACGTCATCCAACGATGTCAAGGTGACGCTGGATATCCTGCAATGATTGCGCGCTGGCTCGCTTTTCTCTGCCTGCTGCTGACGCCGGTTGCGGCGCAGGCCGTCCCGCCGCCAAGGGCTATTATCGCCAGCGGTGGACAGCCGCAGTTCATTCCGCCGACCCTGACCAACTCAGGGCAGAACTGGAATAGCACCTCCCAGCTCATCAACACCACTTGGACCGTCGAGAACGCCAATGGCGTGAACAACAATCTCGGCAAGGCGCCCTACGCCTTTCTGGTCGCCGGTCAGTTCAACGCCGATGTCCAGCGCTTCCAGGTCAAGTGTGGCGACGCCTCCTGGGTCGACACCTCCGGCCCCTGCCCGACGACCAAGGTTCGTTCCGAACTCGATGGGTTCGGCAACACCAATGTTCCGCTCTCGACGGACCAATGGGTGTCCTATGCGCTCTACATGGCGCCCGGCCGAATCAATGCCAGCGCCAATCAGTGGTATATTCAGGGCCAGTTCCATGATCTTGAGTGTTCGGGCGTCAGCGGGGAAAGCCCGCCCCTGGCGCTCAGCGTCGACGCTTCGGGAACGCTGCGCGCCCAATATCTCTACAATCAGGTCAATTGCGATCCCAATCCCCAGGGATCAAACACCCACTTTTTCAATACGGCCCTCGTCACCAATTTCGCCCGGGGCGTCTGGCATAATATAGTCATGCAGGTCAACATTGACTGGAGTACCGGGGGAACAGGGAAGGCCAATATCTGGGTCGACGGGGTTCAGGTTCTCGCCTATGTCGGACCCCTTGGCTACAACGGCGCCCAGATCGCGTCCTACTTCAAATATGGCATCTACGCCGATGGCCAGCAGGTCGGGACCTCCTATTACGCCAACATGGAAGTGACCTGCACGACCACCCTTCCTTGTCCGGCGACAAGCCTGGCCTCTCGCATCACGGCCCCGTTGCCGATCCCGCCGGTTCGGATTGATTGATCCTGGCGGCTTGCATTTCGGCAAATCACCTCCGAGCGGAAATCCAACATGACCGATCTGCCCAAACCGCCGCGATTTCTGCGGCGCCTTGGCTCAGGCCTGACGGTCCTGCGGCGGCTTGCGGTTTTCTGCAAAGCAGACTTGAGAAGAAAGGATTTCTGAATCCCGAAGGGGATGCCCGTAGCCCTCACCTGCGGGCTTGCGACGGGAAGTGGACCAAGGTCCGGCCAGACCCCACTTCCCGTCGCCCACATCCACGGCCGCGTGAGGCGAGCCGAGAACAGAGGCCCTTAGAATGGGTGAAATCGTAACCGTCAACTTCCGCGGGGATCAGCTCTACGGATTCAAGCAGGATGACGGTGTCTTCCTGGCGCTCAAGCCGATGGTCGAGGCCATGGGCCTGGATTGGTCGGGCCAGCTTCAACGTATCAAGCGGGACCCCATTCTGTCCGAAGGTGTGGTTATCATGCCCACACCTTTCGGCCGTGGCGCGGGTCAAGAGTGCGTCTGCCTGAACGTCGAATTGATCCAGGGATGGCTTTTCACTATCGACACCCTTCGGATCAAGGATGAAGCCGTCCGTCAGAAGGTCATTCTCTATCAGCGCGAATGCTACGCCGTCCTTCACGCCCACTTCACGGGCAAATCGACCGGCCGAAAACAGGTCGACGGCGAGCCGGACGAGGTGCTTTCGATTGGCGAGCGCCTGCGCTTGGTGACCGAAACGCGCCAATCGTTCGACACCTACGCCGCCCGCGAAATGTGGTTCAAGCAGGGCTTGCCGGTCGTGCCGTCGATGTTGCGGCCGGTGCAGGCGGAATTGTTCACCTACAGCGCCATTCGGCATCCCGACAAGGACGCTGAAGCGGCGTAATCGACCGGCAAACGGACTCTACATCCGCGCGCTATCGGGCGATCCCCACGGATCGCCCTTCGCGTTTCAGGACTCCCCACATGACCGATACCCCAAAGCCGCCATTCTGGCGGTCGCTGCTTTCTGCGTCCGACAATCAGAGCTTCGCCATCGGCCGGGTCCTCGCCTTCGCCGTGGTGGCGGCCGTGTTGCTAGTCCTCATCATCGGCGTGCCGGTGCTCGAGGCTGTGCTGTTCGCGCTGAAGAAGATCGATGCGGCGACCTGGTTCGCCTTCAACCAATCGCTGATGGCCTACGTCCCGGCGATCCTGGTTGCGCTGGGGACCTTCGCCACGGCGATCGTGGCGCTGACCAACCAGACGGAGCCGAAACCGCCGGCGGGCGGTCACGGGTGAACAATATCGACGCTGAGACCCTGTGCGCCTTCGAGGAGGCGGCCGGGGAGCCTGACGACGGCGTAGCGGCGATCGTTCGCGTGATCCGCAACCGCATGGCCCTGCGCTACGCCTCGGACGGCACGGCTGCGGGAACCGTGTTCCGACATGACCAGTTCTCCTGGACCTCCTGGGCCATGCGGAACGGCCACTACACCGAGGTCGCCAAGACGCCGGAAGAGGTCACGGCCCGAGCCCAGGACCTGCTCCAGCGGGACGAGGCCATGCGGAGCGCTTGGGCGCGCGTAGCGGACATCGGCGCCCGGGTCCGCGCCGGAACCTATTCGGGGGCCGACTATGACCGGCTCACCGATGACGTGGTCCTCTACCTGAACCCCCGGCTGTCGCGCGCCGTCTGGGCTACGCCCGACAAGCACGTCTGCGACATTGGTCGCCATAGTTTTTATCGCGCCTAGCCCCACGGAGCGCCGCCATGCGCCTGGACGTGCCCTCGCTGATGCTGGGCGTCGTCCTGGGGCTGCTCATGCCCTGGAGCGTCCTCTGGGGCGTCTGGGCGGTCTATCGGCACATCGTCAGACGGTCCTTCAGGAGGCGTAGATGCCCTGGCACGAAAAGCTATTGATCGGCGCTCTGGTCGTCGCCGCCATCGGTGGCGGGATTTGGTGGGTTCTGTTCGTCGGCCTGCCTTCGGGGGATCAATGATCCCGCCCCAGCTTCTCGCCCTTCTGTTTAACTGGCGCGTCTGGGCCGCAGCGGCGGTGCTGGGGGGCGTGATCGGGGCCTTCTGGTATGTGGGCGGCCTCAGGCATGACGTGGTTGTTCTGAGGGCCCAGACCACCGCTCAGCACAACCAGATCGTCGTCATGTCCGGACAGGCCGCGGCTCAGCAGTCGGCCGCCGCGACGGTGGCCACGGGAGCCGGCCGAGACGCCGCCACAGACCAAACCCACGAGGAGAACGCCAATGCGCTCCGCAAAGCTCCGGGCGCTTCTGCTCCCGTCGATCCTGGCCTCAACGGCATTGGGCGCCGCGGGCTGTGCCTCTATGCCGCCTACCGCGCCAGTCCTCAATGCGCTGCAATGCAACACCCTGATTCCGGACAGCCTGCGCCAGCCCGTCGCCCCGGCGCCGCTCCCTGACCAGACTGCAGCCGCCGGCGATCTCTGGGACGCGCTCGACGCGCAGACCGCGGCCTTAGACAAGGCGAACGGCCACACCGCCGACGTCGTGAAGATCGCCGACAACTGCCAAGCACAGCAGCAGCGGGTTTCAGCCGCACTCGCGCCAAGGCCCTGGTGGCGAGCGCTTCTGTTCTGGGAAACGAACTGATCCCCCTGACGCCTCTAGAGCAAAGAGAGACGCCGATGAACCCCGCATGGGTTGCTGTTGTTGTCACCGGCGCTGTCGCCGTCGCTGGGTTCGGGGCATGGGCGCTCGCCTTGACCTTCCAGGCCGGCAAGCACGCCCAGCGGATGGATACGGCGGAAAAGAGCCTGGAGAAGCTGCAGGAGACCGTCGCCGGTCACGCCAATTCGATCAGCGCTTGGGACCAGGCCGTCAAGCTGCTCGAGGAAGTCAGGAAGGACGTAAAGAGCCTGATGACCGGCCGGCGCGGCGCTCCGAGGACGGAAGGCTGATGCCGCCCCGCGACACAACGCCCAAGGGCCACACCGTCGACGGCTACAAGGCGGCGATTCTGGAGCACGGCAGCCTCAAGGCCGCGGCCAAGGCGCTGGGCGTCCAGAGGGGTTCGATCCAGCGCATGATCAAACGCCACGACGGAAAGCCGTATTCGGAGGCTCCTCCATCCCGCTGGCGCCCTGGCGCCGAGATCGTCGCCGCCCGCAAGGCGGAATTCGCCAGGGTCAAGACATCGGACCGCGGGAAGGGGGCGCGCATCGTCCACCTCGCCGACGATGGACCCTATTGCGTGATCTTTCTCGGCGACCCTCATCTCGACAGCCCTGGGACGGACCTGAGCCTGTGGGAACACTGGATCGCCCCGCTGAACTACCGCAAGCACGTCCACGGCTTCGGATTGGGCGACTGGCTCGACAATTGGGTGAAACCGCTGGCCTTCCTCTACGGCCAATCTGAGACCCCGGCGCCCGAGGGCTGGATCCTCTTGGAGCACTATCTCGACCAGATCGGCGAGCACCTCGTCGGATCGGTCGCCGGCAACCACGATGACTGGTCCGGCGCCTCGGATGTTCTCGGCGCCCTGATGAACAAGCACGGCGTCGCCCACGCCTCCAACAGCATCGGCATCTCCCTGCGCTGCCCCAATGGCCGCTTGATCACCATCGGCGCCCGGCACAGCTGGGCCGGCCGTTCCATGTGGAATCCTGTGCATGGCATCCGCCGCGCCGCCATGATGGGTCGCCGCGAAACCATCCTCGTCGGCGGCCACACCCACGTCAGCGCGGAAAGCCGGGTCAAGCACCCTGACGCCGAGACCTTCACCTGGTGCGCTCAGGTCGCCAGCTTCAAGACCGTGGACGACTACGCCGACCGGCTGGACCTCGACGACAAGCACGCCTCGCCGGCCGTCGCTGCGGTGATCGATCCGCGCCGGCCCGACACCGATCCGCAGCTCGTCACCCTGTTCCATGATCCTTCAGCGGCGACGGACTATCTCGCGTTCCTGCGGCGCAAAAAGGCGGCATGACCGAGGCCGAAGTCGACCAGCTCGCGGGGGAGGTTTTCGCCACCCCCGCCGGATCCCGATTCCTCGCCTATCTCGATGAGCGCGGCGTGCTCGGCGCCTACTTCGCCGCAGAGATCCGGCGGCGCCTGGCCAGGATGCGGGACCGATGGCAGACCTGAGCGCCGCACACCTGATTCCCAAAACCGACCGACATTATGCAAATCCTATGCGCCAGGGCTTCGGCTCTGGCGCTTTTGTCATGTCTGAGCCATGGTGATCGCGCCTAGGCTCCGGACGCGGCCGGATGAGGGGTGGCCCGCGATCAGCGCCCCTCACGCTACCCCGGCAGTTTCACAGCCCGGATCGCCGGAAGCCCCGCCCGGCACTTGGCGCAGCGCAGCCGCGGATAGATCGACCCGCTCGAAGCGTGGGCCCCGAACCGCGCCACTAGGTCCGCGCCAGCGATATAGGTCGCGTCCTGACAGCTCCAGCACTCCACCTCAAGCCACCAGCCCTCGGCAGCGTATAGGCTGAACGGGTCGCAGGCGTTTTCGGGGTGAAAGCTGACGGGCTTGACGTTGGGACGGCGGGGCATCTGAGCCGCTGGATGGGAAAAAGGATGGGAACGGAGCGGCCAATTTCCGAAACATCAACGAAATCAAACGCCGCTGGCTCCCCGGACAGGACTATCGCGCGTGTCCCTGACTGCCCCTGACTGTCGCCAAAAACCCCTGTGGATAGGGCTTTCTGCCCCCTTGCCGTCCCTGGCTGTAGCAGCCTATAGCCCCGCAGCCCACTCCTGCTGGATGGGAACGAGGATGGGAACGGGTGGGAACGCGGCGTGGCGAAGATCTCCAACAGGCTCACGGACAAGGCCCTCAAGGCGCTGACCAAGCCGGGGATGCACCCGGACGGCGATGGGCTCTATCTGGCCGTAAAGAGTGACGGCGGCAAGTCCTGGGTGTTCCGCTATCGGTTCTGTGGAAAACGGCGCGAGATGGGCCTGGGATCGGCTGCGGACGTGAAACTCGCGGAGGCCCGCACCGCGGCTGGGGTGCAGCGGGAACACCTGAGCAAGGGTCGCGACCCGATCGAGGCCAGGAAGGCAAAGGCCGAGGTTGTGGAGGTCGAGGAAGCGCCTCCGGCTCCTCCCGTGCTGTTCGGCGCCTTCGCCACCTCCTATATCGATCGCAAGGCCTCAGGCTGGCGCGGCCGCGAGACCGAGAAGTCATGGCGCCGAAGCTTCACAAGCTACGCCGCAGCGCTCGCAGCGCGCCCCATCGCCGAGATCGACACCGACGCGGTATTGAGTGTCCTTAATCCGCTCTGGACCACGAAGGCGGAAACGGCGGCCAAGTTGCGGGAACGCATCGAGGAGGTGCTCGACGCCGCGACGGCCGCCGGCCATAGGTCAGGCGACAACCCGGCGCGCTGGCGCGGCCACCTCAGCCACTTCCTGCCGAAGCGGATCAAGCTCCAGCGCGGCCATCATCCGGCGTTACCACATGAGCAGGTCGCTGCATTCTTCGCCGCGCTCGGCAAGCGCCAAGGCGTCTCGGCGCGGGCCCTTGAGTGGACCCTGCTGACCGCGGCGCGCGAGACCATGACCCTGGAGGCGAGGCGGGGAGAGATCGACCGAGCGGCGAAGGTGTGGACCATTCCGGCTGCGCGGATGAAGATGGCGACGGATCATCGCGTCCCGATCTCGCCACAGGCCGATGCCGTGCTCGAGAAGATCTGGGCGCCGGAGGGCAACCCGGGCGATCTGGTCTTTCCGGGGGCCAGGAAGGGCCGTCCGCTATCCAACGCCGCCATGGATATGCTGATGCGTGAGATCGCCCCCGGGTTTGTCCCGCACGGGCTGCGATCGACATTTCGGGACTGGGCGGGCGATGAAACGGATTTCCCGCGGGAGCTCGCCGAGGAGGCTCTGGCCCACGCCATCGGTGATGAGACCGAGCGGGCCTATCGGCGCAGGGACGCCCTGGAGCGGCGTCGGAGGCTGATGGACGCCTGGGGGCTCTACTGCGCTACGCCGCGCGCTGCGGGTTCGCCTGGCGCTCCAGAAACGCCTCCAGCACCGAAGCCATGATCAGGGTCCGGGTCCCGACCTTGAAGATGGTCAACTCGCCGCGCTCGATAAGGCGGTAGATGGTCTGACGGCTCAGGCCGGTCGCAACAACGACTTCATCGATGCGGTAGGAGAGCTTGCGTACAGGTTCGGTGCTCATTCCTCTGCGCCCCCGATTTTGATCCCGATCGCCTGGAGCGCCGCGCGCATGGCGGATAATGCCTGGGGAGACGCTGCGGTGAAGCCAGCTGATTTGTAATCGTTCATGAACGCGATTGCCGCCCGCTTCAGGTCCCCATCGGTCAGGGATGGGGTGGGGCGGGTGTTCCAACGCTCCACGGCGATTGCTTCCGTGCGGCCGACTATGATGGGCTCGGCGAAGCATGCATTGTTTTCGCAACAGATGGACCATCCGCCGACATGATCGCGATCGGTTTCGTCCGTGCTTACAGGTTCAGATCCGCAGAATGGACAAGCCTTCAACTCACCCACGGTCCTTCTCCCCTTCAGCGGCATCATAAGTTGCGGTGAGATGTGCTCGGATCGCGGCCTCACATCCCGTGGCGGCTGCGAAACCGTCGCTGTCGTCGTAGGTGGTTTCAGCCAAAGAGCCGCATATCATGGCCGCGCGTAATAGGCCGGATCGCTCTCCGAAGGTCACCATCGCGTCGTCCCGCGTCTCTGAGCCTTCAGCGGCGGCGATGATCATTCGTAGATCGGCGATGAATTCGCCTGGCGCGGAATTGGCGGCGATCGGACCACCCCATTGCTCGGAGCAAACCATATTCACCCGCTTGATCGCGGCCTTCAGGTCATCGGTCATCTCCGGCTGATCCTCGTTATCTTTCCGCAGTGGTAGCATTTGGTGCGTTGGCGCTCGGCCAGACGTTTCTGTTCGTCCTGGTAGCGGGCCTGTGATTCCGCCATTCTCCGATCGATCGTCGCCAGTTGGCCAAGCACCCACATGGGATTGAGCTTCTCGCCGCACTTGCCGCATTCGACCTCGGCGGCGGCAGGATCGACCACATAGCCGACCATGATATGCTGGCATTTGAGACCGGCCGCGACTTCAAACGGCCTGACGAGCGTCCTGTCTTCTGGAACCGGCTTTTTGAAACGCACCGGCAGGCGCTTGACCTTGTCGTCGGTTTCATCGCTCATCCGTGCACGCTCCTATGCCAAACCCAGGCCAATCCGAGATAGACGAGACCCATGGCCGCGCCGAGGATGAGGGAGCGTTCGATCATGGCTTCCCATCCCCCCAAAGGGCGCTAATAGCGCGGGCGGCTTCGGGGATGCCTTGAATTCTGTGCTCGCCTTCATGCCCGTATGGGTCAGCCAGCTCGACTTCAATGGAAAGGTGTTCTCGCAAAACCCTCTCCACCTGTTCAGCCGTCACGGGCTTGGGGATGGAGTCTCGGCGCACGATTTCGAAGCCAGATGCCTCGATATCATCCAGAACCTTGGTAGCTATCGGATCGCAACCGCATTGAGGCCAGTCGCAATCTTGCGGGTCGGGTAGGGAGGATGTTCGCGCCTTGCATTTCCAGCTTTCCCCGCCCTCGGGGATGGGCGGGACTGGAGCGGCGGCGAGCTCATAGGTCATCGCGAAAATATCGGGCTTGCAGGGATAGAGTTCGCCTTTAATGCCGCGGATTATCCAGTCTCCTGGCGTGGCGAGCATTGTACCTTCAAGTGTTTTAATCTCCCATTCGGCATAGTCTGTTCCGTTGGGCAAGACGGGCCGAAGAATGCCATCTCGCATGGCCTCAATGAGCCATGTATTGGCGGATTGATCACCCTTAAAGGGGCATCCATCCCATGTCGCGCCATTCCAGTCAGCAGCAGTGACTTGAACAGCCTCGATCTCGACGGGTTTCTTGCGGAACAGACGAGGCACGCTCACCGGGGCGGTGTTGGTCATAGGTTTTTCATCCCTCGCAGAGCTTCGTGAAACCGAGCATCCCACTCATCCTTGGGAAATGAATGGGCGTAGAGGAAGGCGATCAACTCCCCGGTCCCGAAGCCGCCCCGACAGCCTCCGGTCACCAGCGCTGGCTGTGGCCGGTAGATATGGCAGTAGACCTCATAGGCCCGCATGGTCACGACCTGGGGCGCGTAGGACTGATCGCGATAGACCTTGCCTTGGACCGGATGCACTGGGACGTCTGCCGCCTCACCCATTCCCGCCACCCTTCTGCTTGTCCTGCTCCTTGGGGATTTGGCCGCGAACCCAATTGACGAGGGCGACGATGAAGGCGGCGTTGGCGTTGGACTTGTCTCGGAAGTAATCCGAATACGCCAATCCAACATCGAAGACGGTAACGATATCAGCGACCTTCTGGCCATCCGGTCGCATGGGGCCAACCCATGCCTTGGTATGCGTGCGCTCGATACCCCACTCCCCACCCGTTGCCATCTGGCTAAGGGCGAGGATTTCGGGGGGTATTACAGGGGCGCGGCGGTTCCAGGCACCAACCGATTTCTCGATATCCATTTGATCTAGGTCGGATTCCATGGGGCCGTGCGCGCCGCACGCGTTGCAGTTGACGGTGTTGAGACATTCGTCCAGGTCCCCCGATCCGCAGAACGGGCACGGCTTCAGGTCGTCGCTCACAAGCTTTCCCCATTTGTAATCGAGAGAGCGTGTTGGACGCCAGTGAAGTAAATCGCCGCAAGAGCACGCTGGAATGGTTGGCCGGCGTTGCTCATATCGGCGAAGATGTCCAAAGCCGTCCGTTCGACAGCTTCAATTTGTTCCCGAGGCAGGATCGCGGTATCCATCAAGTGCGGGCGCCGAGACTTTCCAGCGATGCTGAAATGCAGGGGGTGAAGCGCGCTCATTTCGGCTCCTGGGTTGGGGCTGGGTGGGTGGCGAGGAAGCGCTTGGCCGATGAATATGCGGTTCGGCGGCGATCATTGGTCTGCGCCCGCGCAAACGCGATGGTCATCTCTTTGAGTTCGGCCACCGCCCTCGCCAGCCCCGCCTCTGCTGTTTCGGCTCGGGCTTCGGCGGCGCATCGGCCGTTCTGAGCGAAGCCTAGCGCCTTGGTTTGCACTTCGTAGGCGTCTTCAAGTTCCTTGATCCGCGCTTCGGCCTTTTCAGCACGCGCACAGGTATCCCGCACTTGCCATTTAAACTTGTCGGCCTGTTCCTCCGCCGTCTCCGCCCTTGCGGTTAGGTGGGCGATGAGGTCTTTGGCTGATCGCAGCGCGGTGACGAGTTCACGGCCCAAGCCTGGGCTGATGCCAATGGTGAGTTGGCCGCCATCAACCCGGCACTCCATGCGAAAGGCCAGAGCCTCAAGCTGGACGCACACGGCCTTAGTCTGCTCAGCAGTTTCATCGCCCACGAGGGCCGGAAGGGTGTCGGTCACGGGGCTTTCCTGGGTGGGGTTGGGGGTCATGCGATCACCGGCCGGGCGTCATAGATGACACCATCGATGGCTCGGCCGGTCAGGTGTTTCCCCAGGCGCACGGAGCCGCCGCGCCATATGCAGCGATCAGCCTCTATGCCTGGGTCAAGCCAGCCAAGTTGATCCTCGTCGATCCACTCGCCCCATTGCTTCCCATGGAACGGGCGGCCGGCAGCCGCGCATTGCCGCTGAAGAGACCTGTAAGCGCCGGGCGGCATGGCCCGCGCCTTGTGGATGCCTTGGTCCGTCTCGCCGCCGGCGATGACCCAATCGGGGAGCCAGTTGCCGAGGAAGTCGATTGGCGACAGCAGTGGCTCGAAACTGCCAAAGGACATAACCTCGAAGGCTTGGGCAGTTTCGCGCAGCTTCCAGTAGTCACGGTCCCATTCGGGCTGATTGGCGAAGGTCGCGCCGATGGCCCAGTTCGTGGTCGACCAAAGGTGCCCGTCGCCCAGGTCGGCGATCTTACGTACGTTGCCGATGCGCTTGGTCAGCAATAGCCAGAAGACATTCGGCGTTTCCAGGATCAGGTTATGGAAGCGCGCATGCCATGTCGCCGGGACCGCCAAATCGAACGGGTCGCAGAGCGACGGGAAAACCCAAGGCCGAACGCCAGTCTTTTCGGCCGTCCGATCCCAGGCCATCGGCTTGCGCCAATAGGCATCGGACATCAGATCGCGCGTGCCTTCACCGGCGCCGGGTTCACCCCACTCGACGCGGCCCATGCGCGTGTCCATCATGTGCGCGGCATAGCAGCCATCGCAGGCTGGGCTGATCTTGGTGCAGCCGGTCCATGGCGACCATGTCCGATCGGCCCAACTGATGTGCGTGGTCTCGCCCATCAAGCCGCGCCCTCAAGCGCATGGGCCTCGACCAGGGCCACCAGATCGGCGACCGAACGGGCTCGCTCCGCCTCCTCGTCGCTGAGCTCGAAGTCGGCGCCGTCTTCGATCGCCATGATGATTTCATGCCAGCCCAGATCATCGACATGGTCCCTGGGGCGCAGATCAAGGGTTACCGACTCCTCGATGCAGAGCAGGTCGAAGACGCCGGAAATGGCGCGGGTGACCTTTTCTAGCGGGGTCATGCTTCCTCTCCATCGATCTCGGTAAGGTCAGGCCCGCCGTCCTGGGTGCGGGTGGCGTCCCGGATGGCGCGCAGTCCCGCCGCGGTGATCTCGTATCGGCTTTGCGGAAAGTCCTCGGCCCTATGCCGAAGGGGGACCATCCTGCCCTTGTGGTCCGGGGCCATGGTCACTGGGTTGCCGTCGAGATCTGTCGGCGGTCCCATGAACCCGGCCGGAGTTTCGGTAGCGAGGCCCTTGGCGACCAACCGGGCGCAGATGGCCCCAGTGAACCCGCCGACGTAGGCGGTCACTGGAAGGTCGGAGAGGATGCGGCGCTCCCAGCCTAGGCGCTCGGCTTCTCCGTCAGGAGGCCAGGGGGCTCGGGCCGGAGGCGCGGCCTCAAAGAGATCGAACTGCTTCATCGTTCGCCCCTCGCAATTCGGTTGAGCAGCGCAACCGCATCCCCATCGGCGTCGAACACCGTCGAGAGCGTGTCGCAGAGGGCGTGGGGTGAGATGCCGAGGCGAGCCCAGAACGCCGCCTCAGAGCCTCGATGCTGATCGTGGAGGTGGTGTCGCTCGCACAGAGGTGTTGCGAACCGATCATCTGGCTTAGCGCCCAGGCCCGGATTGCGCCGGCCGCCGCCGGCCATACGAAGATGCGCAGCTTGAACCGGCCCGTCGCAGCCGCCCTCGACCAGACCGGCAATGCACGGAAGCCGGCGAATCCAGGCCAGATAGGCGCGGTCCCGCTTTCGGGGCTGCCGCTGACCCTCGGCGACTGGTTGGACCTTGGCCGGCCGCGCCTTGCGCAGGGCCCGGCGGTGTGCGGCGAGCGTGGCCTTTGCGGCCTTGACCTCGGGTGGGGCTATGGTCATTCGGCGACCATCGAAGCAATCGCCTTGCGCTTGCCGCGTAACGTGGCGTCCAGGGTCTTGGCCGTTCCGGGCGATACCTCCTGCAGGGCGCCGAACCGGGCTGGCGTCTCTGGATCGGATGAGATCGCGTCCAGGTCGGCCAGCGTGGTTGCAGCCTCGATCAGCCGGTTCTGTTCCGCCGCCCAGGCCAGGGGATCGAAGGGGCTCGCCGTGCGGTCGCCGGGGAAGCCGTCGTCATCACCATCGACGGAGGGGTTGTTGGCCGCCCCCGCCGTCCTGGTGGACGAAATGGGTTTATCCCGATCGAGGGGCGACGCGTTGCTTTGAGGTGCGCTCCCATCATCGCCGAAGCCTGGGACAAAATCGCCGTCGAGGATCTCGTCCATCGGCGCCGGGTCCAGCGTTGGCGAGATGTCTTCGGCCGGCTGATGGGCGATGGCCGGCGGATTGAAGCCGGGCCGAAGAATGCGGCCGTGATCGTTCGTCGCGCCAGCAAGCGCCGATTGGTCATAGGTCGCATCGTCATGGATTGCGATCCGATCCATGGCCGGCGTCTTGGGCAGATATTTCCACATCCGGCGCAGTGGCGCCTTGCGCGCCATCTCGCCGGGCCAGTCGATGTTCGGTCCCTTGGTGGCCCTGGAGACGGCGCGGACCTTGGCCAGTTCCGCAGCGCCCATGACCTCGCGGAACACCCCGCCATTGACGGTGCGGGCGATCGAGTAGGCTCCGATGATCCTGGTGGCGCCGGATTCGAGTGGGCGCTTGTGCCGGATGAACGGGTTGTCACCCATGTCATAGTCGAACTCGTCGCCCTCATAGACGACATGTGCCTCGATCGATTGGAACTGGCCGGTGCGATAGGCCACGTCGAGAAGGCCCTGATACATCGGCATGTATTGAGCGGCGCCCTTGAACTTGGCGATGGCGGCCTTGCGCCCATCAGGGACCAGGCCATCGGCGGCGCAGTTCAGCGCGGCCTGAATGAACGACGCCGGGTCGCAGTTGATCAGGTCCGGATCGCGCATCAACGAGCGCCGGCAGGTCTCCAGGAACAGGCGTGGATCGATGCCGCTGTCGGCGAGCAAGGTTCCGATCTGGTCCTGACGCTTCTCGATCGCGCCCATGAATTGGTCCAGGCGCTGTTTCTGGCGCTGGGCCGGCGACAGTGCGGCCGGCTCCTGGCGCTCGGCTAAGGCGGTGCTCATGCGAGTGCGGACTCCTCATCAGGGGCGGCGTGGTCAAAAGCGATGTAATGCGGGACGAAAACCCGGTCGGCCTGCCCCTCCGTGGTCACATGGAGGCGCTCAACGCGGGTCCAGGGCTCGCCAGGGCCGAACTCAGCCATGCAGCGCCGGTAGGTCTCCAGGGCGCTGTGGATCTTGCGGTGACCGAAGCGATGCAACTCGTCGCCGTAGTCCTCCCACCAGGGGAAGACGACGGGCGCCCGGCCGGCAACATCATCAGGCTTCTGGTAGAAGATCCAGAAATAGCCCCAATGCGGCGCCTCGACCGGAAACCTGCGCAGCCACGCAAGTTCGGCGTCTGAGGCGCCGTGGACGTTTCCGGCCTTGATGAACTCGTAGGCCTTGCGCCGGGCGACGTGATGGTCGGCCATCTGGATATCGAGGCCGCGGTCGTTGGCGGCTTTGCCGGCCTCGAATGACAGGGGGCGACCGGACCAGTTGCCCAGCGATTTGAGATCGCCGGTCGCGGTCGGCAGCATCCCGTCGAGGCGGCCGCGGCGCTTGATGCCGTCGTCTGTCGTCCAAAGGACGGAAACCTCGGCGAGGGGAAGGTGTTCGGCGCTGAAGTTGAACAGCGGCCCGATCTCGCCGTGGGAATGGACCAGGTCCGCCATCATGCGGATCTGCCAATCCTCGACGGAACTGATGGCGTCGCGCTTGCCCCGCGCCACGTCGAATTCGGCGATGATCGTTTCCCAGACCGGGATATGCGGGGCCTCGACGCGGGCCAGTTCGACTAGGACCGGCTTTGTCGCTCGCGAGGGGATCTGGACGCCAGCTTCGCGCAGGGCGGTCGCGATGTCATCGACCGTGACGCAGAGGTCTTTGAAGTCGGCCTTGTCCGGCGCGACGGAGAAGCGAGCTTCGTAGGCGCCGATCCCCTCAAGAATCGCGGCGTGGAGCGCCTTGCCGAAGTTCAGCGCATCCTTGGGCTTCTCGACCCGGCGCGTGTTCAGATGCGAGGACCACCACCAGCCTTCGCGCTGCTGGAACAGCTTGACGATGTCCGAGGAGCCGAGGCGCTTCTGGGCGAAGTAGATGTCCTCGTCCAGGTGCAGGTAAAGACCGTCAGGAAGTAGAGCGGTCATGCCCGAAGCTCCTGAGTCCGCCCAACGGCCAACCCGTCGAGCCCATGCCGGGCCTGCCGGCGCATCCAACTGATTAGTTCAGCCTCGCTCAGCCCGTGCTCGGCCATGGCCTCCTCGCGGGTCAGTTCGCCGCGCTTGAGGGCGTTCAAGACCTCGGCTTTGCGCTTTGGCGTCCACCGCATCACAGCGCACCCCTCGCCGCCTTCGCCAGCCGCTCCACTTCCCCAAGCAGGGTGCGGAGGGCCTCGGCCTTGGCTTCGGTGGTGAATGATCCGGAGGCGGTCAGAGCGATCTGCCGGGCCGTCGAGGCCATGGCGTCTATCGATCGCCGGGCGTCGGGGCCGATGGTCACATAGCCGAGCGGATCGACGGGGGCGGATTTGCGGAGGGCGATGACCTTGTTCATGAAGCCGCCCCAGCGAGGCCGCAGAAGCCTTCGATGCGCTCGAATTGGCCGCCGGTCTCGGCGTAAACCGCTTGGACAGAAGCGTTGAAGTTCGGCTTGCTCTGCGTCCGCATGTGCGCCGAAACGGCCTCTAGGAACGCTGCGGTGCGCTTTGGCTCGTGCCAGCGCCACTGACTGCACTGGTTACCGAGGCAGTTAAAAATGAACGGGCCGGTCGGCTCTGTGCTGCCGCCGTCACTGTCGAGATAATGGCGCTGCCGAGGATTGGTATGCGACGCGATCGCGTGGGGGCACCACTTGGTCTTGGCTTCATCTTCGGTCATTTGACCACCTCAAGCGCCGGCTCGTCTTCGGCCGACTTGTCGATCGCCAGGGCGTGGATGAATCCGGCCAGTTCGCCGAAATGCTTCATCGCCTGCTTGACGTGGTAGGCGCGGATAGAACCGTCGGCGCCCATCCCCATCAACAGTTCTTCGTTGATTTGGCGGGCGGCCATCTGGGCTTGATGGGTTTTCTGGCAGTAGGCCATTAGTAATCATCCCCATAATCGGGTTCGGGAGGGTTTTCCTGGAACTCCAGTTCGATGCGTTGGCGCTCGGCGTCGGTCAGTTGGACGCTGGGCGCGTCGGCCTTGTTCTCGTCGGCGACGAGCCAGCAATCGACGATCTCGCACTCCATCGGTTCGCCAGGGTCTCAGCTTTCCGGAGGCCCGTAGGTCTGCGGCGCCGATCTCCATAAGTTGACAGCGATCTCGACGCAGACCTCAGTTTCCCGGTCGTCGCGCACGGCGTAGCGAAAGTAGGTCTCGCTCATGCGGCGTCATCCGGCTTGTCCGACCCCACCCGAACGGGGATGGTCCGAATGTTGGAGGAGGCTTCCCGATGCGCCGCCAGCGCCTGCTCAAGCTGCAGGGCGGCCAGCGGATCTAGGTAGAGCGTGGCCGTGACGTTGCTCTCGCCGAGACGTTCGGTCTTGACCAGCACGCCGGGCTTGAAGGTCTGGGCCTCGACGGAAATGCGATCCGAAGCCTGGAGGTGAAGGTGGAAGGTGGCGAGCATTACGCACCCCATCGAAGCTGTTGATCCAAGAACCGGCAGAACCGCCGCCAGGACCGGGCGACGGCGCGGGCCGCGAGGTTCAGACCCGCAAGGCTGGCGATCAGGCACAGCGTCAGGAACAGGGCTGTGGCGGCGTTGGGGGCGGTCACTGAGCGATCTCCTTGGGGAGTTGCGCCCTCGCAGCATCAAGTTGAGCCCGCCAAGACGCTGCCTGCGCCTCGCTTTCCGCCACCCGCTTGGATAGGTTGGCGATGCTCTCGTTGATCTCGATTGTTTGGATGTCCTGCGGCACGGGATAGCCGAAGCGCTTACAGGTGCGAACGATGCCGGCGGCCTTGTAGGCGACGTTCCCGTAGGAGGACCGCTCGCTTCGAAACCCGTCGATCAGCCTTGGAATTTGCGCAAGGACCCACGCCTTCGCGGCCTCTTCGCCATCGAAAAACACGGGCTCATAGATGCTCCGGTCGCGATTGGCGCGAACGTGCATCCGGGGCACCTTCTGGCCGTCGAATTGAATTGTGGCGTCGAAGGTGACGGAGCACACAGCGAGGTCGCGGCTAAAGTCGCCCCTTTCCGCCTTCGCGACGTCTACCAAGATCAGTTCGCCCGACTTCTCACGCTTGATCAGGTGTGAGACCTGACCGCTCATGATTAGTTCGAGTTGCTTGAACGGCTCGAACCGCTTCAGATCCGCCATGGTGCGCTGATGTTCGGAATTGGCGAGATGAAGGCCGCGTCGCGCTTCCAGAATTTTAGCCTCAAGGTTGGCCAGTTCGTCCCGTCTGGCCCTCACCTGTTCCGAGAAGTGGGCGACAGGCTCCTTCGCGTGGACCTCGTAGACCTTGGAGATGTCAGACGAGACGTAGGGCTCGCCAGTCTCGTCATCCTCAAAAATGGGGTGCACGAGGTGGGCGCCACCGGCGACCTGGGCGATGTATTCCGCCTGGGAACCATCGGTGAGCCAGACGGTGTCACCACCGCCGAATGAGTGCGCGGTCATGCCGGCCTCCCGGCGCGAGCCCACGACACCTGATCGCGGATGGCGTCCTGCAGCGTGTCCAGGGCCTTGGTCCAGAACAGGATCCGCTCCAGTTCGTTCTGACGGATCGCGTGGTGAAGCTGGCGGTTGATCTGGATCTGCTCGGCGACCGGGTCGCGGACGCGCTCGTTCGCGGGGTCGAGGAGGTCGCCGCCGGAACTGCGATAGACGGGGCCGGCCATCACAGCAGCGCCTTCAGCACGACGCCGACGGCCACCACGCCGGCGACGGCTAAGCAGACCACGACTACAATCGCCAGCCGGTCCATCAGGGTCATTTCAAGGTCCTTGTCGGCGTTGGCGCTATAGCCGTGGATTTTGGCCAGGGCCTTCGCCCGTTGCTCCGGGGTCGGATCGGCGAATTTCGAGGGGCGGATGATGGTGTTTCCCGCCGGCGCCGAAAGGTCGCCATCATTGAGGCGCTTGGCGAAGGCTCTGGCTTCGGAGCGGGTGGGGAAGACGTGCGTCGGGATATCGGCGCCCATGACGCGCCAGCATTCGCCACAGCGATCGACCCTGTAGGGCCTCGGCATGAATTGGTCCTGAGCCATGATCAGACCTTCTTGCGGCGGTTGATGATCCGGTCGCGCCTGACCCAGGCCTGAGCGGCCTTCCTGGCCTTCATGGCCGCATGGCGCTTTACCTGCCGGCTCTCGCTGTAGGGGACAGGCGTCGAGGCGAAGAGCGTCAGCATGAACTGGCGCGTGGCTTCCTCTCGAACTCGACGGCGCTGGCCGCCTTTGCCGTAAAAGTTCGGGGTGCGGATGCGTGTCAGCGCGTCAGTGGATTTCAGGTCGACACGGTTCATCAGGCGGCCTTCTCGATTTGGATTTGGGAGGATTGAGCCACCCGCCGAGCCCGCTGCGCCGCGCGCCGGTAGCCCAGGACGAGCGACCAGAACGCGGCGTCAGTCGCCGAGCCGTAGAGGCGGGAGGCGCCGGGGTTGGTCTCGGCCAGCCGGCGCAGCCAGTTGCGCCGCGCCTTGGCCTCGCGGATCACCTGGATGGCGATGCGGGTGAAGGATGCCGAGGCCGGCTCCTCCGACACGAACGCCGTCGCCGCGATCCTGGCGTCCAGGGCTCGCAGGCTGGCGAAGTGGGCGGGGGCCATGGCTCAGAAGTTCCAGGGCGTGGCATTGAATTGGGCCGCGACGGCGCGGGCTTCGCGCTTGCCGCTGACGGTGCGAACCTCGATCAGTTCGCGGCGGCCATTCTCGATCCGATTGATATCGAGTTGGGCCGGCCGGATCGTTGATCCGTTCGTGAAGTAGGCGGCGATAATGGGGGCGGTTTGCACGGCGTGCTCTCCTCAGGTGTTGAGGATACGCTACAACGCGTAACGTGACCATGCAAGCGAAAAATTACGCGTTGTAGCGCGTGGGAGCGGCGCACTCATATCGCGTTACTCGGACACGAAAAAACCGCCCGGGTTAGGGGCGGCTCAACAAGCGGTGGCGTGACGGGTGATTTAGTTTTGAGCGCTTATTTCGCCGAGCAGAGTGCGGCGATCTTGGCTCCAAGATCCAGATCGCCGGACTGAAGGGCAAATGACTTGGCCTCGTCGCAATGCCCGGAATCGATCAGTTGGCCAGCATGGACGTAGCGCTGATTTTGCTCATACGAAGCCTCGCGGGCCTGTTCCTGCCTGGCGTCGGCTGCGGCTTGATCGGCCAGGGCTTGTCGTTGTCGCTGGCGTTCGGCGGCAATGGCCTGCCCGCGCTGGTAGGCTTCGGCATAGGTGTTCGAATAGTTGGGCGGCGGTTGGGCAAGGCCCCAATTTACGCCCTGGGCCTGGCTTGGCGCCGATGTCTGGCAATTGGTGATCGCGCCGAAATTCTGGCAAGTCGTGTTCGTTTGGGCCGCAGCTGCGGTTGCGCTTAGGGTCAACCCTATCGCTATCATCAGTTTCATTTGTCGTCCCCCGTTGCCTTAAGAGGCGGCCCGAAAACTCTCCAGCACACTGAGCGCAGCGCGAATGGCGTCGTCCCGCTTGTCGGCCGGGATCGCTTCCACGCGTTCCTGAATGCTCGTCAGCAAAGGGTGGCCCTCGGCGTTGTCATCGCTATCCGGTGCGCCCAGGCCGGTGGCCAGCCAAACCCAGCTCACCCGGTATCGCTTTGCAAATTGCCGAAGGAGGGGGAGCGGAGGTTTGCGGCCTTGCTGTTCTTCTGGCCGTTCGTAACTGCGATAGGTCACCGGCTTGACGCCGACACTATCGGCCGCGTCTTTGGCCCGCTCAAACCCGGCTTGGATGCGCGCCCAACGAAGGCGCTCCCAACCGTCTGCCAAGTCTTCCCACTTTCCAGCCATGTGACAAAGCGTAACGTCCATGGCGCTACTTCGTGTAATTTAATGCTGGACGGGGCGCGCTACGCAATGTAGCGTTCTCGCCCATGACCAAATCGCTTGCCGAAGAGATCATCGAGCAGAAAGGCGTGTCACTGATCGCCGAGCGCCTCGGTGAACGTCCGGAAACCGTTCGCATCTGGAAGCACCGCAAACGCTTCCCGCGCGCGAAGTGGTTCGACCTTGTCGAAGCCTTTCCTGATGTGACGCTGGACATGCTCCGGGCTGATGACCGGGAAAGGGCCGCCGCGTGAATTACGGCCTGCTCAAAAGTCCCTTGATGGAACTCCAGCGGGCGGCGGCGGCTATTAATTCCGACGTCAGTTGCACGTCCCTCGCCGAACCAATCGACCTGACGGTTGGATCTGCGAATAGGTCCAGCGACGACGATATCTCGGCAACAATCGCATCCCTGTCCTTGCGCTTCATCCTTCCCAGGGACGCGCGCATAAACAGCGCCAACAGCACGTTCACCCCATCCCTGGTCGGCGATATTTCGCTCTGCTGCATTGCCCCGCCCCCCGGCGCCGGGGAAGGGGATTGTGAACTGCGCGCCCCGCTTGGGCGTAGAGCGATCACATTCTCGGCCCGACGATTTGCACCGGTTTCTGCGCCAGCAGCGCCCGTCATGGCTCGGCGCAAATCGGCCCACCAGAGATGGGGGTCGTGCCGATCTCTGACGGTGTTTTCCGCCCCAGCGCGTCCGGTTTTTCCTGACATTTCTAAACATTGGGGCGAAGTTTTGGGAAGCGCCACTGTGGCGGAATGTCACGGCTTGGAACGTTCTCGCAAGTCCGGTTCTATCATACCCCACCAGGACTTAGCCGCCCGTGACGCCGCGCCGAACGCGGTTCCGTTACCATTGGCTGCGGCAAAGGTTCTTGAGAGACCGCGCATCATCCGGCGGGCCCGTCGGCGCGTCATGCCACGGCGCAACAGCACATCAAGCACTGCCGCCAGCGCGATGAACTCCGGCGACATTTCGACCGGATCAGCCATCACAGCCTCGACGTCCCTCGTCCCGCAAGGCGCGGATACGTTCGGCGCGGGCATCATCACTGCGCCGATCCCCCCCCCGATGGCGCAGGAACTGAGCCGGGAGGGCGTCGAGCCCCTCCCGGCCCTTTTCCAACATATGAACCTGCATCAGGGCATTGGCGTGCCCTCGATGCTTGACGGCGCACTTGTTCAACCCGCGCGCCGCTTTGGGCTCAAGGCGAGCCCAGTAGCCGCACCCGCCAGCGACGGCGAGGTGGGTGATCAGTTCCTCAAACCAGTCCTCACAGGCCTCCGTGGTCATTCGTCTGTCTCCGACTTGCGGAAAGCAACATGGGACAGGTGATCCGCGAAATGTCCGATGAATTCGGAAGAATCTCAGAATCTCGGCCGGCAGAATTCGGCCTGCAGAATTCGCTGGCGGCCTATGTGCGTCGGCGCTGGCCGCAGAACACGGTCAAGTCGGTCCAGGTCGAATGGTCGATGAGTGAAGGCGAGGCGAGGGGCGTGGTCTACGCCACCGCCAGCCTGAAGAGCTTGAACAACGCCATCAAGCACAAGCGGGGAGGCTGGAGCCTCGCCCTGTGGCTGGTCGCGCATCTCCTGCAATGCAGCCTGGAAGAACACCTTGAACAAGAAAGGCGTCGAAATGAACGGCGAGCATCCCGGATGGCTGGCCTCATTGGTGGCCTGCGAGCTTGCGGTGACGGGCTGGGCGCTGATGGCGCTCGCATGGCCGCTGAGCCGGCTGTCGGAACTGATCGGTGATCTGTCTGAGATCACGCACCGGCACGCCCAGGAAATCCTGGACGGGGTTCCGATCGGCTGGCTGAGGATGCTGGGCCTCATGGCCAACCTGTGCGTCTGGGCTGCGATCTTCCTCCTGATCGCCTGGGTGCTCCGCTGATGGCCGGCGAAACCTATGTCGTCACCCGCGCCTGGGTCAGCGCCTCCGGCCATTGGGTCACCTTCCTGAGCCACGGCGTCGAGCGCCAGGTCCCGGCGATCCTGCCGATGGTCAAGGGCCAGAGGATGATCCTGAACCACGAACAGAAGGCCTGCCCGGCCGGTCAAGCCGCCCGCGTCTGAACAGCCCATCACCTTCGCCTTGGAGGATCTCATGTCTGAACGGCCAGTGTTCACCGTCTACCGGCCCCGCGTCCATCACGGCCGATCCTTCGTGGTGTTCGAGGATCATGGTCATGAGCGCGAGGTTCCCTCCCTGGCCATGATGCGCATGGGCGACCGGTTCGAACTGTCCCGGGACGGGGTTGCAATGCCGATGGATATGGCCCGTGGCTGAGCGCTCCCATTGCCAGATCCAAGACGCCTGTAGGGCCAAGCGCCGTGGTCGGCATTGCCCGAGCTGCGCGGCGGCGAAACGGCTCGACGAGGCGCGGGATGCGATCGTCGCCCGCGCCACAGCGCGCATGAAGCGGTTCCGTGCAGACCCGGCCATCGAGGCCGCCCGACTGGAGGCGGCGCGGCGCAGCCAAGACCGCAAGATCATGGCGCGCGGCATCCTTGCCCACGAACTCGACGCGTATCGCGCGCTGCGCCGCAAGTTGAAGGCCCCGGCTCATGAGGTCGCCATGCTGATCATCCAATCGCGGGCGACGTCTCCCGCCAGCGCCGGCGGTCTCTGATGCCGCTCCGCCTACAAGCGCCCCGCAAGACCGAAGCCCAGTTGCGAGCCATGGCCGCATCCGGTTCGTCCGGCGTGGCGCGGCGTGCGCAGGCGGAGCTGAAGCGGCGTGTCACCGAGGCGCTGGCCATGGGGCGCTCCCAATGAAGGCGCCCCGCTCCAAATACGGCGCCGTGAAGACCGTCGTCGGCTCGGAGACCTTCGACAGTCGCAAGGAGGCACGTCGGATCGGCGAGCTTCGCCTGCTCGAGCGGGCAGGGGAGATCACGGCGCTGCGGCTGCAGCCCAAGTTTCCGCTCGAGGTCAACGGCAAGCTGGTCTGCACATACATCGGGGACGCGGCCTATCACGACAAGGACGGCTCGCTCGTCATTGAAGACGTGAAGTCGGAAGCAACGCGAAAGAACCGAGCCTATCGGATCAAGGTCAAGTTGTTGGCCGCCCTGCACGGCATTGTCGTGAGGGAGGTCTGAGATGGCCCCCTCCGCCGGCCAAGTCGCCCGCGCGATCGTCACCTCGGCCCGGATCCTCAACGTCCCGGCTGAGCGGGCGTTCGAGGAGGGGCCGAACTACACCAGGGCGCGACTCCTGGCCGGCGCCGGACTGATCGCAGCCGAGGTGTGCAACCGCGCCGTGGCCGGCCGGCTGATGCGGATCACCACGCTCCTGAGATTTGCGCCGTCGCAACTGATCAAGGCCGGGATCGAGCTGCCGATGGTCTATTGGGTGCGCGAGGCCGTGCTTGCCGAGCCTGGGCCGCCGCCTGTGGCGCCCGTGCTGCCACCGAAGCCGAATAAGGCCATCCCGACGCCCTGCATCGAATGGGAGCGTGAGGCCCTTCCGGACTCGGAGCGCGCGATGATCCTCGCGGCGGAGTGGCGCACCGTCTCCCCCATGGAAGCCCTGGCCGTAGCGCAGGGATGGCAGTTCGGGCTGAAGGCCCGGGACATGGCGGCGGTCTCCGGGCGCGCCCACGGAATTTACACCGCCTTGATCGGCCAGATCCGCGCCCTCGGGGTCTCGCTGCGTCCCGCCCCGACGCCCTATGAGCGGGCGAAGGAACAGCGGCAAACGAAGCCCCGGAAGTCTCGCCGGATATCCGTCGTCACGCCGGCCCCGCTCTACGAAGCCTCCGATGAGGACCGGGAGCAACTGGCCAAGGCCTGCCGCCGATACGGCTCGGCGATCATCCTGAAACTGATCAAGGCCCGCGGATTCAGCTGCGCCTCGGATATCCCGCCCACGATCCGGCGCGGCGTCATCGACGGCTGCATCACTGAAGCTAGGGCCAATCTTGCCGCCAAGATCGATCGGTCGCGCCCCGTCCAGGCGGAAAAGCCGCCCCGCGAACCGAAACCCCGCAAGCCCACTCTGGAGGAAGAAATGGCCGCATGGTCCGACGAGCAAATCGCCATGGCCTACGACCTCTACATCGTCCAGGGCATGAGCGCGGCGCAAGTCGCGGCCAAGATGCCGCATCGGCCTTCCCGCAGCGCGGTCATCGGAATCGCGCACCGCAAGGGCTGGCCGAAGCGCGGTGCTGCCGCCGCCGTGGTCTCCGCCAGGATCGGGCAACGCAACGGCACCCCGAAGACCGGTCGTCCGAGGCCGATCGCTTCGGCCAAGGCGCCGATCCCGAAGCCTGAAAATCCCAAGATCGAGATCGCCCCCGGCCAGGAGCCGACAGCGACGCCCTGGTCCGGCGGCTGGCCTGACATGGACCATGAGATCCCCCAGAACGCCCGACGCGTCGTCATGGCGGATCTGGGCGCTCAGGAATGCCGCTGGCCGCTGGGGGATGCTCTGGAGCCGGGCAGTGTGACCACGCTGTTCTGCGCCGCTCCCACCGACGAAGGCAAATCCTTCTGCGCCTGTCATGGCGCCAGGATCAGGAACAAGTATCAGCCGACCACCAAGCGGCTCAACACCCGTGATCCCAGCCTGACCATCCGCAAGGGGCGCGAGACCGAGCGCGAAACCCCGCTTGATCGGCGGTTCGTATGAGCGCCCACGGGAATGCCAAATTGAACCCAAACCTCGTCATCGCGCGCTACCGTGCCGGCGGAACACTTCGTTCTTTGGCGTCTGAATTCGGCGTCACCCATGAGGGTATCCGCCAATGTCTCTTGGCGCATGGCCAGTCCTTACGCCCCCATGGCTGGCACAGTCGCCTTGACCCGGAGATCGCGGCGCTCGCGGCAGAAATAGCCGCGGACATCCCGAAGCAGTTCCCCGCGGGCGCTTCGGTATCCGATCTAGTCGATTGGCTCGGATCGTCGCCCACGCGCATCAAACAAGCGATCGACGTGTTGCTCGCTCGCGGGACCATTAAAAGCGTCAGCGCCGGGGTATGGGCATGACCGCCGCCCAACGCACCAAAGAGATGGCCCAGGACGAGGTCGAGGCCTTCATGGACGGCGAGGCGGTTCGCTTCGTCGCCGGCTTCGTCGGCCGGGAAGGGGCGCAACGCGTCGCCGCGAGGGCATTAATTAGGATAGCCGGAAACGTGCTCGCCATGCTCCCCGGCGCCGGCCCCCAGGCCGCCGGCGACTACATGTCCGAACTCGGCGCCCAGCATCGACAGACGGCCGCGCGGCGAACCCCAATCGCGAGGGGGCGCTGATGGGCGAGTGGTCAGACCCCATGGAGCGGCTTATCGCCGAGGCGCTGGCGGAGGCCGGCTTCTTATTTACGGCGCCACGCGACACCAACCTTGATTTTCGCCTGACCGCATCCGGCGTCGAGATAGAGGTCAAGCGCTTCCACTCACCCCGCATCGCCGATCAGATGGCCCGCGCTCCAAACGTGATCGCCATCCAGGGCGAGGGCGCGGTCCGCTGGTTCGCGGCCCTGCTTCGCGTCCAGGCGCCGAGGCTTCGGGCGAATGGAGGTGGCGGCGAAGCCGTCCACGCCGAGGCCGATCGGGCGAGTTCCCGGGATGAACCCCAATGACCGAACCCATGCCCATCCGCCGCGAAATCGTCGAGCGCCTCGTCACAGCGACAGGCGCCGCCATGATCGTCCGCGCCGTCATGGCCGGGGCCGAGATCAAGCCGATCGGCCGGCTCTATGAGCGCAATGACCGCTTCGTCGTCGAGCTCGACTTCGAGCGCCCGCTTTGGCCGGAGCGTCAGACCGGGTTGGTGGTGATGTTGTCCGTGCTGCCGGAACATGAGGTGGCGGCGTGAACAAGCGCGACATGATCGCCCAGGAACTCCAGATCGCGGCCAACTACCGGCGCGAGGCTAAGGCGCGTGCGGCTCGCTATCCAGCCCTCGCCGCGCAGCTCCGGGCCTGGGCTGACGCCTCTGTGTCTCGCGCTGAGCAGATGCGCTGTGGGCCTCTATTTGGGACCAAGGAATGACCTTCGCCCCGGACCTAGACCTGAACAGCGAGGCTCCGTCGCTGCCGTTCAACCTCGAAGCGGAGCAGGCCCTGCTGGGCTGCGTCATGCTCGAGAACGACATGTTGTCCCAGGTCGATCAGGTCCAGCCTGAGCACTTCTTCGAGCCCCTGCATAGCCGGCTTTGGGCCAAGATCGCTGATCGGGTGAACAAGGGTCAGCGGGCCGATCCCGTGGCCCTGGTTGACCTCTTCGCCAACGACGAGGCGATGCAGGAGATGGGGGGGCTGCGCTATCTGGCCGATCTGGTCGACGCGGCGCCGCCGCCCTTTACCGCCCCGACCTATGCGGGGATCGTCTCGGACCTGTCGCTGAAGCGCGAACTAATCAAGGCGGCGGATGCGATCGGCTTCTTGGCCCGCAAGACGGATTACCCGGCGCTAGACCAGCTCACCGAGGCCGAGAGATCGCTTGCAGAGCTCGCCACTTCAACAGCCGCGCCTCTCGCCCAGCCCGTGGGACTGACCGCCCTGGAGAACATCGAGGCGGCCTGGCGCGGAGAATTCACGGGAACGTCGGTCGGCCTGGAGGTCCTCGACCACGTCACCAACGGAATCCGCCAGGATGACGTCTGGTTCATCGCTGGCCGCACGAGCATGGGCAAGAGCGTGACGGGTCTCGCGCTCGCCAGAGGGATCGCGGAGCGAGGCGCCGGCGTCTTGGTCTTCAGTTTGGAAATGCCCCTGCGCGAGGTCCAGGCGCGCCTCATAGCCGACATCGCCTTCGACCGGGAGCAGACCTATAACCCAGAGGGCAACGTGACCTATGGCGCGCTATTGAAGGGCCGGGGAACCGAGGCGCAGAGGCACAGGGCCAGATGGGCGGCGCGACAGCTCGCCAGCCTTCCACTGGCCGTGACAGACGCCGGCGGCCTCACGATCAACGACATCCGTTCCCAGGCCCAGCGACAGATGCGCGCATGGGATAAAGCCGGGGTGAAGCGGGGCGCTGTCCTGATAGACCACATCGGCCTTGTGAAACCGGCTCGAAACTCCGGGAACAAGGCCGCCGACACAGCCGACATCGTCAACGAACTGAAGGGCATCGCCAAGCAGCTTAAGACGCCCATCATCGCCCTGGCTCAGATCAACCGGAACACCGAGGCGCGGAACGACAAGCGGCCCACGCTGGCCGATATGAACTGGTCTGGGGCCATCGAGCAGATATCGGACCTCATCTGCCTGCTCTACCGCGAGTCTTACTACTTGGAGCGCTCTGGCCAGCCGGGCGACTGGGAGGAGGGGCAGGCCAAGAAGCACGAGATCGAACTGCTGATCCACAAAAACCGCTCCGGCCCGATCTGCAACCTCAAGGCCTTTGTGGACGTGTCCTGCAATGCGTTGCGCGATCCGATCGAGCGAGAGGAGCGCTACGCTTGAGCGAGCAGCCCTGGATTCAATGGTTCCCCGGCGACTTCCTGAACGGCGTCGCTGATCTCTCGCCGGTCGAGATCGGCGTCTATGTGGTCATGCTCAACCTGATCTATGACCATGGCGGCCCGATCAAGCTCGACGTCGCGCGCCTTTCCCGCCGGTGCAGAATGCGTCCGTCCGCCTTCCAGGCGACGCTCTCGGCCCTCGCGGAGGCTGACAAGCTGACCATCGAAGATGGGGTGATCTCCAACGCCCGCGCGCAGAAAGTGCTCCAAAAGCGCGCGGAAAAGAGTGCGAAAACGTCTGAAGCTGCGAACGCTAGGTGGTCGCAACATGAGGTGAAAGGTGAGGAAAATCAAAGCATCGAAAATGCAGACGCAATGCAGACGCAATGCAGACGCAATGCTAACCAGAAGCTAGAACCAGAACCAGAAGAATTAGAAGCTATCGCTTCTGTCGCCATCGGCGACGTGGCGTCCAAGCGAGACCCCCGTTTCGCCGACGCCTGGAAAGCCTATCCCCACGTCAAGGGGCGAAGCTCACAGACCAAAGCCTATCCATGCTGGCGCAAAGCGGCCAAGTCAGTCGGTTCGGTTCGACTGCAAATCGCGATAGTCGCCTTCGCATCGGATAGCCGGACCCGGCGCTCGGAAACGGGCGCTAAGGGGTTCCACCTGTGGCTCCGAGACGCGCTTTACGAGGACTGGCTGCCGAAAGACGGCCCCCCGGGCGACGCCAAGCCCGTCACCGTCGACGCCAAAACCCTGGCCGCCCGCCAAGCCCATTTCACCGCAACCGGCGAGTGGCGCCCTGAATGGGGCGAGCGCCCAACTCAATTCCTTCGCGAAAGGACCGCCGCCTGATGGCCAAGCGCAGCAGAAAGGCGAAGACCAGGGAGGCGACCATTGGCTAAGCGCACCCGCCGCCGATCGAAGCCGATGTCGGTTCAAGAAATCCTCGAGCAGGCCGCACGCCGGCGCCTGGAGCGACTGAAGGCAGATATCAATCTCGAATGGGGGATCTCGCCGGAGACCCTGAAGATCGCCGAGGCGCGCGGGGATGAGATCACCAGTTTTCCGGCGCGGCCTGGAGAGCGAGAAAAGCCGCCAAAGCGCCTCAGCGGTCTGGACTGGCTCTGGTTCAAGAACCGCATCGATGCGACCCAGATGGGCGCCGGCCTGAAGTATGGGGACGACTACCGGACGTCACACGATCTGAGGATCCGCTCCGGTTCAAATCTCGACCCCGGCGGCGGAGATGGGACCATGTCGATCGACGCCAGGATTGAGGCGCAGATCAGGTTGAGCAAGGCCCAGCACCTCGGATTGAATGATCATCCGGACCTCATCTCCTTGTGCGACGCCATCGCTGGGGAAGGTGCAAGAATTAGGGATCTGGCAAAAGGTGACGACGCAACTTCGCTGAAGATGGAGGCCCGATTCGTGATCGCCCTTGATCACTTAGCGCGATTTTACGGGATGGTGTTCGCATGACGATGAGCTACATCTACTGTGTCGGCGTGAATGATAACCCGGTCAAACTCGGTCACTCCGAAAAGCCGCAGGATCGCCTCTACGCGCTTCAGATCGGATGTCCTGACGAGCTGGAAATGTTCTGGGTTGCGCAAGTGTTTGCCCACAGCGTCCAGGACATCGAGGCTGAGGTGCATAGAAGGCTTCAATATGCCCACCGCCGAGGTGAGTGGTTCAATGTTGAATCCGAAGTGGCTCGTCTCGTCGTTTTGGATGTCGCAGAGCAGATCATGGCGAAAAACGCGCGGCGGCTCGCGCGGGCTGTCGATCCGCTTGAGCGGCTGGCTGCAGTTCATAAGATCGATCGAAGGGCGCCGACTGCGGTCAACTATTATCGCACCCGCCTCGCCGTGAACGACACCGAATTGGTTCGCAAAATGGACGCCTACATGACGAAGGCGGCTGGTATCGGCGGCCTGACGGCGTTTCGAATGGTGTTCGTCCAGCATACCCCCCTTGAACGGACCCTTGCGCGAGATCCCGCCGCATTTCGAAAGGCCCAGGCCGCGCTTGCCGCTGCCGTCAACGGGCTGTGCGGAGCGTTCCGCGGTTGGCCCGGCGGGAACGAGAACAACATGATTGACATTTCCGAGGAAATTGCGGCATAGCTTCGTCATTGGTGATTCGTGTGACCGCTTCGGGTCCGAATCGCTCCCCCAACAGAATTGCAGCGGCGGCGGTGACACGCCAAGCAGCCTTGGGCGCGAGGGCAGTTGCCTCCGCCAGCGCTAAACCGCTCTACGGAGCGGGTGAATACAAGGCCCGCTGCAATCCCATCCCCGCTCTGCTTCGGCATCGGGCACGGCGCGCGAGGCGAAATCACACCGGATGGTGTGCCCAGCCAAGCCTGAGGATGGCGTGAGCCTAGCCTCGCGCGCCCACCACCATTCGCGCCCAACACGTTCTCACCCTGACCCACCGCGAGCGGACGCTGTAGCGGCGCGAACCCCATCGGAGGCCTTGATGTTCGGCGCACCGGCCTACGTCCCTCCGAAGTCCGAGGAAGAACGCCGCATCATCGGCCTGGTCCAGAACGCCAAGACCGAGGCGGCGAAAATCGGGAAACTGGACGGCCGCGAGGTCATCACCGTCGAAGCCTGCCCCTGGGGCTGCGTCGTCACCGGCAAACTCTTCGGCCACATCCGCCGCATGGAAACGACCTGGGAGCACTATGCCAGGTCCGGCGGATCGCCGACGCAGACCGTCCGCAACATCGCCGACATCCTCGGTCTCAGGAAGGCATCATGAACCCGGAACTGATCGCCGGCCTCTGCGGCTATGCCCTGGCCCTGCTCACGGTCTATGGCGTCTACACGGTCAATCGCCGGGCCGTGCATGTCGACGTTCCCGCCATGCTGCACAGCGCCGAAGTCGGCATCAGCCGAGATGTAAAGCTTGCCGAGGGCGAAGCGGCCAAGATCGCCGCCGAGATCAAGAAGGCCCTCTAATGGCCTGGCGCTACGAGACGCTGTTCGAGTTCATTGAGCGCATCCGGCGCCCCCGCAAGTCGAAGCCTAAGCCCCCGATCTGTCACGACCCGGATTTCCTGGAGGATTTCATGTCCGCAAACACCGACGCCCTCGCCCAAGCCGC
>Ga0068856_100000233_pt1 | contig 60306 bp, 51 predicted proteins | sample KBSCornC62_FD_66595 | JGI IMG/M metagenome (GOLD analysis project Ga0068856, IMG submission 66595) | Corn rhizosphere microbial communities from Kellogg Biological Station, Michigan, USA - KBS Corn C6-2 | ecosystem: Host-associated > Plants > Roots > Rhizosphere > Soil ...
AATACGTGAAGCTGAACCTGGGAGAATAGCTCGATGGCCATGAAGCTCACGCCAGCTATGCGATCGGAGAGTCTCATCGAGGCGCTCCCATACATTCAGCAGTTCCGCGGCCAGACGTTCGTCATCAAGTACGGTGGCAGCGCGATGGAGGACGAGGACCAGGTGGAGCGCCTGCTGCGCGACATCGTCTTTCTCGAGGCGGTGGGTATCAACCCCGTGATCGTGCATGGTGGTGGCAAGGCTATCTCCGCGAAGATGCGCGAGGCCGGGCTATCGCCCCGATTCGTGAACGGCCTGCGCGTCACGGACGAGCCGTCTGTCCGGATCGTGGAGGAGACGCTCGACGGAGAAATCAATCCCGGGATCGTGCGCACGATCGAAGCGCATGGCGGACATGCCTTGGGGTTCTCGGGCAAGTCTGTCTTCGTCTCGCGCCGACTCCCGCTGCAGAAATTGGACGACGGTACCGACGTGGATATTGGATTCGTCGGCGAGGCCGTGAATGTCTCGACGAAGGAAGTCGCCGCCGCGATCAAGCGGGAAGTCGTGCCGGTCATCTCACCGATCGGCGCCACGCCGGAGGGGCAGGTGCTGAATATTAATGCGGATGTAGCCGCGGCAGCGCTTGCGGCCGGTCTTGGTGCGCACAAGCTCATCTTCGTGAGCGACGTGCCGGGTATCATGCGAGATCCCTCCCGGCCGGATACCCTTATCCCGACGGTCACGGGCGAGCAGACGCAGACTCTCATCAAGCAACGCGTGATCGATGGCGGTATGATCCCGAAGGTCGAGAGCGCCGTGCGCGCGCTCGAGAAGGGCGTGGGCAAGATCCACATGATCGGCGGCCATATCGCGCACTGCCTGCTGCTCGAGATCTTTACGAATTCCGGCATCGGCACCGAGATCATCCTGTAATTTCCGGGATCGGTTTCCACGAAGCCGGCCCGGCAAGGCTGGAAATGTGGCGCCGAATCGGGAATAAACACGGCCTACCCGAATCCGTCGCATGCCGGCTCGTCAGAATAAAAAGCTCCCCGCACTTGCGCTCGCTTCGCTTGGTGTCGTCTTCGGCGACATAGGCACCAGTCCACTTTACACATACGAGACTGCGATGACTTCGGTGCACGGCACCGATCCCATCGGCGTGGCCTCGCTCATCGTCTGGAGCCTGCTGCTCATCGTCACGCTCAAGTATATCGGCGTGGTCATGCGCGCCGATTATCACGGGGAGGGCGGGGTCTTCGCCCTGCTCGCCTTGCTCCAGCAGAAGAGCGCGCCACTTGCGGGCCTGCGGCTGCCGGCATACGTGATCATGCTTCTCTTTGGTGCGGCGCTTCTCTATGGCGACGGCACGATCACGCCGTCCATCTCGGTATTGAGTGCACTGGAGGGGCTCGAGGCGATTCACCCGAATTTCAAGTCGATCGTCGTCCCTGCCACGGCGGGTTTGCTGGCCCTGCTCTTCGCGGTCCAGAGGCTGGGCACCGGCCGCCTGGGATTTGCCTTCGGCTGGGTGATGCTTGCATGGTTCATCGGGATCGGAGGCATCGGCCTTGTCTGGGTTTGCCAATGCCCACAGGTGCTCGCGGCATTCAATCCTCTACTGGCTCTGGACACGCTGCGGCATGCAGGCTGGTCCGCGGCATTTCTGATGGGAGGAGTCGTGCTCGCGGTGACGGGTGTGGAGGCCTTGTATGCGGATATGGGGCACTTCAGCCGACGATCGATTTCGCTGGCATGGCACGGCGTGGCGCTGCCCGCTCTGCTGCTGAACTATCTCGGCCAGGCCGGGCTCGCCGTGAGGAATCGGGCGCTCTTCGATCAGGGAACTCCATTTTTCGCGATGGTGCCGTCTGGTTGGCCCACGCTGGCCCTAATTATCCTGGCGACCGCCGCGACGATCATCGCTTCGCAGGCGCTTATCTCGGGTGTCTTCTCGCTCACCGCACAGGCGCAGGACCTGCGCTTCTTCCCGAGATTCCAGATCATCCACACCAGCCGTGACGAGAGGGGGCAGGTCTATGTGCCGGTGGCGAACTGGCTGCTCGCAGCGGCGTGCATTTTGCTGGTGGCGACTTTCCGCTCGAGCGCAAATCTCGCCGCGGCCTATGGACTGGCCGTCGTTGGCACGATGATCGTGACCACGATCGCAGTGGGGCTGGTGTCCCGCCGCTGCTGGAACTGGGCATGGTGGCAGACTGGCGTATTCGTTGTCGTGCTGCTCGCCGTCGAGTCCCTATTCCTATTCTCCAGCCTCACGAAGCTCGGCGAGGGAGCGTACTTCCCCGTCCTCGTCGCGGGAGTCCTGCTCGTCATCATGCTCACATGGCATCGCGGGCGTGCGATCATCAGCGAGCGCATTCATGCCCTCGGTTGCCCGATGGATACGCTGCTCGATCGCATCGAAAACGAGCCGGTGATGCCGGGCCAGATCGTCCTCATCACGCTCAATCGCAGTCCGGCGCACGCCTCGGCGCGTCTTCAGGAAATGTTGCGGCAGGGCGTGCGCCTCCGCGAGCAGGTGGTCATTCTCAGCCTCATCAACGTTATGCGCTCCGACATCGATATTGCGGCGAGCATCGAGATGAAGCCGCACAAGGGCCGCATCTGGCATGTGCTTGCGAAGCATGGATACATGCAGGAGCCGAATGCTCCCCAGATTCTCGAGCGGGCCGCGGAGCTGGACCTGGGGCTGCATCGTCCAGGTGCCGAGACCATCTTCGTCCTGCCGAGGGAGCTGATCATCGAGTACACCGGCAGCCGATTTGCTCGCTGGAGACGGCTTATCTTTGGTGTCCTCAGTCGCAACCAGAGCTACGCGCCCGATTACTTCTATATCCCGCACTCCCAGCTCATGGAGTTCACGTGGATGATGGAAGCGTGAGAGGAAGAGCGAGCGAGTGGGTTGTCTGCTGGCTTGGTTCGCAAATTTATCCCAGAGGGGCCTCTGCACCGGAGGAAAATCCACGGCGGTCGACGGCGCGACACGCCCTACCGCAGGAAACGAGCCCGGCAAATGCCGGGTGGGTCCTGCGCGAGCTTTTCTTGGGCGGGAGGGCGAGGCTCCGTCCGAGCCGTAGATGAAAATGTGGGACGTCCGGCAGTTGCTGAACGCTCCGCCTGGAGATATCCGGGTTCATGTTCCCATTTTCACGGCGAGCGTCGCGTCGCGCGCGCTTACTGCCAGATGGCCTTTGCAGGCTGGTCGCGCTGATCCGCGGCTACTGTATTTGCGAAGATGGAAATGCCTGTCGCGGCCTCAATCGCGGAGATGCTTGTGAGATACGACTCGAGCTTCGTCGATGTGGCGGTCTGCGGGATCAAAAAGGCGAGGGTATCCCCATAGCCGCGACGATACACGCGGTAGAACGCGGCGGGGACCACGATGCCGCCGACTACTGTGGGAGGGGAGGAGAAGATCGGTCCCGCCACGACTTCGAGCCAGCCGGATTCGCCCGCCCATTTTCCTTCGAGCTCTGCAAATGCGGCCCAGGGGCCCATCAGGCACCCGGGGTTGAATGCGCAGATATTCGTCATGAGACCGGTGTTCGCGCCAGCGGCTTTTCCGAAATAGAGGCTGATCGATTTCTGAAGAGCGATGGCACCGCGGGCATATCCGGCAGCGGGAATGAGGCGGCCATCCGGGGTGCGCACGCGCTGGACGCTCGGCCAGCGGCGGGGCTTTGCGCCATTCACCATCGCATACTGCACGGCGAGCGGGTTCCCGAGCGTCACGGAGTAAACGACTGCGAATCCGGGATATTGCACCGTGACGACCGTGCCGGGATTTGGCGGGCTCCACGGCATCGGAGTGGGGGCGGCGGCTGCGATGAGCGGGGAAGATTGCGGTGCGGGAGGTGCCGTCTGGAGTGCCATCAACGGCACGGGGGTTGCCGATACTGAGGACTGCGCGTCGAAGACCGATTTTGACTTCGGCGTCGGCGAAGTCTCCGCCTTCATCGTGGAGGACGATTCCGCGGGATCGATGGGATGATGCGTCCGTGTATAAACAAATACACCAAGAAGCAACGCTGCCAACCCCCCCAAAATGTAGAGAAAAAACCGATCCATCCGCAGTCGTTGGTAACAGTAAGTTCGGAAATTCGAGCTGGTTGCGAGTCGAAAATGAGGGTTTACCGCCTTGATCGCGATTACCTTGGGTATAAGGCTCCTGCCGATGCCGCCTATCCAGGACGGTATGCGGACGTTTTATTGGAAACAGGAGTCCTCTTTTTCGGGATGATCTTTGCGCCAGTGTGTCCGCGCGATAAGTAGTTTGCGGATGAAAGATCGGGCCTTGGTGAAATTGCGGGAAGTATTTGGATACGATTCGTTTCGCCCGATGCAGGCCGAGATCATCGCGGATGCCATGGCCGGGCGGGACGTCTTTGCTCTCCTGCCGACCGGGGGAGGGAAATCGCTTTGCTATCAGCTCCCTGCACTGCTGCTCGACGGGCTCACGCTCGTGATTTCTCCGCTTATCGCGCTGATGAAGGATCAGGTCGATGCGTTGACCGCGAACGGAGTGCCGGCGACCTTTCTGAACTCTTCGCTCGATGCGGCGGAGGCGCGCAAAAGACTCCGCGGCTTGCACGCGGGTGAGTACCGTCTGCTCTACGTTGCGCCGGAGAGGCTGCTGCTGCCGGGATTTCTGGAGGATATTTCACGCTGGAAGCTCTCGCTCGTGGCAGTGGACGAGGCGCATTGCATCAGCGACTGGGGGCACGATTTTCGGCCGGAATATCGGAGGATCGCCGAATTGCGCGACATCGTGCCGGCCGCGCCATTCATGGCCCTTACCGCCACCGCGACCGGCCGAGTGCGCGAGGACATTGTCGAGCGTCTTCGGCTACGCGAGCCGGGCACATACGTCGGGAGTTTCAATCGCCCGAATCTCCTCTATCGCGTGCGGGCGAAGTCAGGCGCGCTCGCCCAGGCAATGGAATTCCTCTCGGAACGCCCCGGTGACAGCGGGATCATCTACTGTCTGTCGCGCAAGTCGGCTGAGACTCTGGCGGAAAAACTCACCGCGGCCGGTGTGCCTGCCCGGGCTTATCATGCGGGGCTGGGCGCGGAGGATCGCGCGGCGAATCAGGAGGCCTTCCTGCGGGACGAAGTGCGTGTGATCTGCGCGACGATTGCCTTCGGAATGGGGATCAACAAGCCGAACGTGCGCTTCGTCCTGCACCACGATTTGCCACGGAATCTCGAGAGCTACTATCAGGAGACCGGACGCGCCGGGCGCGACGGCCTGCCCTCGGAATGCCTCCTGCTCTACAGCCGGGGGGATATCCTCAAGCAGAAGCGCATGATCGAGGAGAAGGGTGATGAGGACGAGCGACGCATTGCCCTGCGGCAGCTCAACGAGATGGCTGCATTCGCCGAGAGCGGGGAATGCAGACGTCGTGGGCTCCTGTCGTACTTTGGCGAATCGGTCGTCGAGGAAAATTGCGGCGGATGTGACAACTGTCTCTCCCCAATGGAGGCGGTCGATGTGACGATTCCCGCGCAGAAGCTCCTCTCATGCCTGTACCGCGTGCGGCAGGCCTCCGGCTGGACGTTCGGGCTCAACCATGTGGTGGATGTTCTCCTCGGGTCTCGGGCGAAAGCCATTGTCGAGCGCGGTCACGATCGGCTCCCGACCCATGGCATCGGTCGCGAGTTGGTTGCCGACGAGTGGAAGCAGCTCGCGGGCGAGTTGATTCGCCTTGGTTATGCCAGCCGATCGGATGACCGGTTCGCCACAGTCGACATCACCGACGAGGGGCTGGCCGTCCTGCGCTCCCGCGCTTCGATCAGCATCCGCCGCGCGCCGAGGGCGGCAGCTCGGCCCAAGCCTCGCAAAGTCGTCGGCGACATCGCGTACGACGAAGCGCTCTTCGACGTCCTACGCAAGCTGCGACGGGAAATTGCGACGGCAAAGAGCGTCCCGCCATACGTCATTTTCTCCGACGTCTCGCTCCGGCACATGGCGAGGTATTATCCCGACTCGGATCTCGCATTCGAAGCCACGCCGGGCGTGGGACGCAAAAAGGCGATGGAATTCTCCCGACGATTCCTGGCGGCAATCCGCAGCTACATCAGCGAAAACGGCCGACAAGTTTTTCCGGATTGATTCGAGAGGAGCAGATATTCCGCTCAATCGAACGTGACTTGCCGACCGGTCGTGCAGCGAGGTGACTTTTGCACCATTCATGGACTGTTTGGAGTCCTGATTTGATGGATGCGAAGGGGGGCCTCATTTCGCTGCATTCCTTTGCCGAGGAGGAAGAGTCGGAGTAAAATACTGCCAGTCGATTTGGCTTATGTATCGATGTGGCCGAGGGAATTCACCACCCGGTGAATTGCGACGGAGCACGGACATTATCCGGATGCTTCGACGGGGCTGCGCGGGTCTGGCTCGTGCCGGTCGCGCCCTGCTTGTAGCGGTCTCACTATCGGTCTCGTTGAATGCGGGACAGGCGGCCGTGCTGGATCCGGCCGTGCTTTTGGCAGATCCATCTGCCGCCGACTGGAAATCGCTCGAGGAATTCTCAGGCACACTCACCCGTGCGCAGTTCGAGCAGCGGTTGCACGAGGTATTCGATCCTCATGGAGGCCTGCTGCCATTTCTGCTCATCACCGATCAGAGCGTTTCGATTTACGATTCGCCGATGAAGACTGGCGCCCCGCTCGCCACGATCACCTTCGCCTCATCGCCCGAGACATGCCTGGCCGGCCCGAGATACTTTCGCCCGCCGGATGCATTTCGCCACGGTGTCGAGCGCTTCCCGCTGGCAGGAGTGAGAATCGTTATCGAACCCGCGGACATCGGGGGAGATTGGGGCAAGCTCGAGGATCGCTCGACGATCTATCCGGGATACGGGCGGATCCAGGAAGGTGACCTCACCTTGCTGGTTGGAAAGGTCCTGGAGGCGAAGTTGAGGGCACTCGGTGCGGATGTGTACATTACGCGCGAAGGAACGCAGCCGATCTCTGGGATCGAGATGGCCGACGTGGAGAGGATCGCCGGCAGCGTGATCTCCCAACGGCCATACCGCCTCCCGGAGGCTTTTCGCAAGCGGGCCGGCTACATGAGCGCCTCGAATCCGGCCTACGTGAAGGTCGCCTCGCAATTCCTGCTTACCAAGAACCTCGAGACACTCTCCCGGGCCGAGAATTCGCGCAGACGATTTCGCGCCGACCTCACGATCGTGCTGCAATTCGACGCCACGCCTCGGAGCTGCCACGCGCGGCTCACCGACATCAATCGGAATATCTTTTTCGTCGAGGGTGCCTATACCGCCTCGGAGTTGGGCAATGACTCCTGCCAGCGATGGAAGCTGCTCACGAAGCTCCTTCAGAATGTCACGCCCACCGAGCGGCTTGTGGCGACGAACATCGCCAGGAGCTTCGAGGATGCCACGGGCTATCCTCCCGTGCTCTATGGCGACACGGCAGTCACGAGAGCCGTGGGCGACACGCCCTACGTGGTGGCGCGCAATCTGGCCTTCAACCGCGAGCACGACGGTCCGGTAGTCATCACCGAGCCGTATTTCATGAACCAGCGGGTCACACTCCTGCGCATCCTTGCGGGCGATTACCCGGGCATCGAGTTCGTCGCCGGGCAGATGCGGGAAAGTATCTTCCGGGAATATGCCGACGCGATCGCCAGGGGGCTGGTCAATGCATACGGGCCGGACTGAAGAAGGCCGGGCTTCAGCCGCTCTAGCCGTTACGCATGATGCCGATGATGCTGTCGCCGGCACGGAGGGTGATATGTGAAGCGGGATGCTGCGTGCTGCCTCCGTCGGCATGACGAATTGCCAGAATGATGGCCCGCCCCTTCACGGTCTCCACGAACGCCGAGAGCGCATTGCCGACGAGCGGGCTGCCAGCCTCGACCGGAGTCTCATGAATTTCCACTCCGAGTTCCTCCAGATCATTTTTCAGGAACGAGGCATCGTCATCGAGCACGCCGAGCAACGACGGGCGCGTGATCCGGTGCGCGATCTGCATCCCGCCGGCGAATGCAGGCAGTATAATGTCATTCGCCCCGGCCTGACGGAGCTTCTTTTCCGTCGCGGGGTTCTCCGCCCGGGCGATGATGCGCAGCGTGGAGCTCATATTGCGCGCCGTGAGTGTGATGAAGACATTGGCCATGTCATCCGGGAGGACGGCGGCCAGAGTGCGCGCGGATTCGATTCTCGCTCGCGCGAGCACCTCCTCATCTCCCGCGTCGCCCTCGAGGCAGAGGTAGCCGTGAGTCTCCGCCATCGCGAGGCGGTCTGCACTGCGATCGAGAATGACGAACGATTGCCCGGCCTTTTGGAGTTCGCGGGCGATGGTCTGTCCGATGCGGCCGAAGCCGCAAATGATGGTGTGGCGCTTTAGTTCATCCATGCTCTTGAGCTTGCGGTGATCGGCGAGCGCCTTTTGAAATGCGCCCTCCGTAATGATTTTGACCAGGGCGCCGATTACATAGACCGATGCGATCGGCCCGGCGCAGATGACGAGGATCGTGGTGAAGCGGACAAGCGGAGTTCGGACCGGTTCGACCTCCTCGAACCCGACGCCGAACATCGTGATGAACACCATGTAGATGGCATCGCCGAGCTTCCATCCCTCGAGGCAGTAACAAATCGTCGCCAGCGTGACGAACGCGGCAAAGATCCCAAGCCCCACGAGAATCTGCGCGACGATCTGCTGAACGGTGGTTCTCGGTGCATTCCCTGGCACGAGGGCGGTTTATGGCAGAGCGCAGGAGGGTTGCCAAGCCCCGCTGCACTGTACGGATACTGGGCCCCTGGATACGAATTGATGGAAATGATGGGAAAAATTACCTGATATTTCGAGTTCTGCCGCCACCCCCAGTGGTCCTGCTTTGAGTACGCAGAATGCTTGTGGTGTATCGCAAATGTGATACATTTCCTACATGTCTCAAACGGCAGTCATTCACGCTCGAATCGATCCTGCGACCAAGGAAGCAACCGAGAAAATTTTGGATTCTCTCGGGATGACTCCGACAGAGGCGATTCGGTTGCTCTATCGGCAGATCGCTTTACGTGGTGAGTTTCCCGTCGAATTGCGCGTGCCGAACAGGCTTACCGCGTCCGTACTGAATAAAAGCGAAAGCGACGTGGAGATCGAACGCTTCGAGAGTACGGAGGCCCTTTACGCTTCTTGGGAGAAATGATCCTTAGCCAAACGTCCCAATTCAAAAAGGACATCAAAAGGCTCGGAAAAAGAGGCAAGGACATTGGTAAGGTCAAGGCTGTGCTGGACTTGCTTATGGCCGGTGCGCCTTTGCCACCCAAATACAAGGATCATTCTTTATCAGGCACGTGGGCGGCACATCGCGACTGCCACATCGAGCCGGATTGGATATTGATTTATCGTATTTCCCCAGACGAGCTGCGTCTGGAGCGGACGGGAAGTCATTCTGACTTGTTCTAGAGTCGCTTGAGGTTGTCCAAGAAGCGGCATTCGAAGCCTGCCAGATCTAGCCGATTTCTTCGAGCGATCGTCCTGCATGCAAATGAGGATGCGCGTGAATTTCGCCCGAGGCGTGGCGGTGGCGATGGGTATGGACGAGGTGGGCGCGTTGCAGGAGATCCCAATCCTCCAGGATCTCACGGGGAGTTCCATCGCGTGCGACGCGACCGCCATCCAGGACGACGCATCGGTCGGCGATATCCTCGACGATCGAGAGGTCGTGGGTGGCGGTGATGACGGTTTTCGAACCTGCGCAGCCGAAGAGGAAATCGATGACCTGTCCCTGGCTCTTCGGATCGAGCGCCGCGATGGGTTCGTCGACGAGCAGCACGTCCGGGTTCATGATCAGCACCGAGGCCAGTGCGACTCGCTTCTTCTCGCCGCCGGAGAGGCGGTGAGGAGGACGATGCTTGAGGTGGAGGATGTCCAACTCGTCGAGTTGGGCATCCACACGGTCGAGGATTTCCTGTCTCGACCAACCGAGCTGCATCGGACCGAAGGCGACCTCGTCGAAGACGGTAGGATTGAAAAGCTGGACGTCGGAGTTCTGGAATACCACCCCGACCCGCCGGCGAAACTCGCGGGAGAAGGAATCTTTTGCAAAGGAGGCTTCGGTGACCGGCACGCCGAAGAAACGCACTGATCCCGCCGATGGGAATGCCAGCCCGGCCAGAAGACGCAGAAGCGTCGACTTGCCCGAGCCATTGGCCCCGAGCAGGGCGATGCGTTCATTCCGGCCAATGGTGAGCGTCACCGTATCCAGCGCCTTCGTTTCGGGGTAGGCAAAGGTGGCCTCGGTGATCTCGAAAGCCGTTGTCGGAGGCGTAGCCATTTAAAACGGAATTTGAAAATGGGAATCCACGCCGTGCCCGTCTGAGGCGTGGGCGGTCGAGGCGCACCGCGACCTGCCATCCAAAGAATAGCTCGCGCGGGGATACCCGGCGTTGGCCGGGTTCGTTTTTCTGCGGTAGGGCGTGTCGCGCCGTCGACCGCCGTAGATTTCTTCTGCGGCACAAGCTGCCTGACGAGGGGAAGGCGAACTCTCGAATTTTCGAATCAGATTTGCACGCCCCGCAGGCGGAACTCCACGCGGAATGAAAATGAGGGAAGCTACGGCGGGCAAGGGACTGCCCGCCCTACCCTCAATCGGACGTCGTCGAAGCGGCATGCGGCAGCACGATTGGCACCCAAAGGAAGGGCTGGCCAGTCCCTTGGCCGCCGACTTTTTGAATCTTCGTGTCAGCGCCTTCGTGGGCTTCGCGCTGTCAGTGACGTCGCCGATCTTTGAGAAGGAGAGTTCCATCTGGTCTAGAGTCCGAGCCAGAGCGCGACCACGGTGACAGTCAGGAAGCCTGCCATTGCCGCCCAGTCGCGGGATTGCATGCGGAATTCATCGAGAATGCGAGGTTCACCGCGGTAACCGCGTGCCAGCATGGCGGCATGGACCTCCTCGCTAAGTTGGAGGCTTCTGCCGAGAAGCACGCCCGCGGTGGCCGCCAAAAGGCGCCGCTGTGGGGCGGGTGCAAGCGCGCCGACCGCGCGGCATCGACGGGCTTCGAAGAAGTCCCGCGCGATCTGGAGCAGGAGAGTGACGTAGCGATGCGTCATGCCAAGCAGAACGATCACCGCGACAGGCACACGGAAGACGCGGAGGGCTTTGAGCACGTGATTCCATGGAGTGGTCAGTACGAGCAGGGCGGCGAGGGTGGCAGCTGTTTCGGCACGCAAGAGGAGCCGCGCGGCGGTATGGACGCCTTGGGAGGTGATCGTCCAATGCACCAGCGGCACGACTCCCAGCACATGCCCTGGGGTGGTGAAAACTGCAGGGATGGCGATCGCCCCGGTGAATAGAAGCACCCCGGTCCATACGCGCAGGCAAAGCGTCCGGATCGGAATGCCGGAGCCGAGCGACAGCGCGACGGCAAGGGCCAGAAGACCCGCGCACACGGCGAGATTCGCCACGCTCACCGCGACGAGGATGAGGCAGAAGAGGCCTCCGAGTTTGACTCGCGGATCGAGACTCTGCAGGAGGCCGCGCGACTCGGCATGGCCCTCGGCGGCGAAGGTATGATCCATCGCGCCCGTCAGGCCGGCAAGGGTGCGTTCGATCGAGTTCAAGGCGTGCTTGCCCGGGTGCGCGCGACTCGCCCGATCCCGAGACAGGTGAAGATGATCAGGCCGCTTCCGAACATCGCGGAGAGGACGTAGCCGAGCGCCTCGCTTTTAAGGAATTGCGGGGCGTAGTCGGGAAGAGGAGCAGTCCAGAGGGAGCCGAGCCGCTCCAGACCGGCGGGCGACCTGTCCGGAGGCGGAACATTGTGCGAGGCGAGGCTGATCTCCTGCCGGACCTGCGGATTCTTGAAATCTGAGGAGCGCCATTCTCCCCATGCCGTGCCGGCGGCGAGCATTCCGAGAGGGGTGAGAACCATCATCGCGGCCAGGCCGATCCAGAGCGGGCGCAAGACATGCGGCCTTATGATTTCCGGCATGTCCTCGGGATTCCGTGCACGCGCCGCAGTGGCTTTCAGCAGGGCTGGATTTGCCTTTTGCAACCAGGAGACCAGCCCCGCGGTGAGGAACAGCTCGGCCAGGCCCGCAAGCGACAAATGGCCGATCAACATGGCTGGAACGGCAATTCCGAGCGGATAGGGAGCATAGAGCGGTGTTCCCGTGGCGTCGTGGAAGAGCGAGGGCTGGATGCCCAATTCCAATCCGGCGCAAAGGGCGGCGGCATTGATCGAGGCATACCCCGCCGCCGCAGCCGCGAAGACACGCCGTGGCGATTCAATCGGCGAGCCGCCGGAGATCAACCGATAGATGGCGTACGCGACCCAGGGACCCACGATGGCCATGTTGAACGAATTTGCCCCAAAGGTGGTGATCCCGCCGTCGCCGAAGAATACGGCCTGGATGAGCAGCGCCACCGAGATCGCGAGCACAGACGCCCATGGCCCAATGATAATGGCCGAGATCGCCATGCCTACCGCATGGCCGGTCGTGCCGCCGGGCAACGGGAGATTGAACATCATCACTACGAACGCGAATGCCGCGACCAATGAAATGAGCGGCGCGGTACGAGCACTCAGCAGGGTCTGTGTACGCCGGAGCGCCGTGACCCAGAAGGGAGCCGCTGCGGCGTAAAGCGCAGCGCAGCTCGAGGGGCTAAGGTAACCATCGGGAATGTGCATGGATCAGCAGGGGGGAGTGGCGGAAGGGAGCGTCGTCACGCGATCAGATCCTTTCCCGTCGAGGTGATGCTCAGCTTTCCATGTTTGACGCCTTTTGCCCCGATCATCCGGTCTGCGATTCGCTTGATGGCGGAGGCCTTGCCTTTCACGACGAGGACCTCGAGGCAATTGTGGTGATCGAGATGCACGTGCATCGTCGAGATGATCATCGAGCCGCAGTCGTGCTGGATATCGGTGAGGGTTTTCTGCACACCGGTCTTATGATGGTCGTAGATCAGCGTCACCGTGCCGGCGACCTCGCTGTCGCCCAGCTCCTGCTGGTGCTCGATGAGATTGTCCCGAACCATGTCGGCGATTGCCAAAGAGCGGTTGTCGTAACCCTTCTCGCGCACCATCCGGTCGAGCTGCCGGAGCAGCCGCCGACCGAGGGACACGCTGAATCGAGCTACTCCATCGTCCTTCACAGTGTTACCAATATAAAAAACGTAACACGCGTGCGCCAAGTGGATTCGCGGCGAACGTACTCCGGGCTTGAGCCGGATCAAGCCGTCGGGACCGGCGTATCGGCCGCCAGACTGGATCGGGAAGAGGCGGGGAGAGGGATGGGAAAATGCCGCCCGAGGCGGAGCACCCTGCCGCGCAGGCGAGGATACATCCTGCGCGGGCGATTGGGTAAGCTCAGAACGTCACTGTCGCGCGGGCGCCGAGGACGAAGGCATTCCCGAGGGCTCCGGATCCGCCGGGGCGGATGATGTACTGCGTGTCCGGCTGAATCTGCAGCCACTTGGTGACCTGAATGGAATACGTGCCCTCGATCGCCATCTCATACCCTGCATCCGACCGCCCCTTCGACAGGAGCGTATCCGCCGCGCCATTGGACAGTCCGCTATAGCCCACTGCGATTCCGCATTGGTCGTTATCGCGGCCGGGAATGAGGCCGGTGTAGACCAGGCCGCCATCGCAGTAGAAGCCGACGAAATTCCGATCCTGCGGGCCGAAGCCGACGCGGGCGAAGCAGCCGAGACCCTGGCCCGATGAGGTCGCCGGGTTCGCGGCCTCCTTGAACGACTTGCATTCCTTGCCATCACCGGGGCAGGTGCATTTACCGCCCGATGGCGCAGCGCCGTCAGCCGGCTCGGAGTAGAGCTGCTGATCGATGATCGCATAGTAGCCGCTGTTTCCCCATGTGTTGCCAGAGCCATTGGCGAGAGGAATGTCACTGGCGGAGTCGAACCACGCGCCGACCTTGAGCTGCCCCGGCAGGCCTGTGGCGTTGTCCTGGTGGTTCCAGCGGACCTGCGCCTCATTGATCCAGAGATAGCCGAGCGAGCGGTTGAGTTCCCAGCGGAAGCCATGGGAATTGACGTTCTGTGCGAAGACGTCGCTTTCCGCCACGGCGGTCTGGAATGTGAACCACTCGACGGGAGAAATGGCGAAACGTACGCCGGGAGCGCCGATTGGATAGGCCGGCCCGCCATTGGGAATGTTTGAGGAGATGGAAGGCGGCCAGCCAAAGGTGCCATTCAAAAAGAGTGCGCCGGTTTTGGAGATGACGAATTCCTGATCCACAGCGATCTGCCCGAGGCGCAGCGAGATGCCGGAGTGTCCCCCGTTCGGCCGCTCGAAGAAATCCTGCTGGAACCACATTTCGAACATCCGGAGCGTCTGGAATCCGGCAATGCTCGAGACGCTCATGAAATTGCCGACGAGATTGACTGAGGGATCCTCTCCGGAGAGCCAGAGCCAGGAGGTATTGAAGCTCGCGCCTTTCCATCCGATGAGCTTTTCGAATTCCAGGTTCGTGCCGAACTGCAGGACGCCATCATAAACCGCGCCTTGCTTCAAGCCGCCGGTGGTATTGCCCCACACTTCGGCGGTATAGCCGCCATAGAGGTCGATCCCATGATCATCGAGGTAATCGCGCGCGCCCCCGCAATGGGCCAACATTTTGTCGCACTCGAGCCACTCGATGAGCGGCCCCTCTACCGTGCGATTTTCATTGAGAATCGCCTCTTGTGCGTAAATGCGCGTGCAGCCAAGCAAGAGAGCGATTGCGGCGGCCGGAAGTGCACGGATCTCAAACATAGTGAATTTTCGGATACGGGCCGATCGAGATATGGGTATGGAGTGAAGAGTGATTTGTCACAATCCAAACGGGCGCGCAATAGGCCGCGCACCTGAAAATATCGTTAAATAGCTCATGCCGGCGGGGGAGCAAACCCCTTGTAAGGAGGCAAGTTTCTGTAAAACGGAGTATGGAGATCGGGTTTCTTATTGCGCCTGAGACGCAGTCTCAATATATCGAGCGGCATGCAGTCCCTGGTTTGCAATGAGTGTGATGAGATGGGTGAGGCCGGGGGACGGCTGCTTTTCGGTGAATCGGTCAAGACCGGGGTCACTGTGAAATGGCATGATTTCACCAGTGCGCGCGAAATCGATCGTTCGGCATCATATCAAGCGGAGACGATGGAGATCTGCGTCAATTTTGCGGGACGAGGCACGGTGAATTCGCGGAAGCGACAGAGGTGGACGCTCCTCCCTCGGACGGTTTCGCATTATGCCACGGATCGCAGGCGTGGCAGCAGCCTGCGTAGTCCACGGGAGAGACACCTGTTTTTGAGCGTGGAATTCTCGCGCGACTGGTTGAGTGCGGCGGTCGGCGAGAACGTTTCGGGCGCGACGCGGCCGATTCAGCGCTTCCTCGCCGGAGAGGCATGTGGCGAAGTGCGGCAGATTGCCCTTCCCCCGGAAATGCGATTGCTGGCCGAGGAGATCGTAAATCCACCGGTGATTCGGTCGGGAGAGGCTCTTTGGTACCAGGGAAAGATCCTCGAGCTTCTCGCGCATACGGCGTTCACCCCGGAGCAAGAGCTCGGCTGCGACCGGCAGAAGTGGCTGGCCCGGGAGCGCGTCGAGACCGTGAAGAGCGCACTGGCCCGTGATCTCGAGTGCCCGCCGTCCCTCGCGGAACTTGGGCGCGAGTGCGGCTGCAGCCCCTGTTATCTCAGCCGCATCTTCTCCGAAGAGACGGGGATGACCATCTCCCGTTACTTGCGTAATCTTCGATTGGAGACAGCCGCGGATCTTCTGCGCACGGGGAAGCATAATGTCACGGAGGTGGCAATGATGGTGGGATATTCCAGCCTGAGTTACTTCGGCAAAGCTTTCGCCTCACATTTCGGGACCTGTCCCTGTTTGTTCCCCCTGCGAGAGAAGACAGAGGGACGCCCGAACTGAACGCGCCATTTTTGAAAGCGCAGGCAGGTGGCGCACCACTGCCCGCCTCTTTTTCCAGGCCTACGCGCCGGTTTTTACAAAGAGCTCATGTTTCTCGCTTGTGAAAGTCGGGAGCACGGCGAGATCGCTTTTAGCCGGCCCCTCGGTCACTTTGCCCCTGGCATCAAACGTCGAGCCATGGCACGGGCAGGTGAAGGTATGGTCTTTTTCCGCGTCGACGATGCACCCGCGGTGCGGACAGATCGAGGAGAGGGCGGAGAGCTTCCCGTCCCTGCGAATGACGAAGAAGCCTTTGCTCCGAAATTTCTGATAAACTCCCTCCGCAGTGTAGGCTCCGACGGGACCTGCATCGACCATTTGGCCGGGCTTGTGGAGTATCTTCGATGCCAGGGCGTTTCCGCCCGCGATAATCCAGGCGCCGGCGGCCGTCAGTAGACCTACGAACTTGCGCCGATTCATACAAGGTGGCGGAGTGTTCCTGGAAGCGGGTATCATGGCTCTCTCCTAATACTGGAAGACGAGGCTGGTCACAAACCCCCAGTGCAGATCACCGCGAGCTTGCTGGCTAATGGGAAAGACGAAGGCACATCCGAGCCGCGGCTGGACGGAGCCGATCGCCTTGAGATTGGCCCGGAATCCAATGTCGCCACTGAGATTCGTGCCTGGCGAATCGTGATTGAGCGTCGTCTCGTCGATGATTTCCAGCATGGGGATGAGCTGCCTTACGCCGGGAATCGGCAACTGTTTGTGTTGAAGGGTGTAACCGAGGACGAACCCATATTCCCACGAGCGCAGGCCGCCGTCCTCGCCTGGGCCGTAGAGCATGGAATATCCCGCGATGGATTGGAGGGTGATATGCTCGCCGAGCTGCAAGTCATTGAACAGCTTGGGAACGAGTTCGGTATTCTGGCTCATCTGGGAGAAGGTCGGCACGCCGACCTCGAGCGCCGCACCGAAGGTCGTATTGACGAGGCCGCTGGGAGACACGTATTGGAAAAACGGAAATCGAGCGCCGATGTCGATATTACCGAATCCATGCGTCTTGTTCCCGCCATCGTTTTGCCACTGATAGGGGACCTCGATTTCGAACGTCACGAGGCCGAATCCCTTTTCCACCTCCGCCTTGACTTCATTGGTGGTCAGACCCGGCGCACCAGTAGTCAGCCAGTCCACGCGGCTTTCGTTGGTTTCCAGATCCGTATCATCCACGAGGAACGGCTCCGGAAATACGCCTTCGCCATAATTGCTGCGATGATCCAGGGCGCCAAAAAGTCCATAGCGATCGCTCGACGAGGAGCTATCAGTCGCGGCCAAATCGTCCGGCGTCCCTGCTCTCGCAATGCCGACTCCAATAAATAGCGCGGTCGCGCACGCCATCCCCAAAGCTCTCGTAGCAATACTCGTCGGTAGTTTCATCGGCGACGAAACTACGGATCTTCCCAAAACCTCGCTATCGGTGGCTTGCGAAAGATTCGCGGTCGCTTGCGCTCCCGGCATTCTACTATATCGATAGACGCTCCATCCTCTGGCGACGACTAGCCGCTGGTGGAATCCCTGGCCGATCGCAAGTCCCATGCTTTTGCCGACCGGGGAATCTTCCGAAAGAGCGCGGCTGCCCGGGCGGCTACGCTCCGACTCCCCCACGATCGACGCCACGCGATCGTGCTTTTCGAATAGGAGGGACTCTCCCGAGAGGAGATCGCTCATGTAATGAACCGCCCGGCGAAAGCGACCGGAGCGCGTCTTTATCGAGCGAGAGCCGCGTTGCGCGAAAAACTCAGGCGCTTCCTCGGAGAACTCCCTTCCCCAATCAAATAGACAAGGATGCGAGCGAGTTGCGAAGCATCACCGGGACACTTCGCCAGATGGAGGAAAAGAACTTCCGACGCTCGATTACGAATCGGCTCAGGCCCGGGCGCCGGCCGAGGCAGCCGGAGGGAGCGGAGCAGGAGCGAGTCCCGCGCCGCCGCCTTGCTTCCGTGCCATAAAGAACGAGCCGACCACGAGTATTGCTGCCAGTGCCTGCCCCACCAGAGTTTCCACAGTCGGGAAGACGGCGAACCACATGCCCATCCAGTCGGGCATCACCGGCTCGAGCCATTTGATCGTTGTCGAGGGCACCCACCCGGCGAGCTGCATCTCCTGGACCTGCTCCCCTACCATGACGAGCAGGACAACACCCAGCAGGACGCCCGTCATCTCCAGCATCTTCCGATACGGGAGCTTCTTCTCCAGCAGGAAGGTGATCACGGCGACGCTGCCGACGAGGGCGAGACCGATGCTGGCACCCGTGAGCGTCACGCCCGTGCCCAGCTTGAGATTGTATCCTTGAAGGAAGAGCACGATTTCGAAGCCCTCCCGATAGAGCGAGGTGAAGCCAAGCAGGGCAAATCCCCACCACAGCCGGGCGCGCGAAGCTTCTTCCTCCGCAGCGGAGTGGAGGAGCTGCTTCTTCTGCCGGTTGTGCATGCTGATCCAGCCGCCCCAATACACCTTGTGAAAGAACCAGTTCATAATCACGAGCAGGACCACGACCGCGAGCAGACCGGTAATCGCTTGCAGCGCCAGTGCCGAGACATTGTCTCCCAGGTTTTTCAGGATTCCCACGGCGATGAACCACGTCGCAATCGTCGCCAGCATGCCCAAGCCTGCTCCCGCGACAATCGGGCGCCGGTAGCCCGCGTTCGCGCCGATCATCCCCGCGAGGATCGCCGCCAGCACGAGCACGCACTCGAGCCCCTCGCGAAAGACGAGCACCCCGATGTCGAACATTGCAGCGCCCCGGCTGGTATGGCTCGCCGTCGGATCCGGCGCTCCCCCGGCTGTCACCCCCTGCCAAATCAAAACCCCCGCAACGCATGCGCCTGCAACAACGAGAAAGGCCCGAAAAAGCCGACGGCCAAAGCTCGCGCCAGACTTGCCGGAAGGCCGGTGAACGGGGTGAAACGAACTCTTCATGTTACCATGAGATTGAGACTTGATCTCAATAAGATCAAGTGGAATTATTGGGAAATTGTTTTCCGCTACTGAATCGAGCCCACTGAAAACACTCGCGGAAACCGGCCCGAGTGCGGATCTAGGTACCGGGCCTATATGGAGCCAGCTCATACACGGCTCAGGTTACGAGCTTTCGGAGCGGGGCGATGCGATTCATGATGGTGACCACACCAATCGAGGCGGCGAGAATGGCTGCGGCAAAGATCAAGGGATAACCGGCGACGAAGCTGGAAAGCGGGCTCTGTCGCACGAGTTCGATCAGGTAGGGATGGATGAGGTAGATCCCGAGAGACAGGCTGCCAATCCAGGCGATACGAGGCGGGACCGAATCGAATGACAGGGCGAAGAAGAATACGCCCAGCGCAAAAGGAATCGTGCCGATCGAGTAGCTGACGCTGTGGAACGCCTGGAGATCGCCGCGCTGGAGAGAATACAATTCGCCGATACTGACGAGCAGGCCCGAGACGGCCAGTACTCCGGTCCAGACTCGAGGGATGCGGAACTCGTGAGCCGCGGTCCAGGCGCCCAGAGCTACGAACAGCGTGCTGAAATAGGGGCCATTCTTCAGATCATAGTCCGTATGAAACCCCGCGAGAGTGGAGGAATACGGCCCGCCCGAGAGCGCGACGCAATAAAAGGCTGCGCCTATGAGAACCCCGAGCCCTGTCGACGCATAGTTCATGCAGAGCCACGTAATGACGAGCCCGAGCAGCAGGGCAGGCAGGAACCAGAGGTGATAGGCCGTGCCGTTGACGAGGAAATACCGCGGATGATGGAGCGCTACGGCGAAGTGCTCCCGGACGGCGGAGAGGATGCCATGAGGGGCTCCCATCGGAAATGGGGGAACGACCGCGTAAAAGAACGACCAAATCAAAAACGCGAGCCCCAGTCGGCGCACGTATTTGAGAATCAAATGATGGCCGGAAGGGTTCGCCCTCCATGTCCGCATGAACAGGAAGCCGGAGGTCAGGAAAAAGCACGGCACCGCAAAACGGCAGCACTCGATGAGTAACTGCCATGACACGGTATCAGTGACCGGCGAACGCGGAATATGGATGAGAATGACGGCCGCGATGGCGAACGCCTTCAGGGCATCGATGCCGGCGATTCGCCGACGGCCAGCCGATGGCGGCTGAATCCCGCCCATCAGGCAGCCTCGGCGACCTTCTTCGATGCGGCGGGAGTTTTCTTCGCTGCCGGCTTGCGGGGCTCGAATTCGAACCCGACCTTGCCGCCCTCGAGCTTGAGGAAGGCGGAGAAAGGCCGACCCTTCTTCGAGATAAACTTGGGAAGGAGGTCGGTCTTGCCGGTCTCCAGAAGCTTGCGCACCTGCTCGACGGGGATGTCGCGCTGGAGGATGACCTTGCCCATGCGGAAGCTGCACGCCTTCGAAGGCTGGTTCTCGCACACGTAAGCGGCGCCGATGTCGTACACCTTGCCCTTCTTACAGACGATGCATTCACCGATCACGGGAGCGGTGGAGAAATCCGGGGCCTCGCCGCCGCCCGGCGAATCAGCGTTGCCGAAATCGAAGCTCTGCTTGAATTCCGCATCGAGCTTTACGACCGCCGAGAAAGGCCTGCCCATCTTGCTGCGGAAGCCTTCGAGAGGGCCGACCTGCCCCTGTGTGAGCAGCGTCTGCACCTCGTCGCGCTCGAGTTCGCGTCCCGCCATGGTCTTCCAGAGAAGCAGGCCGCAGCCCTTGCATTCGTAGGCCTTGAACGATTCCTTGAAGCCGGCTTCGCTGGCACACTTTGGGCATTTCACCTCGAGGTCGTGGAAATTGCCGGCCACGGTCGAGGCATCGCCGGAGTAGCCCTTGGCCTTCTCGACGATTTCTTCCGTGAAGTGGCGGATGCCTTCCATGAAGCGCGGACGATCGATCGCGCCCTGCTCCATCTGCTTGAGCTTATACTCCCACTCGCCCGTCATTTCCGGCGAAGTGAGCGACTGGACACCAATGCCGCGCAGGAGGGTGATGAGAGAGAGTCCCTTGGCGGTGGTGATGAGATCGCGGCCCTGGCGCACGATATAGCCATCCTGCATGAGGCCCTCGATGATCTGGGCGCGCGTGGCCGGCGTGCCGAGGCCGCGCTGGCTCATGGCCTCGCGGAGTTCTTCGTCCTCGAGCGTCTTCCCGGCTCCCTCCATGGCGGAGAGAAGGGTGGCTTCGGTGAAGCGCGCCGGCGGCTTGGTCTCGGTTTCCTTGATCTCGATTGCGACCGTCTCCGCGGACTCGCCGGCTTTGATTGCGACGATATTCTCCTCGCCCTCGCCCGCGGCTTGCTTGCCATACACGGCGAGCCAGCCGGGATCGACGATGATCTTGCCATCTGTCTTGAAGGCCTCGCCCTCGACGCGCGTGATGCGTGTGGTGACCTCGAACTGCGCTGCCGGATAGAAGACGGCGATGAACCGGCGGGCGACCATGTCGTAGAGCTTCTGCTCGGCCTCATCGAGATTCTTCGGCGCCACGCCGGTCGGCACGATGGCATGGTGGTCGGTGACCTTCGCATCATTGAAGACGCGCTTGTTCGGGCGTACCCAGCCTTCCTTGAGCGCCTTCTGCGCATGGGTGGAGAGACTGACGTCCTCGAATTTCGTGAACCGCGCCTTCACCTCGCCGAGGTTGTCCTCGGGTAGATAGCGGGAGTCGGTACGCGGATACGTGAGCACCTTGTGCTTCTCGTAGAGCGCCTGGGCGATCTGCAGCGTGCGTCGGGCGGAGAAGCTGAAGCGGCTGTTTGCCTCGCGCTGGAGCGTGGTGAGATCGTACAGGAGGGGAGGTGCTTGCGTGGTCGGCTTTTTCTCCTCCTCGACGATGCCGGGCTTGCCCTCGCAAAGGGCGACGATCTCCTCGGCCCGGGGGCGATCCCAGATGCGCTCGGCGCGCTCCTGCTCGTCGGCACCCTTCTTGAACTTCTCGTCGAACCACCGTCCGCGGTAATTGCCCGCCGCCACGCCGAAGTCGGCATAGACCTCGAAATACGGGCGCGGCTTGAAGGCGCGGATTTTTTCTTCCCGCTCGGCCAGGATGGCTAGAGTGGGAGTCTGGACGCGGCCCACCGGGGTGAGCTGGAAGCCTCCGCCCTTGGAATTGAACGCGGTCATCGCGCGGGTGCCATTGATGCCGACCAACCAGTCGCTCTCGCTGCGGCACACCGCAGCATCCGCGAGCGGCACCATATCGGCCTCGCCTCGCAGGCGCTGGAAGCCCGTGCGGATGGCCTCTGGGGTCATCGATTGGAGCCAGAGACGACTCGTGGGCTTCTTATTGCCCGAGATCTGCATGATGTAATGGAAGATCAGCTCGCCCTCGCGCCCGGCGTCGCACGCATTGATCACTTGGTCGATATCCGTCCGCTTCAGCAGCCGGCGGATGAGCTTCAGCCGCGACTCGGACTTCTCGATCGGCTTGAGATCGAAGGTGCTCGGGATGATCGGAAGACTGGCGAAGCTCCACTTGCCCTTTTTCTTGTCACCGTCGCCCGGCAGACAGAGCTCGACCAGATGGCCGATCGCGGAGGTGATCACGTACTCCTCGTTCTCAAAGAAGTCGTCCTTCTTTGGCAGCTTGCCTAGGGCACGTGCCAGGTCCGTTGCCACACTGGGCTTTTCGGCGATAACGAGGGTCTTTCCCATATTTGATTCGCAGATTGGATATGCGCCTTCGACTGCGCGGATGTATATAATGGTATCGGATTGATACGGATTCCGATGTCGGCTGGGCCGCTTCATCGGAAAAATCCGGGCAATCGTCGAATCAATTCGTCCTTACGAAGCGGGCGCCCGGCAATTGCTTAATCAGGCGCCGCATTTCAAGGGCGAGCAACGTAGAGGACACCGTGGCAATTGGCAACTGGCTTCTACGGGCCACTATATCGAAGTGAGCCTCGTCGTCGCCGACAGCCACGAGTACAGCGCGCTCGGAATCTGATAGCTCCATGGGCGCAGTTGGAGTGGAAATGCTCGGAACTTCTGGGAAAAGCATCCCCATATCATCGAGAATGTCCTGCGCACTCTGGACGAGTTTCGCCCCTTGCTGGATGAGTTTGTTCGACCCCAGGGCGCCCGGATGGTCGATGCGACCGGGAATGGCGTAAATCGCGCGGCCCTGATCTGCAGCCTGTGTCGCGGTTATCAGTGCGCCACTGGTGAGGCCTGCCTCCACCACGAGCAGGCCGAACGAGCAGCCAGCGACGATCCGATTCCTCATCGGGAAGGTCTGCTTGTCCGGAGAGACATCCATCGAGAATTCGGAGATTACGGCGCCATTGCCATCCGCGATACGCTCGGCCAGTTCGCGATTCCGCTCCGGGTAGAGCCGGCACAGACCGGAGCCAATCACGGCGACCGTGCGCCCGCGCGCGGCGAGAGCTCCCTGATGCGCGGCTGTGTCGATTCCCAGGGCCAGGCCGCTGAAGACGGTGAGCCCAGAGTAGGCGAGTTGATACGAGAGCTTCTTGGCGCATTCCGTCGCATAGTGGCTCGGCTTGCGCGAGCCGACCACGCCCACCGCATGGCGATCCCGCTCGGTGAGCTCGCCCCAGACATAGAGGACGATCGGCGGCGCGTGGATCTCCTTGAGCAATGCAGGGTACTCTGGCGACTCTTGAGTGAGCACGGTCGCGCCGAATTCCGTGATCCGCCGCAGCTCGGCGGAGAGATCGACCGTCTGCTCCCAGCGCGCGATCGACTGCGCGACGTCCGGTCCGATGCCCTCGGCCTGTTGGAGCTCGGAGGCCGAAGCGGAGAGTACTCGTTGCGGAGAGCCGAGCATCTCGAGCAGGCGGCGCAGCCTCACGGGCCCGAGGCGAGGGACCATATTCAGCGCGATGCAGGCTTCGGTATGCGTCATGGCGTGGCCTGGCTTGCGCGGCGAATCGGGAAATTCATCGGAGTGGATCGGATTGGAAATTTCGGATGATCACGATCTTCGGCGGAGGGCCGATTACAATGACGAACTGGTGGCGTACGCGACGAAGATATTGGGCGATCCAATCCGGAGGGTGCGGGGAAGTCAATTCCGCCAAGCCCGCCAGAAGCCCGTCGGACTTAGGGAAGCGCTGAATAAAGGAGCGGGAGGCAGGCGCGAGTCAGTTTTGTTGGATGGCGAGGCCGTGAGCGGAGGTTGGCTCTGAAGAGGCTGCCTCGGCGAGCGAAGCAGGCAGACGGCGAAAATCGCTCGCTCATGGCCCTGCCGATTTATTCAGCGTTTCCTTAGGCAAAGGTGTGGCCTTCGAGCCGGAAGACCGTGGCAGGCAGCGACGCATCGAGCCAGCCGAGATGGGTCGTCGTGATGAGGCGCTGCGAGTCGCCTGGCAAATGGGCCAGGAGATTCTGGCGCCGGGTGGGGTCGAGTTCGCCGAAGACATCGTCGATGAGCAGCAGGGGATTTTGTCCCGTGCGCTGGATGATCAGGCGCGTTTGCGCCAGCCGGAACGCCAGTGCCAGCGTGCGCTGCTGACCCTCGGAGGCGAATCGCGCCGCCTCCATGCCATTGAGATCGATACCGATATCGTCCCGATGCGGTCCCGTGACTGTCTGGCGAAGACGGCATTCCTCCTCGCGTGCGGCGGCGAGGCCCTCGAGCATTGGGCGATCACTGCCGGGCTGGAATTGGAAGGATGCAGCATCCTCTCCGCCGCCGATATCGCGCACGGCTTGGGCAGCCAGGGGAGCGAGAGCCGCCGTCGCCCCGGCCCGGGCGGCGATCAGGAAATCGCCATGCTCGGAGAGCGGCGGGTCGAAGGCCTCGATCTCCCGTCGGGGCCGGCCTTCCTTGAGCAGGGCATTGCGCGAGCGGAGCGCGCGATCGTACGCACGCAGGTGGCGCAGATACATCGGCTCGATCTGGCTGCACAGGAAGTCGAGGGCACGCCGCCGGCGCGATCCCGAGCCACGAATGATTTCCATATCGTCGTTCGAAAACCATGCCACCCGTGCAGTGCGTAGATAATCCGCACTTCCCGATTGCGGCACGGAGTCGAGGCTGAGCGAGCGTTTCGGCGGTTCGTAGCGGAGATGCAGATGCGTGGCCTCGGTGGCAGCGCCGCCCATGCGGACGTGCGCATCGATCGCACAGCCGGGCATCCCGGCCCGCACGACCTCAGCGAGCGATCCGGCCCGGGGAGATTGCAACCGGGTGACGACGCACACCGCCTCGAGGATCGATGTCTTCCCCTGAGCATTCGCACCGATAATGAAATTCGTACCCTCCGCGGGCTGGAAGCGCAGACGCTCGAAACAGCGAAAATCGGCGAGGCGCAGGTCGGTAAGCACGGCGAGATGCTAAACATACTGGCAAGAGCGGGCACAGGGGCAAATTTCGTCCGATGTGCGCGAGGAATATCTTTTGTGCAACAGAGTGATCTGGCATCATCAGGTCACGTTCTATAGGGACGGTTGGTCGGCTCACCATTCGTCTTATCCAGTCTCTCTCCCCGTAGCTTGCGAATGAAGGTAACGAATCCTCTCCTCCGGCGTCAGCTCGAGCTGGCCTTCGGCTCCGAGGCATCTCTCACTCCGGAGATCGAGCGCCTTTGCACCATGGTTGAAGAGACTTACCGGGGCATCGATGCATGGCGCCATCCGGAAGAAGTTTATTCCTCACTGCTCGACGACCGGCGGTTTCAATTGGCCTTCGAGCACGCGGCCATCGGCATGGCCATCTTGGGAATGGACGGCCGCTGGATCGAGGCAAACCGGAGTTTGTGCGAGATGCTCGGCTACACGGAGGAGGAACTGCAGCACATGACTTTTCAGGATCTCACCCACCCGGATGAGATCGAGATGTCCCGGCACCTCTCGCGGAAGCTCATCGATGGAGAGATTCCCGTAATGTGTGTCGAGAAGCGATACCGACGCCGCGATGGTCACTACATCTGGGCTCGGCTCACCTCATCGGTCATGCGCGCCGCAAACGGCGAGCCGCTGCATTATGTCTCGCAAATCGAGGATATCTCGCAGCGCAGGCATCTGGAGGACCGATTGCAGGGCAATGAGGAGAATTTCCGGCGCGCCTTCGAGCACGCAGGCATCGGGATGGCTCTCCTGGATCCATACGGCACGGTCATTCATGCGAATCCCGCGATAGCTGCGATGTTCGACTGCTCGGTGAGCGAGATGATCGGTATTCATTTCAAGGACATCACGCATCCGGAGGATATAGCCGCCGACCTCGATCAGTTCGGGAAACTCGTGGCCAGCGAGATCGAATTCTACAAGATGGAGAAGCGCTACATCGGCCGCGACGGGAGCGTCCTCTGGGGGAATCTCACCGTTACGGCTATGCGCGATTCCCAGGGGCAGATCGAGCGCATTGTCGGCCAGCTCGAGAACATCACCGCGCGCAAGAGCCTGGAGACCGAGCTCGTCACCGCCCGAGACCAGGCGCTGGAGGCCTCCCGACTCAAATCGCAGTTCCTTCCGAACATGAGCCATGAAATTCGCACGCCGATGAATGGCGTGATCGGCATGGCCACGCTCCTCTCGCACACCTCGCTCGACATGCGGCAACAGGAGATGAGCCGCATTGTGCTTCAGAGCGCCGAGGCGCTGCTTGCGATCATTAATGACGTCCTCGATTTCTCGAAGATCGAGGCTGGCAAGCTGCGCATCGAGCAGGCGGACTTCCGTCCGGCCGAGGTGGTCGCGGATACGGTTGCTCTCCTCGAGTGCCAGGCCCGGTGCAAGGGCATCGAGCTGCACAGCGAAATCGTGCCGGAACTGGATAACCTGTGCCGTGGCGACGCCATGCGAGTGCGCCAGGTGCTCATGAATCTGCTCGGCAATGCCATCAAATTCACAGCGCGCGGGCGCGTGGAAGTGCATGCCACCTGCCCGCGTATCGACGATGAGACCATCTCCATTCGCATCGATGTGCGCGACACCGGCATAGGCATCCCGGAGGAATTGCGCCCCCATCTCTTCAGTTCCTTCACGCAGGCCGAGAACGGAATTACGCGCCGATTCGGCGGCACGGGGCTCGGGCTGGCCATCTCGCGTCATCTCGTCGAACTCATGGGGGGCATGCTCGATTTCGCAAGCCAGGAGGGGCACGGCTCGACCTTCTGGTTCGCCCTCGAGCTGCCGCGGTCGCATCGGGCGGTGTCGGCAGGTGTCAGCTCCGGCCTTCGCGATGCACTTCCCGCCGAGCCTGTTCCCGCGGGAGGCCTGCGGCTGCTCATCGTCGAGGATAACTCGACGAACCAACTCGTCATCCGGCGACTGCTCGAGCGATTCGGGCACAGTGTCTGCGTGGCGGGGGACGGTCTCCATGCCCTCGAGCATCTCACCCGGGAGAACTTCGACGCGATTCTCATGGACTGCGAAATGCCCTGCTGCGACGGCTACAGCGCGACCGAGCGCATCCGCTCCGGGGAGTCCGGAGTCGATGCACGAGTGCCGATCATCGCACTCACTGCGCATGCCATGCCCGAGACCCGCGAGCGCTGCTTCGCCGCAGGCATGAACGAATTCATCGCCAAGCCCATCCGCATCGACGAGCTGCGTCGGACCTTCGCTACATGCGGCTTACTGTTCGATCGCCAGGCCTGAACGGAGTGGGGGAATTCGAAATCTCAAATTTGAAATCTGAAATTTGAAATCCAACGAGCACGCCGGCCCGCTTCCCTTCGATCCGCACCGCTTTCGCACCGCCGCCGGGTATTACCTGGCGGGGCGCTCGCCATATCCGGACCTGCTGATTCGCCGTGTCGCGGAGTACTTCAAACTGGCCGGAGATGCTCGCATTATGGACCTCGGCTGCGGCCCCGGGCAGCTTGCGCGGGGATTCGCGTCGTTCGTTCGCGAGGTCGTCGCGATGGATCCAGAGCCGGAGATGCTGCGCATCTCGCGGGAATGCACTGCGGAAGCCGGGCTGCAGAACGTACGCTTCATCGAGGGCAGTTCGTACGATCTCGATTCGACATTCGGGGCTTTCCAGTTGGTTGTCATCGGGCGCGCATTCCACTGGATGGACCGGGCAGCGACCCTACGCACCCTCGACGGGCTGATTGCTCCCGGCGGTGGCATTGCACTATTCGACGACGCGCACCTCGAGATATCTGAGAACGCCTGGAGAAAAGACTTCATGGGCGTCATCGAGACATACGGTGGAGACGACGCAGACCGCATCCTGCGCAAGGGTGCCGAGTGGCTCGTGCACGAGGCATGCCTCATGGACTCGGCTTTCTCGCATCTCGAGCGTATAGGCGTCATCAGCCGCACCCGGATTCCCCTTGCCCGCCTGCTCGACCGGGCCTTCTCACTCTCCATCACCTCGCCGCACCGCCTGGGCGACCGGCTGGAGAAATTCCAGGCCGATCTCATGGAAGTTCTCTCCCCGCATGCGACGGACGGATTCGTCACAGAGGTGCTGGAGTCCCGCGCATTGGTGGCCATCCGGCCCGCGGAGCTGACGTAAATTACTTTGCCTCGCCACGAGGCTTCGAATTCGAATCTACGGCGCTTTCGTCGAAAACGCCTTACCCAGCAGATGATATCCGCCCTCCCGGCGAGAGGCAGGTGGACGCATTCATTCGCTCATCCGCGCGTTAGCGCGTCGTCACCGGTTCGGTAGGGCGTTTTCGATGAAAGCGCCGACTATTCCGATCCCTTCGAGATCGGGCCTGCAGGAAAGACATCGCTAGCCAGGCCAGCCATCTATCTCCAATACCGACCGCCCCAGTACCCCCCACGGTAGTAGCCGCCTCGGTAATATCCGCCACCATAGCGGTACGGATAATAGCCGCGGTAGCCCCAATACGGCCGATAGCCATAACCATAGTGATAGGCATATGGCTGGTAATAGGTTTGATACGGAGCCCCTGCGGTCACCACCACGGAGGGCGGCGGAAAGAGTGGGCCGACTGTTCCATTGGGATAGACCACGCACCCGGCGAAGAGCGCCAGGCAAGCGATGCCGACCCCACGCAGGAGGCGACGGGGAAGTGGGAATGCCGCAATCTTCATAACCATCCTTTCCGAAGCGGCGGAACCATCCGCCGCTCGCGCCGCGATCGGGTCAGGACTCGACGCGACCTCGGGAAATTTCGCCCGAGGTCGCATTGGTCGGGGCTGACCCGACCGCGTCACGACACGGCTAGTTGTTCCCGTGCTTCTTCTTTTTATCCGATGACTTTTCCTTCTGTTGCGAATTGCCGCCATGATTGGCGGGCTGCTGCTTGTTTGCCTTCGGAGCCGAGGGCTGCGCGGCTTGGTGCTGCTGCTCGTGGTGCTGCGCCTGCTGGTGGTGCTGCGCCTGAGCCTGCTGGTGATGCTGCGGAGCGGCCGCTGGTTGCTGCTGATGATGTTGTTGCGCTTGCTGATGATGCTGCGCCTGTTGCTGTTGAGCCTGTTGATGGTGTTCGGCAGCGGCTGCTTGTTGTTGCTGCTGGTGATGCGCCTTTTGATGATGCTCCGCAGCGGCAGCATTGGCCGGCGGTGGCGGCGGTGGCGGCGGTGGATTGCCCGGTGCATTGTGATGCTGCGCCTGCGCACGATGTTTCTCAGCGGCCGGCTGGCCCGGTGCTGGCGGCGGCGGAGGCGGCTGATTTGCCGCTGCGGCGGCTGGCGCATGCTTCCCGTGCTTCGGCGGATTGGCCGGCGGGGGCGGTACGCCTGGTGCAGCTGCTGCTGCGGCCGCATGCTGGCGTGCCGCAGCCTGCCTCTGCCGCTCTGCCGCAGTGGCCGGAGGCGTATTCGGACGGGCAGCTGCCGCAGCCGCGTTTGCCCGATTGCGGGCATTCGCACGCGCTGCGGTCATGCGGGTCGGGCGAGGGATCGCCTGCACCTGTGCGGGGTGGACGACAGCTCCCGCTGCCCGAGCTTGGGCGGTATTCTCACGCCGCAGGGCGCGCACCTGGGTATTCGCGGCCTGCACCTGGCGATTGTAGGCCTGCTCGCGCTGGGCGAGCTGGCGTTGGCTCGCCGCGCTCGGTTGCCACGGCTGGGCGGAGTTGTTCGTGATATTCACCACGTTGACGCTGTTGCCGCCCCCATTCCCGCCATAGTACCCGCCATTCCCGCCGTAGTAGCCGTTATCCCATCCGGGCTGGTAATTTCCCCAGTACACATTGTGCCGGTTCCATGCGCAGTCGTAGTTCAGCCACGATCCGACGGCGAATCCCACGCCGAAGCTGATGAGCGGCGTGGCATAGTCCGGCGGCGGGGCCTCGTACACGACCTCCGGATCATACTCCGGCACATAAATCGTATCCCGCTGCGCCGGCACGATGCGGATGTAGTGGTGATCTCCGCTGCTCTCCTTCACCACCTTTTGCTGTGGGGTATCCTTGAGGTTGCCCGCCGCTTGCGCCTGGCTGCGAAGATCCTGGATCGCATTCATCACATCTGCGGGCTGCGCGACGAACGCCTCGCCCACACTGGTCGTCCACTCCAGATTATCGTCCATCCACTTCAGGACGTCTGGATAGCGCGCCAGGGACTTCACGCTATTGTCCCAGGGCTGAGTCTGGACCTGGTTCGGGTCGCCTCCGTTCCCCAGATACCGATCGGCCAGCGTCACATCGCTTGGCACGGTCGAGGCCGGGAGCATAAGGGCGACCAGCGCGTCCGGATAGAGTGCGATCGGCGCGAGAAGCTGCTTGAGCGCATCCGGCGAGAGCTTCTCTGCGGTGCCCGACTGCGCCTGCTGCTGATCCGCGGTCCCAGCATCCTGCGAAGCCTGGGGCGGCGGAGGTGGGGGCGGGGATTGATCTTGCGCTTCGAGGGTCCCAAGCATCGCCGGTGTGAGTAAAACACACAGGACGCGAGCCACCGGCGAAACGCTGGAAGAGATATTCGTATCCATACCAAAACGTTCGTCCCACATCCCGTAGTTGGCTATGCGGAATTTCCCTGATGCGGGCTCTAATTTGGACAGGATTTACGGAGGATCGATCCTACTACCAGCTTTACGACGCTCCCTTGGCTCGCTCGCAAAGGTCCCGCGCCGCGGTTGGCCAATCGAGAAATTGAAAGCGGAAGCCTCCATCGAGCAGACGACCGGGAAGGACGCGCCGGCTCTTGAGGATCAGCTCGCTTTCGGTGCGAAGGAGAAATGCAGCGATCTCGAGCATTCCCTTCGTCGCGGGCAAGCCGAGTGGGATGCCCGCCGCCCGACGCAAGACGCGCATGAATTCCGCATTCGGCAGGGGATTGGGAGAGGCGAGATTCACTGGCCCCTCGATTTCGTCATGGGCGATCAACCAATCGACTGCGGCGAGGAAGTCCGCCCCGTGGATCCAGGAGACATATTGGCGCCCATCACCAGCCCGTCCCCCGAGGCCGCTGCGGACCAGAGTATGCAGGAGGTGAAACGGGCCGCCCTCGCCAGGGCTCATGACGATGGCCGTCCGCAGGAGCACCTTGCGCGTGCGGGGCGTCGCAGCTTCGAGAGCCGCCCATTCCCACGCCTTGGCAACTCCTACGCTGAACCGCCAGGTATCCGGCAGATCCAACTCCTCACCGCCCAAGACCCCGCACGCCTCATCATTCCCGGCATCGTACCGGTGCGCATAGATCGTGGCCGTGCTCATCTGCTGCCACACTCGCGGCTCGGACTGGGCGACCACCTCTCCGATCACACGCGTGGAATCCACGCGGGAATCCATGATGAGCCGCCGATTGCGAGCCCCGTAGCGGCAGTTCACGCTCCGCCCCGCGAGATTGATCACGACATCCGCGCCTTCGAATTCCGAGGTCCACGCGCCCGTGGTGGCGCCATCCCATGGGACGACTTTCCACGGCGCAGCGGTCGGCTCGCGGCTCAGGACCACGACCTCGTCGCCGCGAGCATGGAATGCGCGCGCGAGGAGCGTGCCGACGTGACCGCTGCCGCCGGGCAGGATGACTTTCATAGCCGGGCCAGACCGGAGGCCTTCGCTTCCGCGGAGTGCTTGATCTGATCGAGCACGCGCAGGTGGATCTGGTGGATGATCGCGTCCGAGAAGAGATGCCAGTACCAGTCGGGCACCAGGCGCTGGTAATACCAGGTCGTTCCCTCCAGTACGGTCTTCCCATGGTCTTCATGCAGGGCAAATCGCCCATGCCGCGAGACGAACGTCCCATGGAGGTGAGGCGGCTCGAGGTTTTTATACGGGCTGAATTCCTTCATCGGCACCGGATTCTGCACGACATCGAATTCCAGCCGGCGCGGCGGCTGCCAGACCGTGATCGGTTCGATGAACGGTCCTGTCGAGAAGACGCAATACCGCACTGCCCCCACGCCTTGGCCATAAATATGCGCCTGGATAGGATAGGCAATGCCCAGCCGGAAGATGCCGGTCGGAGGAGCCGTGATCCGGTCAAACGCGAGCACCTCGTGCCACACCATATCGATCGGCGCATCGATGGTGATCGACGACGTGATCTGCCGGACGGTCGGCTCGACGGGATACTTGTGCTCGAAGCCGAGGAAACCCGGGAACGTCATCAGGACGAGGATCGACGCGACGCCTCCGGTCGGACCCGACAGTCGGCGGGCCAGTGCGTACCCGAACAGCGAGCCAGGCACCGCCAGCAGCAATGCGATGGGAAGCGCCATGAGCAGGCACATCATGCCGTCCACGGCACAGGCGATCATCACGCTCCCGAGGACGAAGATCGACAGCACCGACATCCCATAGCATTGCGGCCAGTTCGCGCGTGTCGCGCGCCGCAGCATGAACGCCGAGAGGAACGAGACCAGTACCGGCAGGGCCAGAAACAGCGCCCATCCATAGGATATGAACCACTTGATCGCCGCATACGCTCCGGCGAATCCAAATGCCGCCGGCAGGAGGATCGATACCGCGACGACCCCAAGGGATTTCTTCATCGATGTTTTCATTGGTTGGGGCATTGGGCCGATATTCCGGTTCGAAAGAACGTGGAAGTGCTTGATCGGCGGCTCAGATCGCCGGGAGCGGCGGGGGTGTTGCGAGGCCGCGACGGCGGAGCTTGGTCAGGACGAGGAGATTGAAGAAGTGGATGGCGCCCAGTACCAGCGCGACACCCCCGACTTTGCCGCTCAGTACCTCGAAGACGTCTTGCGGATTTGCTACCTCCACTCCGTCTTTCAGGAACCGGGTGACGAATCCCAGATTCACCAGATAAAATCCCACGACGAGGAGCTGGTTCACACTATCGGCAAGCTGCTCATTTCCATGGAAGCAATCCACGAGGAAGATGCGGCCATTCTTCGACAGCGTCGCGGCCACCCAGATCGTCAGCCCGATGCTGATCCCGAGATAGAGACTGTAGGTGAGGATGATGAGGTTCATGGTATGTTTCTTTTGTTGTTTTGGTACTTTCGATAAAAACTGAAACTTCGGATCAAAAAAAACTCAGGCGAAGAACTTGAGGGCCAGCTTCATCACCTTGCTCTGTTCGGAGGCGGCGACGGAGTCCATTACGCGCTCGCCGACCTTGAGAAACTCGAGGATCGCATGGATCTGGGAATGAAACTCCTTCGCATCCGCAGAATGGAGCGACTTCGTCTTCTCCTCGCAGTGGCGGAGCAAATCCATGGCCGGCACGATCTCCCGCCGCTTCCGCTCCCGCGTGACGATGCAAAACATCTTCCACACATCCTTCTCGGCCTCGAAATACTCCTTCCGCTCGCCCTTGCGGAAGATCGAGCGGATGAGTCCCCAGCCGATCAGGTCGCGGAGGTTCGTATTCGCATTGCCGCGGCTGATCTGGAGCTCCTCCATCACATCGTCCGTGCTCAGCGGCCGCGGGCTCGTCATCAGCAGCGCGTGAATCTGCGCCATCGTGCGGCTGATCCCCCAGGAACTCCCCAGCGCACCCCACTGCGAGACAAACTCCTCACGCGCTTCGCGCAAGATGTCAGGTGTGCTTTCGGATTCCATACTTTCAGTAATTACTGAAAATTCTGTCGGGAGTCAATCGGGAATTTCTGACGTGGTCGAAGTCCCTACGTCTGAAGCAGCGAAATGGGGATAAACTTGGAAAAGTGATCGAAGTCCGGATCGGAGGTAAAGAGCTGGTAATGTCGTCGCCAATCAATTCCTCGTCGAGCTGGACATTCGTTGCCGTGTGCAACTGATTGCACGATGCAAGGCACCCGCTATCAGAGCCCTCGCTACGGCCTCTGGTGCCCGAATCGCCCCGCTGGCAAAGCTCCCGGCCGCTGCTGGCCTCATGGCGGCGGACTCTACCCCGGCCGGCAAGAGATTTCGCGTCGCCTGAAGACCTCTATTGCTTATTCAAGTCTTCAGGATTGACGACGGTCCGCATGAAAGCCACGGAATCGTTCTTTCCCCAAATTGGCCAGCAATCAGGTGGAGTAGAGCCGATCGTCCGAAAGAAATCGATAATGCCACCGTGGATGCTTTTGCCTTTGGCCCAATCCCGGTTGGCGATAGCGGGGTAGTAGCTGGGATCCTTTCCTGTCCACCACGACTTATCGGGATACGCCTTGGTTTCCGATGGGTCGGTGCATACCCACGCGTCATCGCTGCTTCCAAAAAGGTATTTGCTATCCTTGAAGACGGCCACGAGCAGATGCCTTCCCCCACCAATATTCGCGCAAGCAAATCCCAGCGTGTCGTAGGGCTTTACATCGACCGTGGCCTTGTAAACCGAGTCGGCGGAATTGGGCGCGAAATAGGCGTGCTCGCCGTCGATCTTTTTCCCATTGAGCATAAAGTCTGCGCGATCATCACAGGCCCAATACACCGTAAGGTTCTCGCAAAATGCCTGGGAGGAGAGCATCAGGATCCCCACAAGAATAAATATGCTCGACCGGGTTATGGCTTTCATCACGGAACCTTTCTTCAATTCGTTGATTGCGTACGCCGCGCGCATTTGGGAGTACCTCCTGCTCCAGTTCACAAAGGAGGTGCGATGTCTGTGTATCATGGCCGCCATGATTAGCAAGAAGTACTAATTTCAAGTATCTCCCGCGCCTTGATGTGCAATTCCGTGTCCGGGAGGTGCCTTGGATGGATTATAATCTCCGTCTGCGCTACTGAAGATCATCCGTACATGCACGGGACCAGTTCGGGGGGCTTTTCGGCAGATGATTGCTCAACACACCTCTTCCCGCCGTGCCGAGGTTGATCGCATCTGCGGCGGCGCTACGGTATTAAGATTCCACTATGAACCGTTGCCTCCTCATCGCTGTTCTCGCCTTCGCCGTCTCCAGCTCCTTTGCCCAGACGGTGGACCAGGCGAGGATCAACAAGACTCTCCGTGAGCTGCGGAGCCTTCCGAATGGGACGACGGAAATGAGTACCGCATTGCCACTCGTGAAGGTCCTGGTGCGATTGGATCCCAAGAACGATCGCGAATATTTCGACGAGTACCTGAAGAAGATCGTGCCGGAAGGTCCGCTCACCGCGCAGCAGGCGATCGGGGAAGCACAGGAGGTCTCGATCTCGCTCAATGCACTCACGAAGATCATCGAAGCGCAAGCGATCGAGGTGGAGAAAAAGATGAGGGAGCTGCAGAACAAAGGAAAAGAAATCAACATCAACGAGATGTTCAAACTCCAGCTCGAGATGAATCGTCTGGCCCAGCTTAGCGAGATGTCCACGAGTTTGGTTGCCGCGGCGAACAGCAGCATTTCCTCGATGGCTCGGAACGTGAAGAGCTGAGGAAAAGGGAGGGGTCGCTCTCGATCTTTTTTCCAAAAAAATGTGAGATCGTCGGGCGCTGTGGCGTTGAACGGTAAATGGAATTCGCACACCTCTCGGATGCCGACTTGCTGTCGAGGTTCCACAACGAACGTTGTGAGGCCTCATTCACGGAGTTAATTTGCCGATACGGCCCATTGGTAATGGGGGCCGCGCGCCGCATTCTCGCGGGATCTGCGGATGCGGAGGATGCCGCACAGGTCGCCTTCGTCGCGCTTGCATTGAGGAGCGGTCGACTGTCCCTCGCCGGCGGCCTGGGAGCCTGGCTGCATGTGGTCGCCACCCGCGCTGCCCTGGATATGAAGCGTTCCGCGGTGCGCCGGATGCACCGTGAAGAGGCCGCGCTGGACATCGCAGGACCTGCGGCTGCTTCGTCTCACTCGATGGCCCAGCGGCTCGATGAGGCCGTCAATTCCCTGCCGGGGTCGATGCGGCGGGCCATTGTCGCCCACTACTTCGAGGGCTCCAGCATCGCCGAGATGGCTGCAGCTTCGGGTGAGACACCGGGAGCGATTACGATGAGACTATCCCGTGCCCGTGAGCTACTGCGGAAGAAGCTCGAGACGCGGGACGTGGCGGTCGTTGCCGTCGTGCTCGCCGGTGCCGCGAGTGCCGCGCTGCCCCCCGGCTTTGTGGAGGCTGCCCGAGGCAGCGTCCTGCGCGCCATCACGGCGATGCGGGTCAGCGAGCCAGCCGCAGCCGGGCTGGTCCGCCGCGCGCATCGCGTGCTCCGCCCCTCGCTCGGAGAGATGGGCCGGCCCGCTCTCGCCGCTCTGCTCACGGCGGCCATTATTGTCCCTGCCGCCTCCATTGCCATGGATGCCCGGCAGACCCCCGCCCCGCCCGCGCCTTCCGCGAAAAAGTCGGATCCCGCCCCTCTCACAATTGCCGCGCCCGCCACGGTCCCAGTTCCAGACCCGCCACTCATCGCGGCTGTGAAGAAGTACACGAGCTTCAACGAGGGAGTGAAATTCATCGGCGTGCTCGACAAGTACCCGACGGTCGATGCGATACGAGACAAGGATGGCAGGACGGCGCTTCACTGGGCCGTGCTCACCGGTCAGCAGGACTACACCGCGATCCTACTCAGGCGCGGCGCGAGCCCCAACGTGGCGGACTCCAGGGGATGGACCCCCTTGATGTATGCCACTGAGCGACACGCCATCATGTTCATGCTCAGTCTTATTCTGGGAGGATCCAATCTCGATACCGTGGCGAAAGACGGACACACAGCCCTGGGAATCGCGCTGGAGACGGGTGACGCGAAGGCCGCCGAAATCCTCCTGTGGTCGAACGCAAACCCATTCCCCAAAGGCGTGCCCGACGAACTTCAGCCCGCGAAGGTTGCCGCCGCCCGCAGTCCCGAGCTCAAGCGCCTCTTCGAGGATTATGCCGCCCAGCACACTGGCTCGAATGCCGGCGCCGTCTCGGAGCAGGTGCCCGCTTTTGTGAAAGACCCGATCCATCAGGCGGCGGCGCGCGGTGACTTCCCCGCGCTCGCAGCTCTGCTCGGCCCGGGAGGCGGTCCGAACGTGCGCGACGAGAACGGCCGGACGCCGCTCTACGACGCCCTGCGAGCCGGGCAGCCGGAGGTCGTGTTCTACCTGCTCATGATGGGTGCCGACCCGAACGTGGCTGATAATAAAGGCACGACGCCTCTCGACTGGACAATGGGCTGGCTCGGCTACGAGCTCGATGCCATGCGGTACTTTCTCTTCGTTCGCGGGGCGAATCCCTTCGTCGCTCGAGGGGACGGCTACACCGAGCTCACCTGGGCCGTCGAGCGGGACAATCCGCCCGGCGTCCAGTTCCTGCTCTGGCTCCACGCCGATCCGCGCCAGCAGACAGTCCACGGCACTCCTTTCGAGATCGCGGTCAACGACGGCAGCCAGCGCATGATCGATCTGCTCCGCCTCTACGGCGTCGATGAGCAGGTGAAGCTTGACGGGGATCCCAGCTGGCGTCTGCGTCAGGCGGCCAAACTCGGCGACCTCGATGCCATGGAGGCCGCAATCAAAGACGGCGCCGATATCAACAGCACCGATAAAGACGGCAATCCCGCCATATTCTGGGCCATCTTCAAGCGCAACGTGCCCGCCGCACGGCTGCTCCTCAAGCACGGCGTCTCGGTCAATACCATCAACCCAAAAAACGGCATGAGCTTGCTCCTCTCGACCATCGGCTGGGATTACTCGGAGATGACCGCCTTCCGCGAGGACATCCTCAAAGCCGGCGCCAACGTGAACTACGCCCAGCCCAGCGACGGCAAGACCGCCGTCATGGCGGCGACGTGGCACACCCCGACCATGCCGCTCACCCAGGTCATCAAGTACGGCGCCGACCTGAACGCCCACGATAAGAAGGGCCGCTCAGTGCTCCAGCGGGCCATCGACGGGGGCAACATCGAGACCGCGGAATATCTGCGTCAGCAGGGAGCCCGCGAATGAAATACTCCGCGGGCGTGAGGACAGGAGGCTATATTTCCGAGAGTCGCCGCATGTCCTCCTGGGGGAAGGGGCTCGGATATTTGGCACCCATTCGGACTGTGTTTTTCGATTGACCCTTCCGGCGAACCATCCTACGTTCACCCTCCTTTCATTTCCCGGAGGTTTCCGGTAATGCGCGGTTAGCTCAGTGGTAGAGCACTACCTTGACACGGTAGGGGTCACAGGTTCGAACCCTGTATCGCGCACCATCTTTTGTCCCTCCATCGCTCATGGGTGGGCCTGATCTCGATCATCGTTCTTCAGCGTCTCCGCGGGATTCCATTTCATCACGCAGACTCCCGCAAAGGCGCAGAGGCGCGGATCTGAAAATTCTGCGAAAATCTGCGCAATCTGTGGATCATTCAGGAAACGAACCCTCCGCGTTCCTCCGCGCCCTCTGCGCGAGGTCCACAACTTCAAAACCCGAAACTCCAGAACTCCAGAACTCCAGAACTCCAGAACTCCAGAACTCCAGAACTCCAGAACTCCAGAACTCCAGAACTCCAGAACTCCGGAACCCAAAACTCAAAACTCAAAACAGCCTACAGCGGCTCCGTCTCGACGACGATCCCGTCGTAGTTCTTGAGGCGGTAGATCAGGAAGGAGATCGCCCAGGCGCCTGCGAAGACTCCGATGATGATGAATCCCATCATGTTGAAGTTTTCGTTCAGCCGCGCGATCGCGTCCCAGAAACCGCCGGTAAGCGCGAGCTGACCGCTGAGAAGCCCCAGGGTCTCGATACCGCCGACGAAAACGGCGACCGCGATCGATACCGAGGTGATCGTCATGTTGTAGTAGAGCTTGCGCAGCGGAGTCACGAACGCCCATTCGTACGCCCCGAGCATGAGGATGCCGTCCGTCGTATCGACGAGCATCATGCCGGCGGTGAAGAGCGCGGGGAAGACCATGATGGACCAGATGGAGAGCCCCTTCGCCGCGCCGGTCGCGGAGAGCCCGAGCAGCGCGACCTCCGTGGAAGTGTCGAAGCCCAGCCCGAAAAGCAGCCCCATCGGAATCATCTGCCACGGGTGGCGCACCATCCCGATGAGAGGCCGCAGGATCCGCGTGAGCAGGCCGCGTTTGCCCATGAGCAGATTCAGGTCTTCCTCGACGTAGCGGCCAGTCGCCTTGACTCGTTTGAAGGTCCGGTAAATCTCGACCAGCACCACGATGTTCATGGCCGCCAGGATGAGGAGGAAGCTCGCCGACGCCGACGTGCTGATGAGGCCGCCGACCTTCTTCAGGTAATCATATTTGCCATTGAGCGCGCTCGCGGTGAGCGCCACGACGGCGGAGGCGAAGATCACCACCAGCGAATGGCCGAGCGCGAAGAAGGAGCCGACATTCACCGGGCGTTGCCCATCCTGCATCAGCTTCCGCGTCACATTGTCGATCGCGGCGATGTGATCGGCGTCCACCGCGTGGCGCAGTCCGAAGGTATAAGCCAGCAGCGCAGTGCCGAGCAGGAGCGGATAACCTGCGAAGGCCTGGAACGCCCAGATCCACGCCAAGGCGGTCGCCCCGAGGATCACGGCATACGTCACGATCGCCCGACGTCGGATGCTGCCGGATCGCCGGGAGACCGGGCTGGGGGAGGTCGTCGCGTGGGAGGGGGCGCGCGTGAGCATTTCGAGAGTTCCGGTTGCTCCGCGGAAGGCGCGGGATCTGGCGATCCCGGCCTTCCATCCATCAGACAGTCTCTGGGAAGGGATTCTATTCCGCCTCGAGGCGTGCGCGTACGACGCGCATGCGGTCGGCGAGCTTCGCCTCATCCACGAGGCCGCGATCGAGCATCGTATGCGCGAGGGCGAGGAGCTGGCGTTCCGGCGCGGGGACTTCGCTGTACACGGTATCGGCCAGCTCGTCTTCCGCCTGGCGGATGTCCAGGGCCGGCAAGGCCTCGCTCACTCCTAGGCAACTGCACATGGCGACGAGGCTCGTCTTCCATGGCGGGTTGGGATTCGTCACGCCCCAGCGCGGGGCGAGCACGTCCCAGGTCTTGTCCTGCGTACGCATCTCTTCCAGGAGGGCGACGCGGTCGAGTTTCACAGTTTCCCCGGCGCTCATTTGGCGGCCTCCTCGTGCGCGGTGGCAGTTTGGAGAGGACGGCGCGCCTTCCGGATCGGGTGCACGTCGGCGGTGCGGCCCGGCCTGGGCAGCGCCACGCCGATCATCGTATCGCGGGTGACGATTTCCGTGAGCTGTTCCTCGGTCCAGCCCTCGGTGCCCTCCGGCCGCATCGGCATCACCATGAAGCGGCACTTTTGGTTGGAATCTTCCACGCGCACTTCCACTTCCTCGGGAACGATGAGGCCAAACTCGGCGAGCACCTGCCGGGGCCAGCGGACGACTCGCCGCCGGTAGTTCGTCGTGCGGTACCACTCGGGCGACATGCCCAGCAGCGGGCGGGGATAGCACGAGCAGAGTGTGCAAACGATCACATGGTGCAGCGTCGGCGTATTCTCCAGCACGTAGAGATGTGTGTAGTCGCTCGGCGTGCCGAAGCCCGTAGGCTCCGCCCAATCAATGCCGATCTCCTTGCAGGCCGCCACGGCATCCTTCCTCACGCGAGCTTTGAATTCCGGATCGACCCACGCCTTTGCCACGAGTCGCGAGCCGCCGATCGGGCCGATCGACTCGGCCCATTCGGTGAATTGCCTGTGTTCTTCCGCGGTGAAAAGCCCGTGCTCGATCGCGAGCTCTCGCACGGCGATTTCCAGCACCTCGAAGTCGGTGATCTCATCGACCGTCGGCGCCTTCGGGTGTTCATGTGGGTGGCCATGGTCATGGGAATGTTCATGGCCCTCGTGGGAGTGGGGAGTACTCATAGGGGAATGCGTTTGTTTCGGGGTTAGAGGCTGTCTGAAAAGTGCGGGAGGCCGCGCGAAAGCAGGGAAGGTCGGATGGCAAGGCGCGCCGAGTGAGCATCCCCTCGCGGGCTGTAAGCGAGGCGCAACGCCGCCAGACGGCCTTCCCTGCTTTCGCCCGTAAGGGTGGTTCTCGCTGCTCTATACACCTTTGATCTCCACCTTTTTATTTCCACGCGGTTTTCCGCACTTTTCAGACAGCCTCTTAGGCTTCTTTCACCGGCTGGAGCCAGCGCTCCGGGGACTCCGTCTGCAGCGTGTCGTTTTCAAACGGATATTCGGGCCAGAGATCTTTCTGGCGGAAGCGCACGATGTAGTACTGCTCGACCTTTCCATCGAGGTTGAAGGCCTCATCCTCCGGGATGAGGTCCTGGTACGTATAGGCGGCGATCGTCCCCACCACGCCGCGCACATACATCTGCGTGCGGCTGTAGAAGAGATAGGGCATATCGACGACCTGGACGCGGTCGCCGATCTTATATCGGGCGCCGGCTGGAGAGGGTTGGTGGGTTTGCTTCGTCGTGCTCATGGGGTTTACGCGGTTTTGGTCCGGGCCTTCACTTCGGCGATCTTTGCCTGCAGCTCGGCCAGCGAGATGTGGTTTTTGTCCACCAGCATGCGCGCGGCGGACCAGATCCATCGGCCGTAGTACGGCAGGCCGAGGTAGAGCGTGTACCCGAGGTCATTGTCCGCGCGGCGACGGCGCTCCTCGGAGTTCCAGATGCCCTTCCACCCCAGCACCTCGCACGTCACATACGTATTCATCTCCCACTGCTCCTCCTCCTTCTCCTCGTAGTACACCGGCACATCCGGCTGCCCGCCCACGTCGTGCGTCGGATGCATGTAGGCATCGTACAGCGCGCTCGGGATCTCGTAGTTCCAGTTCTGGGGCGTCGTGATCGCCGGCTGCAGGGTGCCGATGATTTGCTGCTGCTGAACAAGGCTGCTTCTCGAGGACATATTCGTGCTTTCCGTTTTTCAGTTTAGTTTCACCACGGGGCATGTTCTTCCGCATCCGGACGGCGAATGGAGCTCGGACATAAGTTGAACCGGCACGGATGAGAGAGGGGAACCGCCGATCGGGAAACTCCGGCCCGGACCGAGAGCGTACATCCTCGCGGGAATTGCGAAGAAGCCACCGCCCGAGAGAGTTTCCTGCGGATACCCCAAGTTCATGGTGGCACACCACTTATAGAAAATCCCATCGGCCACCCATCCGCCATTCGGCGGAGGAACGGCACATTTTCTGCCCTGAGAAAATTCTCAGGGATTCTCACTACATCGGAATTCTTTCGCCATCCGGCGCTTGGCGGTAAACGAGTCGATCATGCCCCCGCGATTGACCCCCCGGCGCAATCGATCCCTCTCCGACCCGGCCGCGGAAAGCTCCCGGCTGCCGAGAGGGTCCACCATCGAGGAATTCGACTCCGCCCTGCACCGGATCTACTCGGTCGCGGAGCCCGACGAATTTCCTGCCGCGGTGATGCCGCTCCTGCTCGATCTCACGGGCAGCCAATGCGTCGGCATCTGCGTCAATGCCTTGCTCCCGGGCGACCCCTACATTGCCGTCTCATTTGCCAGCCGGCCGGGTCGGGCGAAATGGCGGCAGTTCCCGCAAGTCAGCTTTTACGACCACCCGACCCGTCACTACGCGGCCACTCCCGCCCCGCGCCACGCGATCCGGCTCACGGACCATTTCCCCAGCCGGGCAGCCTTTGAGGCGACCCGGTATTTTCGAGAGATCCTCCAGCCCCTCGGTCTGCGGTACGAGGTCTCCCTGCTCCTCGACACGCCGCTGGGCCAGCGTCTCGGCATCTCGGTCTCCCGGGCCAGGGCGGACTACGCCGACGCCGAGGTCGAGCTGCTCACGCGCCTGGGGCCGCACCTCCAGAGGGCATTTCATCACGTCCAGACGCTCGCCCAGCTTCGCGGGACACAGGGTCGCGCCGCCGCCTGGCACGACGTCGATCTCACCCCGCGGGAGTCCGAGATCCTCCGCTGGGTGGCCACCGGCCGCACGAACGGCGCGATCGCCGATCTGCTCGGCGTCGGCGCCGCCACGGTGAAGACCCATCTCGAGCACATCTTCCACAAGCTCGGCGTCAGCAACCGCGCCGCCGCCGCCGCCGCCCTCCGAGACCTTCCGCCGCCGGAGCGGGCGTGAGAAGATCTCACTTCGCGAGTTCCGGTTTGGGGTTCGGAAGTTCAGAAGTTCAGAAGTTCAGAAGTTCAGATTCGGGCGGAGCGAAAAAGCATCAGTGCTCAGTCTGGTCCCGGGAGCCTCCGCGTTCCTCCCCGCCCTCCGCGTGAGACTCACCCTCCAAATTATCGCCCACGCATCCCACGCTGTTTCGCTCCGCTCAACTCTATCCGAACCTCAAAACTCCGGAAGCCGGAACCCGAAACTTCAGAACTTTATTTGGACGCCTTTACCACGAAGCTCACCTTCGCCGAGGTGCTTACGCTCGGGTCGGCCTCGCTCGTTGCCGAGAGATTCACGTGGATGTTCCGCTTCCTGTGTGCTCCGTGCGTCTTCACTTTCACCACCACCTGTGCCGTGGCGCCCGGCGCGAGCGTCGTAGTCGCCGTGCCATTCACGAGCGCGTTCGTGATGTCCACGCCATTGAGCAGATAGACGAGTTCCACGCGGGGCTTCGGAGGCTTCGGGCCATGGTGATGTCCGCCGCCGGTGATACGCGCGAGTCGCGCAAAGCGGTAGGTGGTGTTCGTATTGCCCGTATTGGTGAGCGTGAAGGTCGCGCGATTATTGCCCTTCGCCGTATCGATCCCCGCGCTATAGACGGGCGCGGGTGTTACCGTGAATTGCAGCGCGTTCGCCGTCACCGAGAGCGTGCCCGAGATGCCCGAGACGGAGAAGTCCGAGGCCGAGAAGCTCGGAGGAGCGTTAAAGCTCACCAGCGTGTAGGTCTGCCCCGGAACGACGCCACCGTCCACGAGCTGAATAAAATGCGTGCCGGTGCCTTCCAGAAGTAGGGACTGGAATTCGGCTGCCGGATTGGAACTTGCGCCCAGTTTCGCGACCAAGGTCGACCCCGACTGCATGTCCAGCGCGCTGCCTGTCACTGTACCCCCGGTGCTGTCGCCGAGTATGCCTCCGTCGAGCAGGAATAGATACTGGACTGAGCCCACGCCCGTGAGCGTGGCGCCATTTGAAACCTTTACGGTATTTTGGATGTCACCGCTGTCGAGGTCCACAGTACCGTCTTCGACGAGGAAATTATCCCACCCACCCAAAGCGAGGGTCGTATTCGAAATGACGAGTTCTCCGGCACCCGTTTTGTGAACGGTGATACCTGCGCCGGAGGAATTCGATGCGATTTCGCTCGCGATCGTCGTGGTGTTGCCACTGCTGACATCGAAGGTCGTATCGCTCGACAGGAAGCCCAGCGCACCCAGCGCCTGTCCCGCCGTTCCAGAGCTATCGGCCACACCGCCGGCACCTGCGGCCACCGAGAATGTGCCGGAGAACGCGGCGTTCGAGATCGTGAGGCTGCCGGCCGAGAAGATCGCGCCGCCCAGAGCCGCGCCGCCGCCACCGCCGCTCGTCGAGGGCTGGGTCGCACTGCCGCCCGTGCCTCCGAACGTGCCCGCGAGGCCAGCCGTATTACCGCCACCGCTGCCGCCGCCAAAGCCGCCCACGCCACCTGACCGGGAGGAATTATTCCAATTGCCGCCGCCGCCGCCGCCGAAGCCACCGACTCCTGCCGGACCGCCATTGCCACCACCGCCACCACCGGCGAAATTTCCACCCGCGCCGGCGCCATTGGTGCTTCCTCCTCCGCCTCCTCCACCAATACCGCCCGCGGGAGCTCCCATACCGGATGCCGCACCTCCACCGCCGCCACCGAAGCCTCCGCCAGTCGCTATGCCGCCGGGGAAATCCCCGCCATTGCCGCCATTCGCCGTGCCGCCCGCGGCACCGGAGGACGAAGTTGCATTGGCTCCATTGGTGATGGTGCCCCCACCGCCGCCGCCGCCTAAGTCAGTCGATGCTCCGCCATTGCCAAATTCTCCACCACCACCACCGCCACCGAAATTGCCCGTGCCGCCCGTGCCCGAGTAGCCGCCGCCGCCACCACCTGCCGAGGCAGCTGGACCGCCGCCATTGCCTCCCATTCCGCCGCCGCCACCGCCGCCGGTCGCAATGCCGCCAGACACGGAGACCACTCCGCCGCCTGCGCCGCCTACCGCTGCGGCATTCTGCACGCTCACATACTGCAGCGTCACTGTCGCCCCGGAGTTGACGAATACGGCCGCACCCGCGCCGAGTCCACCGCCGCCGCCACCGGAAGAGCCGGATCCGGAAGCCGCCTTGCCGCCCGCGCCGCCCGCGCCACCCTGCGCCTTCACATGGGCAATGGTGAGGTTTTTAATCGTCACCGTCCCGCTCTGGATGAAAAACGCCCGCCAGGTACTTGCGCCATCGATCGTGTGATCCGCGCCATCGATCGTGAGTGAGAACGGGCATGCCAGCATCGGCAAGCTTTGGCTCAGCGTGATATCCGCCCCGAGCGTGATCGTCACCGACACGCTCGCCACACGCGCGTCGAAGATCGCCTGCCGCAGCTGCGCCTCGGTGGTAATTCCCCCCGGGGCCCCCGCCCGCACGGCGGACATGGAAGCAAATAGAGTAAGGCCAGAGGCAAGGAGCAGGAGACGAAGTTTGGACATGGCGGAGAGTGAGTGTCGCAAGCCACTAGTGACTTTCTCGCCCCGGGGCAATAGGGAATGACGATCGGGTCGCCCTTCTCGCAGAAGGAACTCCGCACTCTAGCGATTGGTGGAGCGGATTTGCCCGTACACGCTCTCCTAGAAGATCATCCCGCGCCTTGCGCGGCCTGAAAAGATCCCCAGAGCCTCTGCGAAATCCGCGCAATCTGTGGATCATTCCGAAAACGAAACCTCCGCGCCCCTCCGCATGAGGCCCAGAACCCGAAACATCGAAACCCGAAACTTCCGAATTATCGCCCACGCATCCCACGCTGTTTCGCTCCCCTCAACTCTGTCCGAGACTATTCCGAACTCCAGAACCCGAAACCCCAGAACTCGGAACTTAAAAACCCGAAACCGCTCAAATTATTCACTCATCAAAGGCATCTTCCACATGCCACCGCCTTGCCGACTTGATGGCGGCGGCCTAATCTGGATCGGTGTCGCCCGTGGCCAAACACACGCCAGTGCCCTTGCACGAATTCCTCGACTCCATTTATCGTGCGGAGTCCGGCTACATTCTCGCCACGCTCATCCGATTGCTCGGCGATTTCGACTTGGCCGAAGACGCGATGCAGGACGCTTTTGCAGCGGCACTGGATCGCTGGCCGCAGGACGGTGTGCCAGCCAATCCCCGCGCCTGGCTTGTTTCCACGGGACGCTTCAAAGCCATTGATGCGCTACGTCGGCGTACACGATTCGATGCAGCCCAGGAAATGATCGCCGTAGAACTCGAAACCGAATCTGGCGCCGCCGCAAGTGGGGACGACGGGAGCGTTGAGGACAACCGGTTGCGATTGATTTTTACCTGTTGTCACCCTGTACTTGCACCGGAAGCCCGTGTGGCGTTGACGTTGCGTGAAGTCTGCGGCCTGACCACAGAGGAAATTGCCCGGGCGTTCCTCATGACCGCCCCCACGCTCGCCCAGAGGATTGTGCGAGCCAAGGCAAAGATTCGCGATGCGCACATCCCCTATGAGGTGCCGTCTCTGGAGGAGCTGCCCGACCGTTTGAACGCGGTATTGCAGGTGGTTTATCTCGTGTTCAGCGAGGGTTACGCCACTTCGTCGGGAACGTCGCTCACACGTGCGGATCTTTCGGCTGAAGCCATTCGGCTCGGACGATTGCTGCTGGAATTGGCTCCTGAACCAGAAGTGATGGGATTGCTCGCGCTAATGCTCCTGCATGACTCGCGTCGCGCGGCCAGGGCCTCCTCAACAGGGGAACTGGTTCTCCTGGAGGATCAAGATCGATCGCTATGGGATCGGCAACAAATCGCGGAGGGCGTGAAGCTGGTCGAACAGGCATTGCTATCACGGCGGTTCGGTCCATACACACTTCAAGCGGCCATTGCTGCGGTGCATTCCGAAGCGTCCGAAGCCGCGTCAACAGACTGGCCGCAGATCGTCGCGCTTTATAGCGTTCTGGCGCGGGCTGAACCGTCACCGGTGGTAGAGCTTAATCGCGCTGTGGCAGTGGCCATGCGCGATGGGCCGGAGGCCGGGCTGGCATTGATCGATGCCATTTTCGCACGCGGCGACTTGACGAATTATGCCCTCGCGCACTCGGCGCAGGCGGATTTGTGCCGACGTCTGGACAGGAGGGCTGAAGCCCGTTCCTCCTACGAACGAGCCCTCACGCTCACGCGATTGGAACCGGAACGGCGGTTCCTCGAAAAACGTCTTCGAGAATTGGGATAAAGCAGGCTCTCAAATAATTTTACAAAAAAGTGAGAGGCCCAGTCGAATTCCAGAAATCCCAATCGACCAGCTATTGAAACCGTTAATTTAAACAACAAAGAGAACGGCCAATTATGAAATACATCTGTCTTGGATACATCGAGCCGAAGAAGTTTGAAGCCATGTCTGAAAGCGAGCGCAACGCGATGGTGGACGAGTGCTTCACCTATGACGACGAATTGCGGGAAAAGGGACACTTCGCGGGCGGTGATGCGCTGCAAGGCCCCGAAACGGCCACGACCTTGCGCTGGAAGGATGGCAAGGTGTCCGTCACCGACGGCCCTTACGCTGAAACCCGGGAACAAATTGGCGGAATCCTGATTCTGGAAGCACGCGACCTGAATCACGCCATCCAGTTAATGTCGAAACACCCGGGTGTGAAGGCCGGACCATTCGAGATACGCCCCGTCGGGGACCTCACCGGAATGATTCGCGAGAGCGAACAGCGTCGTGGGATTGAAGCGGGATCAAAATAACAAATTGGGGTTGGCGTCATCCGGTGCCGACCCCAATTGAAAAACATCGACCAAGGGTAAGATGACTATGTCCAAGTTACGCGTTCATTGTTTCGGAATATCACTCGACGGGTTTGGAGCCGGCCCGCATCAAGACATCGACAACCCGCTCGGCGTTGGCGGCGTGAACCTCCACCAATGGTTCTTCCCCACGCGCGCTTTTCAAAAAATCCACGGCGGTGGCGACGGCACGATAGGCACTGATAACGATATGGCGGAGCGCGGGTTCGACCGGATTGGTGCGTGGATTCTGGGGCGCAATATGTTCGCTCCGAGTCGCGGCGCATGGACGGATGACCAATGGAAGGGGTGGTGGGGAGAAAACCCGCCCTATCACTGCCAGGTATTCATTCTCACTCACCATCCACGCGCATCGATTCAAATGGAGGGCGGTACGACCTTTCATTTCGTCACCGACGGCATCCATGTCGCCTTGGAGCGCGCCAGGGAGGCGGCCGATGGACTGGACGTTCGCCTCGGTGGCGGGACCGCGACGATCCGGCAATATCTTCAAGCTGGGTTAATTGACCAATTGCATATTGCCATTTCGCCCGTCGTCTTAGGCAGCGGCGAGAGCCTCTTCGCGGGAATTGATCTCTTAAAGCTGGGATACAAATGCACCGAGCACGTTACGAGTCCTGCCGCTATGCACGTCGTGCTTACAAAATGATTCCACCCCTTCGACGCGCCACAACAAGGGAAAGGGGCGTGAGAATATTTGGCGAGGGTGCGCTGCTTGGTGGATGCGGAAAAAGGGGTCGAAAAGGGGGCGGTCCTGCATATCGACACATCGAAGAGCCACCCATTCGGCTTTGGCATCCGCGCCCGGAAGCATCTCCTTGAAAGGTCTCAGCCCGGCATTGCCGGGTTCGTTTTCGGGGGTAGGGCGTGTCGCGCCGCCGACCGCCGTAGATTTTTCCTGCGCCGCAGATTTCCTATATGACGTGGCGCAGACGAATTCTCGAATTTTCGGGTGAGATCGACATGCCCCGGAAGGGGCTCCACGCGGAATGAAAATAGGAATCGACGGCGGTCGACGGCGCGACTCGCCCTACCATCCAAACGAAAGCTCGCGCCGGTGACACCCGGCATTTGCCGGGTTCGCTTTCTGTGGTAGGGAAGCCGCGCCGTCGGGTTCCGTAGATTTTTCCTGCAGCGCACATCCGCAGATAATGCGTCACGCACGAATTTTCGCCCTAGAACTCGGGAACTTCGAACATCCCGAATGCCTCTGCGGAAATCCACGCAATCTGTGGATCACCATCTCGAAGGAACACAAACCACGGATCAATCGGATACCTCGGATAGAGTCCCATCTCTCCGCATTCCCATCCGCTCAATCCGTGTCATCCGTGGTCTCACTCCCCTCGGCGAAAATCCACGCAATCTGCGGATCATTCAGGAAATGAACCCGCCGCGTCCCTCCGCGTGAGGCCAAGAACCCAGAACCCGAAACATCGAAACCCGAAACTTCCGAATTATCGCCCACGCATCCCACGCTTTCTCGCTCTGCTCAACTCTGTCCGAGACTATTCCGAACTCCAGAACCCGAAACCCCAGAACTCGGAACTTAAAAACCCGAAACCGCCCACCTTATTCGCTGTTTTCCTTGCCGATCTTTTGGCAGACTCGGCGCCAATCCTCCCTCTGGAATATGAAAACCCTCCTTGCCGTTCTCTCGTCGATCGTTCTCTTGAGCTGCTCCACCCTCTTTGCCGGCGTGCCCTCGCTGCTCGGCACCTGGCAGATCCAGGCCGACGGCGCGGTGATGCTCCACGGCCCCAGTCTCGGGAAATACACCCACTGGACCAAAGGAGAGACGAAGCTCACCGGCACCGCCCAGGTCCTCAGTCAGACCGACCGCACCATCAAAGGCGTCTTCCATATGCCCAAAGGCGACGAGCCCTTCATCGGCGTCATCGGCTATGACGGCGGCCTCCACCTCGTGGACGACGACGGCTTTGCGGACCTCCGCTTCGTGAACAAAAAGAAGCTCGAGGGAGTTTATCGCCACATCACCGCCACCGACTCCGTCATCTGCAACAGCATCTGGACGCGAGTGAAGTAGGGGGGAGGACATGCACGTCTAAGTCGACGATGGCCGACTCTTCCGAAACGCCGCAGAAATATTCTCCTAGTCCTCTCCCTTATGTACAAGTTGCGTGCCGGGCGTTGTGGTGGTGAATTGATCCAACAGATTTTGCTTTGATTGATTTAGGACCTTCGACTACTCTCAATAAATGCCGCTCTCCTTGATTGATTTAATTAAGATAATCGGCACTTGGGGGCAGATAATCGCAAATATTTTTTCCTTTCTGGCAAATATTTTTACTATCGTAGCGTCGGGGATTGCAATTTACCTGTTTATATTTAAGAGGAAGTCAATTTCGTCGGCGCTAAAGATTTTGGTGAACTATGCGCGCCAAATTTCTTTTTCTGAACTTCATTCAAAGCTCGAGAAGTTGAATGAATTAAACGCGAATGATTCAGGTGATCAAATAGAGGCTGTTAATATATTGCACGATATTGTGGGCCAAATTGACGGGAATCGGCATTTTAAAGCCGCCTTTGCGAATGTACATAAAAAGGCACAGAAAATTATTAAAAAACCGGGAGAATTCTCGGAGCCGCGAAAAAGAGCTTTCGTAAGTGAATTTCGAGAGTCAATTCGGCAGTACGATGTGACAGTTATGGATCAAGGAGGAGAGTCTCATTATGAGTAAAATTATTCGCGCGGCTAATGTAATGGTGGCGTTTCCTAATAAAATTACAGAGGTATCACCAGCCTCAGAGGGAGAGGAAATATTTTTTCGATACGATAACAAATCAGTGTGGTCAATTATTAATAGCGGAGAAGAAATTGCTCTATACTGCTATCCCAAGGCGACCAGCGCTGCCGAGGTAGCGCGGGTAAGTAACTTTAAGGGTATGCCTTTAGTGCGGTATAGTACCGAAACCTTGAATACTCGAGAAGCGCGCGCTACTTTCAGAGACTTATATAATACACTTAGGGAAAAGGTGTATGGCATGGATGTAATATTGGAAGATATCTTGAGTGAAGAAGGGTCTAAGAATTCGTCACCTAATAATGAGATTCCATTTTGAAAATGGAGTTCCAGATTCAATTCCTCCCATCTGGCATAAAATCCTTACCCGTCCGTTCGGGGTACCCTCCATACGCCACCAGGCGCCTTGCCATTCGCGGGAAGAGAAACCCGTGGAAGGGCATGCAGAGCAGCCAGTAAAGCCTGCCCCAAAGACCGCGCGGGCGGAAGGTCGCGGTCTGAACCAATCGGGTTTCCTCGACTCGGAATTCGAGCCAGGCCTCGCCGGGGAGTTTCATTTCGGCAAAGAGGATGAGGCGGCCTTCCGGCCGGTCGGCTAAGAGAACACGCCAGAAATCCACGGCGTCACCCGGGCGCAGGTGCACCGGGTCGCGGCGTCCGCGCCGGATGCCGACACCGCCGGCCATGCGGTCCATCATGCCGCGGAGATGCCAGGCCCAATTCATGGACGGCCATCCCATTTCGCCTCCGATGCGCCAGATGGCATCGACGACCGCCTCGCGATTGCCGGTGATCGGAACGATCCGCTGATCCCGGAGCACTCCATGCTCCGGCACGCGCACGGAGCGGAGCCGGGCTGGGGGAAAGCCCCCCGAGGCCAGCGCATCGAACCACGAGGAAGGGACGCGATTTTGCGCAATGCGCACGAAGGCACGCGCGATGGCCTCCCTATAAGAGAGGAGCTTCTGCGGCACGATGGCGCGTATGGCGGTTTCCGCGCAAACGCTCTCGTGAGCCATGCTGTCCACGAGCGCTCGGGCGATGCGGAAGCTGGTATTCGTCACCAGGTACAGCCAGAGAGAGGAGAGGCGCAGCGTGAGCACCGGCACCGGAATGATGAACCGCCGGAGCCGGCGCCCGTGCGCATACTGCATGAGCAGCTCCTTATAGGTGAGGACCTCCGGGCCACCGAGATCGAACGTCCGGCCCCACGTCTCCTCGCGCAGCAGCACGCCCAGGAGGTACTCGATCACGTTTTGAATGGCGATCGGCTGGCAGCGATTCGCCGTCCAGCGCGGCGTAATCATCACGGGGAGCTTCTCGACCAGGTCCCGGATGATCTCGAAGGACGCGCTGCCGCTCCCCACGATAATTGAGGCCCGCAGCGCCGTGAGCGGCACGCGGCCGGAACCCAGGATTTCCTGCACGGCCAGGCGGGACCGCAGATGAGTGGAGAGTTCTTCCGAGGGCGGGATGATCCCGCCGAGATAGATGATCTGCCGGCATCGGGTGCGCTCCAGTGCGCGCAGGAAGTTTCGCGCGGATGCGGCCTCGCGTTCCGCGAAGCCGGCTCCGCTCCCCATGGAATGGACCAGATAATAGGCGGCGTCGATATCGGCGGGAAATTCCTGATCCGGTGACAAAAGGTTTGCCTCCAGCACCTCGAGGCATCCGGCGCTGTTCACGAAATCCTCGGCAGGCAGGCGGTTCCTGTTCCTCACGACTGCGCACACGGTATGTCCAAGCTCGAGAAGCTCGGGAAGCAGCCGCAGGCCGATGTAGCCATTGGCCCCCGTGAGGAGGATCTTCATCAAAGGCTATTGTTCGAACCCTTCCCCGGAAACTCAACCCGCAAATTTCACGTATCTGCGAGACGTGAAATATACGGGCTAAGAGCTGGAACGAAGCCAGAGAATCTACGGCGCTTTCATCGAAAACGCCCTACCGCCCAAAAGAACAGCTCGCGCCGAGCATACCCGGCATTTACCGGGTTCGCATTCTGGTGGTAGGGACGCCGCGCCGTCGGGGTCCGTAGATTTCTCACATTGCGCATCGTCCCGTTCGGTAGGGCGTTTTCGATGAAAGCGCCGACTATCGCCTTTCCATCTACGGCTCGGACGGAGCCTCGTCCTCCCGCTCGATCGACTTTTCGCCTCGGCCCAAATCACCCGCGCACGCCCGCAGAAGTCCTCCAAAAAGGAGGAAACGAAGAACGCCCAAAACAGGGTTTCGTTTCACGCGATTCCGCCCAATTACAGAGTAAACCCGATTTCGTTTCATCGTTTCACGCCTATAGACAGAAACGATGAAACGAAATTCGAGAAGCCACGGCGCTTTCATCGAAAACGCCCTACCGAGCAAAAGAACAGCTCGCGCCGAGAACACCCGGCATTAGCCGGGTTCGCATTCTGATGGTAGGGACGCCGCGCCGTCGGGGTCCGTAGAATACTCACATAGAGCGTCATCCATTCGGTAGGGCATTTTCGATGAAAGCGCCGACTATTCTGCATCTAGGTGGAGTCCGGCAGCCGCCGGATCCCCAATACGCTTTCGTAAAAGGTCGTCCCGCGCTGCGCGCGGCAATATGAACAAAACGCATTAGAGATCCCGCAGCCGCGGGACGTTCCACCTTTTCCATCTACGGCTCGGACGGAGCCTCGCCCTCCCATTCCTTCGAATCCGGGCTAGTTCGACAATTGCCCATTCGCCGCCCACACCTTTTGCATGAAGCCATTTGGGCCGAGGACAGGGTCCATGGGGGGAACGGGGACACGGGCGGCGCGAATGCGGGCGGCTTCGAGTTCTTCGGAGCCGGGGGTTTGCTCATCCACACGGCAGCCTTCGGGATAGGCCCCGACGCCGTGGAAGTCGCCGGACGCGGACAGGCGCTCGTGCGACACGCCCGCGGGAATGATGACGACGTCGCCGGGGCAGAGGAGGGCGGTGAACCCAGCCTCATCGCCGAAGCGGATCTCGGCATTGCCGCGGTAGATGCCGATGACCTCGTGGGACGTGCTGTGATAGTGGGGGTAATCGTAGATCGTGTACCGCCAGGCCGGGGGCCAGCCGTGCCGGCCGAACAGCGCCTCGAAATACGAGGCGAGGGATCCGGCTTCGCCATCCGCCGCCCGCCGATAGACCAGCAGGGGCAGGTTGGCATTATTCGGACACCAACCGCCGTCGAGCAGATAATGGACTTCGGGACTCGGCGTATGGCTCATGGCAGTGCGGCGGCGATGAGTTGTTTGAAGCTGCGGCATCGGAAAGGAATCGGCGGATTTTCCGAGATTCGATCTTCTCTTTTCTGAAGGATGTATCCTGAGGGAAATCTCAGGCAGGACACTGAAGCGCGAGCCAAACGGGATTCGGATGGAACCCGCTCGAACTGGACAGGATTCGGAGGATTCAGGGGAGGGCGAAGCTCCGTCCGAGCCGTGGATGGAAAGGTGGAACGTCCCGCAGTCGCGGGACGCTCCACCAATGCCATTGCTCTCGAGTTCCCAGGAATCCTGATTGAACGCTGCACCCCAAACCCCAAACCCCAAACCCGAAACTCCAGAACCCAAAACCCGATCTCGCCATCCACGCGAGCTGGCCGTATCATTCCCTACACGAAAGGCGCGATGGAGCGCGGCCGGAATGGCGGCGTGTCGCGATTATCCCGGATGGCAGGCTTCCGCTCGATCAAGCTGCGCTGGCTGCAGGGGCAGCTGCGCGAGATCGCCTACGAGCACTCGCAGGCGTACCTGGCGCCATACGGCCCGCGACGGTGGAGGCCAGCCATCAATGCCTTCCGCTGCGACCAGACACTGTGCATCTGCGTGGATCTCGCGGGCGTCGAGAGGGAGCAGATCGACCTCACCTTCGAGCCGGGGCGGCTGATCCTGCGGGGCGCGCGTACGGCTCCGGAGCCATTGCCGGAGAATGGCCGCGCGATGCGGGTGCTGGCGCTGGAGATCGACTCCGGGGAATTCGAGCGCGAGCTGGCGCTGCCTCCCGATGTGGCCCACGAGGGAATCACTGCCGAGCAACAAAACGGACTTCTATGGATACACCTCCCGATCCGCTCCTGACGCTGCTCTCGCTGCAATCGGCCACCGTGCCGTCGGAGGCTGAGGGCGTGGCGACGGGTGGCGGACAGGCAGCGGAGTCCCCGGTGATCCCCGATGTGCTGCCGATCCTGCCCTCGGAGGGCGTCGTGCTCTTCCCGCATGTGGTGATGCCGGTGGCGATCCGTAGTGAGGCGTCGAGCAAGCTGCTCGAGGAGACGCTGCCGCACTCGAAGCTGGTGGGCGTGCTGGCGCAGCACTCGCCGGGCAGGGAGTCGACGGGTCCGGAGGACCTCTACGGCATGGGCACGGTGGGACAGGTGCTCAAGTGGGTGCGGCAGTCGGAGACGCACTCGATCCTTTTCGTCGAGGGGCTGGAGCGCTTCTCGGTGCGCAAATACGATTCCACGTCTCCCTTCCTGCGCGCGGAGATCCAGGTGCTGCAGTCGAAGTCGCCCGCGCCGGATGACAAGGAGGCGGAGGCCGCAGTGCGGAATCTGCGCGAGGCCGCGCTGGAGCTGGCGACGTACCTGCCGGATTTCCCCGAGCAGACGCGCGCACTGCTCCAGGATATGGCGGACGGCGGACGGCTGGCCGACTTCCTGGGCGCGCACCTCGAGGCGGAGACGTACGTCCGCCAGGGCGTGCTGGAGGAGCTGGACGTGCGCAAGCGGGTGCAGCTCGTGCAGGGGCATCTGTCGAGCCGCATCGAGATCGCGCGCATCCAGCAGCGGCTCAACGAAGACGTGAAGGCGCAGTTCACCGACGCGCAACGCCGCGCCTACCTGCGCGAGCAGATCCGCGCGATCCAGCGCGAGCTGGGCGAGGACGAGGGCGGCGGCACGGATGAGCAGGTCGCCGAGCTGCGCGATCGGCTCGCGAAGGCCGCGCCGCCGGAGGAGGTGCTCGTACACGCGGAGCGGGAGCTCAAGCGGCTGGAGTTCATCCCCGCGGCGAGCCCGGAGTACTCGGTGATCGTGAGCTATGTGGAGACGATCGCCGAGCTGCCGTGGTCGAGCGTGAGCGAGGATCAGCTCGACCTCAAGCGGGCGCAGGAGATCCTGGACCGCGACCATTTCGATCTCGAGAAGGTGAAGCGGCGGCTCATCGAATTCCTCGCCGTGCGCAAGCTCAACCCCGCGGGCCATGGGCCGATCCTGTGCTTCCTCGGGCCGCCTGGCGTCGGCAAGACGAGCCTGGGCCAGTCGATCGCCGATGCGCTGGGGCGGAAGTTCGCACGCATCAGCCTGGGCGGGATGCGCGACGAGGCGGAGATCCGCGGCCATCGGCGCACCTACATCGGCTCGATGCCGGGGCGCATCATCCAGGAGCTACGGCGCGTGGGCACACGGAACCCGGTGATCATGCTCGATGAGATCGACAAGCTGGGCGCGGACTTCCGCGGCGATCCGGCGAGCGCCCTGCTCGAGGTGCTGGACCCGCGGCAGAACCACAGCTTCTCCGACCGCTATCTCGATGTGCCTTTCGACCTTTCGCAGGTCCTCTTCATCGCGACGGCGAACTATGTCGAGGGCATCCCCGGCCCGCTGCGCGATCGCATGGAGACGATCCATCTGCCCGGCTACACGGAGGCGGAGAAGCTCGGGATTGCCCGCCGCTATCTCGTGGGTCGCCAGCTCGTGGAGAACGGGCTCAAGCCCGAGCAGATCGAATGGGAAGATGCTGCCCTCGAGCGGGTGATCGCCGACTACACGCGCGAGGCCGGGGTGCGAGAGCTCGAGCGCCAGATCGGCGCGGTCTGCCGGTCGATCGCGGCCAGGGTGGCGGCGGGAGAAGCCGGGCAAACGAAGGTGACTCCGGCGCTCGTGGAGGAAATTCTTGGCCCGCAGAAGTACGTGCGCGAGACGCATTTCAAGACCGGCCTGCCCGGCGTGGCAACCGGCCTCGCCTACACTCCGGTGGGCGGCGAAGTGCTCTACATCGAGGCGGTGCGATTCCCGGGAAAGGGGGGTGTCACGCTCACGGGGCAGATCGGCGCGGTGATGAAGGAGTCCGTGCAGGCGGCATTCAGCCTCGTGCGCGCCCGCTGCGCGGAACTCGGCATCGATCCCGAGCAGTTCTCCAGCCACGACATCCACGTGCACGTGCCGGCCGGCGCAGTGCCGAAGGACGGGCCGTCCGCCGGCGTGGCGATGTTCACGGCGATCGCCTCGCTCTTCCTCGGGCGGAAGGTGCGCTCCGATGTGGCGATGACCGGTGAGATCACGCTGCGCGGCCTCGTGCTGCCGATCGGTGGGCTCAAGGAGAAATCGCTCGCCGCACTGCGCGCGGGCATCACGACGGTGGTCATTCCCGCGCTCAATCAAAAGGACCTCGCCGACATCCCGGCCGAGGCGCACGAGCGGCTGAAATTCGTGCCTGTCGCGACCGTGGACGAAGCGCTCGCAGCGACGCTCGAGCCCGCCGCCTAGGCGGCGGCTGTAATCGCATTAGGTGGCGCGTCCGGCAGCCGCCGGATCCCTAACGGCTTTCGTCAACGATCATCCCGCGCGATGCGCGGCAAATATGAACAAAACGCGTTAGGGATCCCGCAATCGCGGGACGTTCCACCTAAGTTGCGCTTTCGACTGACTGCCAGAATTGGAATGATCGCCTGAACTCCGAAACGCAGAACTCCGAAACCCGGAATCCAAAAAAAGTCATCATTTGGAGAGTGCCTGCCAATCCGTGGAGAGCCAGAGGGGGCGGCTGCGCGGCACATTGGGTTAGTAACATGGATCACCTGCTAGACAGCATTTCGATAATCGGCGCCACGGAAATGGACGGTGAGACGATGGACGTCTGCGCTGAGGTTGTGGCGAGTTACAATCTGGCGAAGGAGATGCTTACCGTGCATCTGGACAGCTTCCTGCGGCATACGGGGATCACGGGAAACAAGGCGCGGGCGATGGCCCCGTGGCTGCCGAAGCCGGAAGTCGTGGAGGAATCGGTCTCGAGAGAGGAGGCGAGCGACCTGGCACGGGACGTCGCCCGGAGCTGGCGCAAGCAGGTGATGGAGAGCATCCCCGCCCGCGTCTTCCACTGAATCGAACTAAACAGGATTTACAGGATTCTGAGGATCGAATGTGGAACTCCCGCCACAGGCGGATAGGCAGAAATTAGGAAAATGAAGGGGCGGAAGACGGCGCCCACTGTCGCCGTCTTAGTCGATTCCAATCCGCCTATCACGGATCTGAGCTGATCGATGCTCTTCCTTTCGAGGACAGAAGCCATGCTTCGCGATGTTCCTCGCTTATTGCGCAACTCGACTCGGCCGATCGCGGTAAGAGGCCCCGCGGCTACAGGAATTGCGGCTGCGTCTTTTTGTAAAACGTCCCAAGCGGGATAGGTCTTAAAACTTACAAACTTAAGTCTTAAAACTTCCTTCCCCTACGCGGCGAGCTGGGGGGCGAGGTGCTCGCGGAAGTCGCTGGGAGAGTTGCCGACGAAGCGGCGGAAGATGCGGTTGAAGTGCGTGAGCGACTGGAAGCCGGCATCGTAGGCGACTTCGCTGATGCGGCGGTTCGGCTCGAGGAGGAGCTTCTTTGCTCGCTCGACGCGGCAGCGGGCGCGGTACTCGGTATAGGTGATGCCCATCGAGCGTTTGAAGAGCTTGCAGATGTAAAACTTGCTGGTGCCGACATGGCGGGCGAGATCGGCGAGGGTGATCTCCTCGTCCAGATGCGCCTCGATGTACGCCTTCGTGCGCTGGAGGAGATGCGGCTCGGCATGCGCGGTCTTGATGACGATCTCATTGGCCAGCGAGGCGAGCTGGTTGGCAAAGATGGAGAGCATGCGGATGGCTGCCCGCTGCTGGGCGGCGGGCACGACGCGGGCTCGCATGTAGGCTTCCCGCACGCGATCGGGAGCGATCTCTCCCTCGAGACGCTCGCAGACTTTATCGCACTCCTCATTGGTGGGACGCGTGGGCCGGGTATGGCCCGTGAGCATGTAGCCGATGGTCTCCTCACCGAGGCGGACGGGCACTGCGGTCTCCCAGAATCCGAAAGGACACGTGCGTGTGCAGGGCTTCAACACGGCATCGCGAATGAGGCGGGCCTTGAGCTGCAGGCAGGCCGCGCAGGTGGTGGAGCAGCCCGCGAGCAGACCGCAGAAGGGCGCATGGCGATCGCCGGGGTGCGAGAAATTCCACGTGCCGGCCGCAATCAATTGCAGCGGCATGCCCGAGAGGGTCTGCCAGGCATGGGAATAGTCGCGATAGATTTTGGATTCCTTGAGGGCCTCGATGAGCTGGGGGGAAGAGTTCATGATCGTCCAAAGTTGAAGTGTGCGCGCGATGGCATACAGGCCGGAGTGAGAGGGCGCTCGCGCCAGTCGTCGTAAACCGGGACGGGCACGAGCTGCTCTGTCGCCAGCTCGGTGGTATTGGAGAGGATTTCCACCCCGAGGCTTTGGGCCAGATCCTTGAAGAAGCCGGGAACGCGGGGCGCCTGCTCGCTGCAGTTGATGATGCTTATCACCCGACACTCGCTGCTTTTGGTGAGCGCCCGGGTGAGCCAGGCGCGAAAGGTGTAAGAGAAGTTCTGGATCGCCTGCCAGGAGATGACGATCATCTTCGAGGCGGCGACATCGGCCTCCGCCTTCCGCTGGAACTCGGCATCGTGCATCCAGTCGATCTTCCAAGGGGAAGTGCGAAACTTCATGGCGTCGCGGTGACGCACGAAAGCAGGGAGGCACATTTCCATGGCGCGCAGAGCGCAGGGGAAATCCTCGTAGAAAAGCGAGATGCGGAAGGTGCTGCTTTGCGCATCCGCCGATTCGGCCCTGGAATGGAGTCCCTTGCTCATGAAGACATCCTATCCGACCTGAGCGCAGCGACAATTGGGCCGTGTCCTAATCGGAACTAAGGGTTTTCCTTAGTCAAATTTAAGGACGATTTTGGACAGCCTGGGGAGGGAGCGCCGGGCGGGCGATCTATTCCTCATCTGTAGCGGCGATCTATGATTGTCGCATTTTTCCTGCCCTCCACATGGCCACTCTCCAGAGAGGAAGCCACCGACGGTCATAGACCGCCGCTACAGGAGCCAGATAGGGAGGTCGGTAATTGCGGCATTTCGATTGAATTCATGCGGTCGGTCAAAGGATCCAGGGAACTCGCCCCAACCCTCACTCGCGCTTGCCGCGCTGGGGCTCGGCTTCGATGTGGGCTTCCTCCCACCGCACGGCGTAGCGGATGAGCTCGGAGAGGGAGCTGATCTTGAGCTTGGTCTTGATATTGGTACGGTGGACTTCGACGGTCTTGGGACTGAGGCTCATCTCCGAAGCAATGGCCTTGGTTTCCATGCCGCGGCCGATGAGCTGGAAGACCTCGAATTCCCGATCCGTGAGCTTCTCGACGGGGACAACGGAGTGCGGTGAGCGGGGAGTCGAGAAGATCTCGAGGAGCTTCGCGGAGAGGGTATCGCTTACGGCGATATGACCGGCCAGCACGCGGCGGATCGCTTCCATGATGCGCTTGCCGCCCTCCTGCTTCATCACGTAGCCACGGGCGCCGGCGCGGAGCACGCGCTCGCCATAGAGCGACTCGTCATGCATCGAGAGCACCAGCACCGGCACGTTCAAGCCATGGG